>Ga0114966_10000354_pt1 | contig 44749 bp, 34 predicted proteins | sample M_130207_XF_Meta_FD_87029 | JGI IMG/M metagenome (GOLD analysis project Ga0114966, IMG submission 87029) | Freshwater microbial communities from Lake Montjoie, Canada to study carbon cycling - M_130207_XF_MetaG | ecosystem: Environmental > Aquatic > Freshwater > Lake | place: Lake Montjoie... | reverse complement strand
CTCCCGGTATTGGGATCGTCGTGCAGGACTGTGTGTTTGCCTTGGCTTCCGCGACGTCAAGCCTGATTGAGATCAGGACAGCACACCCGGAAACAAGATTTTCACGTGCCGTCAGCATCACGGGACGCGCGGCCGTTCACGGTCAAATCTCGCTGATTCGGCAGGGATTAGAACTGTTGAGCGTGACCCATCCCCAAGGGGGCGAGACGTCGCCGGTTCCCGAGACGGATGAACAATTTGAGGGCCTGATCCAGAGCGATGGCGTGATCGAGTTTATCGGTGAGCCCACGGGTAGCGCAGAGAATTCGCAATTGAAACATTTGGCGGCCCCGCGATCGACTGTTGATGCGACCCTTCCTGGAATTGACCCGACACGAATGCCGCATTTTCGCCACGATTGATGTCTCCGACGATGTCAAACGTCTGCGTTTGGTCTGTATACTCCGTCCCCGTTCCGTGTTTCCTCCTTTGTTACAGAATTGACCTGCCGACTATGGACACCGCACTTCAAGAAGAATCGAAAGATTTGATCGCCCGCATCCTCCAACTCCGAGACTCTCTTTGACTGGGCAGGAAAACAGCAACGCGTGCTCGAGATCGGTTCAAAAATGTCGGAGCCCGGCTTTTGGGATAACCAAGAGAAAGCTCAGGCCACGATGAACGAATTCAAACAACTCAATGCCGCGATCAAGCCCGTCGACGAACTGGTCCAGGGGGCAGAAGATTTGGGGGTGATGATCGAATTCGCCGAGATGGGCGAAGACGTGGGGGACGATGCCACGAGCTTGTTAGTCCTCTTGAAAGACCAATTCGTCCAAGCCGAACTGCAGGCGATGCTTTCCGGGTCTCAGGATGGCAGTAACGCGTATGTGGCGATCCAATCGGGAGAGGGCGGAACGGACGCCCAAGACTTTGCGGAGATGCTGATGCGGATGTATCAGCGGTGGGCCGAGGTCCGCGGTTTTGCGACAGAATTAATCGATTCATCTCCTGCCGAGGAGGCGGGGATTCATTCCGCCACGCTTGTCATTCGCGGGCCATTCGTGTTTGGTCTGCTGAAAGGCGAGACAGGGAACCACCGCTTGATCCGAATGAGTCCCTTTGATTCGGCTCACCGCCGTCAAACGTCTTTTGCGGCGGTGGATGTGACACCCGAACTGGATGATAGCATCAACATTGATATTGAATGGGATAACCCGAAAGTCATCCGCGAAGACATCTGTCGTGCCAGCGGTGCGGGTGGGCAGAAAGTCAACAAAACCGATTCGGCGATCCGATTAACTCACCTGCCCAGCAATGCCGTCGTGCAGTGTCAAAATGAACGGAGTCAGCATCAAAACCGCGCCCTCGCCAGAAAAATGATGATCGCCAAGCTGTACCAGATGGAAGAAGATAAACGGGACGCGGAGATTTCGGCGCGTCGTGGCCAGAAATCGCGGATCGGTTTCGGAGGGGAGACGATTCGCAGCTATGTCCTGCATCCGGAATCGTATTGCAAGGACAATCGCTCGGAATATAAGACGGCTCATCCTTTGGCGGTGCTGGACGGCGATCTCGATCCATGGATCGAATCTTATCTTCGTTGGGCGATGGAACAGAGCACATTTTCGGTCTCCGGCAAGTAATGCCTTGTCGTTGCAAATCAAGTTCAGAAAGCGGGTGTGAGCCCCTGCCTCATCTCCCGTTTGGAACGATTGAAGGAACCCGTGATGCGACATCGATATTCCCTAGTTGTTTGGTTGACCACGACCATCGTCGGTTGTGACCCTCAATCCTCCCGCATGAATCCGACACAGCGACCACCGACAGAAGCCACAAAAAACGTGGAGCCGCAGAAGTCGGTCGAGATCGCGACTGTCGAGAACACGGGGTCCGCGGCCACGTTACTCGCGGTCCCCGCAATCGATGAGCCCTCCGCTGACGGGCACAACTGGTTGAATCGTGAGGAACTCGAGGCGGGATGGGTCCGCTTGTTTGATGGTCAGACACTGTTTGGATGGAAGGCCAACAGCGATCTCAATTGGTCGGTGCATCAGGGAGTGTTGTCGGCCGACCACGGAGATGCGGGTCTGCTGTGTACGACGAGCCGATTTGCCGACTATGAGCTCCGTTGTGATTTTCGGCTTGCCGCCGGGGGCAACAGTGGAATTTTTCTGCGAACCCTAACGACTGCCACCGATCCGGGGATCGACTGCTACGAGTTGAACATGTGCGATACACACCCTTCCGGCTTCCATACGGGAAGCCTCGTGAAACGCGCCAAACCCGAGACCCCCGTTCAGTGTGGCAATGAATGGCATTCGTTTCATGTCCGAGTCGAGGGCTCACAGATTCTGGCCAAGTATGACGGAAAAGAAATTCTGAAATATGGGGATGCGTCTGACAGGCCGCTGCTGACGGGCCATATCGGATTGCAAATGAACCGTGGAAAAATTGAGTTTCGCGATATCTACCTGAAGCCCCTCGGCAAGGTGCGGTTGTTTGATGGTGAATCGTTGCAAGGCTGGCGTACGGTTCCCGGCAGCCAAAGTTCGTTTACCGTCAAGGAGGGAGCCCTGCGGGTCGCGAACGGTCGAGGTTTTTTGGAAAGTGAAAAAACGGCTGGAAATTTCGTGCTGCAGTTTGAAGCGATCACGAATGGAGAAAAACTGAATAGCGGAGTCTTCTTTCGCGCAAATCCTGGTACCGCCACGGCCCCGGCAAACGGATACGAATTTCAAATTCAGAATGGCTTCCAGAACGGTGATCGCAATCAGCCGGAGGATTATGGTACGGGAGGGATCTTCAAACGCGTGGCCGCGCGCCGAATTCTCTCCCACGACCGGCAATGGTTCACGGCGATGTTGATTGCCGATGGTCCCCACTTCGCGACTTGGATTGACGGCAGCCAAGCGATCGATTGGAACGATGAACGCCAACCCGACGACAACCCCCGCGAGGGCCGGCGACTGGCAGCGGGCCACTTGAGCTTGCAGGGCCACGATCGGACAACGGATCTAGCGTTTCGAAATTTCGAAATGGTCGAGACGCCGGAATGATCTTCGAATTTCACCACTTCCAAGTGGACTGCAATTCGTGATTCACGACCGCTCCCTCCGGCCATTGATTTCGAGACAATTTGGCAATGCAATCGGCCGCTTCAATCGCCATGTTTTCCTGTGACAACCTGTCCGTCCCTCCTCGATGCGGACTGACGACCACATTGTCGAGTTGGAACAACGGATTGTCGGGCGAGGTCGGTTCCTGTTCAAAGACGTCTAACCCGGCTGCGGCGAGATGACCCGACTTGAGGGCGTCGATCAGGTCGGCTTCGACCACCAGACCACCGCGAGCGGTGTTCAGCAAGACGCTGCCGGATTTCATTTTCGAAAAAACGCCTTTGTGGAATAGTCCGTGTGTCTCCGGGTTCAACGGACAGTGAATGCTGACGTGATCACTACGACTCAGCAGAGTGTCGAAATCGACAAGTTCAATGCCGTGCTGCCGAACGAAGGCATCGTTCGGATTGGTTTCATAGGCGATCACATGCATTCCAAACGCTCGGCCACGTACTGCGGTGCTGCGGCCAATCCGCCCGAGGCCAACCAGTCCGAGTGTCGTGCCACGGATGGGTTCGGTTTGCTCCCTCGACCAGTCTCCCAGACGGGTACTGGCATTGTTGGCGATGGTTCGCTTGGCGATGGCCAACAAAAGTGCGAATGTTGTTTCAGCGACAGATTCATGATTCGAGGTGGGGGTGATCGTCACGGGAATCCCCCGAGCGGTCGCTGTCGAAATATCGACTCGGTCGTATCCAACGCCATTGCGAGCAATCACGCGTAGATTCGGCAGAGCAGCCATGACTGACGCAGTCAGGTACTCTCCGCCAGCAATCACGGCAGAGGCGTTTTGGAGAACCCGCACCGTTTCCTGTTCGCTGCAAAGTCCGCGCGTGAAGCTTCGATCTGCTGGATGGTGAATGGTAAATCCCGCGTCTTCGAGCAAGGAAACCCACGGTCCTCGGGTATTGATCAGGGCTTCTGGCGTGATCATGGCGATTGGCATGGACAAAGCTTTCTTGGCAGGGGTGAAACCCTGTGCGGGTGGAATTTTCAGAATGGGAATATGGAATGCCGTTGGGCCATTCGTTGGTTTGGGTTAACGCGATCGGTCAGATGATCATTGTTCTTTCCCAGGCGACATATTTTGATCTCGAGAGAGTGCCTCGGTGTCCTTGTCTGATTCGGTGATGCTGTGGACCATCAGGCGATCTATTTTTTGTCCATCCATATCGACCACTTCGATGCGTAATGAGTTCCACGTCAGGACATCGCCGATGGCTGGCACTCGTTTTAGGATCGAAAGAACCAACCCGGAAATCGTACCGATGCCCCGTGGAGGCGCTTCAATCCAGCGGCTGATTTCCAATGCTTCTTCGAGTTGGTGCAGGTTGACGGTTCCGTCAATCAAGAGGCTTCCATCCTCACGCCGGATGATATCCTGTTCACGATCCTGTTTTGATTCTCTTTCATGACGGAGTTCATCGTGAATTTCGCCGACCAGCATTTCCATGACATCTTCAAATGTCACCATTCCCTGAGTTCCTCCGTACTCGTCCAAGACGATGGCGAGTTGCGTCTTATGTTCCTCAAAGAGTTCCATAAGACGGCTGATCGATACGGATTTGGGAATGAATAGCGGAGGGCGAATCAAACGTCGCAAGTCAATCGGTCTGCCCAGATATTGCTGCAGAAACACATCCTTGATGTAAACAAAACCGACAATTTGGTCAATTGTCCCTTCGCACACGGGGACTCGCGAAAATCCGGACATCGCAATGGCACCCACGACTTCCGCGGAAGGGGTATCGATGTCGATGGCGTCGATGTCGATTCTCGGTCGCAGAATATCAACGACCGTACGATCACTCAGCCGCAAGGCCTCCATCGCCATTTTTTGTCCAGACTCCTTCAGCACTCCGGCTTCGGCGCCGGTCTCAATCAGATGCTGGATATCTTCGATCGACACGGTCCGCTGTGGCAGGATTTTTTGCCCGAGCAGACGCAAGACGAGCAACGTCGTACCGTGCAGAAATCCGATTGCCGGGCGGGAAACGCGTTGTAAAATCAGCATCGGATACGCGACCAATCGGGCGATCGGCTCGGCGTTTTGAAAGGCGATCCGCTTCGGGACCAATTCACCGACAATCAGTTGCAAAAAGGCGATTCCGCACACGACAAGCGTCAACGCAAGACCGTGGTTGCGTTCGGCGATCCAGTCGACCGGAAGACCGCCGAACCAATCCGCAAGGGGCACAGCTAGTTTTGCTCCGGCGAACGCTGACGCAAACGTCCCGACAAGGGTGATACCCACTTGCACTGTGGGCAAAAAACGATCGGCGTCGTCAGCCAGCTGAATCGCGACTTTTGAGGCCCCATCCCCTTCATCGGCCCATTTTTCGAGGCGCCCTCGCCGGGCGGTCAGGATCGCAATTTCCGCCGCCGCAAAGAAACCATTGAGCAACGCCATGAAAACGACGACGCATAATTCCACTACCCAGCCTGACACGAGACTCTCCCGCAATAAGAACCGTGGTGAACGTCGAATGGTGATTATGAGGCTCGCGGTTGCTGAGGTCGAGTCGCTCGAGGTCCAAGAATGTGTTGTGGTTCGTTTCTTGTTTCATTCATGAATCAGCATGTTGACAGCGATCTCCTGCCGTGTGAAGGATTGAATTCGGAGGCCGTCGGAGTCGCCGTGACTCATTCTGACTCCAGCCTTGAAAATTAGCCAAAGGCTTGCACATGCTCTTCCTTTGACCGTTCGACGGGGTTACTTTGTCTATGAGGGACCGATCGCAGGAGGCTGAACGCAGTGGCATTGATGTCCCGCAAAAAACGTTCTGCAAGAAGTGCCGAAAAGACGTTTCGCCGTGCTGCGGTTTCGATTGGAAAGTGGTTTTTTTAATTGGGACACTGATGAAATTCGACCTTGTGAGTGCTGCCGAATCATCCCGAAACAGAGTCGCCCCCGTTGTCTCCAGACGCGACATGCTGAACCGATGCGGAATGGGGTTCGGTTTGATTGGGCTGGCCGGACTGTTACAGGATGACGGGCGTCTGTCGGGTCAAGAGGCGAGAATTTCTTCGGAACCGCCGCTGAAACAGGTACCACATTTTGAAGGTCGGGCAAAACATGTTGTGCATTTGTTCATGAACGGAGGCCCCTCGCAGGTCGATACCTTCGACCCCAAGCCGAAACTCGACGAGTATCATGGGAAACCAATTTCGCCTTCCAACTTGCGAACGGAACGCAAAACGGGAGCCGCGATGCGTTCGCCGTTCCAATTTTCGAAGTACGGACAAAGTGGCATCGAAGTCAGTGAACTGTTTGCGAAAACGGCGGCACACATTGATGACATGGCCGTGATTCGCTCGATGCATGCAGAGGTTCCCAACCACGAACCGTCTTTGATGTTAATGAACTGCGGTGACGGTCGGCTGCCACGCCCTAGCTTCGGAGCATGGCTCAACTATGGGCTCGGAACAGAAAACCGCAATCTTCCCGGTTTCATTGTGATGTGTCCCGGCGGCTATCCTATCGTGGCGACTCAAAACTGGCGTTCGTCCTTTTTGCCAGGAGCCTGTCAGGGCACCTATCTCGACATGGCTCAGACGGATGTCGATAAGTTGATTTCCAATATTCGAAACACGAGCATGACGCTTGTTGAACAACGACGCCAACTGGATTTGGTCCAGAAGCTGAACGAAATCCATTCTCAGGAACGCCAGCATCCGCCAATGCTCGAATCCCGAATTCAGACATTTGAATTGGCGTATCGAATGCAAAGTGAAGCTGCGGAGGCCTTCGATCTGACTCGTGAAACCAAGCACACTCGTGAACTTTACGGTGAGGGAATTCATGGTCGGCAGTTATTGACTACCCGTCGATTGATCGAGCGTGGAGTTCGGTTCATTCAAGTCTGGAGCGGTGCAGGACAGCCTTGGGATAATCATGGAGGTCTGCAGTCACAACACAAAAAATTAGCCGAGGAATGGGATGGCCCGATTGCCGCGTTCTTGACGGATCTCAAACAACGCGGCCTGTTTGACGAAACGTTGATCCTCTGGGGAGGCGAATTTGGTCGGACACCCGTCGCCGAGCTTCCCGAACTCAGCGGTCGAGACCACAACCACTATGGTTTCTCGGTTTGGCTGGCCGGTGGCGGCGTGAAGGGTGGCATCGTTCATGGAGCAACCGATGAGTTCGGCTTCCAGGCGATCGAAAATCCTGTTCACGTTCACGACCTCCATGCAACGATGCTTCATTTGCTGGGTTTCGATCACGAACGCCTGACCTACCGGTATGCCGGAAGAGATTTTCGTTTGACCGATGTGAGTGGTCGAGTGGTCCATGAAATCGTTGCCGCAAAATCGTCCGGGATTGCCTAGCCACGGCTCGTCTGCCCGCCGTTGGTTGCTCTGTGACACGCCATCGATCACGTGTTTGCGATAATTTGGATTCGATTCCAGTGGTTCCTTTTCGGGTTCGTCGGGTCTGTAGCGATTCGGATCTTTGCTCCTTAGAATCGAGTTCTGTTTCACCGTTTGACTGCGCCTTTTCCACGGACAACGTATGACCGGACGACGGATCCTTGTCACCTCAGCACTGCCCTATGCCAACGGACAAATTCACCTTGGGCATTTGGTGGAATACATTCAGACGGACATTTGGGTCCGTTTTCAAAAATTGCAAGGAAATCAATGTGTGTACATCTGCGCCGATGACACGCATGGCACGGCGATTATGATTCGTGCTCGTCAAGAACAACGCTCTGAACACGCTTTGATCGCTGACATGAGAGAGGCCCATCTGCGGGACTTTTCCGCGTTCAGTATCGAATTTGACAACTACGGTAGCACCGATGGCGAACATAATCGCCAACTTTGTCAGCAGATTTGGTCCAGTCTCCGCGTGGCGGGCCTGATCACCGAAAAAAAGGTGACTCAACTTTATGACCCCCAAGCCCAAACATTTCTTGCGGATCGCTTTGTTCGAGGGACCTGTCCGCGACCCGATTGCCAGGCGCCAGACCAATACGGTGACAACTGTGAGGTTTGCGGACAGACATACAGCCCCTCGGATCTGATCAACCCAGTCAGCACGCTTTCGGGTGCAAAGCCCGAGCTTCGATCCGCCCAGCATTTGTTTGTTCAAATTGAAAAATTGCGAGGTTGGCTGACCGAGTGGACACAATCCGGCGAACACCTGCAGGCCGAAATTGCGAATTATTTGAAGGGGCATTTTCTTGGTGAAGAGTTACGAGACTGGGACGTCTCCCGACCGGCCCCTTACTTTGGTTTTGAGATTCCCGACAGCCCAGGAAATTACTGGTACGTTTGGTTCGACGCGCCGATTGGCTACATCGGATCGACGGCCGAATGGTGCGAGAAGCACGGAGAGAAATTGGATGAGTGGTGGGCGTGCGGAGTGGATTCCGAAATCCGTGGAGCAGAAATACATCATTTCATCGGCAAGGACATTACCTACTTCCACACCCTTTTTTGGCCGGCGATGCTCAAGACGTCCGGATTTCGACGGCCGGATCGCGTTCATATCCACGGTTTCTTGACCGTGAACGGTGAAAAGATGGCGAAGCGGCGCGGGACGTTCATCCAAGCATCATCCTACGTCAAACATCTCGATCCCGCATTTCTGAGGTATTACTATGCCTCAAAGCTAGGGGCGAGGTTGGATGATATTGATCTGAACCTTGAGGAGTTCGTCACAAAAGTCAATTCAGATCTTGTAGGCAAGGTTGCCAATCTCGCTAGCCGCACAGCGCGATTTCTCGAGGATGTCGGTTTATCCACGGTCTATCCTGACGATGGTGGTCTGTTCCGGCATGCCGCGGCAGAGGCAGACGTGATTGCCAAGGCCTACGAAGTTTGTGACTACAACGGTGCCATGCGACTGATTATGGGGCTTGCCGATCAGGCGAATAAGTATGTCGATGAAAAGGCTCCTTGGATCATGCGGAAAGATCCGAGCAAGGCCTCTGATGTTCAAGACGCTTGTACGGTGACACTGAATTTATTTCGACAGATTGCCGTCTTTCTAGCCCCGGTTCTGCCGCATCTGGCTCGACAGGCAGGGGTGCTCCTGCAGACGCCCATTCAAACGTGGAATGATTCTCAGACGCCGCTCGTTGGAACGCGCGTTGCCAAGTTCGAACACCTCATGAAGCGAGTTGAACTCGCACAGGTTCAAGCCATGATTGAAGACGAAAAGCCGTCCGTAGCGGAGACAATTTCTGGCGCGACCGCGCCACACACGCCGTGGAACGACGGACCCGAACCGCTCGCTGCCGAACCGCTGGTGACAGACCTGTGTACGATCGATGAATTCGTGAAGATCGATCTTCGTGTGGCACGCATCGTTTCTGCGAGCCATGTGACTGGGGCGGACAAACTGCTTCAACTGACGCTCAGCCTCGGCGGCGAGGCAACACGCAATGTCTTTGCCGGAATTAAGAGCGTCTACAACCCGGAAGATCTCATTGGTCGCTTAGTGATTGTCTGCGCCAATCTTGCTCCACGCAAAATGAAATTCGGCATCAGTGAAGGGATGATTCTGGCTGCCGGTCCCGGTGGCAAGGAAGTCTATCTTCTTCAACCCGATTCCGGGGCGAAGCCCGGTTATCGAATCCACTGATCGGCTCACTGGACCGCAAGGGCGAATTGTCACGGAGTCGCGGTCCGGGGCCGTCGCCCGCTGTGATTTCGACTTCGGTCACGGCCACTCGAGTGGCCATCCGGGCGACGATGTTGCAAGAACGTGAAATAGCGGGCGAAGATGACAGCCGCCGATCTCTTGGAATTTTCGGTTGATCGCAGACAGCTCGGAGCCTCTTTTCTGGCTCGCCACCCGCGCGCGTCAGCCAGATCTGTGAGGGGGAGGATTTTCAAGATGGGCTGCTGAACTCAATTCAGCGGTTCAGCAAAATCGGAGCGGGCCTGTAAGCCGGGTTCTGTCGTGAACGGCCATTTCTCTGGGCTAGCGATTGCTCGCCAGCTCTAGCAACCTACCCGAACGTCATTACGAGACGAACCGCCTCGCGCCGTTGAAACCTTTCGACATCAACGAACTGCGTTCTGCTTGGTCTTGCTTCCGGTGGGGTTTACCTAGCCGATCGGTCACCCGATTCGCTGGTGCGCTCTTACCGCACCGTTTCACCCTTACCTCGCCACGAATCGGCAAGCCGTTTCGCGCGGTCGGCGGTTTACTTTCTGTGGCACTATCCCGGTCCTTGCGAACGGTGGGTGTTACCCACCACCGTGTCCTGTGAAGCCCGGACTTTCCTCGACGAAATCACCAGAGGCAACTCCGCCGCGGCCGCTCGGCCCGCTCCGATCCATGACTGTACGATGTCAGGTGGTCAAGGGGAAGCGAGTCCACTCGCCTTCCGTGACCGTGTCAGCCGCCGCAAAGCGGCCGAAACAGCGGAACTCCGTGACTCTTCAAAACGGTTTGGGTGATCCGGACCAATCGGCGGAGTTCAAGTAGGGATCGGTCCTGCTGGTCACGAAACAAGGCTTGAGTCTGGCAGAAGCGGCTCGTCGGCAGGGGATCCATGCCAACCTGCTGCGGATCTGGAAGCAGTCCTTGGAGACGAACGGTCCGCCGGCTAGTCCTCGGCAACCGTCGGCACTGAAAGCCGAGACTGCCCGGTTGCGTTCCGAGAATGAGCGGCTGCGGATGGAGCGGGAGATTTAAAAAAAGCGACGGCCTTGTTCGCCAAGCATCGCGATGAGATACCGGTTCCTCGACGATCATCGGGATGTCTGCGGCGTGTAGTGCGACGTGCTGGAAGTGGCTCGCAGCGGCTATTACGCTTGGCGGAAACGTCCGCCGAGCGTAAGAGACCCAGCGGCGAGACAAACGGACCAAGCAAATCCGTGAGATTCATGCTTGGAAGGATCACGACGTGTCTGGGGCGCCGCGAATTCATCAGGAACTCGTTGCAGATGATCGCGTCTGCAATCGCACGACGTTGGACAAGTGCAGGAAAGCCACGGGAATCTCGGCGAAAACCGTGAAGCGGTTCCGGGTGATCACCGACCGACTCGAACCATTCCCATCCGGTGGCCCAGAATCTCGTGGAGCGGAATTTCTCTCCGTCGGAGAAGGATCAAATGTGGACGGCCGACATCACGGACATTCCGACCGACGAAGGCTGGCTGTACCTAGCGGCAGTCGAGGATTTGTATTCGCGGAAGATCGTCGGCTGGTCGATGTCGGACCGGATCGACAGCCGGCTGGTGGTCGCTGCCTTGGAGGTGGCCATCCAGCGGGAACTTCCTGGCGAAGGCGTGGTGGCTCATTCGGACCGGGGGGTGCAATACGCTCGCGAGCATTATGCAGGCTCTCTGGCGGAAACATGCCGTCACGTGTTGCATGAGCCGGAAAGGAAACTGATGGGACAACGCGCCGATGGATTTTTTTCGCCACCTTAAAGAAAGAGCGAGTCCATCTCGAACGGTATCAGGCTCGCAGCGCAGCCCGTCACGGCCTGTTTGAATACATCGAAGTCTTTTACAACCGCGTCCGCCGACACTCTTCGCTGGGGTCCCAATCGGCATTACAGTTCGAGCAGGCCGCATAACCCAAACCCCGCGCCCACCCATCGTGGGTAAATCCAGTTCTGGGCTGTCGTCGTCTAGCCCAAGCATCGTCTAGGTAATCCTGCCCGTGTCACAGTGGTAACCCCCAATTTTCATTGCCTTCTCCTATCGATGGCGGGCTAAATAACCCAATTTTTCCGTATCACGGAGTTCCTCCAACTCCTCGTTTTCATCCTGCTCCTCAAACGTTCGCATGTCGCATGACCCAGAACATGGCTCCCAATGCAGGCAAGACCTCCCCCAAGACTCATACGTAGGCTCGTCAATGCCGTCAATATTTTTGTAAACAGTCGTCGCATAACAACCACTCGTTAAAAAGATAACGAACGGAAGAACACCAAAGTCAACACACGAAGCAGTAGTGTTGCACGCAATTTTAACTCCAGCATGTTGTTTTCATTCGCCACAACTATTGTGGCGAATTCTGGTCTTGAGTCTCGTTTCTTCTTTTCATTCGTCATCCTTACGGCACGATTGGCGGATTCTACATTTCTAATCAGTCCGCATTCGTCTCACTAATCGCGGACGGTTCTTTTTCGTTTCGTCCGCATTCGTCATCACCTGCTTCCGTCATTCGTCTCACACGACGAGTTGGGGAAAATTCGTTGTGGGGAAGATTCGTTTTGAGAATCGGTCGCTCGCGAATTCGCCGCTCTGGAAAAGCGGACGATGAGGGGGAGAAGGAGGAACTGCTGCCGCACGATGTCTTCCATTTGTACCAGGTATTCTACGAGAGCCGTAGCTCCCTCGCGTGACCGATTGGCCTACTCATCGTGCAATAGCATTCGTACGGCGTCACTTGTCGAGAGGGTCGTTTTCATGTTCTTTCCTTTTGTCGTTTTTTTGTTGCCCCTTATCACATTGGTTTCTACAAGTTAGACAACGTTTTTTTCGTTTCTTATCACCCTTACAATATTGTTTCGGGCACGTTCGACATTCGTTTTGTTTTCGTCGTTCTCACATTGTGATAAGCCAGCAATCCAGACAATGATTGGCGATCGGATTGGTGGCTGGTGTCAGCAGTGTCGACAAACCCCTTTCTCAAACCGCAGAAATCAGCGAGGACGACGATCCCCTGGTCTCAGAACGCTGCGCGATTCGTGGCGGCGTGTTCGTCAGTCAAGCATCGTTGGCGCCTCCTGCCGCCCGCAGGCGACAAAATTAAAAAATCGGGGCAGTGAATGGCCGAGGTGTTTTGGAGAAAGGAGATGCTCGGGTGACCAGCGAACGCAAGCACTCTTCAGCAGCACTTCGACAAACTCGATGGCATCGTGGCACGAAGGCAGTAACGCAAAAATAAGTGAGCCAGCCGAATCAGCGACTGCGGCATCTGACCCCCTATGCGAATGGAATGGCGATGTTCGCCCGAGTGCCGAACGGGGTTGGAGCAAAGACAGGTGTTCGCTTCGAATCGTGATCAAGAACGAGTTCGAGCAGAGTTCAAAAGACGATCGACCGACTGGATTGTTGACTCATTCGAATCGATTTCGATCGGAACGCACTCCTCCAAGTTGCGAAACCAAGTCAACTGTCGCTTGGCAAATTGTCTTGTGTGCGTCTGTATCAGGGCGACCAATTCGTGGGGTGGAGACGCCTCGAGATCGGGCCGGCCATTGCATCCCACAGGTTCGGCATCCATCCAATCGAGGACATCTCTGTATCCCAAAGCCTGACGTGCAGTCCGGCTGAGTGGTTGTGGCAAGTCTCGCAACAGCCGGACCTCGGCCAGAAATCCCTGCTGAAACATCTGCTCGACCCGCGCATCGATTCTGGAATTCAACCAGTCTCGATTGGGTGACAACCAATAGACGTGGGGTGTTCGTTCAGAAAGTGGCCGAGGGCCTTGTTCTTGCTGTTCCGACAATGTTCGGCCTGTCAAAAGCTGGACCTCGATGGCTCGAACCACGCGACGCAGATCGTTCGGATGCAGGCGTGAGGCGGTCACGGGATCGATCCGAGATAACTCGCGATGTAGGGATTCACGCCCCTCGGCAATCGCGCGCTGTTCCAGTTCTCGACGTAACTCCCAGTCGGCTTTTGGTCCCTCAAACACTCCGCGTAGCAGGCTTCTCAGGTACAATCCAGTCCCACCGACGAAGAGAGGTGTGCGACCGCGACTGAGAATCTCGAGGCAGCACGTCGCGGATGCTTCGAGATAGTCCGTTAGGCTAAATTCTTCGTGAGGTGCAAGAATGTCGATCAAATGATGCGGGACGCGATCACGCTCAAATCGAGTGGCCTTGGCCGTACCAACATCCATTCCCCGGTAAACGGTCATGGAATCCAGAGCAATGATTTCGGCATTCAATTGATTGGCCAGCGTCAACGACAATGCGGTCTTGCCACAGGCGGTCGGCCCACTCAAGAACCAGCATTGTCGCAGAATTTCGTTAAGGAATATCACAGGTCGCATTTGGCACACTCTGCCGCGGACAATCACGGAGGCTCCGAGCTTCAAAAACGAATTTTGAGGCGGCGGCTCGATGCCTCACTCGGACTCGCCGTCAGAATTTTTTGGCGAATCGGCCTGCCAACAAGAAGTAGGGCGTGTGTTGCCACGGCCCGCAATCCGTCGGTCCTGAACACACGCAGAAAAATCGGTCCAAATTCGGAGTTGGGCAGGATCAGCGGATGAGGCGTCCCTTACTTGCCGTCGGTCACTCGGCGGCTGTGGAGACCATAAATTCCCGACGTGAACGGGGGGCGTGATCCGGAAGGTCTCGCCATGCAATGTCCTCCACAGAGGAAGATTCCAAGTCTTCCACGGAGATCTTCGGAGGCGAGCCCTTCCGTGACTTTGCCGAGTCGCACCAAAACAGCCTGTGGATCCGGCCGAACACAGAGTGGCCCCCCCTGTTTCCGTTGGTTTGGATATCAGGGAAACCACCCGGTCCGAGTCCTTCAAGCACTCGACAATATCAACCTGTTCAGGGCGTAATCGATCGATCAGTCCCATGATTTTGTACTTTAACAAAGCCTCTGACGATAAAAAATTTGACGTCATCCCCCCCCTTCGGGATTCTATCGTTGGCGCGAGAATCGCCACAAGTAAGTTTTCGACGGGTGTACAATTTGTAAATAAATTGCACGCGGTGACGAAGGTTGCACTTAAATGAGTCTTGCTGTTTGCAGGAATTTGGCGAATTTTGTGAATGATCCCGTAAAATTTGTTGCCTTTTTAACGAATCATAGTACTCCCAGCCGATCGAATTTGACGCACGGATTTTAGTCAATTAGACTAGTCAGGTAGAACCGTTTTTTTGCCTTGGTCGATGGAGCGGAGTTGATACTGTTTCGTCAGGATTTCGAGCGGTTCTTGGCGGACCCGGAGCGATCAAAAATGTTAGGCCAGCTAATCCCGCTGGGTGGTGGAGATCCCATTCCGTTGTGGAAGCCGAAACTCCTTGTCGGCCGCCGTCCTCGTTGTGATATTCGGCTAAATTTTGCCAATATTTCCTCAGAGCACTGCCTTTTGGAGATGGTCAGCGGCTATTGGCAGGCGAGTGATCTTCACAGCAGTAACGGCACGAAAGTCAATGGGGAGCGTGTGCACCACGGAATCCTTCAGCCAGGCGATACCATTGCGTTTGCGAAGTGTCGCTTCGAGATCGACTATACTCCGGATCGGAACGTCGTCTCCGTCGTCGAAATCGATCCTTTTTCAATCGGATTGCTCGAGAAAGCGGGACTGCAGCGGGATGATGAAAGTCAACGCGTTGGTCGTGGAGCCAGTTCCGGGCCAAAAAGAGGACATTCTCAAGATCGAGCACCGTCAAGCATCCGAAATCGTGCCACTCCGAAAAAAAATGAAAAATCAGACGGGGACAACTCGATCGAAGATTCTTAGGGAAACTCGCAACGTCGGTTCGGGGTCATCGCAGATCTCAATCGGGCAATAACAATCCCAGTTCAATCAGTTTTTCACGGCATTCGTCCCGTTCACGGCTGCGGGTCAGTTCGATCCAGGTCGGATCCTGAACTTCGATGAAATCGGTGTTGGAATACGGGGGAGCCTTGCCGGATGCGGCTCCGTGTTGCGCGAGGCGGCGGATGACACTCTGTTCGAGACGGCTGAGAGTTCCGCCTCCAAGACGATAATCCTCAAACGCTTCCCACACGACGGGAAATAGTGGGCGAACAATTTCTTGCCCGATCGTTGTGGCATAAAGCCGAATTTCCTCCTGCGCATGGGGATCCATCCGCAGTGAGAGGAAGTGTAACAGATTATGGAGATCAATCTTCCAGTAGGCTTCGGTATACGTGGCGAGCGGAAGATCTTTGCGGGCTTGCTCACGCGCCACGCCTGAGGCCAAGCGGCCATCGTAGATGCGTCGAGTTTCCTCGTGCAACTGTCGTTCTTCCTGGGATAGCTTTTCACCGATCGCGTTGGGAAGTGCTTGGCCGCTTCCCTGGCGGTTTTGGTCGGCTTGGGATCGCCACGCGTCGACGGGAGTCGACTGAGCGGAATCAATCGCCATGGAATAACGCGTACTGTATTCGTTCACACTCGCCATTCGATGCCGGATCCACTGACGCCAGCAGTCCATGGGGACGCGAACGAGGATCTTGATCTCCGCCATTTCAAGTGGAGTTGTATGTCTGTGACGCATCAAGTAGCGAATCAGGGTTCGGTCGTCGGAGACCTTCTTCGTGCCGACACCATAGCTGACTCTCGCTGCTTGAACGACCGCCGAGTCGTCTCCCATGACATCAACGAGACAGACAAAGCCGTCGTCCAAAACAGGTATTTTCTTCCAGCGAAGCTGTTCGACAATCTCAGAATTTGCAGGCATTACCGAAGGTTCCTAGGATAAAATAACCGGTCACGGCAAAACACGAGAATCCGCACAAGAATTGGAAAATCGGAACCACAATGGATCGCACCTGACTCAGCACCGAACGTGGCGTTCAGAGTGATTCGCTGTTTCATTTCAGAATCGATATCGAAGATAAAGTCACTCGCAATTTCGATGTTTGACGCTCGTGAAGGGAATCGTTTGCAGTCTGCTCGGTTCATTCCCAAAAGCGGGCCTGACGCATTCTATATCAGCGGGAAGGCCCCTTGAAAATGCCGCCGACGATGTTGTCGTGAGTGTACGGGTTGCGAACTTGTCAGAATCAGAGTCAAATTCAAACCGAGTATCAATTGATGATTTATTTTTCAGACCTTGGGGAAACTGGGGATGGATGTTCTCTCACGTTGGACTGCCGGATTGAATTACGACAGGTTTCTCGACAAATATGCGACGCCTGAACAGCGGCGTCGATGGGACGCATTTCACTCCAAGGTCGGGTTGACGCCCTCTCAGCAGGCGACCCTACGGGATTTTCGCCGCGAAATGCTCGTCATCGTCGTGGCCGGTGCATGGTGCGGCGACTGTATTCAGCAGGTTCCGATTTTCGACCATTTTTCGAAGCAGGCCCCCTGTCTTCAATTCCGTTATTTTGATCGAGAGGACCACGGAGATCTGGCCGACGAGTTGTCAATTTGTGGCGGGCGGAGAGTCCCGTCGGTGTTGTTTTTATCGGAGGACGGAGCTCCCTGTGGCCGCGCCGGTGATCGAACATTGTCCAAGTACCGCGACATGGTTGCGACTCTCGATGGCGCCTCCTGTCCGACCGGAATTGTGGCTCCGGTACACGCATTGCTAAGCGACGTCACGCAGGATTGGCTTAATGAATTCGAGCGAGTTCAACTCATGCTGCGACTCTCGCCGCGACTGCGCCAGAAGCATGGCGATTGATTTCGGGAGTTCGACAGATTCTACTTGAGCTTCGTAGAAGCTTCCCGAAAGACAGATGATGTCATATCCAATGACAGTGTCGTGACGGGGTCAGTGCCTTCAAACCGACAGTGGCTGCCGAAGCGGTGGCCTGACTGACCTGCTCGCCCTCTAAATGGTCGCCGATGCCGACCTGAAAGTTGCCATGAAAGGAAATATCAATCACTCCGTTGTCTTTTGGTGCTTCAATATTGCCGGAGACAAGTGGAGCATCGACACGACCTGTTCCGTCGCGAAAAGTGTCGGCTGCTCGTCGGTTGAAATCTGTGGCCCGGCCGAGTTTGATACGATCAAGAAGCATGGGTTGACGTGCGCTCTTGCGGCGAACGGGATGTCTGGTGCGCCTTTTATGAGGGGGCTGAATAATCCGTCCTATCAGTCGGAGGTTATTGCCGTCACGTCAAAGACGATCGAGGACTGTGCTGCCGCCAACGTCCCCAGCGTGATCGCCTTCACGGGGTACAAGTGGAAGAATGCAGACGATCCGAATAGCGGCGAAATCTCGCTTCAGGAGGGAGCGGACAATTGTGTCGCGGGTCTGAAAGCCTTGGCTGCTCTCGCCGAAAAGAAGGGGATTAACATCTGCCTCGAACAACTGAACACGCGAGACGGTTCACATCCCATGAAGGGACATCCCGGCTATCAGGGAGACGATATCGATTACGTGGCCAATATCGTCCGTCGAGTCGGCTCGCCACGCGTGCAACTGTTGTTCGATATTTATCACGTCCAGGTCATGAATGGTGACGTGATCCGCCGCATCGAAGAATGCCGGGATGTGATCGGCCATATTCATACGGCGGGTAATCCTGGCCGGGCGGAACTCGACGAACAGCAGGAGATCAACTATCCGCCCATCATGAGGAAGTTGGTTGAGATTGGATACAAGGGCTATGTCGGTCACGAATTCATTCCCACCCGCGATCCAATCGCCGGACTTCGAGAAGCGGTCGAGATCTGCGACGTCTGATCGACGCAAACCGTATCGTCCGCGTTCAGTGTCGATACGGTTTGTCTCGAACTCTTTGACTCAAGTCCTTTCCAGCTCAGTGCAGGCGACTCCCCGTGATCCGCCCGATGAGCCGGCCCATGCCAAACGTGAACGTCCATTGCGGTGAGTTTGGGTGGCTCTCTGCCGTTCCCTTTCTGTGGCCCATCGTTCATGCCGATGTGGCCATTAAACCTATGCGAATAAAAATGTGTTTCTAGATTCTCTTGCCGGCCTCGCCCCGAACGCCGTGCTCAAGAATCGAGGCGCAAACAACCAGTGTCACTGCCAAACACTCATGGTGCGTTCTGTCAAAACTCGTTCGGCTCTGCGGGATGGCCCTGTCAACTTGGCATGGCGAGTTGTGTTTGCATAAGTAATAGACGCCGCTAAACGATTATTTGTAATGACTTACGACATTGTTTTTTTGCCGGCACGTCGGTTGCTTAAATGTGTGCTGTGTGGTGAAAACCGCCTCGGTGGCAGATTGTTTGCTTACCCGGGATTCGGTTTCCATCGATCGTGTCGAGCCCTGCGATGCGTTCAAGCACACTGTAAACCAACAATTTTATCCGACCACGCCTGGCCTGATGCTTGAGGAGTCGCTGTGTCTAAGTTGATTAGTTTTGATGATGAGGCTCGGAAGAGTTTGCTTGAAGGTGTGTCCAAGTTGTCTCGGGCTGTGAAAAGCACGCTCGGTCCTCGTGGTCGGAATGCCGTCCTCGATAAGGGTTGGGGGACGCCCAAAGTCACGAAGGATGGGGTGACTGTTGCGCAGGATATTGATCTCGAAGATAAATATCAAAATATGGGTGTGCAGCTTGTTAAGGAGGCAGCTTCTAAGACAAGTGACGTTGCCGGTGACGGGACGACGACCGCTACGGTTTTGGCGGAGGCGATTTTTCGTGACGGTCTGCGTTATGTTGCCAGCGGCTGTGATCCGATGGCTCTCAGTCGTGGTGTGCAAAAAGCGGTTGATGCCGTAGTCGCTGAGCTGAAGAAGTTGGCGAAGCCTGTCAGGGCTGACGATCGCAAAGCTATTGAGACTGTGGCCTCGATTGCTGGTAATAATGATAAGGAAGTTGGAAAAATACTTGCTGACGCCCTGTTGAAGGTTGGTAAGGATGGGGTGATTACCGTTGAGGAAGGTCGTCAGGTTGCCACTGAGGTTGAGTTGGTGGAGGGGATGCAGTTTGAGCGAGGATATCTGTCGCCGCATTTCGTCACCGATGTCGACAATCAGGTTGTCGAGTTCGATAATTGTCGGATTTTGATTTACGAAGATAAGATTAGCAGTGCCAAGTCGCTGGTTCCATTGCTCGAAAAAACGTCGAAGGCTGGCCTCTCGCTGTTGATTATTGCCGAGGATATCGAGGGTGAGGCGTTGGCCACTCTTGTTGTTAATAAGATGCGAGGGATTTTGAAGATCTGTGCGGTTAAGGCTCCAGGTTACGGAGACCGCCGCAAGGCGATGCTGGAAGATATTGCCGTCCTGACCAATGCGAAGGCTATTTTCAAGGACTTGGGCATCAAGCTCGAAAGTGTCGAGCTCACTGATCTTGGTGTAGCTAAAAAAGTTCGTATTGATGCCGAGAACACGACTGTGGTTCAAGGGGCTGGTAAGAAGGCTGATATTGACGGTCGTGTGGCGATGATTCGACAGGAAATCACGAAAACAGATAGCGAGTACGATCGCGAAAAACTTCAGGAACGACTGGCAAAGTTGGCTGGTGGAGTTGCTCAGATTAGTGTTGGTGCCCACACCGAAACGGAAATGAAGGAACGCAAAGATCTCATCGATGATGCGTTGGCTGCAACACGAGCCGCCATCGAAGAAGGAGTTGTTCCGGGTGGTGGCGTTGCTCTGCTTCGCTGTGCAGGAGCGCTCGATAAACTCAAGCTCCAGGGAGATGAACGGCATGGCGTGGCGCTCATTAAGAGTGTTCTCGAAATGCCGATTCGGACAATTGCAGAAAATTCCGGTTTGGACGGCGCGGTGGTTGCCAATAACGTGAAGAAATCAAAGGACAAGTCTCACGGTTACGACGCATTGAATGAGCGTTACGGTGATATGTTTGAATTCGGTGTGGTCGATCCGGCGAAGGTTGTCCGTACGGCACTCCAGAACGCGGCGAGCGTTGCCAGCCTGTTGCTCACGACTGATTGTATCGTCGTTGAAGCACCGAAGCCCAAAGAGGACGACCACAGCCATGACGACCATCATGACATGGGTGGCGGCATGGGCGGAATGGGCGGCGGCATGGGAGGCATGGGCGGTGGAATGGGTGGAATGGGTGGTGGAATGGGTGGTGGAATGGGCGGCTTCTAGTTGGCTGTTTCGCCGTTGATCGATGTGGCGTTCCATCCCTTTTCCAGTTTGATTGGGTGGCCGCAGATTGGCTGGATAGTGTCTATAAAAAACCATGTAGGCGGTCGGTTGTTCAGGTCGGCCGCACGACAGGAATTGTTAACAGTTAATTTAAAGGACTTAATTTAATGAACTTGAAGCCTCTCGATGACCGTGTTGTGGTTGAGCCTCTGACTGCAGAAGAAAAGACGGCTGGAGGAATCGTTCTTCCGGATGCTGCCAAAGAAAAACCTCAACGCGGCAAAGTCTTGGCGGTCGGCCCCGGACGTTTGCTGGACAGCGGCGAACGGTGTCCAGTGGCGGTCAAGGTTGGCGACGAGGTTTTGTTTGCTAAATATGGTGGCACCGAGATCGAAGTCCAGAAGAAAGACGTGAAGATCCTGCGGGAATCTGACATTCTTGCTAAAGTGACTGGTTGATTTGATGGACGCGCTGGACGTCAATTATCGTCTAACAAATACATCGGCTTCGCTGTGCTGAGGCCGTACGCTGTATAGCAGTTTTTTCCTTGAAAATTCCCACAGGAGCCTGTCGTGGCTAAGCAACTTTTGTTCGATGATCGTGCACGCCTGAAATTGCAGCGTGGAGTGGAAACGCTGGCCAAGGCTGTCGCCGTAACGATGGGCCCCACGGGTCGAAATGTCATCATTGACAAATCGTTCGGTAACCCGATCGTCACCAAAGACGGCGTGACGGTTTCCAAAGAAGTCGAATTGGAAGACCCGTATGAACATATGGGTGCAAAACTTGTCAATGAAGTCGCCTCTAAAACAAGTGACATCGCTGGAGATGGAACCACAACCGCTACGGTTTTGGCTCGAGCAATTTATAGCGAGGGGCTCAGAAGTTTGACGCTGGGTGCTAATCCCACCATCGTTCGCAAGGGGATTGAAAAGGCTGTCGACGCAGCAATCGCCTTCGTAGAGAAGATGGCGAAGCCGGTTTCTTCCAAGGAAGAGATCGCACAAGTCGGTTCAATTTCGGCCAACAATGATCGTGTTATCGGCGACTTGATTGCGGACGCCATGGAAAAGGTTGGTCGTGATGGCGTGATCACCGTTGAAGAGGGAAAAGGTAATTCCACGACATTGCAGACGGCCGAAGGGATGCAGTTTGACAAAGGCTATGTTTCGCCCTACTTGGTGACTCATCCTGAGGATATGAAATGTATTCTTGAAGACTGTTATATCCTGTTGTTCGAAAAGAAGATTTCTAGCCTACGCGAATTCGTACCCATTTTGGAAAAAGTGGCCCAACGCAGTAAGCCGCTGTTGGTCGTTGCTGAGGATGTCGACGGAGAGGCGTTGACAGCTCTGGTTGTCAACAAATTGCGTGGAGTCCTGCAGATCTGTGCAGTCAAGGCTCCTGGTTTCGGTGATCGTCGTAAGGCAATGATGGGCGATATGGCGACGTTGACGGGTGGAACGTTGATTTCTGAAGATCTCGGAATCACACTCGAGTCAGTGGAGTTGAGCCATCTCGGCCGCGCGAAGAAGGTCGAAGTCACTAAGGACACCTGCACATTGATTGAGGGTGCGGGCGATACGGCCCAGATTCAGGCTCGCGTTGAGCAGATTCGGCGACAGATTGAAGCCACCGAAAGTGAGTATGATCGGGAAAAATTCCAAGAGCGACTGGCCAAAATTTCGGGTGGAGTCGCGATCATCTCCGTCGGTGCGGCCACCGAAGCGGAAATGAAACAGACAAAGGCTCGAATGGAGGATGCGCTCCATGCAACGCGTGCAGCCGTTGAGGAGGGTATTCTTCCCGGCGGTGGTGTCGCATTGTTGCGAGCCATCGCGGCCGTCAGTGAAGTCAAGGCTAAGGGCGACGAAAAGATTGGCGTACACATTGTCATCAAGGCGCTGGAAGCTCCGATTCGTCAAATCGTGAACAACAGTGGCATTGATGGGAGTGTCGTGGCTGATGAAGTCCGCAGCATGCCGACCAACACCGGATTCGATGCGAACACAAATAAGTACGTGGATATGTACAAGATGGGAATCATCGACCCGGCCAAGGTGGTCAAGAGCGCTCTCCGCAATGCGGCTTCCATCGCTGGATTGATGTTGACCACGTCAGTGTTGGTAACACGTGGTGAAGACAGTGATGGTAAAGCGTCAGGCAAGGTCGAGGGCGCTGTGCGATAACCAGCTCGTAAGCCCGTCGCTGGCCGATGAAAACGACCTGATTGACAACAGCCGAACCGCCGGGAGTCTCCCGGCGGTTTGTTGTTTAAATTGTCAAAATCGTTTACGGGTGAAAAAATAGAAAAATGGTCGCGAACCAAGTGCGACGCTATGGTGGCCCTTGCCAACGCCTAATGAGGTCAGTCGAGATCCGTTTTGGACCTTGGGATTGTGCTGCTGGATGGCCTGGGCGATGATCACCTTGCAATTTAGGGGCGGTGAACCGTTGGTCACAGGCTTGGGGAGCCGAGGGCGACATCGCGATCAGGCTGTGGTACCACAAAAGTTTTCTATGCGGTGGAGTTGGAGTGTCGTTCTAGGAGATTTCGGAGTGGAGCCGTGATGGTGACGAAGCGGTGTTACTACGAGGCGTTGACAGTCAGTAAGACTTCGTCTGACGACGAAATTAAAAAAGCCTATCGCAAACTCGCGGCCAAACATCATCCGGATCGCAATCCTGGGGATGAATCGGCAATCGCAGCATTCAAAGAGGCTGCTGAGGCATTTGATGTTCTGAGCAATTCCGAGAAGCGTGCTCGTTACGATCGTTTTGGTCACGCGGGCGTCCAAGGAGCCAGCGGTGGAGCCGGAGGTTTTGGAGATGTCAACGACATTTTCGAGGCATTCGGGGACATGTTTGGGGACATGTTCGGCGGTGGCGGTGGACGACGAGGTGGGACACGCGGACGTCGAGGCAGCGGTCTTCAGACGTCACTCACGATTGCGCTGCTCGACGCTGCCGTAGGCTGCGTACGGGAAATTCAAATTGAGAAGAATGTTTCCTGTATCACCTGCCAAGCGACAGGAGCGAAACCCGGCACAAAGCCACAGAAGTGTGATTATTGCGCTGGTCGAGGTCAGGTGATTCAGTCCCAAGGTTTCTTTCGCGTGCAGACGACATGCCCCGCCTGTCGCGGCCAAGGCGATGTGGTCCGTGAAAAGTGTCCGGATTGTCGGGGAAGTCGATTCGTTTCTCGATCATCCCAATTAGAGGTGAAAGTTCCTGCGGGTATCGACAATGGAATGCAACTGTGTTTGCGTGGTGAGGGAGAACCGGGTGAAGGGGGCGGACCAGCCGGTGATTTATATGTCGATATTCATGTGAAATCTCATCCGCTGTTTGTACGAGACGGGAAAAATCTGACGTGCGGCGTGCCTTTAACGTTTGCGCAAGCCGCGCTGGGTACAGAACTCGACATCCCGATTTTGACTGGAAAGTATCGATTGACGGTCGTTGCGGGCACTCAACCCGGTGAGATTCATCGCTTGAAGGGCCAAGGAATGCCCGATGTTCAGGGGGGAACTCGTGGCGATCTGCATGTCCAATTTCAGGTGGAAGTTCCCAAGAAGCTATCGAAAAAACAGGAGGAGCTTCTCAGGCAACTGGCGGAACTAGATGACAAGCAGGTGAGTGCCCATCGCAAATCTTTTTTTGAGTCAGTCAAGGAATTCTTTACTGCCTCGGAGTCGGAGCAGACGGAATAAACGCGGCTGATACTGTGATTACAACGGCGTGTTGTCAGCGAAATAATTGCCGAATGGTTCTGAGGTTTAAAAATGAGTGACGAAGTGAATACGATGAACGACGCAGAGAAGAGCGTTGACCCCGGACCCTCTCTCTCGGAACAGCTGCAAGCCGCTCTGTTGGAGCGAGATCAATTCAAAGACAAGTGGACTCGTGCCTTGGCGGATCACGATAATTATCGTCGTCGGGTCATGCGAGAAATGGATGAAGATCGCAAATATGCCGCATTACCATTGCTGAAGACACTCTTGCCAGCGTTTGACGGGCTTGATCGGGCAGTGCTTGCTGCGGCCCAGACAAACAACGCTGACGAATTGATCGGCGGCGTGCAATTGACGATCAAACAACTCGAAGCCAGCTTGAATGGATTTGGTGCCAAGAGCATCGTCGCCCTTGGTCAACCCTTCGATCCCAACCTGCATGAAGCTATTTCCCAGGCAGAGTCGGCTGACGATCCACCGATGACGGTCTTGCACGATGTCGAACGCGGCTACATGCTGCACGATCGAGTGGTCCGGCCAAGCAAGGTAGTGGTCTCGACAAAAATGCCACAGGGCGAACAATAGTCCTCAGCGGTTTTTGAGGTTTCGCCCGTTTCTTATTTCTAACACGGCTCAGTGTTCTCTTGGAGGCCTTCATGCCAACCTACGACTACAAATGTGACGGATGCGAACATACGTGGGAAGAGTTCCACTCGATGACAGCAGAACCCACAAAAAAGTGCCCGACATGTGGGAAAAAGAAAGCCAAGCGATTGATCGGCGCTGGCGGAGGGTTGATTTTTAAGGGGACGGGTTTCTACCAAACGGACTATCGGAGTGATTCGTACAAAAAGTCTGCCGATGCGGACAAGGCTCCTTCCGCGAATACAGACCCAAAAGCATCGACCGACTCGAGTAAGAAGAGCGAGTCGAAAACCAATTCCTCCGAATGACAGCATGATGCGTTGCTGTGTGGTCGAGGGTTTCCCCTGAGGCATGTCGCATGATCCGTTTGCAAACCTGTCCCATCTGTGAAAAAAGCGTTCCTCCCGCGTCTGACCCTTCTGGAGGAATGTCTCCGTTCTGCAGTCTGCGTTGCAAACAAGTCGATTTTTTTCGATGGGCGGACGGCCGTTATGCCATCATTGATCCCTGCCGTCCGACAGAGTTCGATGCGGAGTCTGCACCACAGGATTGAGGAATGCGTTTTTTGCTCTTCGGCGTTTTCCAAGTGAGAGAGAATTTACGGTCGTCTGTTGCATTCAGGGCAATTGCCGCAACAGTATTTCAAATACTGCGATGACGTGTGGAGCACTATCGACGATGCCAATTGTCAGCCAACCGTTGTTGTTTGACACGTACTTACGTCCGCAAATTTGGGGTGGTGTGGCGTTGGCTCGCTCCTTGGGAAAGGGGAGCGACGAGACTGCCAAGATCGGTGAAGCATGGGAGTTGAGCACGCTCCAAGAGCATTTGAGTCGTGTCACAATCGGGCCCTGCAGCGGCGAGTCGCTTGTCGACTTATGGGCTCGTTCCAGAGTGGAAATTTCTGGAACGAAGTCCACAGGAGATCCGTTTCCATGGTTGGTGAAATGGCTCGATTGTACGCTCGATCTTTCCCTGCAGGTTCATCCGAGTGATGATCAGGCACAGTCGGAGTCCGGACTCCCCAACGGCAAGTCCGAAGTTTGGATTGTGGTGCACGCAAGTCCTGATGCACGAATTGTGTCCGGCATTCGTGAGGGCGTCTCAGTGGCCGAGGTCAAATCTCGATTACACGATCAAACCATCGAACAATGCTTAAACTCCTATCAACCGCAGGCCGGTGACTGCATATCCCTTCCTGCCGGAACCATTCACACCGCCCGAGGTGTGGTCCTTGCGGAAGTTCAGCAGCCAAGCGATGCCACCTTTCGACTTTTCGATTGGAATCGGCGGGATGCCTCGCGTCAGACTCGGACATTGCATCTGGAATCGGGTTTAAGGGCCATCAATTGGAGTTTGGGACCGATTCAGCCGGTCACTCCCATCCTGCTTGATTCGATTGACAATGCTGCCGTCGGTGAATTGTTGCTGCAAACGTCCTGGGTCCGGTTAGAGCGTCATGTGGTCAAGCAATCTTGGCCGGTTCCGTACCCAGACGAAATGACCGTCTGGATGGTGTTAGAGGGGAACGCGATGTTGTTTGATCAGGCTCATGACTCCCGATATCAACTCCAAAGAGGGACGACCGTACTCATTCCTGCCGCCGCGAAAGAGATTCATTGGTCTCCGCGGATGACCGATTCGTCATGCACACTAGCCTGCATCCGACGACCACAGTCTAAGATCGCCATGGCTTTTTGACGTTCGCCGAGAGTAGAAAATACCAGTCAATTAAGGAGAGTTGTTGCGGTCATCGTTTGCCGACTGTTCCCTAAAACCGAAAGCGGCGATTGCCTCAGAAGCGTGTATCAAGATTCGCCGCCGACGGGAGCATCTGTCGGTGCTTCGGATCGGGATGTTTGTGGAACAGCTCTCAGGTGTTCCGGAGTCGGCCGTGGAGTGCGGTCTTTGCCAATATCAATGTCCTGCTTTCCTAAACTATCGACGGCGGATTGACCGATTCCAATTGAGGAAGACATACTACCTCTGCGGTCGTTGCCGCAAGGATCGACCTTTTTACCTGAGACATACGGAGCGTATTTGGATGGTCCAACGGATCTGGAATTTCTCGTCTGGCCCGGCAGTGCTTCCCGAGTCTGTGCTGGAAGAAGCTGGAAAGAACCTGCTTTCCCTAGGGAATTCGGGAATCGGAATTCTCGAACACTCGCATCGTGGCAAGGCATTCCTTGCGGTGTATCACGAGACAGAAGCCTTGTTGCGTGAAGTTGGTGGAATCCCGTCAAACTATCGGGTGTTGTTTTTGCAGGGGGGGGCATCGAGTCAATTCTTCCAGATTCCCATGAATTTTCTCGGTCCGAATCGGACGGCCGACTACCTCATCACCGGAGCGTGGTCCGAAAAGGCGATCGAAGAAGCCGCTCCTTTTGGGGGAACACACATTGCCTGTTCCAGCGGGGATCGAAATTTTTCGTATATTCCCCACGAGTGTGTGTGGAGCTCGAATCCGATTTATGCACATTACACGTCAAATAATACGATTTTCGGAACGCAGTGGGCCTGCTTGCCACCTGTGCCCGATGCCGTTGATCTCATCTGTGATGCCAGCAGCGACATTTTCTCCCGCCCCGTGGACGTCTCTCGGCATGCCATGATCTATGCCGGCGCACAAAAGAATTTGGGGCCGGCGGGCGTCACCCTGGTGATCATCCGCGAGGACCTCGTCGAATGTGGATCCACAACGCTACCGACGATGCTGCAGTACCGAACACACGTTAAAAATGAGTCGATGTACAATACGCCTCCGACATTTGCGATCTACTTGATGGGATTGGTTCTCAAGTGGATCAAGTCGTCCGGTGGATTGGCCGCGATCGGGGAGACGAACCGCCGCAAGGCGCAAAAATTGTACACGTTCCTCGATCAGAGTCTGCTCTTTCATCCAACAGCGGTTGCCGATAGTCGGTCATTGATGAACGTGACCTTTGTCACGGGAGATGCCGAACTTGATGCCAAGTTTTGTTCCGCGGCTTCGGCATCTGGATTTGACGGTCTGAAAGGGCATCGCAGCGTCGGGGGAATGCGAGCCAGTCTCTACAACGCATTTCCTGAGGCTGGTGTGGACGCGCTCCTCGAATTTTTGCGGAATTTCGAACGAGAGAATGCCCGATCGCAGTAGGGCGGGACGGCCCGACACGGACGCACCAACAAGAAGAGCCCGCATGAGTCATTCCGATGTTCCATCCACCAATTTTTCTCGAGCAGACATTGGATTGGTGTGTGCCCTGCCCCTCGAATTGGCCGAGTTTTTAGGTCGTTGTCAGCGAGTCAAAGTCTATTCCGGCGGCAGTTTTAAGTTTCGTGGCGGCATTTACGACGGAATCCGGATCGCTGTTGTCGAGTCCGGCGTGGGGCCATGGCGTGCAACACGCGCGACTCAGGCTCTGATCGACGCACATCAACCCCGGTGGATTGTTTCGACGGGGTTGGCCGGTGCGCTTTCCGATGACGTGAAAATCGGACATCTCGTTGTCGCGGATCGACTCAGGAATGCCGCGGGTGATGAGTTATCGATTGACATCGGAATGACGTCGGATTCTGCTCGAGGATTGCACGTGGGTCGGCTGTTGACGGTCGATCATATGGTACGGACAGTTGTTGAGAAACGCTCACTAGCTGCCGAAACAGGGGCTCTGGCGGTCGATATGGAGAGCTTCTCTGTGGCGACCGTTTCTCGCTTATCGAAAACCCGTTTTATGGCGGTTCGGGCGATCAGCGACGATCTTTCTGAGGATCTACCACCGGAGGTCCTCAGTCTAGTGGGCGAAACCGGCGCAGTCCGTCTCGGTGCTGTCTTGGGTTCACTTCTCAAACGGCCATCGAGTCTACAGGACATGTGGAGGCTGCGAGAGCGAGCCACCACCGCCGCCACACGCTTGGCTGATTTTCTCCATGGAATTGTCGTGCAACTCCATCAATTCGATTCATGATCCGGAACAGCCACTGATACCGATGTTGCACGATCCGCCTCGGCAGTCGTTGGGTGCTTCTATTCCGCTCTTTGTAATCGGCAGGCGGTCCCTTCCACCGTTGTCTGAGTCGTCTCCAGTCGCCGGAAATCTCAGGCTCTCCGCGAATTCGCCTTGAGCGATGTACGTTCGCGTTCTCATGGCGACGATCGAGAACGTTGGTGATGCCCCTTTTGTCTCGACGGGGATCCCTCGATGATGTGTATGGTGTTGATAGCGATTGTCACAGCATTTCGATCTCTCGAGGGGAAGCAATCCCCACCCAACGCTGGCCGGAATGCGCTGTTGAAAGCAGTCGTAATCCGTGTTTCATGGATGGGGATCGTACACGACTGATCCCAAGAATTTTCCCCGTTGAATCCGAGTCGATCCGAGTCACAATCACTGGCACACGGCCGTTTCGATCAGACGCAGCGTGAACTTGTGGACGGGACACATTCACGAAACTCTCGGCATGGGTTGGCCTGACTAGTCCCCGTTCTGTCCGGCTCGCATCAGGCCTCCGAGAGAACGGTTTGCATCATTTTCTCGCCCCGCGTTGGACCACGAGTGATTCGTCCATTCCGCAGTTTGGTATCGTTGTTCCGGAGTCATTGGCGGCGGAACGAATACCGCAAACGGGTGATGCCCTCTGCCTGGTTTTTTGACCACGTGTAAGGATTGCAGTCAGCGGCAGGCAGGCGACTTTTCAGACTTCGACCGCGCCAACCTACAGAGATGAAAACACCCCGAACCATTTTGCAATGTTCCAGGGTGTTTCCGAGATCGGAAGCGTCGGTACTTTTTCGCTGTTCAACTACAGCCGTGACTCGTCCCGCAATTGTGACAAAGGTAACAATTGCCGTTGCGAACGGTAATTGCTCCACAGGCACAGCAGGCGGGCGCGTCTGACTGGAATTTCGCGAATTGTTGATTGCGATTCGCTGTTGCAGCAACGGCACGCCCGGAGACAAGTTGCGTGGCGATTTGGGGGCTGATGAAGGCAACAGTCGCTGCCGTGCGTTGAACGATTGCCGACGACAGCTTGTCGCTGGTGTGCGAAGCGTATCCGTTGGTCGAACCGTTTGTCTTGGAGCTGCGGTCAAGACCGTTGCCGTTGGTCTGCAGGGTCGAAGTCGCTGGCGGGGATTTCTGAGCGACGACTTCGACCATGTGATGTGTTTCCGAGGGGTCTTCACTGTCATCCGCAGCGATCTCTCGACGCGGCGTGTTTGCCTCTCGGAATCCCGGCAGGAACTGAATACCGAGCCAGCGGAAAATATAATCCACCAAACTTTTTGCAATCGGGATATCTGGGTTTGGAGTCCAACCACTTGGTTCGAAGCGTGTGTGAGAGAACTTCTCGACGAGGACTTCCAGTGGCACCCCGTATTGCAGTCCCATCGACGTTTCGGTGCCGATAACGTCCATCAGACCACCGATTGTACTTCCCTCTTTTGCCATGCTGATGAAGAGTTCGCCGGGGGTGTTGTCTTCGAACAGGCCAACGGTGATATAGCCTTCGTGGCCACCCACCGAAAACTTGTGGGTCAACGAATTCCGTGTGGCAGGCAAACGACGTCGTGCTGGCAGGCCATCCGCTCCTTTTTTACGGTCTCCCTCCTTCGTCGTCGACAAGGGCTGGCTTTGTTTTGAGCCATCGCGATAAATCGCCAGAGCCTTCAATCCCAGTCGCCAACCTTCGAAGTAAGCCTTTTCAATGTCATCGATTGTCGACTCCTTCGGCATGTTGACTGTTTTGGAAATGGCGCCGGACAAGAATGGCTGGGCGGCTGCCATCATCTTGACATGCCCTTTCCAATGAATGGTCCTCGTCCCGTTGGCCGCCTTGAAGGCACAGTCGAAAATCCCCACATGTTCCGGTTTGAGATCCGCCGCTCCCTCAATGGTTTCGGTCTCCTCAACGTTTTTCACGATTCGTTCGATTTCTTGCGAATCGTATCCCAAGGTCTTAAGAGCAAGTGGAACCGTCCGGTTGATGATCTTCATCATCCCTCCTCCGGCCAGTTGCTTGTATTTGACCAAGGCAATATCGGGCTCGATGCCGGTTGTGTCACAATCCATCATGAATGCGATTGTCCCCGTAGGAGCCAACACAGTTGCCTGAGCATTCCGATAACCAAACTGACGCCCTGAATCAACACACTCGTCCCAGACCTTTCCGGCCGCCGCTCGCAAATAGTCTGGGCAGGTGGAGTCGATTCGATCGACGCCATCACGATGCATACGCATGACTCGCAGCATCGGCTCCGCATTGTTTTGGTAGCCGGCGAAAGATCCAAGATAACTGGCCATGCGACTCGATGTGAGATACGCCTGCCCAGTAAGTATGGCTGTCAATGAACCGGCGATTCCTCGGCCCGTATTACTATCGTAAGGAATGCCCATCGACATCAGCAGGCTGCCAAGATTAGCATAGCCCAGTCCGAGTGGACGATAAAGGTGGCTGTTCTTGGCGATGTCAGGTGTTGGATAGCTTGCGTTATCGACCAGTATTTCCTGTGCGGTTATGAATATCGAGGCCGCAGCGCGGAATCGATCAACATCGAAAGATCCTTCGGGCTGTTGAAACTTGCGCAGGTTGAGACTGGACAGGTTGCATGCCGTGTCGTCGAGGAACATGTACTCAGAGCATGGGTTCGAAGCATTGATCCGCCCCGAATTCGGACAGGTATGCCACTTGTTAATCGTCGTATCGTACTGCACGCCAGGGTCACCGCAGTCCCACGCACCCTCGGCCATCTGACGTAATACGTATTTAGCATCATACTCCGGGCCGAACTTCGCAGGGTCAGTGACCCAGCGAGTCTTCCATTTTTTCCCCTCCTCCACAGACCGCATGAACTCATCGCTCAGACGGACTGAGAGATTCGCATTCTGGAACATCACGGAGGAATAGGCTTCTCCGTTGAAGTTGGCATCATACTCACCGCTATCGATCAGTGTCCGCGCCTTCTTTTCCTCTTTGTTTTTGCACTGGATGAATTCCAAAATGTCTGGATGCCAATCCTTGAGAGACTGCATTTTTGCGGCACGACGGGTCTTACCACCGGATTTCACCACAGCCGCAATTTGGTCGTACACACGCATGAAGGAAAGTGGGCCGGAGGGTGTTCCACCACCCGACAATTTTTCCTTGGAGCCGCGAATCGTTGACAGATCGGTGCCCGTCCCGGAACCGAATTTAAACAACATCGCTTCGCTTGTCGCGAGACGCATGATGTCTTCCATGTTGTCATCGACGGCCTGAATGAAGCAGGCGGAGGCTTGAGGCAACTGATAAGACGTGGCCGGTCGTTCGATCTCTTGGGTGGCTGGGTTGAAGTGATAGTTCCCTTTGGGGCCCTTCACCTGATATTGATGGAACAGCCCGACGTTGAACCAGACGGGTGAGTTAAAGGAACCGAACTGGTGCAGACACATCCAAGCCAGGTCGCGGTAAAAATTTTCTCCGTCTTCGCGGCTGGCGAAGTACCCCCCGGCAATGCCCCAATCGGCAATGGTCCGGGCGACTCTGTGGATCACCTGCTTGACACTGGTCTCGCGTTCGACGGTATTCGGTTCACCATAAAAATATTTGGAAACAACAACATTCGTTGCCAAGGCGCTCCACGAGGAAGGTATCTCACAATTGGTTTGCTCGAAAAGAACTTTGCCGTTCTCGTCTTTGATCGCGGCTGTGCGATAGTCCCACTCCACAGTGCTGAACGGATCCGTGTCAGCGGGACAAAATCTCGGTGGGACACTCATCGGACGCATTTCAGGCATTTTGCGGGTGGTGACACCGACACTCAGGGGGGCCGCCGCGACGGAAGAACCTGCGGAGATCGACATTCCTTTTGGCTCGTGCATCATGCACTCCTCCATATCCAAGACTCGGGAACCAACACATATTCTCGCAACGAAAAAAGACCTCAGCGAATGAATGGCCCACGGGAATTCCAAGGGTCAAGATGTTTTGAAGTCAGAAGAATCTGAAGAAATTGAATCGATAAAAGCACTATATATAGTGCCTATCGGATATTTAAATCCCATATTTAGTGCCGTTGTCTGAATCAATCTAAATTGGCCGATACCAGATGTCAACACTCTTTTTTCACGGCCTGACCGCCAAGACTGATACATTCGGCACAACGGGCGATCTGTTATTGGGTTAACGAAATCCCAAAAAAAATGGCGATCGATCTACGGGTCTGTCAATCAGTTCAAGGTTGACAGACCCGTAGGCATCGGGCCTCATTTGGCGGAGGGCACAGGTCGGGCGTCGATTCCCAGAGCGGCCGTGGCCAGTCTCTGCGGCACACTCATTCCAGCTCGGAAACTACCAAGAGACGCTGACAATTCCGCTTCTGATAATTTCAAATGTCTTCATGACATTGGCTTGGTACAGGCATTGGAAATTGAAAGAATCGCCATTAATCACGGCGTTTTTTTCAGTTGGTTGATCGCGTTTGTCGAGTATTGCTTTCAAGTCCCGGCCGACCGCTGGGGATCGGCACAGTTTACGGCAGTCCAGTTCACGGCAGTCCAGTGAAAAGGTCATGCAGGAGGATTATTACACTCATTGTATTCAGCATTTTTGCGGCGTTTTTTCTCGATACCAAGCTTCACTGAAATCACGTGATTGCGTTCTTACGGATCGTGGGGGCTGTGTTCTTCGTCAGGAATGACTCAAGAAGCGGAGATGCCGGCCATTTCTCAGGAGCGAATGAAGGAAAGCCTCCCCTCCCTCCCCGGAAAATGGGGGGGGAGTGAGCCGAATCCCAACGCCGATCCGGCTCACCGCTCCTGAAAAAATCATGTCCGTTGGAGGTCTAACGTACGCAAGCCCAGCAGGACGGCCTTCCAACACCCGCGGATACGGCAGGCCTCCACGGGGCCACATGGGGAGTCTGATTCCCCTGTCGATTTTAGGCTGTGAAGTATCCGTGGTTCTGGAGATAAGAGATCACTTCACCGGCCAGTTCCTCAATTCCCTTTCGGTTCGAGTCGAGAACAAGTTCCGGCTTTTCGGGAGCCTCGTAGGGATCACTAATTCCGGTGAAATTCTTAATTTCACCGGCGCGGGCTTTCTTGTAAAGCCCCTTAGGATCGCGTTGCTCACATGTTTCGACCGAAGCATCGACGTGGATTTCGATGAACTCCCCCTGCCCCATAATCTCTCTCACTTTGTCGCGATCCGCTCGATAGGGAGAAATGAATGCGGTTAAAGTCAAGCTGGCGTTTTGTGAGAACAACTTTGCGACCTCTCCAATCCGACGGATATTTTCCGCCCGGTCTTCAGCCGAGAACCCGAGGTTTTTATTCAGCCCCATCCGAATGTTGTCCCCGTCCAAGACAACGCTGTGTTTACCTGCCAGATACAGCTTGTGATCGACGGCATTGGCGATCGTGCTTTTGCCGCAAGCGGACAAGCCCGTGAACCACAGGATGGCCCCCTTATGCCCATTGAGTTTGGCTCGTTCTTCCTTCGACACATTGTGCTCGTGTCGGGTGATATTGGTGGCTTTTTGCTCGGTCATGTTACGGAAAACTCCTGCTGAAATTTTGAATCGGACTCAGGGCCGAAGACACCGACAGTGGGTGCCACCGAAGAGTTACCGAGTTTAGGAGAAGGCCTCATTCGTTGGAAGCCATCGCGCACGCATCCTCGGGTGCTCGATCCCTCCGCAGTTGAGTGGTTCTGATAACTGGCTAACGAGGGCGCATCGTTCTCTCAGGCCGCGTGTCGCCTTAAAAAGTGAGGCGTTATTCGAATCTCTCGCCAGTCCCGTGTTACCAGCGAGACACTGAAATTTGTGAGGCGGCATCGGTAAAACGTGCAGTCTGTCTGTTTGCGGGATAGAGCACCCCCTTCCCGAGTGGATCGATCAATTCTGGACGATGTCGGAGTTCGTTCCCCGGAATTAAGAATCGAGTGGCAACCTCAAGTAAGGCCGCCTCTGCAGTTCCTGAGGGCCGCCGAGATTGGTGCGAATTGAGCGGTGATGTCCACCGCTCAGGATCTGTCGAAAGACGGTTGGCGAGGCTCCTGCCGAGCCGTAGGCGTGTCGAGAGCGTTTGTTGCTCGCGGCTCAGCCAGAGTTTCGCCCTGCCTCCAGACTTTGTTCAACAGGCCGCGAGGGGGCAACAGTTGCCCCGGTATTGACCGGAGTGTTCTGCGGCAGCAACATGGGCCACTGATACCCTTTGATTTTGAATTTCTATCTCCCAGAGGTTTCCGTGACATGGACGGGTCTGCGCTGCATGATCTGCTTTCGGGCCGTCGTCGCGATTTGTTCTCATCCGTGTTGCGAAGCGGTCTGTGGTGCCTCTCCGGGGGCTACTTTCTGGCGATGATTCTTCGAAATGCGGCCTACAACAGGAACTGGCTGCGCATCCATCGAGTCACAGTCCCCGTGATCAGTCTGGGCAACATCACGACAGGTGGTACCGGCAAGACGCCAATGGCGGCATGGATCTCACATCGGCTGCAGGCGACTCGACATTCGCCTGGACTCCTGAGCCGAGGCTACCGATCTTTCCGAACGAAGGTGGCTGAGGGGTGTCCAGAGATCCCGTCGGGGAACGACGAAAAACTTGTTCTCGACCGTCTCTGTCCCGGGGTGCCGCATCTGCAGCAGCGGGATCGAGTCTCCGCGGCCAAGCGGTTGGTGGACGAGCATGGTTGTGATCGGCTGGTTCTCGATGACGGTTTTCAGCATCGTCAGTTGCATCGCGACCTCGACATCGTTCTGGTCGATGCGTTGCAGCCATGGGGCTTTGGAAGTCTCTTGCCGTGTGGGTTGTTGCGGGAGCCTCTTGCCGCGTTGAGGCGCGCGGATGTGATTGTCCTGACGCGAGCCGATCAGATCACATCGAATCAGCGTGGCGCATTCTTGCAACAACTCGCGAAGGTTCGAGGGACGGATGAGTGTGTGGAAGTCGCCTTCACCGCCCGATCTCTGATTGGATTATCGGGTGACACGTTGCCGCTGTCTGCCATCCGGGGACGACGAGTGTTCGCTTTCTGTGGCGTTGGTAACCCTCAGGGATTTATCGGGACTGTCTCCGCCTTGTCAGAGGCGTCTGATCTCTTCAGTCGATCATCGAGCCCCGAGGACCCTGCTGAGGAGCGTCCTCGGAACAGGCCCGACCAAGAATCGCCAGTGAACCTGACGTTGGAGCTATTTCCCGATCATCACCACTATGATCTGCGGGATATCCAACGGCTGTCAGAGTCGGCTAACGCCGCCCGATCGGAAATAGTTCTCACGACGTTGAAAGATTTTGTAAAACTGCAGTCGAATGCTTGGAACGGTCCTCCGTTGTACGCAGTGGATGTTGCGGTCGAGTTTTTATCGGGCCGCGAATTGTTGGAAATACGCCTTCAGGAATTGACATAATTCTGCAATCAGGCAGCGGTCTCGGATCCGATCGTTTCTTTCGGGCGGGGTGTGGTCGAATTGTCAGACGATACGACTGAATTGACGAAAGCCAACGCCCGTCGGTATAGATCTATGGATTCTACGGTGTCGAAAAAATTTCAACGACGGCAATTTTTGTACATAGAGCAACGTCCACGGCGGGTTATCCGTTATCCTTCAATACCATTTTGGTATCGCTCACCACGAAATCTACGCGGTTGTGTGATGTCAATTTCCTGCTGCTTCGGCTTCACGCGGAGAGTGTTACTCTGGAGCCCAACATTAATGCCCGCCCGTTGACTGACTCCGCGAGTCGTCTCGAGCACAGTTGCCTTCGCTGGAAAAATAAGTGTCATTATGCAGATCATTGGTTTTCGGTCGGAGCCTGCCGGGCTGTTTCTCGATGTCGAACAATTGGTGGGAGCATTCTCCCTGAGTCGAGAAACGGGTGAAGTCACCCTGCGACCGGAAGTCGCAAACCGTCCGCAGGGAGGTTCCGTACCGGAAACGATCCCCGTCGAGCGGGTCGTTGAAATCGAGGTCGCTTCCGGTGAAAATGGTCAACTGGAAGTGAAATGTTCTTCTCGCGATGAGGATGGCTCGGTCAGATCGATTTCGCTGGGAATGACGGATCAAGCTCAGGTGGCTCGAGCGTGGGTTGAAGATGTGAAAACAATCGTGTCGTTGCGTTCGCGGCGGGCACGTTTGAACCCAACCGTCGATCTCAAGTCCGGGCGCGCGGTTCCGAGTCTCACGCCGACGCCTCTGCCGGACGATGGAACGACGGCGACGAGGGATGGGGATCTGGCCTCCCCGCCGTTGCCCCCCTCCGACCCGGTGTTGTTGCCGCCAGAGAGGTTGGCAATCGATGCGGACCTCGAAAAAGAGATCGAAGCTGCAATGGCCGGCCAAATGTCTGATCCGGTCGGCCCTCCCTCTGGAGCCGTTTCTGCACCGTCGGCCGTTTCCGACCTTCCCACTTCTGAGGAGCAACTCGAAGCGGGGATGAAACTCAAAGCCAAAGTCCAAAGCGTCACTGCGGATGATGTGTTTTGTGAAATCGGATATCGTTCTCCCGGAATTCTGCCCACGCGACAATTTCCTCAGGGAAAACAACCGCATGTTGGTGAAGAGTTTTTGGTCGTCGTCGAAAAGTATGATGCCGAGAACAGTGTTGTCTTGGTTAATCTTCCCAGAGCGATTCGTAAATCTAAAGGAAACTGGGAAGAACTCTCGGTCGGTCAGGTGATCGAATGTGTTGTCAGTAAGACAAACAAAGGAGGCCTCGAAGTGACGCTCGGTGCTCTGCGAGCTTTTTTACCGGCCAGCCAGATTGAACTTGGCTTCGCACCGGAGCTCGAGACATTTGTCGGCCGGAAGCTGACTGTTCAGGTCACAGAGGTGAATCCGGCGAAACGCAATCTGGTTGTCAGCCGGAAAGCCATCTTAATTCAAGAACGCAAGGAATTGGCTGCCGCTTTTTGGCCCACGGTTGATGTGGGTCAGCAATTCACGGGGACTGTCAAAACAATCAAGGATTATGGAGCGTTCGTTGATTTGGGCGGAGCGGACGGATTTCTGCACATTGGTGAAATGAGTTGGACCCGCGTCAAACACCCCTCCGAAGTGTTGCAGGAAGGGATTCAGGTCGATGTCGTGGTGCTTTCGTTGGATCGCGACAAGCAAAAAATTGGCCTAGGGATGAGGCAGCTTGCTCGGAATCCGTGGTCCGACGTGCAAGATCGATATTCGGTCGGAAAATCGGTGGCCGGTAAGGTGACGCGCGTCGCCGATTTCGGCGCATTTATTGAACTTGAACAGGGCGTCGAAGGCTTGGTTCATATCAGTGAATTAGATCACCAGCGGGTCCGGCGGGTGCAGGATATTCTGGCTGTCGGCCAAGAGGTCCAGGTCCAGGTACTCGAAGTCGATGCAGATCGTCAAAGGATCAGCCTGTCCCTGAAAGCTCTCAAAGAGAAACCGGAACTTCCCAAGTTCGTCGAACCGGAACCCGTTCCCGCTCCAGTTCGCAAACGCAAAGAACCTCTGCGTGGTGGCAAGACAGCCGAAACCGGTGGCGATTTGTTCGGTAATCCGAAGGATTACAAGTAGCTCTCCATGAGTCATTTCCTGCCAGCAATCGTCGTGGTCGGCTTTTTCAGCGTGACAGTTTTTGGCTGCTCCAGATCAAATATCGGTACTGGAGCGGCCGTCAAGATCTTGACGGCCGCTAGCGATGAGGTGGCCCCCGCCACTTCCGGGGAAATCGAGAAGCTGGATTTGCGTCACGGGGATGATTGGCCAGTCTTTCTCGGTCAGCATGGTACCGGGGTCTCGGATGAAAAAGGCTTGCTGGATGAATGGCCTCTGACAGGTCCCGAGGTAATCTGGGAGCAGCATGTCGGCAAGGGGTATAGTTCACCGTCGATCCGTGGTCATCGACTCGTGATTCATCACCGGCAAAAAAACAACGATGTCGTAGAATGTATTCGCGCCGACGACGGACAGTCGATTTGGAAACGCGAGCATGACACACACTTCTCGGACCCCTACGGATACAGCAACGGCCCGCGGTGTTCACCTCTGCTCACCGAAAATCGCTGTTACACCTACGGTGCCCAAGGTCTGTTGGTGTGTCTCGATCTGGCAACTGGTCGAGTCCTTTGGCAGCGTGACACGGCCAAAGAGTGGACGATTCCCGATCATTTCTTCGGGGCTGGATGCTCGCCCCTCTTGGAGGGGGGGCTGCTGATTGTGTTGGTTGGTGGCCAGCCCAATTCTGGCGTCGTCGCATTCGATCCTGAAACCGGTGCAACACAATGGGAAAGTGTTGGAAAAGAGACGTGGGATGGTGCACAAACCGATGGACCGGGGCAACCGCCACTCAAATGGGGAAGCGATGAGATGGTTGTTTCATATTCATCGCCCATCGCCGCCACCATTCACGGTCATCGCCATTTACTCTGCCTCGTCCGCCAAGGCTTGGTGTCCCTTGATCCTTCGAACGGTCGAGTTCGTTTTCATTACTGGTTCCGATCAAGAACTCACGAGTCAGTCAATGCCGCGAGGCCGGTTGTTGTTGATGATCAGATTCTTCTCTCTGCCGCTTACGATACCGGTGCCGCATTGCTCAAAGTCCACTTGGACGGTGAAGGATATGATGTTGTCTGGAGGAACAAGCGAGGGATGTCAACTCACTGGTCGACCCCGATTCATCAGGAGGGTTGCTTCTATGGATTCAGCGGGCGTCACGAGAACGAAGCGCAGTTGCAATGTGTGGACCTGCTCAGCGGAACGCTCATCTGGCAAACGAACGGTTTCGAAGGTCATGTCGATGAGCTCGTTCAGGATCAGGAAACGGGAAACATCAAGAATACAACGACAGGCGAAGTCATTCCTTGGCCGTTCTATGGCCGTGGGTCAAAAACGTACGCCGACGGTAAGTACTTTGTCCTTGGCGAACGTGGCACATTGGCCCTGACCAAGCTCAGCCGTGATGGCTGGAAGGAAATCAGTCGAACAACCTTCAAAAATCTCAAGTATCCGATGTGGGCGTCACCGGTACTGTCTCGCGGTCGGCTCTATATCAGAAGCGAAGACTGGCTGATCTGTCTCAACGTCGCCAAGCCCTCAACGTGACTGCTAGACGAATCGCAAATCGGCATGTCTGGAGCTCGACGGTATTTGTCGTTGCAAGATTTGTTGCCACAGCACGACGCGCAACAACACAGCCGGCAAGATGAAATCAGCACGAGTTCGCTGTTATGCAGAATCTCGACTGACTGCGATCGCAAATGTGGGATCACTAGCTGAAGCAATCAGCGAACCATAAAACAACGCGGTGCTTGCTCAGTGGCTCGGAAGTGATCGCTTCGCAGGTTCGCAACGACGACCTTAGGGAGCGTCGGCTGTTTTTACATCGGCGATTTTGTTGATCAACTTGGTCAATCGAGACTTATCACGTGCGGCCTTATTCCGATGAATCAGGTGCTTCGCAGCGGATTGATCGATTTTCTTAATCGCCAATTGGAGGGCGGATTGCGCCTCCGCGACGGTCTTCACGCCTGTCGGCACGGCGATGGCAGCCGCTCGTACTTTTTTAACGGTCGTTCGCAACGCAGATCGCTGCTGTTTATTGCGGACGCGGCGACGTTCATCTTTTCGTAGAGCACGACGGGCACTATCAGTATTCGGCATAAGTAGGCGACCAGAACGCAAATCTGTGAAAGAGACTGGCGGAACAACAGAGGCCCTGACCAGCCGCTATCTCGGACAGGGGCGGGCAGTATAGCCAGAGGCAGTAAACATCGCCAGTCAGGTAACGTCCGGATGAGAATTTCCTGAAATTTTATTCGGGAGTGTCTCCCAAATCACGATTTGCGACATTGCCGATTTGTCGTTGAAGTTTTTCGAGCCGGGCGGCGACGTCACGATAGGCATAATCGAGCCCCAATATTTCTAGATAGTGCGTCTCCGCTTCTGCAAGATCTCCGGCCTCTTCGGCCAACCGGCCCAACCAATAATGGCAGTCCTTGAATGGCTGCGGTTGATTGGTGGAGTTCAGTTTCTCAATAGCCTTCTGGAATTGCCGTGTGGCCAATGGATTCTGCTGCTGTTTCAGGAAGCAAATGCCGAGATCGACGAGGACTTGTGCTTCGAGGCGAACGTCCTTCGAGGCTTGTTGCAACAGCGGTATCGCCAGAGCATGCTTGTTGGCCTGCATGAATCGCTGGGCAAGTTCATGTTTCAGCTTCATGTCGTTCGGGTGGTGGCCTGTTCGGCGGCTATAGATTTCGATTTCTTGATCGAGCACTTCTTTGGCAAGATCAATCCGATTCTGCCTAGCCACGGGATCATTTGGTGCTGCCGTGGATGCCTCCTTCGCGAACAGAAGGTTCTTGCGAACCATCGCCAATTCGACATCTTCCATTTGTTCGCGAACACTGATGTCGCCACTGACGTGAAGCGCCTGCTGCAGCGTCAGTGCGGCCTTTTCCAAATTTCCGTCACGTTTGTAGTGGTCTGCCAGCTTCAGGTGGTTTGCGACATTGGCCGGATCCTTTTGGACGGCTCGCAGTAGATCATTCTCAGCCGATTCACCGGGGGCCAAGACCTGATTGTTTCTCTTGGCATCGCCCATAACAGAGTCTTCATAACCCTGCTTGACGGGGGATTTCACTTCCTGCGTGTTCTTCGCCGTACCGTAGCCGCCTCGATCAATGACCTCTGATGCGCCTAAAGCGGCGATTTTCGAGCGGATCGTGCCATTGAGTGGTTCCAGTTTCATGACCTTTTCGAGGGTCTTGACGGCATTTGTGTAATCCCGCCGTCGCTCGTAGAGGGCGGCGAGAGCGATCAAAAAAACCTTGTTTTCTGGTCCATATTCGACGGCCAACTCAAGAGCGAAAGTGGCGATCTCATCGAATCCCCGTTCTGCGGTCGCCTGACCCAGATCGGCATGAAACTGCGCGTCCCAAGGATTGATCGCCAATCCCTCCTCCGCCGCCTCGTCCATTTCGGACCAGTTTTTGGCGTTTTTGGCCTTCTTGACCTTGGCGCGGATACTTCGGACGGACAGAAAGGCCATGCTTTTGCCCGTCTTGTTGTCGTTGTACTTCCTGCGTTCGAGACCACGAAGCGACTGTCGATACATGAGGTTGTCGGGAACCATCTTGATCGCAATCGAGAACATTTCGACGGCATAGTCCCAATTTTGTCTGGCCATTGCCTCCGTGGCTTTCTTAAAGCAATCGGAGGCAAATTTTCGCTTTCGCTGTTCTTCCGGCGCGTAGCTTTCCATCGACATGGTTAAAGTCTCGTGCGACGTTTGTGATTTTCAGAAAACAACCAGCAAACCTCCGGTCGCGGAGACGCTGTGACACCGTCTGAGCTTATCACATCAATCGGACTCACGACACCGGGACGAGGACAATGAATCAAATCTCCGTGTCGATCCGTTGTGAAGGAGCTCGTTCCCCGCGTGCGAGGTGTTCGTGGGATCGTGGGGCATGCCATTTGTCGAAAGATCCGCAGCGGTATCCGCCAGCATACCCCACGGGAGTTGGCGACGCCTGCCGGGAAGACCATCAGGCGTCGCGCCGCATGGCACCACCACAGATTCTGATGAAGCAAAAACGTGGCATCAACGAGTTGCCGTCAATCGGATCCACACCAACGCTCGCACGCTCACAAATCGGGTTTCAATGAGGTGCTCAGTGATTGATTTCCCCGCCTCCGCCGCGGTGTGTGCCATCTCCTTATTTCGTTAACACGTGGTCCTTCGGAATATCGTGAAATTGAAGAGCGGTGGGGGGCTCGCTTCAGAGCACTCTGGAGTGGGGTCTCCATCCGCAACCAGAGAATGTCACGCCATCAACCGGAGCAGCATCGCGGGAGGATTTCACATCCGTCTTTGAACAAAGGTCTCCCCAGAGGCTCGGTTGCCTTTGTCGGGAGGTAATGCCTGCGGCGATCTTATGCGAACAACCCGGGCACCACCCGTCCTTCCGACAGAAGATGCGGACGTCCCCGAGAGTCGGAAATGGATTGGGAGGGATCGATTCCGAAGGCGTCATAGATCGTGGCCATCAGGTCCGCGATATGCAGCGGTTTTTCGCGAGGATACCAGCCCAAGCGATCACTGGCTCCATAGTATTGGCCACCTGAGAGACCACCACCGGCCATCAGGATCGTATAGCAACCAGGCCAATGATCGCGGCCGGTGGCATTGTTGGTGTTGTTGGAACGTCGGGCTCCGATTAGTGGAGTCCGGCCGAACTCACCGGCCCAGATCACCAGAGTGTCGTCCAACAGACCTCGGTCACGCATGTCGTCCAAAAGAGTGGGAAGGGCGAGATCGACCGGGGGTAGCAATTCCTGTTTTAGCCGAGGAAAGTTATTCAAATGCGTATCCCAACTGGGTGAATTGATCTCGGACACCGGTGAATAGACGGTCACGAAGGGGACTCCGGCTTCAATCAGCCGGCGGCCGAGCAATGTCGATTGTCCGACCATGTTTCGACCGTATCGGTCGCGGAGCTGTTCGGGTTCCTGAGACAGGTCGAATGCAGAACGCGTGGCATTCGAATCCAACAGGTCGCCGGCTCGGCGATAGTGTTCTCGATAAGCCTGCACGGAGGCGGTTTCCTCGACTCGACGAATCCCCTCATCGAAGTGCTGCAGCAAACGTGTGCGTCCCGCCGCACGCGCCGGATTGATGTTCGTCGGCAACTCGAGTTCGTCCATTTTAAACTCGCGGGCATTCGGATCACGCAGCACAAGATACGGATCATAGGCCGCCCCCATAAACCCGGCGTTTTGTCCGGGACTGGTCGCGGAGGCATTCCGCAAGACAAACGGTAACGACACGGAAGAGGGCAGCATCAGCGGTTGTGTGGTTAAACGCCCCACGACCGCTCCGACATGAGGGTAGTCTTCGCGGCTAGCAACCGTCTTGCTCGAGATCGCCAAGGACTCGCCCACTTCGCGTCCGGAAAGTGCCGCGTAGATGGCGGGATTGTGACACAACATGCGATGGTACACCGATCGCACGACACAGACTTGGTCCATGTGCTGAGACATTCGGGGCAAATGTTCACACACGGACATGCCGGGGACGTTGGTATCGATGGGACGAAATTCCCCGCGAATCGTTTCGTCGGCTTCGGGCTTCATGTCGAAGGTATCGATCTGACTGACGCCCCCCACTTGAAATAACATCAGGCAAGACTTGATGCGTCCTTTCCGCGTCGCGTCCCGAGCGGACAGCCGATTCAGTAACCCTGCGGACAGGAGTGCGACTCCACCCGTTTGCAGCAAACCCCGTCGCCCGATCAAGCGTTCTGCGGCGTTTCGGTATTCCCTCTGCGAGTCGCTGTTCATAAGAGTTTTTTGCTGTTGAGCAACCCCGTGGTCGGATCTACCGGACTGTATCTATCGGTGATGCTGGCCAAACAGGACGGCGAAAGAGCAAATCCTAGGTGCCGCGTTGGGTCCGCCGAGATGGTTAAGACGCTTTCATGGAGAAGATTAAGGAACCGGACATCACCGGCGTCCCGAGTGGATCGTTCGGAAGGGACCGCGCTGACGCCACGAGGTGGCTGAAGATTTGTCTCACGCTCCTCGCCGATCACGCCACCCATTCCAGCGAGACGCCCATTCCTCCAATCCCGTTACCACGGCTTGACGGCTCGAAAAATTCAGGAAATCCCTCACG
>Ga0114966_10000352_pt1 | contig 44752 bp, 41 predicted proteins | sample M_130207_XF_Meta_FD_87029 | JGI IMG/M metagenome (GOLD analysis project Ga0114966, IMG submission 87029) | Freshwater microbial communities from Lake Montjoie, Canada to study carbon cycling - M_130207_XF_MetaG | ecosystem: Environmental > Aquatic > Freshwater > Lake | place: Lake Montjoie... | reverse complement strand
TCTGGGGCTACTGGAATCATTCCATGTGATTTGGCAACATCTAGACGGGTTTGATCTATGTCAGTAATAAATGTTTTATGTCCGCGAGATACGCAAACAATTCCGATCAATAACCCAATTGGTCCGGCACCAACAATGGTAATTACATCAGTTGGATCAAGATCTGCCATTCGAACATCATGGATAGCAACAGCAAGCGGTTCGATTAGTGCACCTTGACGAAGTGTGATCTGCTCGGGAATTCGATGTAGTAACTCAGCTGGCACAATCCACTCTGGTTGCATTGCTCCGGCGATATCTACGCCGATAAATTTTAACTTTGGACAGATATGTGAATTGCCTTCATTGCAGGTACGACAATTTTTGCAAGGCAACAATGGCCGAACAGTTACTTTCTCACCGATCTTCCACTCACTAACCCCTGCTCCGGTACGGGCAACAACGCCAGACATCTCATGACCTGGAACATGCGGGGTGGTTACCCGCGAATCCATATGACCGGCATATAGATGCAAGTCAGTGCCACAGACGCCGACATAGGCGACTTTGACCGCCACATAGTTGGCGGGAAGTTCGGGGGAGATCCACTCATCAACGGTGATCTGCTCTGGTCCACGGTAGGTAACTTGTTTCATATAACTGAGCCTAATACCCATTTGGTACCGGTTTAACGGCTACTTGCTGCTGTCAGCCCTAACTCCTAGTATTTGGGTTATTCGAACAGGTGTTCTAATTTAGGGGGAGTAGATGGCTAGATCAGGTGATGCGCCTGAGGTGCTTACCGTAGGAGGTGAGCCGGTTGAGTTCACATGGCGGGGACGTCGTTTTCGAATCCACTCAGTACTTTCGCGTTGGCGTGAAGCCGGTGGTTGGTGGAACCGAGCTAGTGATGGAAATTATCGCCCCGATGATTTAGCAAAATCTTTTTGGGCAGTTGAAGCCGCACCAGAAGGAATGTTAATTACCTTTCATGTCGAACGTGATGAGCTAAGTGGGCAATGGCAGGTACGCAAAGCGATAAGTAAGAGTGCTGCTGAAGATGAGTAACTCGGCAATCCCTTATGTGCATTTACAAGTAGCAAGTGGCTTCTCATTTAAATATGGAAGCGCTCAACCAAATCAATTAGTCGAGCGCGCAGCAACTTTTGGCATGCCAGCTTTGGCACTTACAGACAGAAATGCGCTCGCCGGTGCAATTAGGTTTACTCAATCTTGTCAGCGCGCTGGAATCACTCCAATTATTGGATGCAATTTAGAGGTTGCACCAACGCGTAAAACAAAAGCTGCTTCAACTCCAGCAAAAGGTGGCAATTTTGTTGAGAACAATTTTTCGCGCGTAACAGTTATGGCAACTTCACAAAATCATGGATGGCGCAATTTAGTAAAGATGGTATCTGGAGTAGAAGAACAACTTTTAACTTATGAGAATTTTGCACAACACAGTGCAGGTGTTTTGTTATTGCTGGGTCCAAATTCAGATGTAGGAAGAGCTTTAGCATCCCGTCGTATTGATCAAGCAAAAGCTGCGCTAAATAGATGGCGTGAATTAGCGCAACCCAGATCAATTGCTATTGAAGTTGTATCTCATTTAGCTCCTGGGGAAGGAGAACTTACAACTGCACATGCTGCACGATCATTACTCTTTGCGAATCAGATGGGAATTCCTGCAGTAATAAGTAATTCAGTGCGAATGCTCGATCGTGAAGATGGACCTGTGGTTGATATTTTAGATGCTGCTAGAAAATTGATGCCATTGAGCGCGCAAAGTGTTGAACGTAAAACTAGTGAGGGGTATTTAAAAAGCCAATTAGAGATGCAGTATGTTGCGGATGAGATTTCTAAAGCCGCAGGGGAGTACGACAGTAAAAAATTGCTACAAGAAAGTTATGAATGGGCACAACGAGCATATTTATCACCAAGTGATGACATTGGTTTGGGAGGAATTCACTTACCTGAAGCCGAGACAGTTAACGCAAATTCAGTAGCAGAAATGCAAAAGCAGTTACGTGATAGATGCGATGGGCGAATAAATAACCGATATCAAGGAGATGATTTACCGAAAGCGATCTCACGATTAAGAGATGAATTGGAAACAGTAAAAAAACTTGGATACGAACCATATTTTTTAGCAGTGGCTGACATAGTTGAGGCAGCACGCAGTAAAGGAATCAGGGTGGCTGCGCGTGGAAGTGGTGCTGGATCTTTAATCTGCTATTTGCTTGGTATATCTACAGTTGAGCCATTAAAACATGGATTACTAATGGAAAGATTTTGTTCACCACTTCGCTCAGCTCTTCCAGATATAGATATAGATGTGGAATCAGCGCGCAGGTTAGAAATTTATGAGGATGTGTTTGCAAAATATAATAAAGATGGAGTAATTCGGGCGACCACTGTTGGCATGTTTGAAACTTATCGCGCAAGACATGCAATTCGTGATGTTGGGGCCGCGATGGGCTTGCCAGCGGTAGAGGTGGATGCTTTAGCAAAAGCAATGCCGCACATACGGGCCCGTAATATCAATGCCGCTATAAAAGATTTACCAGAACTCCGTCATATTCAAATAACTTCCAATGAAATAGCAATGGCTCTTGGCTTGGCGCAACGTTTAGATGGGTTGCCGCGAAATATCTCAATGCATCCATGCGCTGTAATTTTGGGAGATAGTAAATTGTTAGAGCGGGCGCCAGCTCAACTAAGTGGATCTGGCTATCCAATGTTGCAATGGGACAAAGATGATGTCGAAGCTGTTGGCTTGCTTAAGTTAGATATTTTAGGTGTTCGAATGCAATCTGCTATCTCTTACTCGCTAAATGAAATCAAACGGGTAGATGAGAAAGATATTAATCTTGATGAAATCGAACTTGACGATACTAAGACTTTTGAATTAATACGAACAACTCGAACTCTGGGCATCTTTCAGATTGAGAGCCCAGGACAACGTGAACTGATCGGCAAATTTGGTCCAGAAACTTTTAATGATCTAATTATTGATATCTCGCTGTTTCGCCCAGGTCCAGTGAAAAGCGACATGATCACCCCTTTTCTAAATGCACGTCAAGGTTTTTCAAAACCACGTTTAATTGATCCTTCCTTGCATGAAATTTTACTTGAGACTCAAGGGGTCGTTGTATTTCATGAACAAGTAATTCGGATTATTTCGAAAATGACTGGAGTGAGTCTTGCGCAAGCAGATGAGTATCGCCGAGCTCTGAGTAATTTTGATCAACAGGAAAGATTCAAAGATTGGTTTATTCCAATTGCTACTGGGCGTGGATATTCATTGCAAGTTGCGGTTGAGGTATGGGAGGTATTACAAGCATTTGCTTCATTTGGTTTTTGCAAAGCCCATGCTGCCGCTTTTGCACTTCCTACTTATCAATCAGCATGGTTGAAAACTCATTACCCAGCTGCTTTTATCGCTGGAATCTTGACGCATGACCCAGGAATGTATCCAAAACGATTGCTATTGGATGAAGCTCGTCAACTTGGGGTTGAACTTCTCAATGTCGATGTAAATAAATCTAAAGAGCAGTACAGAGTTGTTAGAGATGTATCTAAATATGGGATACAACTTGCGTTTTCTGATTTACATGGAATTACTTCTAATGAAATTGAAAGTATTGTTGAAGGACAGCCTTACTTAGATATATCTGATTTTCACCTTAGGGCAAGAGCGAGCACCAAGACAACAGAAAGTCTTATTCACTTAGGGGCTTTTGATCGGTTATATAAAATAAACAAAGAGAGTGAGTTAAGTCGAAGAGATCTTTTGCTTCATTACTCAGATATCCAAAAATGGAATAAAGGAAAACAGATTGGGAGTTCGCAGAGTTCGCTTTTCTTCGACGCCCCAACATTGACACCAAGCGGTCTGCCTAAATTGACATTAGCTGAAGAGGTTAAAAGCGAGATAGAGATTTTGGGACTTGATGTAAGTGGTCACCTACTTTCTTTTTATGCAAAACTTTTAAATCAGATAGGTGCAGTAAGAGTTAAAGATTTTCTTAACTTCCGTACCAATACTGGAATTTTTTTGGCTGGAGTAAAAGTTGCATTGCAATCACCACCAGTTCGCTCTGGAAAACGTACGATTTTTTTGAGTTTAGAAGATGGAAGTGGTTGTAGTGACTCAACTTTTTTTGAAAGCACGCAGATTCACTCAGCGCGCACCCTTTATAACTCTGATCTGTTGCTGGTCTATGGTTTTCTGCGCAGAACCGGAGCGCGTGGGGTTTCAGTCAGGGCGCATTGCGCTTGGGATTTAGGCGAGGTTTATGAAATCTGGCGAGATAGCGGGCAAGATATCGAAGCAGTCCGCGCTTACTTGAGTATTCTGATTAATCAAGCAAGTATGCGAAAGGAGCCAGTTCATCACTGATATGGAAGAAGTAAAAGCCGAACAGGCGACAATTTTGCATATTGATATGGATGCATTTTTTGCATCTGTTGCTGAACGAGATAACCCAGAGTTGCGTGGAAAAGTTGTTGTCGTCGGAACAGGGCCACGATCTGTTGTTACTTCAGCAAATTATGCGGCCCGAAAATTCGGAATTAGAGCTGCTATGCCTATTGGGCAAGCCAGGCGGTTAGCTCCTCATGCGATTTTTGTTGAACCAGATATGCGCAGATACAGCGAGGTATCTGAAAAAGTTATGGAGATTTTTAGAAACTTCACACCCTTAGTAGAGCCAATATCGGTAGATGAAGCATTCCTAGATGTCGCTGGAGCCAAACGCTTACTTGGCACACCACGTGAGATTGGATCTGCCATTCGCCAAAAAGTTGAAAGCCAAGAAGGAATTACTTGTTCGGTCGGAATTGCCAGTACTAAATTGATTGCAAAATTAGCATCAAGTAGATGTAAACCAAATGGAATGTTAGAGATACCACCAGATCGAACACTTACCTTTTTGCATCCACTTCCAATAAATGAATTATGGGGAGTGGGCGAGAAAACTGGAGAAATCTTAAGCAAGTTGGGATTAAAAACTATTGGCGATATAGCAAATACTTCACGCGCTACTTTAATCAGAGCTGTTGGTGAGAGCGCCGGTGCAACTATTTATGAATTGGCCTGGGCACGCGATTATCGATCGATAGTTTTAAATGAACCGGAAAAAAGTATTGGTGCAGAAGAAACATTTTCTAGCGACTTAGATAATCAAGAAGAAATCTTAGGAGAGTTGTTGCGCGTGACCGATCGGGCAACCCGAAGATTGCGTGATGAGCAATTTATGGCGCGAACAATTTCTATAAAGGTACGTTTTGGAGATTTCACCACAATTACTCGAAGCAAAACTTTGCCTTTGCCGATCAGCGCGACGCAAGAGATTTATAGCCAAGCAAAGGCGCTCTATCTGGCCTTAAATTTGGAACGGGCCAGAGTGCGATTGATCGGCATCAGGCTGGAGGGGTTGGTGGCATTAACTGGCCAGCCGCTAGCCGCCCAGCCGGAATTAGGGGCCCGCGACAAAGGTTGGAGTGAGGTGGAGGCGGCTATTGATGCTGTTCGAGATCGTTTTGGAGGCGAAGCGGTAGCTCCGGCCAGACTCTTGGAGCCCCCAGATCTGCCGGGCTCAGGTTGACCTACTATGATTTTGGTAGTTGAGCGAATTGTTGGAAGGGAAGCGTGAGATGCCACTATCAGAGCATGAAGAGCGCTTGCTTGCGCAAATGGAGGAGCAGTTAGCCAAAGATGATCCACGTTTAGTTTCAACTTTAACTGGAGCGCGCACCCGCACATCACGTTCAACTTTGCTAAATCTTTCATTGCTATTAATTGGTTTTGCAACATTGTTTGGCGGATTGATATCACAAACAATTCCGGTAGGAGTACTTGGTTTTGTTATTTCATTATTTGGAATTTATCGCTTAATAACTGGCTTTCGCCAGCCGTCGATGAATGACGGTATTAGAGGCAGAAAAATCAAAGGCGCTAAATCATCTTGGATGTCAAAACTTGAACAACGATGGGAAAAGCGGCAATTCGGCGATAATAATTCAGGTTATTAGCTCAGATTAATTAAGCATGTGGGCCGGGTAAGAATTTACCGCGGAAAAATGTCAATGGCTGAGTAATAGAATCTTGATAATCAATTACTTCACCAATTAAAATTAAGTGATCACCAGCTTCATGCTTGGCAAAAGTATTGCAAGTGAAATAAGTCTCGACATTTGGCAAAATCGGTATTCCATAATCTGTAAAAGAAATATCTAGACCGTCAAAACGGTCTGCAACTGGAGCGGTGAATCGCTTTACTAAATCCTCTTGGCCCGCGGCCAAAATATGCACATTCCATTGTTTTGCATTTTCCCAATCTGGAAATGATTTAACTTTTTTGTCGACGCACCAAGAAATTAAAAGTGGATCCAGCGAAACCGAAGTTAGAGAGTTGCAGACAATTCCGATATTTCGCCCAGTTGTTTCATCTTTAGTGGTCACTAATGCAATCCCAGTTATCCAGCCACTCATGAGGGCACGGAAACTCTTCGGATCAAGATTTTTGGCCATGTCCTAACGGTAGGGGCAAGGCGGTTCGGGCACGAATTCAATAAGTGCCAGATCGGCCAGGTCGGCCAGATGACCTGTTGGAGGGGTGGGGTGAAAAGGGGAGATTAAGGGGGAAAGGTGGTTGACAGTGGAGATAAGTGGAGTAAAGTGGGGGATTAACGCCAATAGCTGAGTTCAAGACCAGTTGTTGTGGCGTAAAAAGTTTTAAAAGTGGGGAAGGGGTTTCAAGTGTTTCTTGGTACTTACCAACCCCGTCTCGATGAAAAAGGGCGGGTAATCCTTCCGGCCCGTTTCCGCGATGAATTAGCTGCCGGCCTAGTTATTACCAAAGGCCAAGAACGGTGCCTTTATGTATGGCCCGCAAAAGAGTTTGCCTCACTAACTGAAGCAATGGGCCAAGCCCCAGTTACCGCTAAATCTGCGCGCGATTACATGCGCGTGATGTTTGCCGGAGCACATGACGAGATTCCCGATAAGCAAGGTCGAGTGACGATTCCCCCGTCTCTACGTACCTATGCCGACCTCAACAAAGAGTGCGTCGTAATTGGCGCAAATACTCGCGTTGAGATTTGGGATGCAACCGCTTGGGAGTCCTACCTCGCAGATCGCGAAAAGGGCTTCGCAGATGTATCTGAGGAGGTATTCCCAGGATTTTTCTAACTCGAAACTTCGGTCACTGCCGCGGCTAGCTATAGCGCATCGACGCCCCTTCCCCGGCGCCGATCAATCCGTCCGGCGGCGGTGTCCAAAGTTTCGAGCTAGCGAATCAAGGGAGTTTTAGAAAGAAAGTAAGACCAGAAAGACCAGAAAGACCAGAAAGACCAGAAAGACCAGAAAGAGGGGAGTGAAGTGTTACATCAGCCAGTATTACTTGAGCGATCACTTGCGCTACTTTCCCCTGCGCTAACGAAAAATAATGCATTAGTTGTAGATGCAACTCTCGGTGCTGGCGGTCATTCATTTGAATTACTAACTCACTTTCCAAATATTCATCTTATTGGAATTGATCGCGATCTAACCGCAATTGATCATGCTAAAACTCGATTAGCGAAATTTGATGGGCGTATTACATTAATCCACGCTATTTATGATCAGATGCCACAAGTTATCGCTGCTGCTGGATACAGCGGAGTTGATGGAATTCTTTTTGATTTAGGAGTCTCATCAATGCAACTTGATGAGCCAGAGCGTGGATTTTCTTACGCACAGGATGCACCACTTGATATGCGGATGGATTCTACAGATGGAATTACAGCTGCTGAAGTTATAAATACATTTGGCGGAAAAGAGTTAGCACGAATCTTTCGCGAGTATGGTGAAGAACGATTTGCATCTCGAATTGCAGATCGCATCATTAAAGAACGCGAAGTTGAATTATTTACAAATTCCAGTCGCTTGGCTGAAGTAGTTCGCGAAAGTATTCCTGCTGCAACTCGCAGAACTGGTGGACATCCCGCTAAACGCACATTCCAAGCATTGCGGATATTTATTAATGATGAGATTTCGATACTTGAAAGAGCAATTCCAGCAGCATTAAATATCCTAAATCAAAACGGCCGAATGGTTGTGCTTTCCTACCACTCGTTAGAAGACCGAATTGTGAAACGTGCCTTTACTGCAGTTTCAACATCATCTGTCCCACATGGATTGCCAATTGAGCCAACGCCAGCCGACTATCGCTTACTAACCAGACAGAGCGAGAGTGCATCAGAGGTTGAAATTTCCGAAAATCCGCGTGCCACTTCAGTGCGTTTACGCGCAATTGAAAAAGTGGGGGGAGTGGCTGCCTAATGGCGATAACCGCTCTTAAAAGTTCACCTGCGCGAAAAATTTCATCACATTCAATAAATTCATTTCCACGACTACATAGATTGCCAGATCCTGTTTTACGCCTAGTTGCTGATCTGCGACCAAGCGAAGGAAGGTCCGTAACAAAAGTAGCATTTAATTCAATAATTTTTGGAGCCATGATTTTTGCATTAGTTGCTGTCATGGGTCTTAATTTGGCTCTTAATCAAGATTCCATCAAGTTACACCGACTTAAGTTTGAAGCAATTCACTTAGCTGACCTTGAAGAAGCAAATTCTCAAAATTTAGCACGCATCTCATCACCAGAATCCTTAGCAAAAAAGGCACGACTCCTGGGAATGGTTCCGAGTGGCACCCCTGATTTCTTAATCTTAAATCAACCGAAAGTAGAAGAAGTTGTTGCCAAAGATAAAGGAGCGAAGGAATGAGTCCGCTGCGTATGGCCCAAGGCAGATTGCGAATCTCATTTTTCTTAGTACTTATTATCTTCCTATCTTTTTTTGTTAGATTAGTTGATGTTCAAGCAGTAAATGCACAAGGGCGAGCCCAGCAAGCTGCGAGTGAATTAAATCAAACTGTAGATTTGCCAGCTCCACGCGGTGAGATAACAGATCGTAATGGAAATGTCTTGGCACGCAGCATCGATGCGTTAGATCTGGTTGTTGATCAAAATTTAATTGGAGACCCTAGAGTGACCTCAAAGTTAGTAGCACCAATTATCAATGCATCTACTAGCGCAATCCAAAGTAGATTAACTGGTACCAGAAAATTTGTCTATGTGGCAAAAGATATTACTCCAGCACAATGGATAAAGATTAAAGAAGTCATTGCTCTGAACAACTCAGGCAAGCCAATGTCAGAACGGATTGGCGGATTTTTTACCCAACGTGGATTTAAACGAGATTATCCAGGCAAAACTCTCTCGGCAAATACTTTGGGATTTGTAAATTCTGAAGGCGTTGGTGGCGGCGGTATTGAAGCTTCGATGAACTCTGTTCTAACTGGAACTGATGGAGTTTTAACTTATGCAAGTGGCAAAGGACCATCAATCCCATCAGCACGACAATCTTTAATACCGGCAAAAGCTGGCACAAATATTCGGTTAACTATTGATAGAGATTTGCAATGGATTACTGAGAATGCAATAGCAAGTGTCGCCAAAAGCACTCGTGCGCAATCGATCACAGCGGTTGTAATGGATCCAGCAACTGGCGAAATTTTGGCGTTAGCTACTGCACCTACCTTTGACCCAAATAAATTTAATGTGACTAAATCAAATCTGTTGCAGATCCCAGCCGTACAAGAAGCATATGAGCCAGGTTCAACTGGAAAAGTCATGACATTTGCCGCTGCACTTCAAGAAAAAGTTATTAATCCCACCACACTCTTCACAATCCCTTACACAATAAAAAGGGCCGATCGAATTTTTCACGATCACGAATCACATCCCATATGGAAATTAACTTCTACTGGAATTTTAGCTAAATCCAGTAACGTTGGAACAATTCAAATCGGCGAAAAGATGAGCGAAGACACTCTTTACTCATATCTAACTAAATTTGGCATAGGACAACAGTTAAATATGGGATTACCCGGAGAAAGTCCTGGAATTTTTAGTCCAGTAAACAAATGGTCAAGATCTACCGCACCAACTGTGGCATTTGGGCAAGGTTATTCACTTACCACCATTCAAGCGACAAGCGTTTTTGCAACGATTGCAAATGGTGGAGTTCGCGCCGCTCCTCATATCGTTGCTGGAACTAGTAATCAAAATGGTCATTACACACCGAAGATAAATGATTCTGGTGTGAGAGTAATTGATAAAGATGTTGCGACCACTTTAAGTTTGATGATGGAGAGTGTTGTTGCTGAAGGTGGAACTGCTCCGAGTGCTCAGATTCCAGGGTATAGAGTCGCCGGAAAGACTGGAACTGCAAGTAGATTTAATGACAAGTGCCGTTGCTACAGTGGTTACACCGCTTCATTTATTGGATTTGCACCGGCAGATAAGCCACGTTTTGTTATGAGCGTAACTATTCAAGACCCAAAGGGAATGCACTGGGGTGGGTTTCTGGGTGGTCCAATATTCAAAGAAGTCATGTCTTACGCTCTTAAGAGTTATCAGGTAGCACCTACAGGCAATACAAATGAACCATTTCCATTAGATGCAGCAACTTTAAAAAAGCAAGAAAAAATTACTGCTGCGGCATCAGTCAGGAATTGAGATTTAAGATGCGATCAAATTTGCTTTTAGAGTATTCACTTACTTTGAGTGAAATCGCAAACTTAATTGGATCTTCAGAAGCGTCATCAGTAAATAAGGATCTGATGATACAAGGACTCACGCTAGATTCAAATGATGTTATTGCAGGGGATTTATTTGTAGCGCTTCCAGGGTTAAAAGTACATGGAGCCGAATTTGTTAAATCGGCAGTCGCAAATGGAGCAGTCGCTGTACTTACCGACTCGTCAGTGGAAATCAAAACTCAGGTACCAGTCATTCGTGTAGAAAATCCAAGATTTTGGCTAGGAATAATTGCTGATAAATTCTATAGAAACCCCTCAAGTGCTATAAATGTAATTGGAATAACTGGAACAAACGGCAAAACGACAACTTCTTATCTATTGCAACAAATTTGGGAGTTTAACAACAGAACTGCTGGATTGATCGGCACTGTTGAAACCCGGATTGGCGATGAAGTTTTTCCAACAATACGAACGACTCCCGAAGCTCCTGAATTACAATCAACATTTGCCATTATGAGAGAAAGACATAATTTAAATGTGGTGATGGAAGTCTCTAGTCATGCCTTAGCTCTAAATAGAGTTGATGGAAGTAAATTTTCAGTTGTGGCTTTTACGAACTTGAGTCAAGACCATTTAGATTTCCATAAAAATATGGAAGATTATTATCAAGCAAAAAGTCGGTTATTTAAATTTGGTTTTGCTGAAAAAGCGATTATAAATGTTGACGATCCTTGGGGAAAACGTTTATTTGATGAGACCGAAATTGAAAAAATTTCAGTCTCTACACATAATGATCAAGCCAATTGGAAAATTATCGAAACTTCTTCAAATAACTCTAAAGTTCAACTTACTATCACCGGGCCTGGCGGTATTTTGCTTTCAATTGAGAGTCCATTAATTGGAGATTACAACGGTGCCAATCTATTGATGGCACTTGCTCTTGCCGTAGAAAGTGGAATCGATCCATTGGCTGCAGCTGATGCGCTTAACACGGCAAGAGGCGCACCAGGAAGAATGGAATCAATTGATCTTGGCCAAACCTTCTCTGCAATAGTTGATTATGCGCATACTCCAGATGCAGTAACTGCGGCCCTCAAAGCGGTTCGGGGAACTACAAAAGGAAAAATAATTGCTGTACTAGGGTGTGGTGGAGACAGGGATACTACAAAACGCTCGCTAATGGGTAACTCTTTAATTTCAGGTGCGGATATAGCGATCTTTACAAGTGATAATCCAAGAAGTGAAGATCCCCTTTCAATTCTTATTCAGATGCATCAAGGCATTGAACTAAAAGAGAATCATTTTGTAATCGTTGATAGGCGAGAAGCAATTAAATTAGCAGTAGGTCATGCATCACAAAATGATTGTGTGTTAATACTCGGCAAGGGCCATGAAACTGGTCAAGAGATTATGGGGAAAATTTATCCATTTGATGACAGAGTGGAATTAAAAAATGCCATTAGGTCCGCTAGGTCCACAAAATGATTCCATTAACAATTTCTCAAATTTCAGAAGTAGTTGACGGACAAGTAGTAGGAGACGGGAAAAAATTAATTACTGGACCCGCATTTTTTGATTCTCGAGAAATCATTCTAAATGGCATATTTTTAGCACTCAAAGGTGAACAGGTAGATGGTCATGATTTTGCTCTTGAGGCGCTCTCGGCCGGAGCGGGCGTAGTTATTTGCAACCGTGAAGTCGGGCCGAGCTGTATCGTGGTAGTAGATGTTGTTGAAGCTATTACAAAATTAGCCGCTCATGTAAGACAAATGATTCCTGGAATGAATGTGATCGCAATAACTGGCTCACATGGAAAGACTACAACTAAAGATTTAGCTAAGCATTTATTATCGATGATCGGTGAAACCATTGCACCAAAATCTTCATTCAATAATGATTTAGGTGTGCCGATTACGATTTTAGAATGTCATGAAAATACCAAATTTTGTATTTTAGAAATGGGAGCAAGAAATGTAGGAGACATCGCCAAACTTGAGCAAAGATTTCTTCCAGACATTGGAGTTGTTCTTGGGGTAGGTAGTGCCCATATCGGAGTTTTTGGTTCACAAGAGGTAATCGCTACTGCAAAGAGTGAAATGGTAATTAACTTAGAACCAGCCAAAACTGCAATTTTAGGTTCTTACGATGATTTTACAATTGATATGCAGAATTTAACAAAAGCAAAAGTCATGACTTTTGGTGAAAGATCAAATGATGATGTCAGAGCCACTGACATTGAAATTCGTGAAGGTTTTGCTCATTTTGATTTAGTTACTTCCTTTGGTCGTGAAAGCGTTGCACTTAGACAAGCAGGTAGACATCAAGTTGCAAATGCGTTGGCTGCCGCAGCAATTGCAACTGCTTTTAATATGCCAATTGACAAAATCAGTGCAGGGCTCTCAACAGCCGAGAGTTCGAGCAAATGGCGCATGGAATTACATGAAATAGCAGGAAGGTTGATTATTAACGATTCCTACAACGCGAATCCGGAAAGCATGAATGCAGCCCTTGATTCGCTGCGTCTATTTGCACAAGAGCGAGGTGGGCGAGCCTGGGCATTTTTAGGAAAGATGCATGAACTGGGTGAACATTCACTTTCAGGACATCACAAGGTTAGTCGCAGAGCCATTGATTTAGAGATTGATCATTTGGTGGCCATTGGCACGCGGGAATACTTGGGCGAAACCGAGTTAGGTTCTACTGAAATTTTATTAGTTGAAAATATTGAGAGCGCACGGGAAATAGCAACGGGAAGTGAAGCCGGAGATGTGATACTTATCAAAGGTTCTAGAGCTGAGGGGTTAGAAAAATTAGCAGAACTTCTAATTGGGGACTTAAATGAGTTACCTATTGATAAAAGTGAAGGATAACCGCTCATGAAAGGAATCTTACTTTCTGGTGCGCTCGCTTTCTTGTTTGCCTTGTTCGCTACGCCACTTGCAATCAAACTTTTAGTTAAGAAAAGTTATGGGCAATTTATAAGAGATGATGGACCAACTACACATCACACCAAGCGCGGCACCCCAACTATGGGTGGAACAGTTATCATATTTTCAGTAGTTTTTGCCTATTTTATTTCACATTTACTTACCGGCAGAGAACCGACAGTATCTGCACTTTTAGTTTTGGCATTAATGTTAGGTTTAGGTTTTGTTGGTTTTCTAGATGACTGGCTTAAAGTTTCACGTCAACGCTCTTTAGGATTACGGGCAAGATGGAAAATCTTTGGCCAAAGTCTCTTTGCTATTTCCTTTGCTTGGGCGGGTTTAAATTTTCCGGATGACACTGGATTAAATCCTGTTTCATTACATTTATCTACAGTCCGGGACACCTCGCTTAAATTAGGCGCTCTCGCTGTAGTTGTTTGGGTTTTCTTGATGATTGTGGCTACAAGTAACGGAGTAAATTTAACTGACGGATTAGATGGACTAGCTACCGGTGCATCTGTCATGAGCTTTTTGGCATTTGTGCTGATTGGTGTGTGGGAGTTTGGTCAAAGTTGTAACATTTCGCCTGGATTAAAATGTTATCAAGTTCGCGACCCACTGGATTTAGCGGTTTTATCAGCAGCACTCGCAGGTGCAACTTTTGCATTCCTCTGGTGGAATGCCAGCCCAGCAAAAATTTTTATGGGAGATACCGGCGCCCTTGCGTTAGGCGGCGCTCTAGCAGGATTAGCCGTAACTTTACGAACTGAACTCTTATTAACTCTTATTGGCGGATTATTTGCAATAATTACTTTGTCAGTAATTTTGCAAGTTGGTTATTTCAAAGCAACTAAAGGAAAACGTCTATTTCGCATGGCGCCTCTGCAACATCATTTTGAATTAATGGGCTGGGGTGAAGTAACAATCGTTATTCGTTTTTGGATTATCGCCGGACTTTGTGTTGCTGCTGGATTAGGTTTGTTTTACGGCGATTGGGTTGCTGGCTAAATGGAAAAAGAAATCTTGGTTGCAGGGCTAGGGGTAACCGGAGTAGCCACTGCTAAAGCATTAGCTAAATTAGGTAAGCAGATTTTAGTATATGAAGAAGATGCTTCGGCAGCGATGCAAAGTAAAGCAAGTGAAATTAGCTTGATTGCCAATATCCAAGTAACTTTTGATCAACCCGAAATCCTGCCAAAATTGATTATTACATCTCCCGGATGGAAGCCAAATCATCCTGTCTTAATTCGGGCTTTAAGTAGTGGTTGCGAAGTAATTAGTGAAGTTGAATACGCGTGGAGAATTGATCAGGAAAGCACTAGACCTAAAATTTGGATTGGGCTCACTGGCACTAATGGAAAAACCACAACTGTGAGTATGGCCGAGTCTATGTTTCTTGCTGATGGAAAAAAAGCTGTGGCATGTGGCAATATAGGTAAAACAGTGATTGAAGTAATTACTGGTGAAGATAAAGTTGACTATTTGATTATTGAACTTTCCTCTTTCCAATTGCATTGGTCGACACATCTACGACTCCAAAGTGCCGCTATTTTAAATATCGCTGATGATCATTTAGATTGGCATGGCTCTTTTCCTGAGTATCTAGCGGCCAAGAAACGCATCACCGATGGTGCAAGTCAGATCATAATTAATCGTGATGATCGACAATTGAATAGCATCGACTTCGAAGGTGAACGCAAAGTAGTTAAATTCACTCTCGATGCGCCACGACCAGGTGAGATTGGGGTAGTTGAGGAATTATTAGTTGATCGTGCCTTTGTTGATGATCCGCAAGAGGCGATCGCACTTGCAGAACTTTCTGACATAAATCCACAAGCGCCGCACAATGTTTCCAATGCGTTAGCGGCTATGGCGTTAGCCCGAAGTTGTGGAGTAAATGCAGAATCGATTGCCAAGGGTCTGAGAGATTTTACTCCTGGACATCATCGGATTGAAGAGATTGAAAATTCAGCTGGCATTCGCTGGATAAATGATTCAAAGGCGACTAATCCGCACGCAGCAAATGCTTCGCTCGCAGCTTTTTCATCGATCATTTGGATAGCAGGTGGTTTAGCCAAAGGCGCAGATATGAATGAAATGGTAAAAAGTAAATCAAATCGACTAAAGGCGGTTCTATTAATCGGCACCGATCGAGAGTTGATTTCAAATGCCCTTGCTAAATATGCTCCAGAAATTCCAAAATATTTAATTGATGGCATTTCAGCCGATAAACTGATGGAGAATTTAATTTCAAAGGCCATGGAGTTAGCAGTAAGTGGAGATGTAGTTCTATTAGCACCGGCTTGCGCTTCTATGGACCAATTTACTTCTTATGCACATCGAGGAGAATTATTTTCTGAAAAAGTTAAACAATTAATTGGAAGTAGCAAATGAAGAAAAATAATCTGGCAGTGAAAAATAATATTTTTTCCAATCCGACTGCTGCTTACAATTGGCTGCTTGGTTCTGCAGGAGTTTTGATCGTATTAGGGTTGATAATGGTTTTGTCAGCCTCTGGAATTCGTTCATATTTCACCTCTGGATCCTCATTTTCAATCGCGGGCCGGCAATTTATGTGGTTTTGTATTGGCCTGGTTCCGATGTGGTTAACTTTCAAAATTCCACCAAAAGCCTGGAAGCGGCTAATTCCAGCTTTGTTGTTTTTAGTTTTTGGACTTGAGATCGCCGTTTTTATACCTGGAATTGGAATTGAAATTAATGGCAATCGAAATTGGATTAATCTTGGATTATTTACCATTCAACCAAGTGAAATCGCAAAGTTTGGAATCACTATTTGGGCCGCTCAAGTATTAGCGCGACTTGAGAAAGGTGAAATTGATAAAAAACGTGCGGTTTACTCATTAATTATGGGTTTTGGTTTGATAACAGCTCCAATACTTCTAGGTGGAGATTTGGGAACCACTTTAATTCTGGCAGCAATTTTGATGGCATTGTTATTTTTATCAGGAATGAAATTTCATCATCTTCTCGGTATATCTTTTGTCGGAGCAGTTTCATTATTTGGTGCATTGATGACTAAGCAATCTAGATTGGCAAGACTTAGTTCATTCTTAAACCCTTTTTCGGAAAACAATTATCATGGTGCAGGTTGGCAGCCAGCCCATAGCATCATGGCGTTAGCCTCTGGTGGGATTTTTGGAGTTGGTCTAGGGGGAAGCCGCCAGAAGTGGGGAAATCTTGGTCCTGAAGCCCACACTGATTTTATTTTTGCGGTCATAGGCGAAGAGATGGGTCTATTTGGAACAGTTCTAGTCTTGTTAGCATTCCTAGCTTTTGTTTGGGCTGGGATAAATGTGGCAATTAAAACCAAGGACCCATTTACCAGATATGCGGTTGCCGGAATAGTTGCATGGATAAGCGTTCAAGCAACAATCAACATTGCATCTGTTATTGGAATGTTTCCAGTAGTTGGTGTGCCATTGCCATTTATCTCCTATGGAGGCTCGGCTTTAATTAGTTCGATGATGGCTTTAGGTTTCCTAACTGGGGCAGCCAGACGCGAGCCAGGTGCCAAAGCGATTTTAGATAAGCGGCCACCATTGTTTGTCTTTAACCGGGGAAAAAAATGAAGGTAATAATTGCCGGGGGTGGCACAGCCGGCCATGTACTGCCTGCCCTGGAAGTTGCAAATGAAATTAAAAAAAGATTTAACAGAGCAGATATTCTTTTTATTGGTTCAAAAGGTGGAGCTGATGAAAAACTTGTGCCTGCGGAGAATTATCAAATCAAATATTTACCAAAAGCTAATTTTCCACGTAAGATAAATTTGGCTTCACTCACTTTCTTTCCCCGTTTTTGCGCGGCGATAATTAAATCCATATTTTTATTGCGAAATGCAACACTAGCCGTAGGCTTTGGAGGTTATGTTGCAACTCCGGTATACATAGCTGCTCGAATTCTTGGCATTCCAACCGCAATCCATGAAGCTAATTCGGTTCCGGGACTTGCAAATCGAGTTGGCCGTAAGTGGGCGAAAGTTGTCGCAGTTTTCACCCCGATCAATAATTGGAATGATCAACATGTTGTTGGTTTTCCGATGCGAAATAGAATTGTCGAAGCGGCAAAACTGACTGGACCAGATTTAATTTTAGCTAAAGCAGCAGCGCGTAAAGAGTTGGGGTTGCATTCTGAGGGAAAAGTTTTACTAGTTATGGGCGGCTCTCTAGGATCACAAAAGATTAATGATGCGGTAGTTGCGATCAGCACGCACTTAAATAATGAGAATGTTTCTATTTTGCATTTGGTTGGCGTGGGTAATGTCAAGGCAATAGATTCTGCTGGTTATAAACCAATTCCTTACTTAGCAACGATGGAGTTGGCTTATTTGGCAGCAGATTTCATTATTGCAAGAGCAGGGGCAGGAACTTGTGCAGAGATCGAAGCTATGGGATTGCCAGCAGTGTTTATCCCATTGTCGGTTGGTAATGGCGAACAGGTAGTAAATGCTGAGAAATTTGTCACCCGTGGAAGTGCAAAAATCCTACTAAACAGTAATTGCACTTCAGATAATTTATTATCAACAGTATTAGAAATTAATAACTCATTTGTGGAATTCTCAAACAATGCTATTGCAAATAAAAGTACTAAATTGTCTGCTGCTGCAGATTTTGTTGATTTAATTGCTGAAAAGATTTTGGATTCGCACAAGGGGGAGTTTTAATGCTAAATGAACCCGTGCATTTTATCGGCATCGGGGGTGCGGGTATGAGTGCTATCGCGAGAATACTTTTGGATCGCGGAGTGCAAGTTTCAGGTTCCGATGCAAAAGACTCCATCGTTATTGCAAGTTTGCGAACACTTGGTGCAAAAATTGAAATTGGTCACCATCTAGATAACATCTCATGGGCAAAAACAGTAGTGGTATCTGCTGCTATAAAAGTAAGTAATCCCGAATTGAAGGCAGCGTTGGAATCGGGTATTCCCGTACTTTCACGGGCGCAATCCTTGAGTGAATTGATGAAAGGCTACAGATCTGTTGCAGTTGCCGGGACTCACGGAAAAACTACAACAACTTCAATGTTGGCAGTTGCGATTCAAGAGTGTGGAGTTGATCCTTCATTCGCAATCGGAGGGACCCCAAATGATTCAAATTCAAATTCACATCATGGCAATGGGGATATTTTTATAGCAGAAGCTGATGAATCTGATAGTTCTTTTTTGGTTTACAACCCATTTGGGGCCATAATTACAAATGTCGAAATTGACCATGTCGATCATTTTTCTTCTAAAAAACAATTACAGGAAACTTTTTTTGATTTTGTTAATTCGATAAATGAGTTCTTAGTGATTTGTATAGATGATGCTGGCGGAAATGAACTAGCTAATTCAGTTAAATCAGATAAGAAACTGAATCTAAATCTTATTACTTATGGAGAATCCGAAAGTGCACAAGTGCGCATTTCCCACGTTGCGACAGCTGCCAATGGTTCTTTTTTTAGAATTACCTGGCAAGGAGTAGTACTCGGTGAAGTAAGTTTAAATATTCCAGGAAGGCATAATGTTCTAAATGCCACGGCGGCATTAGCCGCTGGATTGGCTTTAGGCTTAAATCCAAATCAATTGATCCTTGGACTTTCCAAATTTCAGGGGGTTCGTCGTAGATTTGAGTTAAAAGGAAATGTTAGAGATATTCGAGTCTTTGATGATTATGCGCACCATCCAACCGAGGTAAGCGCAACTATTGCCACGGCCCGAGAGGTTGCTGAAGAGGGAAAGATCATCGTTATTTTTCAACCGCACCGTTATTCACGCACGCTTGCGTTTACTGAGGGGTTTGCATCCTCTTTAGCAGATGCAGATCAAGTAATTTTATTGGATATCTATGGTGCAGGCGAGGAGTCCATTCCTGGCGCCAGCAGCTCGGTAATCGCCGAGAAGATCCGAGCATTGGGAACCAAAGTTGATTTTGAACCCTCCATAGTGACTGCGATTGAGTTGGCAGTATCTGCGGCTAATGCACATGATTTGATCATAACCATGGGCGCCGGAGATGTGACCTCACTTGGAGTGCAGATACTCACGAGATTAGCTGAAGCAGCCAATTCAGATGAATCGTAAAAAAATATTTTTGATTGGCGCTGTTGTTTTAGTATCTCTCTTGGCTTATCTCTTGGGATGGTCAGGATTAATGAACATAGATCAAATTAAGGTTGCCGGAGTTACCAAATCGCAAAATGTTTCGAAGTTGTCTGTGAAGGAAATTATAAAATTAAGTGGAATTAAAAAAGGGCAGCCCATGGCACGTGTTAATTCAACTGCTGTAAAAAGAAAGTTACTTGCTCTTCCGCAAATATTGGATGTAAAAGTTAATCGGAAATTGCCAGGCACGGTAGTCATCGATTTGAAGCTGCGAAAAATTGAAATAGCGGTTACGGCTCCCGGAGGCGGGTACCTTGTGGGAGATTCCTCAGGAGTGACTTTTGCAAAAGTGAGTCAAGTTCCGCGCGGAGTACCAATTATTAGGGCCTCAACATCCAAGCTATTACTTACTCAAACTTTGCGGGTCTTTCATTCCCTGCCCCCAAAGATCCAAAAGCGAGTGATTTCTATCGACGCTAAAACCCGAGATTCAATAACTTTCAATTTGACCTTAGGGGTACAAATAATCTGGGGCGGCACACAAGAGCAGGATTTGAAAATTGAGGTTTTAAATGCACTTTTGGCAGATCTTAAGAATAAGAGAGTCAAAATTTTTGATATCTCCTCACCTTTAGCTCCTACTGTTAGATAAATTCTTTTACTAAAGTTCGCGACACAGAAAAAAAGATTTGCTAGGTGTTTGTAGCCAGAGCAATTCCCCCCTACCTTCAGCCAGGTTTTGCGAACTCACTCACTCTCAACTAGAGAGTGAGGTTTCGTTAAGGAGGACGTTCCGTGGCTACACCACAAAATTATTTAGCAGTTATCAAAGTAGTTGGTATTGGTGGAGGCGGAGTAAATGCAGTTAATCGCATGATAGATGTTGGATTAAAAGGTGTTGAATTTATTGCGATTAATACTGATGCTCAAGCTTTATTGATGAGCGATGCTGATGTGAAATTAGATATCGGACGTGCGGTAACTCGTGGACTTGGCGCAGGTGCATCTCCGGATATTGGAAGACAGGCTGCGCAAGATCATATTGATGAAATTACCGAAGTGTTACGTGGTGCAGATATGGTTTTTGTAACTGCAGGTGAAGGTGGTGGAACTGGAACTGGCGGTGCACCAATCATTGCAAAAATTGCGCGCGAATTAGGAGCACTAACAGTTGGCGTTGTTACTCGACCATTTACCTTTGAAGGCAAGCGTCGTGCCTCTCAAGCAGATGAAGGAATCGCAGATTTACGTGCAGAAGTCGATACATTAATAGTGATTCCAAATGATCGACTTTTGTCGATTTCAGATCGCAACATAACCGCACTCGAAGCATTTAAAAGCGCGGATCAAGTACTGCTTGCCGGTGTGCAGGGAATTACAGATTTGATCACTACGCCTGGTTTAATCAATCTAGATTTTGCAGATGTTCGCAGCGTTATGAAAGATGCTGGATCAGCATTAATGGGTATTGGTTCTGCTCGTGGCGAAGCGCGTGCAACTCGTGCCGCCGAGAGTGCCATCGCCAGCCCATTACTTGAAGCCTCAATAGATGGTGCACATGGAGTACTCCTGTCGATTGCCGGAGGATCTGATTTAGGTTTATTTGAAATAAGTGAGGCTGCAGAATTAGTAGCAGCTTCGGCTCATCCAGATGCAAATATTATTTATGGCACTGTAATTGATGATGCATTGGGGGATGAAGTGCGGGTGACTGTGATTGCCGCAGGGTTTGAAGGTGGAGAACCTACAAAAATTATCTCACCTCCACCAAGTGTTTCTGCGGCAGCTCCAGTAGCGGTACCCTCAAGTAATGAAAAGAGTGACCCAATTGATATCGCAGCCTCAATCACTACTGCTCCACCGCGCGAACGTAAACGCATTGTCTTTGAAGAAGACGGATCAGTTGAAGAGTTGGATATCCCAGATTTCCTCAAGTAAATGAAGTTTTACTACACCGATAGAAATGGTGGCGCTAGCGCGGCACCATTTGCTACCTTCAATTTGTCAACTAATGTCGGGGATGATCCTGTTGCGGTTGCAAAAAACCGTGCAGCATTAGCCGCAAAAGTTGAAGTTGCTCCTGCAAAATTGTTTTTTATGGAGCAAGTTCACGGAAATGAAATTGCGATAATTGATAAAGAAAGTGACCCTTTAATCTCTCCAACTGCCGATGCTTTGATCACTAGGGAATTAAATTATGGCCTAGCTGTAATGTTTGCAGATTGTGCTCCACTTTTACTTTCCAGCAAGCAAGTTTCTGCTGCTGTACATGTGGGGCGCAAAGGATTATTGGCAGATATTGTTGACAAGGTATTGGTTCAAATGCGCGACATGGGTGCTATTGGAATTAGCGCTCAGATTGGTCCAACTATTTGTGGAAAATGCTATGAAGTCTCAGAGGAAATGCGCGATGAAGCTGAAGATTTCATGCCGATAGCCGCAAGTCAGACGCGCAGATCTGCTCCAAGTATTGATATCCCAAAAGCAATCATCTCTATTTTGTCCACTGCGCAAATTCCCGGAAAATGGAATGGTGTTTGCACTCATGAAGATCAATCTTTTTTCTCATACCGTCGAGACAAGCTCACCGGCCGCCAAGCCGGAGTAGTGGTGCACGGAAGACGTTAATGTCTAGTAGCGCAAGACGAAATGAGATTTCTCAAAATTTAGCTGCGGTAGAACGTGAGATTTGCCTTGCCGTCGAAAAGAGCAATCGAGAGAGATCTGAAATAACTTTAATCGTTGTTACAAAAAATTTTCCAGCTAGTGACGTTGTGCATCTTTATGACTTAGGAATTCGAAATTTTGGCGAAAATCGAGATCAAGAGGCTAAGGCTAAAGTTGAAGAGTTCAAAAATTACGTCGCAGATGATGAGAAAAAAGAAGTTAAGTGGCATTTTCAAGGACAGTTACAAAGAAATAAATTACGATCAATTGCAACTTGGGCAGATTTCATTCATTCATTTGATCAAAAAAAATACTTGCTGCCGCTACAACAATTGTCCATAGAGTTAGAAAAACCAATCTCACTGCTTTTACAACTCTCTTTAGATCTTCCGATTCGACCAGACCGTGGGGGAGTAGCGCCGGAGGAGTTGATTGAATTAGGGGAAAAGGTTAAGGAGTATTCAGGATTAAAACTGCAAGGATTAATGGCCGTAGCGCCATTAGATGTCGCCCCTGAATTGGCTTTTACTGCACTTAAAACCATTAGCGGGACTTTTTTACGGGCTTTTCCAGATGCTGATTGGATCTCTGCCGGGATGAGTGGTGATTTTGCCGCAGCGATCGCAGCCGGCGCGACACATTTAAGAGTTGGCAGTTCAATCCTCGGATCACGCGCATAAGACAGGTATCGTTATAGTCATGTCGAGTCCCTTACGTAAAATGGCCCTTTATCTTGGACTTGTTGATGACGGAAGTGAAGGTGAAGAGAGTTTCACGCCTTCAACTCCTAAATCTGCACCAGCTGTTCGTCCACGCCCAGTAATGCCAAATCTAGTTTCAAGTGGCCGTCGTTCTGTTGAATTAGTGCACCCTTCAACTCAAGCAACTCAAGCACCAGCTCTAGCTCTAGACCTGGATGCTCCAATTGAAAAGATCGTGACTTTGCATCCACGTAGTTATAACGATGCGCGGACAATTGGGGAGCATTACCGTGAATACACCCCTGTGATTATGAACTTAACTGAAATGGATGATGCAGATGCAAAGCGTTTAGTTGATTTTGCAGCTGGATTAGTTTTCGGACATCGTGGAGTTATTGAGAAAGTAACAAAGAGCGTCTTTCTCTTGTCACCACCAAATGTAAAAGTTTCACCTGAAGAGAAAGTAGCTGCCGCAGAGGCGAGCTTCTTTAATCAGAGTTAATCAAATCTAATGGCAGCGCTTGGTTTAGTTTTGTACACAGTTCTGCAACTATTTATAATCGCATTAATCGCTCGTTTGGTTTTAGATTATGTACAGATGTTTGCCCGAAATTGGCGTCCAAAAGGAATCGCCCTAGTACTTGTAGAGTTCATATTTACAGTTACTGAAAAACCATTGGTATTTGTACGTAAATTTATACCACCACTGCGAGTCGGATCAGTAAATATTGACTTGGCATTTGTATTGCTATTTTTTGGAGTTCAACTTTTGATGCGTTTTGTCGTTCTTCTATAGCCGCAAAAGTTTCAACCCTAGTTCTAGCTCCCCATCAGCAAATTTCAAGGATGGATCTTTGGCAACTTCCAAAGCTAGAACTTCTTCCGAAATAAGTTTTATTCCGCTTTCGAGGGCGTCGCTAACTTCAGGCGAACCATTCCAAATCAATTTGATCCGATCAGAGACATCAAAACCAGCATTTTTGCGTTCCTCTTGAATGGCCCGAATAATCTCGCGAATAACACCTTCTTGATGCAACTCTGGCGTGATGGTTAAATCAATGGCAACACTTTCACCATCATGAGAAGCCACCGCCCACCCAGTGCGTGGAGTCTCAGTAATAATTAGATCCTCTTCACTGACTTCAAATTTGGAATCATTGCTGAGAATAATTTGTGGCTGGCCACTGCGCACTTTGTCCACAACATCAGCGGCGTTAAGTTTTGACAATGCAGTTGCAATCTCTTGTACATTTGCACCATATTTAGTACCAAGGGTTCGGAAATTTGCCTTAATTGAGTAATCAACAAGTTCGCCATCAGCACTCGATAGATCTTCTATTCGATGGACATTTAACTCATCGGCAATCTCGCTTTGTAATTCATGACTTAATCTGGCAAAACCAGAGATGAGTGCCCGGCCAAGAGGTTGCCGAATCTTTACTCCGGACTCGGCGCGGGCAGCCCTACCAAGCTCTACCAATCTGCGCGTAGCGGCTACTGCATCACCTAGTGCTAGATCAACTGAACCTTGATTGAAGATTGGCCAATCAGCTAAGTGAACTGAATCAGCTACATCTGGTTGGACAACTTTGATTACATCTTGCCAAACTTTTTCCGTGATGAAAGGCACCATTGGGGCCATGATTAAAGTAAGTGATTTAATGCAATGGTGCAAAGTTTCTAGTGCTTGTGCATCGCCGTCCCAAAATCTGCGACGAGAACGTCTGACATACCAATTTGATAATTCATCAATAAATGTTGCCAAGGCGCGACCTGCGCTTTGTGAATCAAAATCTGTGAAAGAGCGATCACACTCGTCGATGGTGCGGTTAAGTTGTGAAATTATCCAACGATCAAGAGTGTTTTCAGAGTTCAATACACCTGTTGGTTTGAAATCAGCGGCTTTTCCGTAAAGAGTTAGGAAGGAAACGGTATTCCAATAAGTTAATAAAGTTTTACGGACTACATCAGAAATAGCATCATGACCGACGCGACGAGATGCCCAAGGAGATCCAGCAGCCAACATGTACCAACGTACGGCGTCAGCCCCATGTTTATCCATCAAAGGCATTGGCTCTAAAACATTTCCAAGATGCTTGCTCATCTTGCGACCATCTTTATCTAAAATATGTCCGAGACAGAGCACAGTTTTGTATGAGGATTTATCAAAAACTAATGTTCCGATGGTCATCATTGTGTAGAACCAACCTCGAGTTTGGTCGATCGCTTCACAGATGAAATCAGCGGGATAAGTTTTTTCAAACTCCGCTATTGAGCCAGCTTTGTGCGGGTACCCCAATTGCGCAAAAGGCATAGCCCCTGAGTCATACCAACAGTCGATTACCTCAGGTACGCGCTTCATCTGGCCACCACATTGCTGACAATCAAAATAAATCTCATCAACAAAAGGACGGTGTGGATCTAATTCATCTAAATCATTGCCTGTTCGCGCGCTTAACTCTTTTCGAGAGCTAATGCATTCAAGATGGCCTTCATCGCATCGCCAAATTGGTAGCGGAGTGCCCCAATAGCGGTTTCTCGAGAGCGCCCAATCAATGTTATTTTCAAGCCAATCACCATATCTTCCGCTCTTGATGGTTTCTGGATGCCAATCAGTACTTGCGTTTTCGCGCATCAGCGCTTCTTTGATTGCGGTAGTCCGGATGTACCAAGATGGTTGTGCGTAATACATCAATGGGGTGTGGCACCGCCAGCAATGCGGGTATGAGTGTTGATACTGCAGATGCTTGTAGAGGACCCCAAGCTTTTTCAACTCTTTAACTAATACTTTGTCGCTATCTTTGAAAAACATACCTCCAACAACTGGAACTTCACTTAGAAACTTTCCGTCGCCAGCGATGGGATTAACTACCGGCAAATTGTATTTGCGACAAACGATCAAATCTTCGGCACCAAATGCGGGTGATTGATGGACTAAGCCAGTTCCATCTTCAGTTGTCACATAATCAGCCAGTACCACAAAATGAGCCTCTGGTATCTCAACAAAATCAAAGGGTCTTTTATATTTGGTATGTTCTAAATCTTTTCCAGAAATCTCCTCGATGATTTGCAGATTTTCGCCCAGGATTTTAACTAAAGGTTCCGCAACTACATAGATTTCATTTTCTTCAGTTTTTGCAACTAGATATTTGACTTCTGGATGCACAGCAATTGCAGTATTTGAAACTAGTGTCCACGGAGTTGTAGTCCAAACCAGTAATTTGGCATCAATCTCTGCTAAGTGGCCAGAGGTAATCGGAAATGAAACAAATACAGAAGGGTCAGTTATATTTTCATAGCCTTGTGCAAGTTCATGATCGGATAATCCAGTTCCACAACGCGGACAGTACGGTGCGACACGGTGGTCCTGAACTAAAAGTCCTTTTTTCCAAATCTCGCTGATTGACCACCAAACACTATCTATGTATTCGGGTGACATAGTCCAATAAGCTTTTTCAAAATCAACCCAGAAGCCCATGCGCTCTGTCATTTCAACAAAAGCGCCAACATGACGTTGTACTGATGTGCGACATTTCTCATTAAATTCTGCAACACCATATTTTTCAATATCTGATTTACCGGTGAAACCTAATTCTTTTTCAACAGCGAGTTCAACCGGCAATCCGTGACAATCCCATCCCGCAAAACGCGGAACAAATGCACCTTTCATTGTGTGAAACCGCGGGAAGAGATCTTTAAATACGCGGGCTTCAATGTGATGAGTTCCAGGTAATCCATTTGCTGTCGGAGGACCCTCGTAAAAAGTCCATTCCCGGGCACCCGGAATATTGCGAGCAGCGGTGCTCTTGGCGAAAATTTCTCCAGTGCGCCAAAATTCGAGGATTTGATGTTCCATTGATGGTAAATCAATTTGGGCAGACAGGGCTCTGTAACTGGTGTGCGTCAGCTTCCCTGAAGATTTACCTTTATCCGCGTTCATCAGGCTCCTCGTTCCAAGATAGTTAAATCAGCTATCTGGAGGGACGCTCACTTACGCGATGCGCGGTACCACCCACCTTGTTCCCCAACCCGATGGCTGCATCTCAATGCCGCTTGCGGGCCAGACAACCTCTTAACTCAACCGGTTCTACCTCATCAACAATATTGCGAAATTACGAAGTAATCGCGCAAAATATCGATAAATCTTCCGAACGCTCCCAGGGTGATCGCCCTGATCAATACGTTTGACGCTAGTGAGTGCCAGCGTCGAGGGGGAGTCTAGCGAGTCGAAAGGCTAGTAATGGCTCATTGACCTCCACAGGACTAACCTGTGCCGCCATGGGCACAAATAAGCAGCGCAAGCCAACTAAACCAGCTAAACCAGCCAAAAAATCTGTGAAGGGGAGCAAACCAGCTAAAAAAGCCCCAGCTAAACCGGTAAAAAAAGCGGTAAAAAAAGTAATAAAAAAAGCCCCAGCCAAACCGGTAAAAAAAGCCCCTGTTAAGCCAGTTAAGCCAGTTAAGTCGGTTAAACCGGTCAAAAAAGCGGCAGCGGTAAAAGCCCCTGGAAAGCCATTTCCTAAAAAAGATAATCCGGTTCCCACAGTTGTCGAACCACCTAAAAATTTGCCGAAAAATGCAGCAGCAACAGCTGCCGCGGATGGATTTCAAAGAAGATTAACTCTTCCGCCACCAGCGAAAATTGAGAAGCGAACATCCAAAGCTGGAACGTTGAAACCTTTGCGCGACATTCCCACTCCACTTGTTGCGGCAGCAACTGAAGCGCCTTGGAGCAATTCCGAGTTGAAAGAGATGAAAGTTGAGTTATCAAAAGAATTAATTCGTTTGCGTGCTGAACTTGTACTTGCTGAAGCGCAAGCAGAAGATTTATTGCAAGACTCAGGTGATGGTGCCGGAGATGACCAAGCAGATGCAGGCGCAAAAACTTTTGAACGTGAGCATGAAATATCACTTGTGTACAACGCAAGAGATATGGTGATGCAAACTGAGCACGCACTCGATCGAATAACTGCTGGTTCGTACGGAAAGTGTGAAGATTGTGGAAATGCAATTGGTAAAGCACGATTGCAAGTATTCCCTCGCGCCACACTTTGCATGATCTGCAAACAAAAAGAGGAAAGACGTTAGTCAATACTAAGATAAAAATCGTTAGTGGAACTGCCCTATTTATTTTTATCTTAGATTTAGCAACTAAGAAGTGGGCAACAAACACGCTTGAAGGAAAAAGTTCTCGATCGATTATTGGAAATTTTCTACGACTCGAATTTGCGCGAAATTCAGGGGCTGCCTTCAGTTCATTTACTGGCCTAACAGTGGTTCTGACAATGCTTGCAATCTGTGCCTTGGTAGCAATTATTTGGTACATCCCTAGAATTTCGCACCCACTCTGGGCACTCGGCTTTGGCTCACTCACAGGTGGAATTTGTGGAAATTTGGCAGATCGATTATTTAGAGCACCAGGATTTATGCAAGGGGAAGTTGTTGATTGGGTCAGATTACCTAAGTGGCCGTTATTCAATGTTGCAGATTCATTTATAGTGACCTCAGTAGCTTTGATGATTTTCCTATCATGGCGCGAAGTTCCAATTCGAACGGTCGTAGTTGAAGATGAGTGAAACTGAAGTAAGAAGTATTAGCGCCCCAGAAGGCGTCGATGGGGAACGATTAGACAGTGCACTTGCAAGAATGTTGGGATTTTCACGGACCGCTGTTGCAGAAATGGCGGAAAATGGCGCCATCAGTATTAATGGTCGCGAAGTAAATAAATCTCATCGAGTTAACGCTGGCGATTTAATTGAAGTTGTGATCAGTACGGTTGTGCGAGTACCTCTTGAAATTGTGGCTACCGATGTTTCAGAGCTTGAAATAATTTATGAGGACAGTGACCTACTTATTATCGACAAGCCAATTGGTGTTGCTGCACATCCAAGCGTTGGGTGGACTGGGCCAACAATTGTTGGCGTTCTCGCAAGCCGGGGAGTTGCACTTTCGACTTCAGGTCCAGCTGAAAGACAGGGGATTGTGCACAGATTAGATGTTGGCACTACAGGGTTAATGGTTGTTGCAAAATCTGAGAATGCTTATTCTAGTCTTAAGGAACAATTTCGGGCTCGCGAAGTTTCAAAAATTTATCACGCCGTTGTGCAAGGCCATCCGGATCCAACTCGAGGAACAATTGATGCACCTATAAATCGCCACCCGCGCGAAGAGTTTAAATTTGCGGTTGTTGCTGATGGGAAACCCAGCATTACCCACTATGAAACTGTTGAGGCTTTTCCTGGAGCAACACTTGTTGAGATTGAATTGGAAACTGGCCGCACTCACCAAATTAGAGTTCACTTTGCAGCTTTGCGTCACCCATTGGTTGGAGATCTCATGTATGGAGCCGACCCCACGTTGGCGAGCCGGCTGGGATTGAGTAGACAGTGGCTGCATGCGGTTCGGTTAAATTTCACCCACCCAGCAAGTGGGGAGTCAGTGACATTTTCCTCTAAATATCCGGCCGACTTGGAAGCAGCTCTTGGGCTTTTGCGCGTTGCCGGCACCCCAAAGCGATAATCTCAACCGTCGTGAGCACTCCTGCATCTGAGTCTAAGCAAGTGGCATCTCAGACAGACCCCTCTAAACAATTTGTGCACTTACATGTACATAGTGAGTACTCGATGCTTGATGGAGCTGCGCGGGTAAAGGAGTTAGTTAAAGAGGTAGCTGTTTCTGGAGCACCTGCGATTGCAATCACCGACCATGGAAATTTATTTGGCGCTTATGAATTTTATAAAGAAGCACAAAATGCCGGAGTAAAACCAATCATTGGTATAGAGGCATACGTCGCTCCTGGATCACGCCATGAACGCAAACGGGTTAAATGGGCTGAAGGTGGCGAAGATGATGTTTCTGGTGGTGGCGCTTATACCCATATGACAATTTTGGCCGAAAATAATGTGGGACTGCATAATTTATTTAGATTATCTTCATTGGCATCTCTTGAAGGGTATTACTACAAACCGCGGATGGATCGCGAATTACTTTCGCAGTACTCAACTGGACTAATCGCCACCACTGGTTGTCCTGGTGGCGAGATTCAAACGCGCTTACGAATGGGTGCATATGCCGAAGCCAAGCGAGCTGCAGCTGATTACCAAGATATTTTTGGTAAAGAGAATTATTTTCTGGAATTAATGGATCATGGAATTTCAATTGAAAACCGCGTTCGTGAAGATTTAATAAAATTATCAAAAGATTTGAAATTACCATTATTAGCTACTAACGATCTGCACTACACCTATGAAAAAGATAGCGTGGCACATGAAGCTCTGTTGTGTGTTCAATCAGGATCTACTTTGGCTGATCCAAAGAGATTTAAATTTGAAAACGGAGAGTTTTATTTAAAATCAGCAGCACAGATGCGAGAACTATTTAAAGAAATTCCAGAATCTTGCGACAACACCTTACTTATTGCCGAGCGTTGTGAAATCTCATTCCGTGAAGGTGAAAATCTCTTGCCACAATTCCCAGTACCAAAAGGGGAGACGGAAGAGTCATGGCTTGCTAAGGAAGTGGCCCGTGGTTTACTGAAACGATTCCCAGATGGTGTCCCAGAAGAACATCGAGCGCGGGCAGAGTTTGAAGTTTCTGTCATGTGCCAAATGGGATTCCCAGGGTATTTTTTAGTTGTTGCAGATTTAGTACGGCATGCACATGATCGGGGAATTCGAGTTGGTCCAGGACGTGGCTCGGCAGCCGGCTCAGTTGTCGCTTATGCACTTGAGATAACCGGCCTTGACCCAATTAAGCACGGCTTACTTTTTGAGCGTTTCTTAAATCCAGAGCGGATTTCAATGCCTGATATCGATTTAGATTTTGATGAGCGTCACCGCAGCGAAATGATTAGGTATGCAACTGAGAAGTACGGTGAAGAACGCGTTGCCCAAATTATTACTTATGGAACTATTAAAGCAAAGCAATCAATTAAAGACGCTACAAGAGTGTTGGGTTATCCATATGCCATAGGTGAGCGAGTAACTAAAGCACTTCCTCCATCAGTGATGGGTAAAGAAATCTCTCTTGCTGGAGTTTTCAATCCAGATGATGATAGATATGTAGAAGCTGGCGAAGTGCGCGCTTTGTACGACGCAGATCCAGATATAAAGCGAGTAATAGATACCGCAAAAGGACTTGAAGGGTTAAAACGGCAATGGGGAGTTCACGCCGCTGGAGTAATTTTAAGTAAAGAACCTTTGCTTGATGTGATACCAATTCAAAGACGTGAAGCTGATGGATCAATCATCACCCAATTTGATATGGGTGCATGTGAAGCACTTGGTTTACTCAAAATGGATTTCTTAGGGTTAAGAAACTTAACTGTTCTAGATGATTGTCTCAGAAATATTAAGTTGAATAAGGATGAAGTTTTCAAATTAGAAGATTTAACTTTAGATAATAAAAAAACTTTTGAAATGTTAGCTCGCGGTGAAACCCTTGGAGTATTTCAACTCGATGGTGGACCTATGAGATCATTACTTCGCTCACTTGCCCCAGATTCATTTGAAGATATTTCGGCTGTTATAGCCTTGTATCGACCTGGGCCAATGGGCGCTAATGCTCACAATGATTATGCAGATCGAAAAAATAAACGGAAACCGGTTTTGCCAATCCATCGCGAACTTGCCGAGCCCTTGCAAGAGATATTAGGGGACACTTACGGATTGATCGTTTACCAAGAACAGGTAATGGCAATAGCGCAAAAATTAGCGGGATTCTCACTTGGTGGCGCAGACCTTCTCCGTAGAGCCATGGGAAAGAAGAAAAAGGAGATTCTCGATAAGGAGTACATCCCTTTCCAAGCTGGAATGCGTGAGCGCGGTTATTCAGACCAATCAATTGAAATGCTTTGGGAAATTTTGGTGCCATTCTCTGATTACGCATTCAACCGTGCGCACAGCGCCGGATATGGAATGGTCTCTTATTGGACGGGTTACTTAAAAGCTAATTATCCAGCGGAGTACATGGCCGCTCTACTAACAAGTGTTGGTGATGACAAAGATAAGAGCGCCCTTTATCTAAATGAATCAAGGCGGATGGGAATTAAAGTTTTAGCACCAGATGTAAATGAATCTGATGCTGATTACACACCTCGAGGCGAAGATATCCGGTTTGGATTAGCTGCTGTTAGAAATGTGGGAGAAGGAGTGGTTGCATCGATTGCTGCCACCCGTATTAAAAAAGGCAAGTTCACCTCATTTGATGATTTTTTAGCAAAAGTAGATGGAAATGTTTGCAACAAGAAAACTATCGAATCTTTAGTTAAAGCCGGAGCATTTGATTCTCTAGGTCATAGCCGACGTGGATTGATGGCAATTTATTTAGAAGCGTTAGATAGCGTGGTTGAATCAAAGCGAGCTGAAGCACTCGGACAATACGACTTGTTTGGTTCGACAACAGGTGATGAAGTCACTGGATTAGAGTTGAAGTATCCGATCGAAGAATGGGATAAAGCAACACTGCTTGCACATGAACGCGAAATGCTTGGACTTTACGTTTCAGATCACCCGTTGCTTGGAATCGAATCGACGTTGGCAGCGTTAGTGGATCGCCCGATCAGCGAAATATCAGGTGATGAAGTTGGTCATGATGACATTGTGACCATTGGCGGATTGGTAACATCAATTCAACGAAAAGTTACTAAGGCGGGCGCCTCTTGGGCAATCGTTACTATCGAAGATTTAGCTGGTGCAATTGATGTGATGTTTTTTTCAAGTACCTATTCACAACATGCAACTTCACTTTCAGAGGATGTAGTAGTAGTTGTGCGCGGTAGAGTTGACCGACGCGAAGACACACCGCGAATCATGGCTCTGGATTTATCACTTCCAGATTTATCCCAAGAACGTCGTGGCCCGCTGATAGTTTCACTTCCATTCGCCAGGTGCACTCCTCCGATTATTGATCGAATGAAAGAAGTTTTGCGCTCTCACCCAGGGGCTACCGAGGTCCACCTCAAGTTGGACAGCCCAACGAGTAGTACCGTCATGAAGATCGATGATGGCTTGCGGGTGAGCGTTTCTCCGAGTTTAAGCGCTGATCTAAAAGCATTATTGGGACCAGCTTGTTTGGTTTAGCAATCAATTGTTCCGACCTCCGACCGAATTGGTTCGGTAGAGTAAGCAGGTGAGTACAACAACAGATCGATTGATCCGCAAAATTGATCTGACTGGAAATCAAGATTTCAGTAGAGCCAATATTCGCAATTTATTGCCACGAGCCGAGATGGATATTGAGGCCGCTCTTGTGGTTGTGCAGCCGCTCTTAAAGCGAATTAAAAATGAGGGAGAAAAGGCAGTTATCGCGATTACCGCTGAAATTGACGGCGTAAAAATTCCGGAATTGCGAGTACCAGCACAAATAATTCAGAAGGCACTTGATGAATTAGACCCTAAAATCAAGGAAGCGTTAGTCGAAGCTATAAAGCGAATTGAAAAAGTGCACAATGACCAAAAACGTAATGAAAAGAAAACAGATGTCGTCCCGGGTGGTTATGTAGTTGAACGATGGATTCCAGTCGATCGCGTTGGACTGTATGTTCCCGGTGGCAAAGCCGTTTATCCAAGTAGTGTGATGATGAATGTGATTCCAGCAAAAATTGCCGGAGTCAAATCTTTTGCAGTTGCATCACCTCCGCAAAAAGATTTCGGTGGATATCCGCACCCAACAATTTTAGCAACCTGCGCACTTCTTGGAGTTGATGAAATTTATTCTGTTGGGGGAGCGCAAGCCATTGGAATGTTTGCATACGGCGCCGGGTGCGAAGCAGTTGACATTGTTACCGGTCCTGGAAATATTTATGTTGCTGCAGCAAAGAGAGCTTTACGAGGTCTGATTGGAATTGATTCGGAAGCTGGGCCAACTGAAATCGCGATTCTGGCTGACGAGTCGGCCGATGCAGAAAATGTGGCTGCAGATTTAATCAGTCAAGCCGAGCACGACACAATTGCGGCTGCAGTCTTAGTAACTACTAGCACTAAACTTGCCGATGAAGTTGAATTAGCACTTGCTTCACGAGTTAAAAAGACAAAACATAGTGCACGAATAAGTACGGCGCTCAATGGAATTCAATCTGCAATTGTGATTGTTGCAAACCTAGAAGACGGATTAGCGGTTGTAAATGCGTATGGAGCAGAACATCTAGAAATTCAAACGGTAGATGCAGTAAATGTTGCTAAGTTGATCCGCAATGCAGGTGCGGTTTTTATTGGACCTTTCACTCCAGTCTCCTTAGGCGATTACTCCGCAGGTTCAAATCACGTACTGCCTACCGGGGGATGTGCTTGCCATTCAAGTGGGTTGTCAGTTCAAACATTTTTGCGCGGAATTCATTTTGTTGAGTACAACGAGCAAGCATTTAAAGATATTGCCGAGAATGTAATTACTTTGGCAAATTCAGAGGATCTTCCAGCCCATGGCGAGGCGATGAGCGCTCGATTCACATCCAATGGTAAATCATGAGTAATTACGATTCCCCCCTAGATTGGCCGAACTGGTTGCCATTACGCGAAGATCTAAAGGATCAATCACCATACGGAGCTCCGCAGCTGCCGCTAGAAGTTAAGTTAAATACAAATGAGAATCCATTTTCTTTATCACCGGCCTTAGTAAAAAAACTTTCAGAGGCGATAGCTAATTCTGCAAAAGATTTTAATAGATATCCCGATAGAGATGCAATTGAACTTAGATCAGAGTTAGCGAAGTATTTAAGTTCGACCACTGGCGTCAATTTAAGTGTCGATCAAATCTGGGCTGCAAACGGAAGTAATGAAATTATCCAAACCCTTTTCTTGGCATTTGCTGGAGCAGGTGTAAATTCTCTTGGTTTCACACCTTCATATTCAATGCATGAAAATATCGCCAGAAGCACTGGAACAAATTGGATCACTGGAGAGCGTTTAAGTAATTTTAGTATAGATCTTTCATCTGCACTAAAAGAGATTTCAACTCAAAAACCTAAATTAGTTTTTATAACTACACCAAATAATCCAACTGGAACCAGTACGGCAATTTCTGATATCCGCAAAATTATTGAGGCGACTGCGCAAGTCGGAGGATTGACGATAATTGATGAAGCGTATGCAGAGTTCTCAGAGCAGCCTTCAACTATTGAACTTTTAAGTAAGTATTTGAATTTAGTGGTAATTCGTACGATGAGTAAGGCATTTTCATTCGCAGGTGTGAGGGTGGGGTATTTGGCCGCTGGTAAAGAAGTTGTTGACGCACTTCAATTAGTACGTTTGCCTTATCACTTGAGCACTCCAACCCAACTTCTAGCCAAAGTGGCACTTGAATTTCAAAGTGAATTACTAGCTGAAGTTGAGCAACTCAAAATTGAGCGGAATAAAGTGGTGGCGGAGTTGCAGAATCTTGGATTAACAGTTGTTCCCAGCTCTGCTAATTTCTTGCTTTTTTCGATCGATAACGAGAAGCAGGTTTGGCAAGAGTTGGTAAAGGTTGGGGTGTTGGTCCGGGACGTAGGGATCGCGGGACACCTACGGGTAACTATCGGAACTCCAAGTGAAAATGACCGCTTCTTAGCAGCACTTCGTGAGATTCTTAGAGTATTGAAAGGGGAAAAATGAGCCGCAAAGCAATCGTAAAACGGGCCACAAAAGAATCTTCAGTTCATGTTGAATTGGAGTTGGATGGCACTGGTGTAATTGAGATAGAAACTGGAGTTCCCTTTTTCGATCACATGCTAAATCAATTAGGTAAGCATGGTGGCTTTGACTTGAAAGTAATTACCAAAGGCGATGTTGAAGTTGATTCACATCACACCGTAGAAGATACATCTTTGGCACTTGGACAAGCGTTGCGTGAAGCACTCGGCGACAAAGTTGGCATCAGGAGGTTTGGTGATGCAACAGTCCCGCTAGATGAAGTTCTGGTCACCGCTGCAGTTGACCTTTCTGGAAGGCCCTACTTAGTCCACCGTCAACCTGAGATCGTAGAGTTGATTGGAACTTACGACACAACTTTGACGCGTCATATTTGGGAGTCATTGGTTGCCGAAGCTCACATCGCTTTACATATCCGCGTCTTAGAAGGACGAAATGCCCATCACGTAATGGAAGCACAATTCAAAGCGGTTGCGCGTGCATTGCGCGATGCGGTCAGACTTGATGGCGTAGCTGGAGTTCCCTCAACCAAGGGCGTTCTTTGATAGCAATTTTGGATTATGGTTCTGGAAATATTAAATCTGCTCAGCGGGCTTTTTCAAGGCATGGTGCTCAAGTTGAAGTCACCAATGATTTTCAAAAATGCATTAATGCTGACGGCTTAGTCATTCCAGGGGTTGGCGCTTTCGCAACTTGTATGGAAGGTCTACTCAAGCATCGAGCAGATGCAATTATCGATGCTCGGATGACTAAGAATTTACAAACATTGGGTATTTGCGTAGGCGCACAAACTCTTTTTTCATTTGGTGATGAGCACGACGTAGTAACTCCAGGATTAGGGCAATGGAATGGGACCGTTACTAAATTGCAAGATCCAAAACTTCCACATATGGGTTGGAATTCGATTGACGTCGCACCAGAAAGCGCACTATTTGCTGGCGTAGAAAAAGAAAAATTTTATTTTGTGCACTCTTTTGCATCACAAAACTGGGAAGAAGATCCGCACTCACCATTGAAAAAAGCGAAAGTAAGTTGGAGCAATTACGGTGGAAAATTTATTGCTGCTGTTGAAAATGGTCCGCTTAGCGCTACGCAATTTCATCCTGAGAAATCTGGGGATGCTGGGGCTAAATTGATCGAGAATTGGATCGCGAAATGCGCTTAATACTTTTACCTGCCGTCGATGTTAAAGATGGCCAAGCAGTTCGCTTGGTGCAAGGAGCCCTTGAAGATGAAACAAAGTATGGAAACCCACTAGATGCAGCATTAGATTTTCAAAACGCTGGCGCGGAATGGATCCACCTTGTAGATCTTGATGCCGCTTTCGGAATTGGTAGTAATGCCGCGCTTCTGGCTGAGGTTGTTGGCGTGCTAGATGTGAAAGTTGAGCTCTCTGGTGGAATTCGCGACGACGAATCCCTTGAACGGGCATTGGCAACTGGATGTGCTCGGATAAACCTTGGAACTGCAGCGCTAGAGAATCCGGATTGGACTGCGCAAGTAATTGCTAAATATGGTGAGAAGATTGCGGTAGGACTTGATGTTCGTGGACACACTCTTGCTGCACGTGGATGGACTACTGAAGGTGGAAATCTTTTCGAAACGATTGAAAGATTAGATCGTGATGGTTGTGCACGTTATGTGTTAACTGATGTAGCGAAAGATGGAACATTGATGGGCCCAAATATCAAATTATTAAGAGAAGTTGCAGCAGTGACTGATCGTCCCATTATTGCAAGTGGTGGAGTCTCATCACTTGCTGACCTTGAAGCACTTCGAGAATTAACGACAATAGGAGTCGAAGGAGCAATCGTTGGTAAGGCCCTATACGCAGGTGCATTTACTCTGGGTGAAGCGTTAGCGAAAGTTAGTCAATAGTGAATCCTTCGATCAGAATTATTCCGTGTTTAGATGTGACTGAAGGAAGAGTTGTAAAGGGTATTAATTTTACAAACCTGAAAGATGCTGGGGATCCAGTTGAGATGGCTCGGGTTTACGATCTCGAAGGTGCAGATGAATTAACTTTTCTTGACATCAGTGCAAGTACCGGCAATCGGCAGACCACTTATGATGTTGTTGGTCGTACTGCTGAACAAGTTTTTATCCCATTAACTGTTGGTGGTGGGGTACGTACAGTGGCTGATGTTGATAAATTGTTGAGAGCCGGTGCAGATAAAATTTCAGTTAACACCGCAGCTATTGAAAGACCTGAACTGTTAAGTGAGATTAATCAACATTTTGGAGCTCAAGTATTAGTTTTATCAGTAGATGCAAGACGAGGTGCAACTGCAAGCAGTTTTGAACTTACAACTCACGGAGGAACACGGGGCACCGGGATTGACGCAATTGAATGGGTTAAGCAAGCTTGCGATTTGGGCGTAGGAGAAATTTTACTTAACTCAATGGATGCTGATGGCACGCGAGCGGGCTATGACTTAGAGATGATCCAACTTCTACGACCACATATTTCCACCCCAATGATTGCCAGTGGTGGCGCAGGCGCACTTGAAGATTTTTCACGGGCGATTGATGCTGGTGCAGATGCACTTCTGGCGGCGAGCGTTTTTCACTTTGGGGTCTATCGGATTTCACAGGTCAAGGATTTCTTACGCTCTGCTGGATATCTGATCCGATGAAGGGCAAATGCGGGAATGGCCTCAGATGGGGGAGAATAGCCAGATGAAAATCTCCGCTGATTTAGCGAAATTACTTGATGGCGAAAATGGCCTTGTGGCGGTTGTAGTTCAAGAGGATGAAAGCAATGAAGTTTTGATGCTCGCATGGATGAATCGTGAGGCTCTTGAAAAAACATTAGAAAGTCACAAAGCAACTTATTGGAGCAGAAGTAGAAATGAATTATGGGTTAAAGGCGCAACATCTGGGAATACGCAAGAAGTTGTTTCCGCATCAGTAGATTGTGACGGCGATGCAATATTGCTTCGGGTGCATCAAAAAGGCGTCGCATGCCATACCGGAACCCACTCATGTTTCTTAAATGAGATTGAGATTTCAGAATGAGAGTAGAAGAGTTTCGTGAACTTGCTAAAAAAAATAATGTTATTCCAGTAACGCGCAAACTTTTAGCCGATGGCGAAACAGCGTTATCTTTATATCGGAAGTTAGCTCAAGAACGGCCTGGCACTTTTTTACTTGAATCTGCTGAGAATGGAAAGATTTGGTCAAGATATTCATTCATTGGGGTTAATAGTCAAGCAACGCTAACTGAAGAGCATGGATTAGCAGTATGGAAAGGAAGCAAACCTGCCGGTGCGCCAGAAGGTATAGATCCGCTAGAGGCATTGCGGATCACAACCTCTCATCTAAAAAGTGCGGAGATTTCTGGACTTCCTCCGCTGGCGAGTGGATTAGTTGGTTACCTTGGTTATGACGCGGTCAGAAGGATGGAGAAGTTACCGAATTTAGCCAAAGATGATCTTCATCTTCCAGAGATGGCTTTCCAACTAATTTCTGATTTGGCGGTATTTGATCATTCTGATGGAACAGTCTTACTTGTTGCAAATGCTATTAATTGGGATGGTACGAGTGAACGAGTTGATCAAGCTTGGGAAAATGCAGTAGAGCGCATTGAGAAAATGCATAAAGATCTTTTGGCGCCATTGGCAGGACAAGTAGACGTTGTCGGTGAAAAAAGTAAGGCTGATTTTACTCGCGCCACATCATCAGTAGATTTTAGAAAAAATGTAGAGTTAATAAAAGAAGAAATCAGATCTGGTGAAGCATTCCAAGTCGTGCTTTCGCAACGTTTTTCCACTCCTTGTGAGGCAAGTTCGATTGATGTTTATCGAATGTTGCGTTTGCATAATCCAAGTCCGTATATGTACCTGATCAGATTTCATGATGGTGTAGATATCGTCGGTTCAAGTCCAGAAGCTTTGATAAAAATCTCAGATCGTAAAGCCATGATTCATCCAATTGCCGGCACTAGACACAGAGGTATTACGGCGGAAGAAGATATCGAAATTGGTAATGAGTTGATCGCGGACCCTAAAGAACGTGCCGAACATTTAATGCTGGTCGATTTAGGACGCAATGATTTAGGCCGTGTATGCAAAGCCGGCTCTGTAGAGGTAATTGAATTCATGAATGTCGAACGTTATTCGCATGTCATGCACATAGTTTCAACGGTGACTGGCGAATTAAATAATGAGATATCTGTAGTTGACGCCCTTGCAGCGGTATTTCCAGCGGGAACTTTGTCAGGCGCTCCGAAACCCCGCGCTATGGAAATTATTGAAAAATTAGAACCTACAAGGCGGGGTTTGTATGGCGGATGCATCGGTTACTTTGACTTCAACGGCAATCTTGATACCGCAATCGCAATTCGCACCGCACTTATCAGAGATGGAATTGCATATGTACAAGCAGGTGCTGGAATTGTGGCAGATTCAATTCCAGAAAGTGAAGATAATGAGTGTTTGAGTAAGGCTGCGGCTGTATTGGGCGCTATTGCTGCTGCAAAGAATTTAGTTATGTAATTGAATAAATTGAAAGCGATGCGATCCTTTTTCAAGGGCATTTTCAGATTTCTGCGTAAAAGCGGTTCAAAAAAGCTTCCGGCTAAATACGAGCGCTCCGTTCAAGACCCTTGGCGCGCTTTGGATAAAGGGGTGGATCCAACCCTCTAGAATTAAGCCAAGTCAGCCAAGTTACCGAGCCGCAACTGAGTAAGCAGAAGGAGCCAAATGGATAACAATCATGGTCATACAGTCGCTGCCTGGGTGACAACTATTTTGGCAATCCTCGGCTCAACTGTGGCAAGCGTGGCTTTTGTTGTAGCAGATGTAAATGTTGCAATTATTGGAATTATTGTGACCGTTGCATCCCCTTTTGTCGGCTTAGTTCTTCGTCAACTGGGATATGGTCAGAAAGCTAAACGGTAAAATTTTGAACGTCCTAGACCAAATAATCCAAGGTGTAAGAGAAGATTTAGCAGAACGTAAAAAGTTAGTTGAATTAAATGAATTAGTTGCAAAGATATCTGAGGTCAATCCAGTAATAGATGTACTTCCATCACTTCAAAGTTCTAACTTATCTGTGATTGCCGAAGTAAAGCGATCATCTCCAAGTAAAGGCGCACTTGCGCAAATATCGGATCCTGCAGCTCTAGCACTTAGCTATCAAACAGGTGGAGCTACTGCGGTGAGTGTCTTGACTGAAAGCCGCAAATTCGGTGGCTCACTTGCAGATTTAGCAGCCGTTAGATCAGCAATCAATATTCCAATTTTACGTAAAGATTTTACGGTTGATGAATATCAAATATTTGAAGCAAGGGCTTATGGTGCCGATATTATTTTGTTGATCGTTGCAGCATTATCTGATCTGCAACTCAGTGAATTCTTCGCAATTTCAAAATCACTTGGAATGCAAGTGTTAGTTGAAACTCACACTCTTGAAGAGGTAGAAAGGGCGTTATCCCTTGACCCAGAAATCATTGGGGTAAATGCTCGTGATTTAACTACTTTAAAAATAGATCTAGGCGCCTTTGATAAATTAGCCTTGGCGATCCCTGAAGGAGTAGTAAAAGTAGCCGAATCAGGAATAAGTTCGCTATCTGATGTAATTTCGTATCGGAATAGCGGGGCCGAGGCGATCTTGGTGGGAGAAGCCCTTGTTAAAGATGGAGACCCAGCCCAGATGATCCGAGATTTTATAAATCGCGCCGATACCCCGAATATCTCTAAGGTATAGCCATGACTACTACAGCCGATACCGCCAACTTAACTGGGGACAAACCTGTCTTCGCAACAGGTCATTTTGGCGAATATGGCGGCCGGTTTGTACCGGAAGCTTTAGTTGCAGCGCTTGATGACCTTGCAAAAATGCATATCCAAACCCAATCTGATCCAACATTCATAGCTGAACTAGATGAGCTGCACCGTACTTATTCAGGTAGGCCAAGCATCATCACGGAAGCAAAAAGATTCGCTTGCTATGCCGGTGGGGCAAGGATTATTTTAAAAAGAGAAGATTTAAATCACACCGGTTCACACAAAATAAATAATGTGTTAGGTCAGGCTCTTTTAACTAAACGAATGGGTAAGAGTCGCGTTATCGCAGAAACTGGTGCGGGGCAGCATGGAGTTGCAACTGCAACGGCGGCTGCACTTATGGGTCTTGATTGTGTTGTTTACATGGGTGAAGAAGACACCAAGCGTCAATCTTTAAATGTTGCCCGAATGAGATTGCTAGGAGCAGAAGTAGTGCCTGTTACTTCAGGTTCACGCACGCTAAAGGATGCAATAAATGAAGCGATGCGGGATTGGGTAACAAATGTTGCAGATACGCATTACATTTTAGGAACAGTTGCGGGACCACATCCGTTTCCAACCATGGTTCGAGATTTCCACCGAATCATCGGTGATGAAGCGAGGGCTCAGGTACTTGAACTAACCGGAAAACTTCCAGATGCAGTACTTGCTTGTGTGGGCGGTGGCTCAAATGCAATTGGAATATTTTTCCCATTCATTGAAGATACATCCGTCAGGTTAATTGGGCTTGAAGCAGGTGGCGATGGAATTGAGACCGGCCGTCATGCAAGTGCGATTAGCGGTGGCAGACCTGGCGTATTACATGGCGCACGTTCTTACATGCTTCAAGATAAAGATGGACAAACCCGTGAATCTCATTCAATTTCAGCCGGCCTTGATTATCCGGGTGTAGGTCCAGAGCATTCATACTTACATGACATCGGGAGAGCGGAGTATCGCCCAATTACCGATAAAGAAGCGATGGAGGCGTTCTCGCTTCTTTCTCGAACTGAGGGAATTATTCCAGCGATTGAAACCGCACATGCTTTAGCGGGTGCAATGAAAGTTGGTAATGAGTTAGGCCCAAATGCGACCCTATTAATAAATTTAAGTGGACGTGGTGATAAGGATGTTGAGACTGCAGCTAATTATTTTGCAGATTTGAAATCGTAATGACCCATTTAGCAGAACGGCTTGCAGAGTTAAAAAGCGAAAATAGAGCTGCATTTATTGCTTACCTTCCAGCTGGATTTCCTACCGTAGAAAAAAGCAAGGCAGCAATTGAAGTATTAGTAAAAAATGGCGTCGATATTGTTGAAATCGGCTTTCCTTACAGCGACCCAATAATGGACGGTCCGATTATTCAAGAAGCGGCAGATATAGCGTTGGCAAACGGTACAGGTGCCAGCGAAGTTCTAGAAATTTTAGGATTCACAACGAATTTAAAAGTTCCTGCTGTTGTGATGACTTACTGGAATCCAATTGAACAATATGGAATTTCTAAATTTGCAGATGCGATTAAATCTGCCAATGGTTCTGGCGTCATTACACCAGATCTTTCTCTCGAAGAAGCCAATCCTTGGATCAGAGAAAGTGATCGAGCCGGCATCAATAACATTTTTGTTGCTGCACCGAGTTCAGTGCCTGAACGGTTAAGCCAAGTTGCTTCAGCATGTTCTGGATTTGTTTATGCAGCAAGTTTAATGGGAGTAACTGGGACCAGAACGAGTGTTTCATCATCGGCAAAAGAATTAGTCGCGCGGATTCGCAAATCGGTACAAACTCCGGTGTGCGTTGGTTTGGGTGTTTCGACTCCAGAGCAAGCAAAAGAAGTCGCAACTTATGCTGATGGGGTAATAGTTGGATCAGCTTTAATTAAAGTTCTACTTGAAAATTCAGATTTTGAAAAAGGCTTGGAAGAATTAGCCACTTTGACGAAAAGTTTGGCTGATGGAATAAGACAAGCGCGATGAATCTAGCAAGGTTTATTACACCGACCCGACTCAATTGGTTTGGATTATTAGTTCGTTTAACTCTTGGCGGTGTCATTCTTGTCGCCGGTGCATTAAAGGTCACCAGCCCTTATAAAGCCGCTGCTGCCATGCGGGCATATGAACTTTTGCCTATTAGTGTTGCAAATCTATTTGGATACGCACTTCCATGGTTTGAAGTAGGTTTGGGAGCGTTATTAATTTTAGGAGTCGCAACTCGGCTATCAGCTTTTTTTGCAGGATCGCTAATGTTTATTTTTATTTTGGCGATCTCTTCAGCCTGGGCGCGTGGCTTGTCTATTGATTGTGGATGTTTTGGCGGCGGCGGTCAGGTAGCCCCCGGAGAAACTAAGTATTTGCAAGAAATATTACGTGATTTCGGACTTACCCTTTTGGCGGTTTATTTATATTGGCGACCACATACCAAGTGGGCTTTAGAGGCGGGGTCAAGGTAGGATTTGAGAATGGTCGATAACAAGGGCAAATCTTCAGGAGATCCAATAACAAGATGGTTAGTTATTGGCATGGTTGCGTTAGTTGTTGTCGTAGGGGCAGGCATTTCTATCTTTAATAATACGAGCAAGAAAACAGCAGTACTCCCAACTGCCGCCTCAGTAAAAGATGGCTATGGAATTGTTTTTAATGGAGACTTAAAACCTGTAATTGATATCTGGGAAGATTTTCAATGCCCAAGTTGCAAAGCATTTGAGGGAACAAATGGTGACGCATTAAGGGCTCTTGTTGTCGAGAAGAAAGCAAAAATTGTTTTCCATCCACTTTCATTTTTAGGTCCAGAATCAGTTTACGCAGCGAATGGGGCAGCGTGTGCTGCGGACCAAGGGAAATTCCTTGAGTACCACGCATTAATGTATAAAAATCAACCAGCTGAAAATTCTGGTGCCTGGAGCAATGAAGGAGTTATCGCCACTGCAGCTGCAGCAGGTGTCACAGGTCCAGAATTTGAAGCATGTGTAAACAAAGGCAAGTATGCCGGCTGGGTTGGAAATGTTGGTAGCGAAGGTTCAAAACAAAATATAAATTCCACTCCAACAGTTTTTATAAATGGAAAAGAAGTTGATCGCGCTAGCGGTGCGTACTATTCTGCTCCAGAGTTTATGAAATTATTAGTCGCAGCTGGCATAAAGTAAAAGTCCAGTGAGTAATTGGGCTGCGATTCCCTCGCCCAATTTGTCTGCAGTCAGCATTGGACCTTTAACTTTACATTTCTATGCGCTTTGCATAATCGCTGGAATAGTTATTGCGGTTCGAGTTGGTGATAAGCGATTTGTTAATCGTGGTGGAGATCTTGGTGATGTAGCAACAGTTGCTTTCTGGTCAGTACCCGCTGGAATTATTGGCGGGCGGATTTATCATGTGATTACATCTTGGGGCACTTTCTCTTCCCC
>Ga0114966_10000351_pt1 | contig 44752 bp, 36 predicted proteins | sample M_130207_XF_Meta_FD_87029 | JGI IMG/M metagenome (GOLD analysis project Ga0114966, IMG submission 87029) | Freshwater microbial communities from Lake Montjoie, Canada to study carbon cycling - M_130207_XF_MetaG | ecosystem: Environmental > Aquatic > Freshwater > Lake | place: Lake Montjoie... | reverse complement strand
TACCTTTCCATCTGAAAAATGTCTAATAATAAATTAAACTAAAAAGAAAAGAAAAAGGGAAAGAAAAGAAATAAAAAGAAAAGAAAAGAAAAAAGAAAATAAAAAAGAAAAAAGAAAAAAGAAAAAAGAAAATAAAAAGAAAAAATTTTATATACTAATTATATGAATATACTAAATTTAGAATACAATAAAATTAAATATAATTTACATATAGTTGACTCAACAAATTATAATATATATGAATCATTATTAAAAAAGATAAATATATGTGACCCAGTATTCTTGGATAAAACATACGAGTCATTATCCTATTTATCAATTGAAGATGAAAATTCTATTGGATTTTTCTTATCTGATACCAATAATACAAATATATATTCATCTACTATAGTTGATCTAGATTGTAATAAAAATAAAGATGAAATTTTAAATAATGGTTATTTAATAGTTAATTCAGTTGAACTAACATTATTATGTTCAAATTATAAACAAAGAATTCCTGGTTTAACCAAATATTTTATAAATTATGTAATAAGTAATTTATTAAAAATATTTAACCCGAGTATAAAATATATATTTTTACATGTTGGCAAAGGAATAGAATTTAATAGACATGCATATGAATTTTATGTAAATATTGGATTCAAACCTTTATCAACTAACAGTCCTGAGATTTTATTATATAGCTATAATGGAGGTAAAAATAAAAATCAAAAAAGAAGTAAAAGCAAAAAACAAAATAAATTGAGAAAAAGTATAACCAACAAAAAGGCAAAAAAAATAAAAACTAAAAGACGAAATGTATAATTTTATTTTGAATAACAAAATAAATGCGTTTCACAGTAAATATGCTTATTATTATGATTCTTATTTTTTAAATCAAACTCTGTAGCAAATTTGTTAAAATATTTACTTTCAGTTACATATGAATATGTATATTCATTGCAGCCATCTATAGCACATTTATATTTAAAATATCCCTTTCCTAATGCTATTTTATTTTTACGCCATTCTTTTGATGCATCATCAAAATCAATTTCAACGGATATTTCCATTATATTATATATTATATTTTAGATTATAACATTTATAATCTAAAAACTTATTTCAATTTTATTGCTAAAATAAATTTATTTAAGTATATAATTGGGTGTTCCGCAATACATACAAAAATATGTATTTAACTGTCCTGGAGAATATGGTATAGGATTATATTGTTGACATTTTTTACATTTACACATAGAAGGAAACTGAATTATTTTATTATAAGCTGGATTCTTATATTTTATTTGATTTCTGTATCCTTTATACATTTACTATAAACTAACAAAAAAATATGTAATATAATTACTATTATATTATATTACGTTATATAATTGCTATTACATTATATAACAATAGTAATTGAAACCACATTTGATTGTTCTGATAATATAGAACCATTTTTACTATACATATAATAATCATATGTTCCTGGAGAAAAAACTAAAAAACTAGTTGTAGTTGTTAAATTGGTTGAATAAGGTAATTCAAATGCAAAATTATTATTTTCATAAACTAAAAATGAAGTAACTGGTAAACACAAAATATTTTGAGTCCAAGTTAAAGTAACTGTAAATGACCCTGAAATATTTGTAATTGAATCTATTATTGGAGGTGAAGGTTTTATTGCGCTTTGCAAAGGTACACTTGTTGGTCCTCCAGATGAATAAGGCCATTTATTTGTACTATTTGTCATTGTTAGACGTTGTCTTGGATACCAAGTTGGTGTTCCATCATTCCAACACAATGGCTGTATTTCTCCTGGTACATCTGAATCAGTTGTTAAATTGCATAATTGTTGTGAAACTGTTGAAAAAACCTCACCAGTGCAAATATTTTCTTGTACAGAACAAATAAGATTACCACCATCTTGAATAACAATGGGTGCTGGAGGTAAAATGTCTGGAACTTTTGGAATAATGACAGGTTGGGGTGGCTGTGGAGGAGGAGGTGGAGGTGGAGGAGTATTTTCTGATACTTGTGAAATATGTGGAATTACATTATTTATTGGTATAACTGGTGTAGGACATGTTACAGGTAAAGTAGTTGGACCAAGATTTTGCCCTGTAACAGGGTCTATTGCTATATTTACTACATTTCCAGTACGTTTTAAAGATGAAGTGTTTGGATTCGTATAACCGCGTTCACTTTGGGTTCCCCATGTTGTATTTCTATTTACCCATTGACCTTTTGCTATTTTTGAATATCTTTGAGCCTTTGTTAAATTACTGCTATTCGCCTTGTATTGCAATACATTGCCTTTATTTAACATAGCAATATGATACCCAAGTTGTGATGCAGGAACGATTTGTCCAGAATAAGGTAGTTTTACAAATCCAGTTGGATTATCATCAGTATCTACTGAACAACTATTTTGCACTCGTGACCAAACCCTAGGAGGTTGTGGTAAATAACAAATGCTACTACTATTATTATAAAATGCCATTACTTATATTATAATAATAAACTATATTTAAGATGAATTACCATAAAAATACCATCTTAATGATAAATAATTAGGATTCTTCAATTTCATACTTGCTGCCAATGAATTTTTCATATTTGTATTAGGACCTCTAGTTACTAATCTATTAATTTCACTGGTTCCTAAAGCATAACTATAGTAATGTAAGTTTGAAATATTTCCGGAAAATCCACCATTGGGTGCAACATATATGTCTCCATAATTTTGCTTAGGAACTCCATGTAATTCATAGCTTTTTACTATTAGACCATTCATATAAATATCTAATGTTGTATTTTGACAACGAATAATAAGATTAAACCATTTGTTAATTGGAATGTCTTCGACAGTAACTTCTTCATTAATTACATTAAATGTATTCATCATTATTACTAAATTGTTAGTGTTAGGTGCTATATAAACACCAGGAGCATTATTTGGAAAATTGAGCCCTTGTTGTTCTTCCGTTGAGGCATTTGGATTAGATGAAAAGTCGTTACCTTTGTAAAACACACAACGATATTGTCCAGAATTATATGTTAAATCGTCTATAAATACCCAAACAGACCAAGTAAATTCAATTCCATCACTTGCGTTTACAGAACGTTTTATAGTAATAGCATTTGGATTATCTGGTTCTTGAGGGACTACAACTAATTGTTTTGCATCAACCATACCATCAATAATCATGGGATTAGCAGATGGTGATAAGAAATATCCTAAAAGCATCATTCCTAAACGAAATAATAAAACAAAAACAAATAAAACTAACAAAAGAAATGCTACTTTTGCTACCAAACTATTTGATTCTAAAAATTCTTGTGTTGCATTTACATAATTATTTGTAGTTCCAGTAAATTGATTAAATGCTGAGCTATTTCCACTTCCTGTATTTTGGTAATCCATTCTTATATATAATATGCTAAAAATATTTTTTGTTATCTTATATCTTATATCTTACATTGTAAAACTACTATTTTCCACATTATTTTCCATCACTGTTACTTTCACAGTATATTTACCAAATAGATTACTTAACCAATTACCTCCATAACCCTTTTGATAAATATTCCATGCTTTTTGTGGGTCACATGAATCTGGCCAATACTGAAAATTTGATGTATAACCTGAGAAACCACCTTTTGGTGTTATAAAGATTGGTGCAGCTGAGTCTATCTTGGCAACACCAGGTAATACACAAGTACGCACCAATTTTCCATCTAAATATATATCTAATGTTCTACCATAAACACTCACTAATAAATTGCACCATTTTTGAATAGGAACATTAGCTATTGCGCAACTATGAACAAGTACATTGGACCCATCTTCAGGAACTTCATCTAATCCAGGATAAACTGCTAAAGATACAGCTATATTGTTTTCAAGAGGACCTAATGTTACTGAAGGACATGGCTGTTTTTCACCATTGCCGTCAGTCATTCTACCAAATATTATTTTTGGTTCACCATACCGATAATTCCAATCATCAATAAAGAACCAAATCGAATAAGTAAAATTACTACTTCCAGTAGAAGTAGAAGTTTCTAAACTAGTTGCTTCTATTTTTTGCATAGTTTTACCTGATACAAGACTACTTAATGTACTCTTATCTTGAATAACATATTTATATATGATATATAGTAAAACAATTATTATTACAAATACTAATATAGATTTTACGTCCATTTATATTATATTATACAAATAGAAATTTTTACTTATTTATATAATATTATTTTATTTGTTATATAATTTACAATTCATTTTTGTTATTTGTAGTTACTAGTTAGTTTAACCTTATAAAATAGGGGGATTTTTATTCTTTAATGTATTATATATAGTATTAATTGTTACTGCATCTACTGCATTTTTAAAGTATACTAAATTTGCTATGCTTCCGCTGACTCCATTATCACTACCTATTGTAAGCATATCATAACTTAAATATGGAACAACTTCTATTGATGATTTAACTAACACGCCATTATAAAATATATCTAAAGTTCCACCAGTATAATTTAATACAATGTTATTCCATTTTTGTAATAATACATTTTCATTTTTATATAATATTCTTTTGTTTTCGTCTTCGTTTTCGGCTTCGGTTTCGTCTTGGATTTCGTGTTTGATTTTGTTAATATCTTCTTCAATATTATGTGCTTTTTTATTATCATCTAAAGTTATTTTTACTTCTTTCCATTGTTCTATATCCTTTGTTGATAGACCAGTTTGCTCTTTTATATATGAATAAATTGGCTCTGAACTTTGTTTTACTGATATGGATAATTTATTAAGTGTTGCATCATAATATATAGATGGATTGTTTCCAAATGATAATATTTGCATATTTTTTAAATATGAAGAATTTGTACTAGGAGGAAAAGAATCAATATAAAACCAAAATGACAACGCATAATTGTAATTATATGTATCAGGTTCTGCAATGCCATTTAAATCTTGATATGATGCAACATTATAAATAGAATTAAGAGGCACTGCTTCATTAATATATTGTTTTCCACCTTGAGTAACCACTTTCTTACTAATATAAGGAACAATAACATATTCCATTAAAAAGTATCCTACAACTAACACTAATGCAATTATTAAAATCCTCTTTTCACTTGCAGTTGCAGGACTAAAACCAGATGATGCATCAGACGATAAACCAAGTAAACTAGATAGTGTACTTAAACTATAAACTAAAATACATGGTATATATAATAATGTGTTGACAACTAAACGATAAAAAGGTGACTTTGCAAAGTAACCACCTGCAGTAAATAACTTATACAAAATGCCTATTAATGTACCAATCAAAATGAAATTAATTAAATAATGACCCCATGATTTATAGTTTGAACCAGAGCCATCTAATATACCCATTAGTTTTAAAACACCATAAATCATTAAACCAGACAACGTTAATGCAGCAATTATATATGAACCTTTTAACATAAAAGAAACAAAAGTTGGTGCATTAGTAAACATATTTGATTTTGATGGATTATCTAAAAAATATTGATAAATATAAATCATTGAAAACATAACTAAACCGACAAAAAGTGAAAAAAATATTACTGGACCACCATATGTAGTCATTGCATCACCAGGGTTTACTAAATATAATAAAAAAATGACCACTATAAAGGCAGCAAAAATTAGTGTCCATTTTGTTCTCAATTCATAAATATATCTTATTTGTATAGGAATTTGATTTATAATAGGTTTATCTTTTTGTTGAGAATAAAAAAATAAAATAGATGATACAATTATAAATAAAAATATTAATGCTATATTTAGAATAATTGAACTATTATTTGCAGGTGGTTTATCGTCAAAAATGCCAGCTACAGCTAATACAGAAAAGAATCCACCTACAGCAATAGCTAATGTTAATCCAGTTAACACTGTAACAAAAAAAGGACTATTTGAAAATGAATATTTAGATAAAAATGAATCACCTGGACTCATTTTTAAAACAACTATTTCTTTTATTAAAAATATTATAATAAATAAAAATGGTAATGTAACAAATATTTCTTTTCCAAATGAATATGAAAATGCGTTAGAATTTACTTTATATGTAACAATGGCTATAATTAAAAATATAAATAATATAACTAACAAAAAATTATATGAAGTTAGTTTTGTTTCTAAATTAGTGTCCATACTATTGTATTATAAATAGACAATATAATAAATTTGTAAACAGAATATTTACATTTTTACATATTTTCAGATGCAGTTTTTTGTCCATGACATTCTCTACACAATGCAACTAAATTTGACACATCATTGCCTCCCCCATGTTCTAATCTTATTCTGTGGTCTACTTCAAATGTATGTGTTAGTTTATTCTTACATTGACCGCATTTCCAGTCCTGCATATATGCTACATATTTTTTCTTAGTTTCACTTACAGAACGTTTTGTTGCTTTTGAACCAGATAATATATTACGCTGTTGTTGTGATTGTAGTACTGGATTATAATCATAACCAGGGTTTAAATCATTATTAAATGACTCCATGAAACTTCTTTCTCCCTGAGAAAAGTCAAAAATAGGAGTTAACATATCCATTGATGAACGGTCAATAGGCATATATTTAATTAAATTGTTTGTATAAAGAAGCATATTCTTTGATTGTGCTGGATTGCGTTTCAACATTATATAAAAACATAATGCAACAAATATTATAAAAATCATTTTGTAGTATTTTTTATAAGATAATAATAATTTTGTATATTTTCCATCATAATAGGCATTGTATATTAAAAAAATTGTTATACCTAATATTATAAGCTCTAATCTCATAATATAAGATAATACTTTAATTATTGTAAAATTATGCTATTTTTGGTTTTTCTCGTTTTTGCATTTTTACCTCCTTTTGATTTTATTACATTTTTTGTTTTAGTTGTTATATCTATATTTTGTATAATGTTATTCAATTTTGTTAGTTCATCAACTAACAAAACAGTATTTATTAATTTATTTGGGGCTGCAAATAAAAATGTTTGTACAATGCCTTTTATTTTTTCAGTTATTGCTTTATAATCTTCGGCGTTTTTGTTATTATATAGCTTTTCATAAAACGCAACATATATCATTGTAAATCCCCAAATATCTACATTTTTTATAAATATATTATTAAAATAACCAAATAAATCTATTTGCCCATTTTTTGTTATTTCAAACAAAATTTTTGTTAAATATTCGACAATATAATAATATGTAAAATCATATTCAATTATATGTTTCTTAACCTTTTTCTTCTCAATGGAAACTAACTCTTTTTCAGAAAACTTGCACATTATAGAATTTATTGCATCTAAATGACCTGAACCTCTTATTTCATTCCATACAAAAATATAGTTTATTACAAATTCTCTTATTGAAAAATAATCAGGATTAGACTTTTTTTTTAAAAAAATATTATATAAATGAGTAAAATCACCATTAAATAATATTACTGAAAATGGAACATTAAACTGAAATGGACGACGATATAATGAATGGGGTACAGCATTATCAATGCGTTTAGGATAATATATAGATAGCCCCCAGTCAATTAAACGTGCATTAAACATTTTATCAACCAACACATTTGAATCTTTTATGTCACAATGAAAAACATTCATTTTATTCATTGGTATAATTCCATTAACTAACAAATCTATAAGTGAATTATTTAAATGAATCATATTATTTTTTGTAAAATAATTATCAATGAATTCTTCTACATTTATACCGCCATTTGGCATATTTATAACTAACAAATCATCCAAAGAATTATTAATATTTTTCTTTGTGTAACCGCGTTTTGTTAAAGCTTTACATTTTTTGAAATTTTTTAAATCAGAGTTTGTTAGTTTGTTTGGTTTACAAATTGAAAAATTATCTAACAAAAAATATTGTTGGTAGTTTTTTATATCACTTAAAAGTGTTTTAAATTTTGTAATATGTCTGTATTCTGAATTAGCATTCTTTTTTATCATAAGTTTGCTTAAACCATTTTTATTTATATTTGTATTTTTATATTGTTCTTTTAATTCACATTGCAATGGAGGTTCAAATATGCATCCAAATCCTCCAGATGTTAATACATTACCACCTATTCCATTATATATCATTGTTCTAATATAATACTATATAATTTATTTATGGTCAAGTTTTCAGATTCATAGTTAGATTTATTTGTTAGTTTTAGTTTTAGTTTTAGTTTTGGTATTAGATTTTTTAGCCCTCGTATTTTTTTTCTTATTTTTATTTAACTTATTAGATGCTCTTTTTGTATATTTTTTTTGTTTATTTTTTCCTCCTAAAAGTGCTAATCCAAGACCTAAAAATCCAAGAGATTCTGCCACGTTAAATATTTTAAATTTATTATTAATATCTCCTTTACTTTTAGAAATAATAGTGTCTTCATCAATTTGTTGATCTTCAGGTATATTAAGACTTATTTGAACTAATTGTAATAATTCTTTAGATGTTTTAATTAAATTGTTAACTATTTCTATTTTTGATTCAATATCTGATTTTTCAGATGGGTCAGATACTTCCTTTATTTTTTCCAAAATAGACTGATATAATACTAAATTTGCTAAAACATTAGCGTTTACTGCTACAGCTGATCTGTCTAGGTTTTCTTTCGACACTGGTATGTTAATTGTATTTTCAGTTTTTGTTTCTTCTGGTTCTTTTGTTTGTTGTTCTGTTATTGGTTCTTCTTGTATTGGTTGTTCTGTTATTGGTTGGGTTTGTTGTTCTTGTATTGGTTGTTCTGTTATTGGTTGGTTTTGTTGTTCTTGCATTGGTTGTTCTGTTATTGGTTGTTCTTGCATTGGTTGTTCTGTTGTTTGTTGGTTTTGTTGTTCTTGTATTGGTTGTTCTTGTTCTTCTGTTATTGGTTGGTTTGGTTGTTCTTCTGTTATTGGTTGGTTTTGTTGTTCTGTTATTGGTTGGTTTTGTTGTTCTGTTATTGGTTGGTTTGGTTGTTCTTCTGTTATTGGTTGGTTTGGTTGTTCTTCTGTTATTGGTTGGTTTGGTTGTTCTTCTGTTATTGATTTGGTTGGTTGTTCTTCTATAGTTGACATATATAATTAATGTATATTATTTATTATATAAATAAACAATTAATCCTGTAGCGCCCATAATAACAAGCGTATAAATTATTTTCTCTTTTAATTTATAGTATTCCCTAAATTTAATGTCTTTTGGTTTATATTCTTCATAATAGTTAAAGTAAAAATCATTTAATGTAATTTTAGGTTTTTCTAATTTTTCATTTATTTTGTTATGAACAAAATGCATCCATCGAATAAATGAATCACGTGAATCCAAATATGCTGTAATAGGATATTCGTCTAATATTTTTAAAAAATCACTTCCAATTTCTTCAACAGGAATAAATATTGGTAAATTTTGAATAAATTCATAATATTTCTTTTTTGTAACTTCATTAGGACGATGTGGGTATGATAAAGCAATAGTGTGTAAAAAAAACCAGAAATGGGGTCCCCATACATTTGGATCTAAAGCAGGCATTTATATTTATATCTATACCCATAAAATAAAAGCATCATTTTATCTAATTATAATTTATAATTTATTGATTAAATAAAATAAAATATAGAAACATTTTAACATATTTACAAAGAAAGTATGAGTAAAAATAATATATGCAATAATTGCGGTAAACAAGGCCATCAATTTCATCAATGTAAAATACCAATTACAAGTCATGGGATTGTATTGTTTCGCTTTACACCTGAAGAAGGTTTACAATATTTAATGCTAAGACGTAAAAACACATTTGGATACATAGATTTTATAAGAGGCAAGTATGTTCATAATAATTACGAACATCTTAAAGTACTATTTGATGAAATGTCTATTGAAGAAAAAGAACAAATAAAAACGCATTATTTTGATATTCTATGGAATAATATGTGGGGTTCAGATATGGCAAACCAATATAAAAGTGAAGAATTATCTTCTTCCAAAAAATTTGAATTGTTAAAAAATGGAATAGAAACAGATGATGGTTTACTAACTATTGAACGCTTAATAAATGAATCTCAAACTAGTTGGGAAGAAACAGAATGGGAATTTCCCAAGGGACGTCGGAATTTTATGGAAAAAGATTTAGATTGTGCAATAAGGGAATTTGAAGAAGAAACAGGTATTTTAAGATGTGATATAAATATAATAGAAAATGTATTGCCATTTGAAGAAATATTTATAGGTTCAAATCATAAAGCGTATAAACATCGTTATTTTTTAGCGTTTACAGATAAAATAAAAGATAACTTAAATAATTATCAAGAAACGGAGGTATCAAAATTAGAATGGAAAACATTAGACAACTGTTTAAAATCAATAAGACCTTATAGTTTAGAAAAAAAACAAATAATTCAAAATATAAATAAAGTATTAGAAGAATATAGATTATATTAACTATATATAATAGAATGAGCAATGTCTTAAAAAAAAAGAAATCAAAAAAAATGAAAACATCAAAAAAGAACAGTAATATAAAATCATTGCAAATAGAAGAAGATTCAAATTCTAGTAGTATAGTTAATGACGAATTATGTGATGTAAATGAAATTAACTTAATTTACAGCAAAAAATGCGGTAACAATAAAAAACAGTTACAATTTGAAGAAGAAAATCGATTGGAACTAGCAAAAAATCCAGAAGATGATTCTTATTTATATCCAAATTTGGATGACCCTAATTTTATTATAAAAATTGCCGAAAAAAAAGAATTCAGTGATACTAGATATGACGGAACAATATATAGTGTTAAAGATTACGCAGATATTTTATCAAAGGCAGAATATGAACTATTGCCACAACAAGCATTTGTTAAAAACTTTTTATCGTTTCAAACACCTTATAATAGTTTACTTTTATTTCATGGTCTAGGTTCAGGTAAAACATGTTCAGCTATTGGTGTATGTGAAGAAATGCGTGATTATATGAAACAAATGGGAATAAATAAGAAAATATTAATTGTAGCTAGTCCAAATGTACAGGATAATTTTAAATTACAATTATTTGATGAAAGAAAATTAAAATTAGTGGATGGAATATGGTCAATGAAAGGTTGTTTGGGTAATAAATTATTGAAGGAAATAAACCCAACAGGAATGACTGGATTATCAAAAGAAAAAGTAATAAGTTTAGTGAAAAATTTAATAAATGCGTATTATTCATTTCAAGGTTATACTCAGTTTTCAAATGATATTTATAAAAAAGCAGGAAGAAAACCGGAATCACTCGACATTCGAATTAAAAACTTACAATATGAATATTCAGATAGTTTAATCGTTATAGATGAAGTACATAATATTCGTATTTCAGATGATAATGAAAATAAAAATATTGCTAAAAATCTAATGTTTTTGGCCAGTGCTGTATCCAATTTACGTCTATTATTATTGTCAGCTACACCAATGTTTAATAGTTATAAAGAAATAGTTTGGTTATTAAATTTAATGAACATGAATGATAGACGTGGAATAGTATCAGTATCTGATATATTTGATAAAAATGGTGAGTTTAAAAAGGACTCGCAAGGTGCAGAATCAGGAAAAGAAATGCTTATTAGAAAGGCAACAGGTTATGTTTCATACATTCGTGGTGAAAATCCATATACATTTCCATTTAGAGTTTATCCTGACCGATTTGCTCCAAAAAATACATTTAAAGGTTCGGAAGAATACCCAAAGTATCAAATAAACGGAAGAAGCATTCCTGATAATAAAAAGATAAATAAATTAAGTTTATTTTTAACAATGATAGGAAGTTATCAAGGATTAGGTTATAAGTATATAATAAGTAGACTTTTAGGAAGAGAAAATACAGTCAAACTAACAAAGGAAGGAAAAGAAAGAAGGGTGTCTGCGTTTAAAACACAAAAATCATTTGGATACACAGATTTACAGATTCCAATTGAAGCATTAAATATAATTTATCCATTTGAAGGTTTAGAAGATTTAGTTCAAGACTTACCAGAGTTCGAATATATAGATGAAGTTGAGGAAGCATTGGAAGACATTTCTCCTTCAAACAATGTAAAAGAAGTTATAGAAGAAATAGATGATGTTATTTCAAGTGGGCCAACTTTGAGTCCAACAATAGAAGGAATAACAAAAAAATCAGAATTAGAATCTGAACCAGTTGTAACAGAGGGGTTAGAAGCTGACGAAAAGTTGTTTGATAATTCTGAAGAGATTGATTTATCGTCTCTTCATAAATTAATTAAATCTAATTCTACAAGTAAACAAATACAACAATCCATAATATCCGAAGCAGAAAATGAAGAACAAAGTAGTATTTTAGAATCATCGCCATCTTTAAGTAGTACATCCATTTCTAATGTCAATACCAATACCAATACTAATACCAATACTAATACCAATACCAATACTAATACCAATACCAATAATAATTCTAAAAAAGATAGTTCTATAAATTCGTTTAGACATACTACTGTTTCTGAAAATGATAAATCTGGTATACATATAGTCGAAGGAGTAACACAATCTTACTTGCCTTCAAAAAAAGAAAAAGATGTTAAGAAATCATCTAGTATAGAATTAGTTAAAAAAGGTGGAGAAAGGCTATTTATTGACCCAAAAGAACTAACAGGAGTACAAGGATTAAAACGTATAATGGATTACGTGGATTCAAAAACTCCAGCAATTAAAGGTTTATTTGAATATAGAAGAGGTACTGAAAAAATATTTCAACCAAATAATATTGGAAAATATAGCGCAAAAATAAAGAATGTTTGTGAATCTATTTATAATAGTAAAACACACAAAGTATCTGATGGAATTATATTAATTTATTCATCATATATTGATGCTGGCATTATTCCAATGGCATTAGCATTAGAAGAAATGGGATTTATTCGTTACAGTGAAAAATCAAAAACTTTATTTAAAAATGCTCCAGTAACACCAGTTGATGTACGAACAATGAAGCCACCATCCAATAAAAAAGACTATAAACCAGCAAAGTATATTATGATTACAGGTGACCACCGTTTAAGTCCTAATAATGATGCAGATGTAAAGGCAATTACAAGTGATGATAATGTAACTGGTGAAAAAATAAAGGTCGTTTTAATTTCACAAGCAGGTTCAGAAGGTTTAGATTTTAAGGCAATTAGACAAATCCATGTATTGGAACCTTGGTATAACATGAACCGTTTAGAACAAATTATAGGACGCGGTGTGCGTAATTTTTCACATAAAGATTTACCTTTTGAACAACGTAATGTTGAAATATTTTTATATGGAACTATATTGGAAAATGCTGAACAAGAAGCAGCGGATTTGTATATATACAGAAATGCTGAATTAAAAGCCGTTAAAATAGGAAAAGTGACACGATTATTAAAGCAAACAGCAGTAGATTGCATTATAAATCATGACCAAACAATGTTAACAATTGATAATTTTGATGAACTAGAAGATAACCGCGGTTTAAAACAAGTGTTATCAAATCATGTTGAATTAGATAATTTTCAAGTGGGGGATATGGATAACACTGCTACATGTGATTATATGAAATGTGAGTTTGATTGTTTGCCGAACATTGAGTTGCAAGATTCAGTACTTAATGTGAACACATATAATGAAAAATTTATGCTTATTAATTCAGATAAAATAATTCAAAAAATTAAGAACTTGTTTAAAATGCGTTATTTTTACAAAAAGAAAGAATTATTGATGCTTATTAATGTTCCAAAACCATATCCAATATCACAGATTTATGCATCACTTACTCAAATTATATCAGATAATGCAGAATATTTATATGATAAATACGGAAGAACTGGTTATTTAGTAAATATTGGGGATTATTACTTATTTCAACCTAGTGAGTTAAACTATAAAAACATATCTATTTTTGATCGTTCTGTTCCAATAAACTACAAACACGATAAAATTATTTTTAAAAATAAAAATGATTTATCAAAACCAGTTATAGATAAAAGACATTTAGATATTAAAGAAAAAGGCAATGATGAAGTAAATGAAGTTAAAACATACGAGGGTAAAATAGTATTAGATAAAATATATGCTAACTATATATCAGCATTTGAAACGACAAAAATACAAAGAGGTATAAATGATTGGTATCAATTATGTGGATTAACAATTAGAAAACTAATTCAAGAAAATATAATACCTGGTAATACAGAAAAAGAAAAATTGGAAATTTTAGAAAAGTTTATTGTAGAACATATTGTTGATTCATTAATGATGCAAGAAAAAATAGATTTATTGGATTATTTTTATGATGAAAGTAACAATAACAATGATTTAAATGCTACAAAAGATGAACGTTTAAAGCGTTTTATAACAAAAGTACAAAAATATTTGTATTCTAAATTTATTCTTGCAAAAGGGTTAACAGGAATTGTAATATTTGATGGTCCTTCCCGTGTTGATAATTTGAATATTTATATATTAAATGATTCAAAATGGGTTGTTGCTTCACCAGAAGATAAACGTGACTTAGGTAAAGCTATTCTTAATAAATATAAAAGCAATTATAATATGAACAAATATGTTGGTTTTATTGGATTTGAAAATAATAAAAAACACATGGTTTATAAAGTAAAAGATACTGAAAATGAAAGAAGTACTGGATTTAGATGTGACCAATCAGGAAAAGATAAAGTAATGAATATTTTGAATGAAATAGAAAATGACACTAAATATATATCAAAGGCGGTAAAAGATAGTGCATTAGAATTATGTGTAAGACAAGAATTCACATTAAGAAGTTATCAGCTTCTAAAGTTAGATGATAAAACGTGGTTTTTAGATACAGAAACTGCAATTATTAATGAATTTGAAAAGAAAGAAAAATTAAAAAAGTAAAAATAAAAAATAAAAAGGCAAAATAAAATTGAAAAATTAAAAAATTGAAAAATTAAAAAAGTAAAATAAAATTGAAAAATAATTAAAAGAATAATTATATAGTAAATATATAATGGAAGGCGTAACTAAAACATCTAAACAACAAAAGTATAGACAAAAGGAAATAAAAACAGTTTATAGTCCATGTCAAATAACGAAAAGTATAGTGTTACCAGTTATTGCTATTGGAGAAAACCTCCACCAAACAATAGAAAATTTAGTTTCTAAAATGATTGAAGGAAAATGTATTGTTGAAGGTTATGTAAAAACTGGTTCTGTTAAAGTAATTACATTTTCGAGTGGTTTGGTCAAAAGTGATAATATTATATTTAATGTAGTATTTGGATGTGAAGTTTGTTATCCAGTTGCTGGCATGAATCTAACATGTGTTGCAAGAAACATTACAAAAGCAGGAATAAGAGCAGAAAGTTATGAAGAAACTCCGTCACCATTTGTGTTATTTATTGCAAGAGATCACTATTATTCAGATAATTATTTTAACTCAATTGATGAAGGAAATAAATTTACAGCACGTGTTCTAGCGTCACGGTTTGAATTAAACGATAAATATGTTTCTGTAATTGCAGATATAATTCATAAAAAAGATTTTAAACAACCTTTACTAATCGAGGAATGATTTCATATTATGTAAATAAAAAATATTATTTCCCCCTGGAAAATGTTTGTATTTCCTTTTTACTAGGATTAAAATATTGTATTATAAAATTTGTTAGTAATTCTATATTTGAATTGCCACATGTAAAAATATCTATTGCAATATATTTTTTTTCAGGCCAAGTATGAATGCTTAAATGTGATTCAGATAATAAATATAATGCTGTAAATGCTCCTGAATTATCAAAATTATGCCAACTAACATTTAAACAATTTACATTTGCTTCTTTAAATTTTTGTTGTAATAAAATATTCCATGATTTAACAGAAATGTCATTATTATTTATTTTTATCATATTATTTGGGTCAACCTCGTATAAATCAAGAATAACATGTTTACCAACCATTTATATCTATATTATAAATATTATATTTATATAATATTTATAATATTTATTTAAAGCATATTTGTTACATATAATTAAAATGACGGAATTTGAAGAAGAAACTAACAATTTATCTTTAGATACAAATGAATTGTATGACTATGATTATACTGAATTAAACTTAATTAGAGAAACGATTGAAAAGATGAATAAATTTAACCAAATAGAAGTTTTAAAATTGTTATATAATCATAAAGAAGTAGTTATTAATGAAAATAAATATGGAGTGCATATTAATTTATCTCAAATAAATTCAAAGATAATTAAGGAATTAGAGACGTTTATGAAATATGTTAATACTCAAGAAAATTATTTAAATGACGTTGAAAAACAGAAAGAATCTTATAAAAATACATATTTTACAAAAGATAATAAAGATAAGACAAAATGTATATAATATATATATAAAATGTATCGTAAAGTACAATTCACTGCAACTGATTATACTGATTATATGTTTACTAATAAAAATTTGATAAAATATTGCAAGTCCATGCTAGAGGATGATAACACAAAAATGAAGAATGTTCCAAAACAAAATCAAAATCAAAATCAAAATCAAAATCAAAATCAAAATCAAAATCAAAATCAAAATCAAAATCAAAATCAAAATCAAAATCAAAATCAAAATCAGAAAAAAGAGTCTACAACTACTCCTGAAAAACAAACCAATGTTGTTGACAATTTTTATAGACCAAAACAAAGTGATACCTTATTTTGGTGTTTTTATATTTTAAAAAATGGATATTCTAATTATGAAATGGAAATTAATGGACAATATTTTACTGTTGAGAAGCAAACAAAAATAAAATATGTAGAACAACTTAAAAAATTCAAAGATGCCCTAAAATTGTATAAAATTAAACCTTTTACTGAAATCGAAGATGATTTGGCAAATAAAGATAAAATAGGCATCAAAACATTTTTTGCTTTATGCATTATGGAAAATATAAATGCCATTATTATAGATAAACGTAAAATGTACCAATTATTATGTAGTGATACGCATATGAATATAATTCATAAAGATTGTAAAAGTGGCGAATATTGTATAGAAACAGATACAACCTTAGAAATTATCAAAAAATATTTACATGAATATTATCTTATGTCTTCATACGACTCTACACTTAAATCAATTGCATCATATACTGTAGATGAACTAATCAATTTATGTAATAAATTTGGTGTTAAACTTGAAACAAAAACTGGGAAAAAACTCTCTAAAAAAGATTATTATGAATTGCTTGTTATGAATTTTTAGAAATAATGCACTATAAAAGCATATACTTCTATATTATTTAACAATAACAACTGTATAAAAAAATTGAATAATAAATATAATATAAAAATATGTTTATATTATATAACAATGGAAATGAATAATAATACAATTAATGATGAAGCATCTGCTAGAGTGGGTAATAATCCCACATTTAGACATAAAAATAAACTAGGTCAAGATGTTAATGTAAATCCAAAAGAGCAATTAATTAAACTATGTAATAAATTTTTAATTACGTCGTCAAGTAAATATAGTGAGCTTGAATTAGAGGCTAAATTTGGAACAAAAGGTATAAAACACATTTCAAGACAAGATTTTGATAATGTTGCAAAAAAATTATTATCACTTGGATTCATATCAACAACTGACCAGTACTCTTTAAAAATACAACCTGAATTTATTGATGTTCGAACTGGTAGATTTAAAACAACCGATATTGAAAACTTTCGTGTTGAAATAAAGGGCATTACAACTATACAGGAATATTGCAAAAACAATGTTTTGCCAGAAAAAGCACATATAATGAGAAAGGCTGCAGTAAAATTATCAGAACAATCTGAAGATATTTATGGACCTGCTAATTTTGACGATTTTAATTTCAGAGTATCTTTGAAATCTGAAGAAACTATTAGTAAAACAAGCAAAATTGGTAAAGAACTTATTGATAATTGGAATAAATCAAAGAAAATATTTAGATATATAAATAGAACTACTTTTAAAAGTCGAGATTACCCAGAATTCATGATAGACCTTAGTATAGTTCGGTCATCTTCCAAAAATGAAAGAGGTTATATGATTCCTACTTATAATATGGATGAATCCGATGTATTGCAAAATCCAGAAATATATGAATTAGAAATTGAAGTAAATAAATATGAAGCAAGTACTAAATATAGTTCCACACCATCACCATCTTCCAAATTATCATTATCCATGTTAAATATGACAAAAATTATTTTGTCAGGATTGCAAAGAACTAATTTTCCTATTTCATATTCAGAACAAAAACTTACTTTGCAAAATTATATGCGTTTATTATTTGAAGAAGAATACAAAAAAAAGGGTGAAGAATATGTTTCACCAAAATTTATTTATCCAAGCACTTTTATTGGACCTAGTTCAAAAGCACTTCAAATTAAAAATATAACAGAAATTGACCCAGATGTAAATGTACCAAATATAACTGCTGAAAATTCATTTTGCGTTACGGAGAAAGCAGATGGTGAACGTCATCTTTTGTATGTTAATAAAGAAGGCAAAATATATTTAATTAATACAAATATGTCTGTAATATTTAGTGGAGCAAAAACATCTGAAGGTGCTTATTTTAATTCATTGATTGATGGTGAGCTAATTTTACATAATAAACAAGGAAAATTTATTAATACATATGCTGCGTTTGATATTTATTACATTAATGGCCTAGATATTCGAACAAAACCTTTTATTAAAGTAGTAAATCAAGACGAAAGATATTTTAAAGAAGGAACACGTTTAAATATGTTAAAGGAATTTATAAAAAATTTACAACCAGAAAGCGTTATACAGGTTACAACAGAAAAAGAAAAAGGCAATGTTATTGAAAATTTATTATCAAAAAATGATAAAATAGTAACAAATATATCACCTATTAAAATCATTTGCAAAAGCTTTTATCCAAATTTTGAAGAAAAAGAAACGCATATACAAGGCCAATCAAAAACAGCAATCAAATATAATATATTTGAAGCATGCAATTTTATTCTTCAACGAATTAGAAATGGACTTTATGAATATGAAACTGATGGTCTCATATTTACACCAACATTGTTTGGTGTTGGAGGCAATAAAATTCTAGAATGTGGACCAAAACGCAAAACAACATGGAATTATTCGTTTAAATGGAAACCAAGCGAAGCAACTGAAACCTTTCAAAAAAGTTATTTAACTATCGATTTCTTAGTTACAACTAAAAAAGGCTCAGATGGAAATGATATAGTAACACCCATATTTGAAAACGGGGTAGATGCATACCAAAGTGTACAATACAATCAATACAAAACATTAATTCTTGCTGTTGGTTATGATGAAACCCAACATGGCTTTATAAATCCATGTCAAGATTTATTAGAAGATATTTATCCTGAATCGGATAAACAAAAACAAAAACAAAGCCAAGGAGACAAGAAAAAAGATAACTATAAACCCAAACAATTTTATCCCACACAACCTTATGATATTACAGCTGGTTTGTGTAATATTATGTTAAAAAACGATTCTTCCAATAATTACATTATGGTAACTGAAGAAGGAGAAGCATTTGATGACAAAACAATTGTTGAATTTAGATATGACATAACAAATGAAGGATTGTGGAAATGGATACCTTTAAGAGTCCGCCATGACAAAACTGCTGAATTTAGAGCAGGACTACCCAATTATGGAAATGATTATAAAGTTGCTGATGATAATTGGTATTCCATCCATAATCCAGTTACAGAAATGATGATAGCTACAGGATTAAACATACCCAGTATAACAATTGGTTCAGATGTATATTATAATAATGCAGTTGATGACAAGATTACTAAAAGAATGCGTGATTTTCATAATTTATATGTGAAAAAGAAGTTGATAACTGGTGTTTCAAAAAAAGGAGATATATTGATTGACCTTGCTTGTGGGAAAGCGGGAGATTTTCCTAAATGGATTTCAGCGGGATTAGCTTTTGTATTTGGAATAGATATTTCAAAAGATAACATTGAAAACCGTTTGAACGGTGCATGTGCCAGATATTTAGGTTTTAGACGTGATTTTACAACAATGCCATATGCATTATTTGTCAATGGAAATAGCGCTTTAAATATTAGAAGCGGAACAAATATGTTTACTGATAAAGCAAATGAAATTACAAAATCGGTATTTGGACAAGGAGCAGCAGATAAAGGTTTAGGACCAGCTGTAAAAAGACAGCATAGCAGAGGCATAAATGGATTTGATGTATCTTCATGTCAATTTGCAATGCATTATATGTTTGAAAACAAAAATACATTTTATAACTTCTTGAGAAATATTTCAGAATGCACCAAAATAAACGGATATTTTATTTCAACAGCATATGATGGTAAAACCGTGTTTAATATGTTAAAAAAATTAAAAGAAGGTGAATCAAGAGATAAATATGTAAATGACAAAAAAATATGGTCAATACAAAAAGATTATGATGCTACCACATTTCCAGATGACGATACATCATTAGGATATAAAATATCAGTATATCAAGATTCAATTAATCAAAATATATCTGAGTATTTAGTTAATTTTCAATTCTTTACAACAGAAATGGAAAAGTATGGATTTTCTTTAATCTCAAGAAATGAAGCAAAACATATTGGATTGCCAGAATCAAGTGGAATGTTTGGTGAATTATATAATATGATGATAAATGAATTAGATAAACACCCTAGTTTAGCAAAAGATTATAAAGATGCGCCTTTTATGAATGAATATGAAAAAGATATATCTTTCTTGAATAGGTATTTTGTTTATAAAAAGATTAGTTCAAGAAATGCTGAGAAACTAACAAGAGCAATATTAGAAAATATCCCTGATGAATATGAATTTGAACAAAGTGCAAAAATGTTAGCAAGAGAATCAGTTAAAAAAGCCGAAGAAGAAGTAAAACCTAAGGCAAAGAAGTTAAAAGATAAATTACGATTGCAAGAAGCAACAGAAGCATTAGAAGAATTTAATGTTGCTCAAAAAGCAAAGAAAACAACGCGTAAAAAGAAGGCTGTAGAACTAGATATAATAGAAGAATAAAATGATATAAAAATAATTTAATATAATAATTTAAATAATGAATTATTATATTATTCCAAAAAATAGAATTAAACCTAAATTCAAATTAATTCAAAAATCAAACAACATTATACAACCATTTATATCAAATAGTGTTTTTACAAACCTAAATGCTATTTTTTTTCAGACAGAACATCTTTGTTTGAATGATAGCTATAGCTACTGTAATAATGAAATTAATAATACTAATACTAATACTACTACTAATACTACTAATAATACTACTAATAATACTACTAATACTAATAATACTACTACTAATAATACTAATACTAATACTAGCATATATAAAATAATTAATCCATTAGAGTTTGTACATACTACTGTTCCAGGAACACAATTATCAGTAAGTAAGTTAAAATCTAAATCCAATATTTTATTTGAAGTAATGGAAGTTTTTCAACTTTTTAATGTATTTGATAATTTATCAAATAATGCACCAATTAATATTGCCAATTTTTCTTATAATAATGAATCAATTGAACATTTAATAAACATTTTAAGAGACGAACATTCTGATTATATTTTAAATAAACACTTTAATTATGATAATTTAATCAGAGAACAATTATCAAATGAAAATGAAAATAAAAAATATAATTTACTCTTATTTGAATATGAAGAAGGTTACAATAATAATATAAAAAAATATATTTTAAACATGATATTAACGTTATATTTAATATCAAAAAATCAAGATGAAAATGGTATATGTATAATTAAATTAGATAATATTATACATAAACCTATTATAGAAATAATCTATATATTGTCATCACTATACGAGAAAGTTTATTTAATAAAACCAAATATATGCAATGTAACATCTGGAAGTAGGTATTTAGTATGTAAACAATATAACTATAATATTCAAACCAATAATTATATAAAAACACAATTAGAACCTCTTATAATAAATAACATTTCTCAGAATGTTGAAATTGAATCAATAATTGAAAATTTAATTCCTTGCTGGTTTTTAAACAAATTAGAAGAATTGAATGCTATCACATGTCAACAACAATTAGAATATTTAGACCAATCCATAAATGTATTAAGAAATAAAAATAAGGAAGATAAACTTGAAGTTTTAAAAAGAAGTCATATTCAAAAATGCATTCAGTGGTGTGAAAAAAATCAGTTGCCTCATAATAAGTTTATTGATAAAACTAACATATTTTTAAATGTAAAGAAAAAGGAAGAAAGAGAACAAAAAGAGGAAGAAGACAAAGAAGACAAAGAAGACAATGAAGACAAAGAAGACAATGAAGACAAAGAAGACAATGAAGACAAAGAAGACAATGAAGACAATGAAGACAAAGAAAAGTTTTCTAATATTATGGCATAATATTTCCTATTACATTTGCAGCTCCATGTTGGTATAACGTAACAAAATACTTATACTCATCTCCTGTTATTTTTGAGCATATTTTTTTATTTTGTTTTTGACCATTAAAGAAGAATGGATTACCTACATATGTAGCTGGGCTACAAGTTGGCGCCTTGTCTTTATAAATAAAAGGCGTATTAGGAGTTTGATTTAGAGCTAAGTTTTCAGATGCATTGTAACCCTTTAATTTGCGTTGTTGCGCAGCAGCAGTGCTAATAGTATCAACATTTAGTTTAAGGAGTCTAGTACTACTTGATACACCTCCCTGTTTTGCAAATTGTGGATTATTTGGTTTATAATAAACTTGAGAACATCCTTTAGGATTCGATGGTCCAGACAAGAAAGAACCATTATAGGGATTTGCTGCGGTTTCATATAAATAATTAATAACTATTTCATATTGTGTCTCTGTTAAAAAACTTTTTAAAATTTGAATAAATTCATTAATTGATAGATTTGAATTTTGAATAATGTTTTGATAAGTTGCATCATTAATATATCCTTCCTGATATAAAGTTTTAGTCAAGTATGCAATAAATGCAATTTCTGCTCCCTTTTCAACAGTGAAATTAGGATTGCATTGAGCTACATATTGATTTATAATTGACAAAGGGTCCCCTGGCTTAGAATATTCAATGATTTTTGCAGTAACAAAAGGATAAGATTGAAATAATTGCAATAATTGCTGATTAATTGGACCATTAATAAAATTAAATTCACGTTGTCCAAATGTTTGACATCTATTATATAAATACATTCCAGTTGTTTGATAGTAATTTTTTTTTACATTTGTAGAAGCTGGCAATACACGATTTATTGCCTTTCTTTGTTGGTTACAACATAAAAGTGGGTTGGTAACATTTGGTTGTGGTTTTTCGGTTAAATTATTAATAGGATACCAACTAGAGACAAACCCATATCCATTGCAATCAATGCATTCCTTACTAATAGTATCATCTATTTCAAAAAGCAAATCGGTTGTGTTAACTAACCCTTCCCCAGGATTCAACGTTTGATTGTCTTTAATAATTGATGACCCAGGTTGCTCCATAAGTTGAGCAATTAATCCTTGACCTCCATTTCCTCCACCTAGTGAAGAACCATTTGACGATTTAACACTTCTATTTACATTATATTTTATAAGGTCGCTTTCGATAGTAGTAAGATTATTTGTAGAAGTATTATTATCAAAATGAATTGGAACAACTGTACCTTTTCTATAATGTTTAATTGGACGTGGCAATCCAAAACCAGTAGGAAATACATTACCAGGGTCGTTGTTAGTTAGTGGTCTAATGTGACTAGCTGTAAGACCCACAGGATTACTAAATGGACCCGTGCCTTTCCATGAAATATATGGTATATTTTCAAGAGTACTATTATGATTATATCCTCCTGCAGGCATGTGTCGCATATTTGTTGGATAAAAAGCGGTTGACATTATATAAATATAAAAAGAAAAGAATAAAAAGAAATGAAAATAAAGTATTATAATATATTAATGGATTTAATATATATTTTAATTATTGTATTTGTAGTTATTATTATTTCACAAATATTTTTTGGAAGAAAAACTTTAGTCGAAGGAATGGATGATGCAACATCAAGTGATACTACAAGTACTAGTACTACGCCTAGTACTACGCCTAGTACAGAGACAACTACTACGCCGACAACAGATACTTCATATCAACCATATAATCTAAACGACCCAAATAGTTCTTTAATATTATCACAACAAAATGCTGGAAATATTAATTTTTTAAAAGGTCGCATTGATGAATTAAGTGGAATAAAAAAAGATGTTGATGATTTAAAACAAAATGTTAGTTCTATGCAAAGTCAAATAGATGGTTTAGTTCAACAACAAGCTGATTTTGGTACACAGTTAGCTGGTCCAAGTCCTCCAGATATTAGTGGAACTGAACCTGTAACCGCTGATACTGCTGTTACTGATGAAGAACAATAATAACCAATAATAACCAATAATAATAATAAAATGAAAAATTTATACAAATATAATTATATTTGTATAAATTAGAAATGTCTAATGTATTTGAACAAGTTTTATCAGGAGCTGAAAATGTAGGCAAAGAATTTACGGGTGAAGCATATCCATATTATAAGTATATTAAAACTCCTTCTGAGCTTGGAATGTCAGATAAAGGAAGTTTACAACAAATGGCAAAAGATATTTCAGGATTAATTAGTTATGTAGAAGTGTTAGTTACTGGAAAGGGAGAAGCTTCTGCAACTGGACAGCCTTTAGGTAACAAATTTTTCTTAAAAACAGGTGGAAAGTGTATGGATACAAATAATGTAGAAGAAGACCGTTGGATATATATAGACAATATACCTGCAGGCAATATTCCTTTTATTTCATCAGGTTTAGGTGTTAATTTTAGTGAATTTAAGGGGTTAATTCCTGGAACAATTAGTAATTTAAACGCATTTAATCCAGCTAATTTGTTTTCAGCTTTTTTAGCTGGTTCAAAACCACCATGCCAAGAATTAACCATGGAAACTGTTGATATTTACAATAATAAATCTACTGAATCTCATTATGTTACCCTAACAGATATAAAAAGTATGGACCCATGCATATTTCAAGACAGAAGGAATCCATTAACCGGTCAATCTTGTAAAGAGACCTTTTCCAATATGGAATCAAATCAATTATATTGGTCATATAAGATTCCAGATGACCCAATTGTAAAAGCATATTTTGCTTCATTGGGTGCACTAAGTGTGTACGTATTGTATAAAATAATGGCTAAAAATGGCATGGTTCCTAGATAAAATCATTTATTATTTTATTTATGACGAGAATGTGACTTTTTAGTTTTATTACGTCTTCTTTGTTTACCACCTTTAATCCAATAAGTTGGTTTAGCATCAGTTGGATTAGCATATGGAGCTGCATAATATGCAATGCTTGTGCTACCTCCTCTTTGTCTCTTTTTACTTTTTTTGTTTCCTGTTTTTTTGTTTCCTCCTACAGGTCCTAATTTTTGAGGTTCTTCAGGCATTTGTTCTTGTTGTTGTAAAGGTTGTTGTTGTAAAGGTTCTTGTTGTAAAGGTTCTTGTTGTAAAGGTTGTTGATTCTCTTGTTCTTTATTAGAAAAAGGATTTATTGAACTAACAGCCCCACTCAATGAAGATTCTGCGCTAGATGTTTTATTATTCCACCATTGCCCCCATGTTTGTTTAGGACCTACTGAAACATTGGATGAATCATTTGAAAACCAACTAGTTGGATTATACCAAGCACCACCCCTTAAATGTCTTCTTTTTGTTAAATTTCTTTTTGTTAAATTTCTTTTTGGCATATATATTATTAGATAAGAAATAATATATATATATAAAAATATATTTTTGTCTTTTGTATTTTATTCTAGTTTATAGAACCATCTTAACTAACTCAACAGCAACTAATGCTCCAGCAACTTGAGCCACAATATAAGGAACCAAATCTGAACGAGGCATCTTTCCAGAATACATCAAAGCAATTGAAACGGCTGGATTAAATGCACCACCACTAATAGCACCACCAAGCAAAATAGCTACTGCTAAAGCAGCACCAATTGCCAAATAATTGCCTGTTGCTAAAATAACAAACATTAAAAATAATGTTCCTAAAAATTCAACTAAATACTTACTCATCATTATTATATTATAGAATTAGAAAAATTTATTTTACACCAGTATATTTATTTATTTATTTGGCTAACTTTTATGTATTGTATAGTATAATACATATACATATAAAATTGAAATAAAATACTTAAAGTAACACTTACTATAATATTATACTATGGCAACAATTGTCCAAAATGATTCTAGTAATAACTCTACTGATAACAATATTGTATCTTTAACGAAACCTCAAAAACAAAAGAAAAGACAAAAGCAACAAATAGAATTTATTATAGAAGATAATGATGAAGAAGTAGTAATTGTAAATAAGGGCACTGGTGCTGGGGGTGCTAATACAAATTACTATGGTAAACAATTTGAAGAAAAAACAAATAATCAAATAAGGTTGTTAGCTGATGGATATATTAAACACATTTTCACAAAAAATCAAAAAAATGCATATGATTATTACTTATCAAAAATATTTGAAGATAAAACGGTTGTATTTGTATTGCAAAATGGATTAAAATCTTACATGAAGCATAAATATAATATTGAGTTATTTCGATGTCCTGATGAAGCATATATTATTGAATATAATACAGGCAAAAAAGTTATTAAAGTTTTAGAGAAAAAAGAACAAAACGTTAATGGTTCGGTAGAAACTAAATTATGGAGCGGTCCATCACTAAAAAGAGAATATGAATTAGTATTAGAAAATGATTTTGAAGTACATTATGGTTTTTGTCTTAGTCAATTTTTGAAAAATAAAATGCTATCTACTGAAAAAAAATATATAATACTAAATCAAATATTTATTGAAAATAATATTAGTGTATTATTTGGCGATGATGATAATTATTTTGAAACACTTGATAATTGGTTGAACTAAGGTAGATTCACTACATTTAATAATTCTTTATAATTACTTCCTTTGCCTTTGCTTCTGGATTTTTAGAATTAATTGCCCTTTTACATAAAATTGATGTAATATTATATTTTTCGTTGTTACAAAAACTATCACGAACTAAAGTTACATCAGAATTACTTAACATTATTTTTTTGTTTTCTTGTGTTATTTGATGTATTAATTCAAATAATTGATTATGATTGTCAGCATTAAACCCATTTTCAGTATATCCAACAAAAGACGTGCTTGTTTCTGGAGCATATGGTGGGTCAAGATATACAAAATCATTGTCATCAACATTATTTAAAGAAGTATTAAAATCACAACATTCAAATATAACATTTTGAATTAATTCGTGTATTTCTTGTAAATGAACTTTATTAATTATTTCAGGATTATTATAATGTCCATAAGGAACATTAAATCCGTTTGGTCCAACTCTAAAAATGCCTCTAAAACATGTTTTATTCAAAAATATAAACATTGCAGACCCTATTATTGTTTTTTTATCGTTACAACTTAATTTATTATATTCACTTCTAATCCAATAATAATAATTTTCTTTTGCTACTTTTGCTTCTTCAATGGTATTTGGTTTTCTATTTATTTCTCCATTTCCACAAGAATTTAGTTCAGTTATTAGTTTTTGCAATGCATCATATAATTCATTATGACTTGACTGAATATTTTTGTAAATATAAATCAACGATTCATTTAAGTCATATGCATAAATATTTCCATTAATTTTTATAATGTCATATTTTACATATGACAAAAATGCAAATAATACACTTCCGCCACCTAAAAATATTTCATGATAGTTATTCATTTCAATAGGAAAATATGGCAAAAGTTTATCTAATATCTGAGTTTTTCCGCCTACCCATTTCAATATTGGTTTAGTAATAGGAATGCTTACTTTTTCACAAGTTTGTTTAGACTTTGACTTAGACTTAGACTTAGAATTAGAGTTATCCATTTTACTTATAAATATAAATATAATTATATATTGTAATTATATTTTTAATTCAATTTTTTAGAATATGTTACACCTTTTCTCATTTTATTATATTTAATAATTTTGTCTTGGTATTGAGCCCCAACCATTTATTCCTGGCTGTGTTAAATTATAATTATATATTGACCCCTTCTTTTTTGGAGCAGTACAACCAGATGACCTTGCACGACGTAATGAAGTACGTTTAAAACTAGCATCATAACTTTTACTCGACAATAATGCTTCATCTGGTAAACCAACTTTATAAGAAGATTTTCCAACATTTTGAGATTTTATAGTATTAGTTCTCATTGAAGATGGTACAGGAGCAATGTAATTCATATGAGATGAAACAGGATATTGTCTTTGAGAAGAATATGATACTTTAGTAATAGGTGCTGATAATTTACCTAATGCATTTTGCTCTGCTTTTTGAACCATAGATAAACTAGAAGCTCTTAAATAATAAGCGCGTGCATTTGTATTTAAATCAGATGGCACAGGTTCTTGATATGTATAAAATTGAGGGGGTGTAGGTCTAACTCCTGGTAAAGAACCATAACTATGGTATGGCATTGAATTAGGATATTGGCTTGAATTTAATGGTCCAATTATTGGTGCATTTACAAATCCTTGAAATGTTTGAGAACCATTTGAAACAGATATTCCGTATGGAGTAGTCATATTATATTATAAGATGAAAAAATGTAAACAAAAATGTATACATATACTTATTTCAATAATAATCATTTTCCTAAATAATACATAATACAATACAATAAAGTAACAAATATTACTTCATTATTGCTGCAATGAATAATCATAATATATAACTAAAATCTAATAAACCTAAATAAAATCCTCTAATTTTTCATTTCTATATATAAATAAATAACAACCACTATCTTTACACTTTACACGCGCTTTTGATGAACCAATAGAAGTTGTCCTTACTTTTTCTTCCATTTTTTTATTTGCTTCTTCTAAAATTTTCTTCAAAATATGTACACGCGTAATATCTATATTGTATTTTTCATATAAAACACCCAATAATGATTGAAAGAAATCCTTATTAGTTGAACCTATGGATTGCAAATATGTTGGGTCATTGCTTGATGAAAAGTTTTTAGTATATTTAACTTGCCATTCATTTGAAATGCTTTTTATTATTTCACCCCGTATTTGTGTTTCTACCGTGGAATCATCCATTAACACTGTTGGCATTGGTTGACTCTTATTTAGCACTTCTCTTAGACTTATTAACTCTCCATTATCAGCATTAAATCTAATATTTACAATTATATCAGAATTATAAAGCCATGTTGCGTCTAAATTAGAACCAAAAGGTTGATTATCTAGCAAATCAAGTTGTAGAGAGTTTTTTTCCTTAATATATTTTAATGCAGTAAAACGATGTATTCCATCTATTACATCAAAATTTTGTTTTTTATTATTGAAACTTATGTATAAAATAGTTTCAATAGATTTGCGTTTATTGTAAATATATGATGCAATGTCAGGAATTCTAACTAAATCAGGGTCTCTATTTTGACACCAATTAACAATAGATGCATTTAATAGGTCTTTTATTTTCATACGAACTAACAAAACAGCAGGTTCATATTTGTGGATAATAGTTGCAGAAGTTGTAAAGAAATGTTGTATAGCTGGATTAATTAAATCTAAAGGTATAGAATTGTTATTTATAAATGTTGTTCTCATTATTTCATAATTATCTTTTATAATTGTTTCTGGTTCAATAATCTCAAATTCAATTATTCTATTTATCTTCTTTTGTGTCATTTGTTAGTTTATGATGAACTAACAAAGGTATAAATACATTCAATTTTTTATCTTTCTCAAGGATTTGTTTATTGTTTATTGTTTATTGTTTATTGTTTATTGTTTATTGTTTGTCTATTTAATATCTTCTTACTGATTTCCACTTTGATTGTTGCGCTGAACTATCATTGCCTCCAAAAGACCTATCATTGTAATTCTTGTTGACCGCTTGGTTCTTCAAAAAACGAATATAATCACTACTATCATACACATACTTTGTATTGCATGCAGATGCTGGAACCTTAGGGTCTATTTGTACAGGTGACCAAAACACATCTGCTTGACAAGAATCAGAAATAGAACCAAAACGTTGTCTTAAACCGTGTAAACCAGGACGACTTTGATATGTTTGGCAAGTTCCGCCACATGAGTAATTTTGTCGAGACAATAAATCACCAGCATTGTTAACAGCTCTAAAGGGAGTAACAATGCGACTAGGATTAGAACTTCCAGATGTAGAAGATGTGTTCCAAGCATCTCTTAAAGTAAATCGAGTTTGGGAAAAATCGTTAGAATTATCGTGAATAATTAAAGGTTGAGGCATAAGGCCTTTGAAACCACCACCCAATAAAGGTCCTAAACTAGGATTATTATTAACATAAATGTTTCGTCCGAGACCTGCTATCAAAAATTCAAAACCACCTAATCCACCACTTGTAAATCCACTTTTTCCGTTGGCAGTTGATGAAAAACCTACTCCTATGCTATTAGACATTATAATATACATTAATAAAATATATTTTTTAAAAATGTCTTCTAAAATAGTTTTATTATATGTCTATTATATAATAAAATGTTTGATTTCAAAATACTTTTAAGTGCTCTAATTTTTGTATTTATTGACTCAGTGTATTTAAATTTTATCAAAAACTATTTTTATAATCAAGTTAAATTAGTACAAGGAACTCCAATAAAAATAAATTTTCTTGCAACCATAATGTGCTACATATTTCTTATTATTGGTATTAATTATTTTATTATTGGACCTAAACGTTCATTAAAAGATGCGTTTCTATTAGGTTTAGTGATTTATGGAGTTTTTGAGACCACCAATATGGCATTGTTTACTAATTGGTCTTGGTTAACAGTATTTATGGATACATTATGGGGAGGCATATTGTTTGCATTAACTACATTCATTGTATTGCATTTATTGTAGTAAATTTTCTCTAGATTTTATATATTATTTAGATATAGTTTATCATATAAGGTAAAAAATAAAGAGAAAATACTAATATAATAATATTGCTGTTTACAGATAAAGATGCAAAATATGAACTTAATAAACATGCTATAATCATCATAAAACTATCTCCTAATATTGCCTTATAACTAACTTCTTTAGCATAGTCCTTAAAAAAATCTAACATAGCATTATGTCCTAGTGGAACAGATTGGAAAAACATATAAAACAATATATCATGAATAATTTGAATAATTAAAGCTAATGCTGTAAATTTCCAAATATTAAAAGAAGAAAAAAAGTATTTGTATAAAAATCGAGCTATAATAATACCAATAAATAAAATCAAAACATCTGCTAATGCAGCACTTAATTGATATTTTTTATACCATTTTTTGAGATAATAAGAATTGAACGCACCATTGTACAATAAAAAAATAATAATTAAATCAGCATTTAATGTTCCATTTAGAATAGGTAAGTAATCAGATACTTTTGCAAAATTTGAAATATCTTGAAATATATTATTCATATATAAATTATTTTATTTTATTTTTATTTATTTTTTTGTTTTTTGTTTTCCTGTATTTCTTTTGTTTATCAAATTAATTTTCTGTAATAAGTCTTGGTACTACATTCATTGTTGTTAGCTCCTGAAATAATAATTTACAAGCATACGGAATTTCTACATATGCAAAATCAACCCTATTATCACATGTTCTACACTGATGAATATGTAGCTGGTCATTATAAGACGCTATTAAACCGCATTTTCTGCAAACATATACTGAATATTTATCCGATGCATCATACATTCTACCTCGAGTGAACCGCGCTGCGCCATGAGAAACCATACAATCTCGTTCCATTTCTCCAAAGCGCAGACCACCATCACGTGACCTTCCTTCTGCTGGTTGTCTTGTTAAATTTACCATTGGTCCAATTGACCTACTATGCTGCTTATCATTAACCATATGCTTAAGACGCTGATAAAAGACTGGTCCTAAGAATACACTACATTCTATTTGTTCTCCTGTTAACCCATTATACATCAATTCATTACCATGTGCTTCATACCCTAATTCAAGTAGCTTCTCTGATATTCCGTCAATCGTCAATTCATCAAAACTTGTACCATCACCAAATAAACCCAATTCAACCAACACTTTACCAAGTAATGTTTCTTTCAATTGTCCAATCGTCATACGAGATGGAATTGCATGTGGATTAATAATAATGTCAGGTCTTACACCATTTTTAGTAAAAGGCATGTCTTCTTCAGGAATGATATTACCGACAGTCCCTTTCTGACCATGTCTGCTGCTAAATTTATCACCAATTACAGGTTTTCTTAGAGCACGAAGTCTAACTTTGGCAAAGTTGTATCCGTCTCCATTTCGTTCAATAAAGTTCTTATCAATATAGGTCTCTTCAACTGTTCTGTAAAGTTTGCTTTGGTCTTCGTATTTTATTATTTTGGTGTGGTCATTTCTATTTTCCTTAATAGGAGTTACTTTAGCAATAATAACATCACGATTCTCAATAAGAGTATTTTCAGGTACAACACCTTTTGCATTTACTTTGTTATAATTGCCGTATTTCATGCCTTTTGTTTTATTTGCATCAGGTTTGCATCGAACTTCTTCATCCCCATTAATTTTCTGTTTGTCTTCATCTTTTTCAGTGTGATAAATAGTGATTTGAAATAATCCGCGGTCAATGGACCCTTTATTGATAAGCACGGAATCTTCTTGATTATAACCTGTATGAGTCATAATGGCTACATTAATGTTGCAGCCAGAAGGAATTTCATTTATTTTGATAATATTCATGACACGTGTATCGACAAGTGGTCTAGTTGGGTAGGTTTGAACATATGCAGTTTTATCCATTCTGCTGTCAAAGTTGGTTGTATAAACACCCATTGCTTGTTTAGCTTGTGCACCTTGATACGTATTTCTGGGTGACTGATTATGACCAGGAAAAGGTATGCAAGAAGTTACAACGCCAAATATGGTGGAAGGGTGAATTTCACAATGAGTAAATTTATAAATATTTTCAGAATCTTTGTTTGTAACCAAATCTTTGGGTTTAGTAGCAATCATTGCAAACCCTTGTTCTTCAGGGTCAATGTATTCAATAATGGACTGATTAGTTTCTGTTGTTGATAAAAGACTATCCCATTCCATTTGTTCATTACGCAAATCATTCAACATTTTATTTGTTAAAAGAATTTTGTTATTGTTAACACGCAATAGTGGTCTTGTAGTTCGTCCACTATCATTACAAATCCTTATTTCCTGTAATTTATAATCAAACACAATTGAGGTATAAATATTAATAATGCTTTTGCTTTTCATATCTTTAAGTGTTACATATAATTCTTGTGGATTTAATGTTATTCCGACCCAAGCGCCATTAATAAACACTTTTACTTTATTGTATGCATAACTAGGAGTTAACATAGTGTCATCAAGCTTAACAATTTTTGGTAAAATGTAGTCGTATAATGCAGAACTATCTGAATGAATCGTTATGTGAGACATCATACTCATATTTTTGACAATTCCTACTGAGGCGCCTTCTGGGGTTTCAGCGGGGCAATTTGACACAACAAATGATGATGCAACAAACGAATGATTTTTATTGCGGGTTGTAAAGTCATAAACAAGCTCTGGTTCAATTGCTTTAATGCAATGAATTGGTACGCTGACACAATTATTATTGCATATATTTTCTTTAATATAGCTATCATAAATAAGGTCTGTTGTAAAACGGGTGCTTTGTTTAAACCCCTTTTTATGATTTGATATAACTTTTTGTATTTGTTTGGAAGGTAAGTTGGTAATAGATTGCAGTTCATTTAAACTGTTATTTTCATAGTTATTAATAATATAATTGTAATGTTCTTCTCTAGACATCTTGTTAAATTCTTTGATTTTTAGATGTTCAATAATAGGAGCAGATGCTCTTCTTTTTTCTTCACAATAAGTATAATTTATATAATCTGCATATCTAACTAAATTTTCTGTAGTTTTATTAAAACCAATATAAACTTTTGTTTTATTGTCATTTACGTTTCTTGTTTTTACATAAGAACTAATTCCTAGTTCGGCAAACATATCTTTAATCTGCTTCATATATGTAACAGTTTCGTTCAAATAATCATTGATTGTGGTTTGAAATGTGTAACCAATACTTGGTTTAAATGTAGTTCCATTTTTTTGATATGCCAATCTTGAACCATCACCTCCTTGGAATGCTGATAAATACTCTCTTTTAATCGACAATTCTGAATTTAAAAGCCAATCAGGTATAACCCTAACTTGGTCTATTTTCTTTCCAACAAAACCACCTAATATGTATAACAAATATGCAAATGCACCATCTTTTTGTACTCTCCATGTAGTATGATGTGATGTTCTATTAGTAACCTTATCTTCAAATTTGGTTATACATCGTTTGATAGATGCATTGCAAAATCCAAGACTATTAATATCGTCTGCTACTTGATAAACGTCACATTCTTCACCTAAATTAAACTCTGCTCTATAATATGGGTTTCCACTATTTTTATCGATTACTTCACTTAAATGACCATCGGTATTTAATGCACCAATTAATCTTGCAATAATTTTTAATTTATACACTGGAATATTTGTATTAATATAATTATTTTCTAATAATTCCATCATGTAATGTTCCAATACATCTTGTTCATTTATAACCACTTTAGTGGTATTTGTATCTTTAATAGGTTGAACCATATGACGAATAATTAATTTATCACCGTTCTTTAGGTCTCCAAGATGAATCATTGTATAGTTACCATCTTCAGTTTTTACTAAGAAAGGATGGTCTGCAGTAGCTTTAATTTTTCTTCCGCTAATAGTACAAATCTCGTATAGCTTATCAGGCATTTTACCAAAATATTGATACATATCAGAAGGTTCATCAAGCAAAGTAGTCCGGTTCACAGTGTTTACCCAATCACCATCTTGAATGTCAACAATTTGTTTACTCTGCATTCTGTTTGATAGTAATATTTCAGCATCACCAGTTAAACAAGCGAACCCCCATGTGCTGTTATGTAGTTTTCTTGGTGGTATTAATTTACCACTTTTATCGGTTGGAGTTGATATTCTTCGTAAATGGCTCAATGTTGCAACATAAGTTAAACGATTCAACACTTGTGCTACACCGACTTTATTTGAGTTTACATTTTTGATACCGAAATCACCAGTCGACAATGCGCGTTTAAATCCATTTTCAATGGTATTTGCTTTTACAATTTTATAAATATTTGTTAAATTCAATATATTTAAGTAATCTTCTGTTGAGCGCCAGCTGCCTGTATTTATTTCTTTTATGGTTTGCTTCTCAATGTCCTTTACAACACGATTCAGATGATTTCTAAACAAATTATTGAGTGATGTACCGGTTAAATCAATTCGTTTATTAACATACGAATCCCTATCATCAGCAGGAATCCATTCAAAATGAGCTTGAAGAAGTTTATTTGTCATGTATCCTAGAAAGTATGCTTTTTGTTTTTCACTTAAGCAATGAGGAAACAAGTCATTTTGCAAAACATCAAGAGTAAATTGGTGCTTTTTTTGTATTCCAGTTTCTTTATCCATATTTAATGGCGTATAACCAACAAAACTTTGAATATATTTTACAGATTCTTCGTAACTAATATGTTTATTGGATTCAATAATGCATGCTTGCAAAGTTTCTAACATTTGTTTATATTTGTCTTGACTAATATCAAGCAAAATATGATCACAAATATCTTTATCAGAAATAACATGCAATGCTCTAAATAATATAAACAAGGGAATAGGTTGTCTAACACGAGGAATTTGAATGCAAATGGGACAACCAAATCCATTGTTTTTAGAGGAAATAAACATGTTAATTTGCTTGGGTGAAATGCATTTAAAATCAGGAACAGATTTTATTTCAGCGGTCCAAGAATATTTAGGATTATTTTTTGAAATATTAAATACATACACTTTATTTTCAGCGGCTCTTTCTTGTCCTAATACTGTTTTTTCAGAACCATTAATAATAAAATATCCTCCTGGACAATATTTGCATTCACCTGTCATTTTGTTATCAATATGTTGATACTGATTTAATACACAAATATTGGATTTTACCATGATGGGTAATTTTCCAATAGGAATATTAGGCAATGTTTTATGCATCGTCTTTGTATTTTCAAGATTGTCTCCATCACGGATAACATATTTAATATTAATATCAACAGACATGGACGATGAATAAGTAAAATTACGCAAACGGGCTTCTTGTGGAAACATTAATTTAATAGCTCCGTTATTTTCATAAATTTGTGGACGATAAATATGAAAATTTTCCATATTTAAGAAAATCTCAAGTGAATATTTTCCAGATGATACATCAAAATCATTTTCAGATTTAATATGAATAGGGTTAAACATGTCAATTGTTCTCATAATTTGATAACATACAAAGTTATTATAAGATTCAATTTGATGTCTAACCAAACGTTCAAGATGTTTGTCTTTAAAATAAGATTTAATTATATCCCATGGGGCTTCAATATAAGGTTCATTTTCAATATCAAACAAATCATTGTCTTCCATTTTAGTTTGCTGCATATTTTTAGTTATTATTGATGCCATATAGACGGTTATTATATATTTCAATTTATTTTTTAAATTGTTTATTTATATATTATAATAACGAAAAACACGTGCATAAAAACAAAAAACAAAAAACAAAAAACAAAAAACAAACCAAATCAAATCAATATTGTGAAAAATAATATAAATATAATCTAATTATATTAGAATAATGTTAAGAAAAAATAAACATTATAGTAAATTTAGGTCATATACAGATATTAATAATTATAATAATTTTTTAATACAATTAGATAAAAAATTTACTATAGAAAAACAAAAACAAGAAACAATTACTAAAAAAAACATTATACCACCTATTACAATTCCACTTTTAAATCCACATTTTTCTGGTCTAACTCCTAGTAATATTTTGTTAAATATTATTAATAATAATTTAGACCCTAATTTGTATGTGGAAAACGACAATAAAGACAATAATAAACAAACTACAAACAATTCATCAAATTCAACACCTATTTCATCAAAATCAGAAATACATTTTCCTGTTATAAAAACTCCTATTCATATTGATACAACTATAAATAATATAAATGATTTACTTAACTTGATTGAACTTTATCCTGATGACAATGCTTTTGAATATAATATTAACATGACTATATTACATAAAATAAAGGAACCATTACATAATTTAAATAATATGATTGGAATGAAGAAATTAAAACAAGACATTGTAGATCAAATATTATTTTATATGCAAAATCTACACACGCTAACTTCAAAAAATACTAATTCAACAAATGATTTTATGCATACCGTAATTTATGGTCCGCCTGGTACAGGTAAGACAGAGTTAGCTAAGATACTTGGTAGTCTATTTTCTAAAATGGGTATATTAACTAAAGGTACATTTAAGAAAGTAACGCGTTCAGATTTGATTGCAGGATATTTAGGGCAAACCGCGTTAAAAACGAATGATGTTATTAAAGAATGTTTAGGAGGTGTATTATTTATTGATGAAGCATATGCGCTAGGAAATGAAGAAAAACGGGACTCATTTTCAAAGGAATGCATTGATACTTTATGTGAAGCAGCAAGCAATCATAAAGAAAATCTAATGATTATTATTGCTGGTTATGAAGATGAACTAGATAATTGTTTTTTTAGTTATAATGCTGGATTGCATTCAAGATTTACATGGAGATATAAAACTGATGAATATAGTGCATCTGATTTATATAATATATTTTTAAAAAAAGTAAAAGATAACCAATGGAATTTAGAAGATAATACTAACATCGATGTAAAATGGTTTGAAAAAAATAAGGATAAATTTAAGTTTTATGGTAGAGATATTGAAACATTATTTGCAAAAGTAAAAATAGTGCATGGAAGAAGAATATTTGGTAAAAGCCCAGATATTAAAAAGAAATTGTCTTTAAAAGATCTAGACAATGGTTTAGAGGTCTTTATAAATAATTCAACTAACAATAAAAGTGTTGAAACAGAAAAATTTAAAAGGTTGATGGCAACTATGTATGTATAATATACATAAAAATATGTATTTTTAAAGTATAAAGCGTTTTTCCGTAAAGACTTTTTTATATGTATTTTTATAGAGATTATGTCATCTAAAAAAATGATTACTGTTACTCCAGAATTATTTAATATATCTGGAAAAACAAGAAAAAGACGTGAAAAAAAGGAAATAGCATTTAATCCAATAATTAGTCCAAATAATTTAAAACATAAATTGCTTAAACGAATCAAAGAACACAAAATGAATGAAATTAATCAAAAACATAATTTAGAAGAACCATCAAAAACTGCTAATTTTTCTGACGAATTTTATAGCGCTGTCAATTACTTATCTGAATTAAAAAATAGACAAAAACAACAAAAAAATTTACATAATAGAACTATTCGTAACTTTTCTTCATATCAACAGCAACAGCATCAGCAGCATCAACAACAACAACAACATCAACAACAACAACATCAACAACAACAACATCAACAAGTAATAAACAATAATTTTATGTCAGAATTAAACGATTCATATAATTCAATTATTCCTTCTAATGACAATGATGTATTTCAAATGAATTATCAATTAGTAGATAATGTTCCTTATGGTTGTCTAAAAAATGGGAAAAAGAAAACATACAGACAGTGGCAAGATGAAGTAAAAATAGAAGAAACACCAGGGTTAAAAGATATTTTAACTGCAAGACCTCCAACACCTCCTAAAAAAGCAGCATTTGGTTCCGAATTAATTTTAGAACCGACTGTAAATAATATTTTTAACAATTCAACTACAAATGAAAGCGAAAATACAATAACCAAAGAACAACGCTTAGAAAATATAAGAAATAAATTAAGACAACTTGAAGATAATGAAGCATATAATCGTGAAAAATCGTTAAAAGAATTAGAACAAATAGAAAAACAAATGGGTTTCAAAAATGAACCAGACATTCCTGACATTGACAGCATTGAACAATCAGGTTATTCAATTGAAGATATTATTAATTCTAAAAAATCTGTGCCTAATAAAAATTACATTAAACGCACAGTAAAACGACGGTTTACTTTAGGAAAATCTGATAAACTAAAGAAGGTAGCAATATTAATTAAAGATAAGCAAACCAGAAAAAAGGTATTAAACATTCAGAAAGAACTGAAAAATACATCTATTACAGATGTTAAAAGATATTTAAGACAACATGGCATTATAAAAACAGGCACAACTTGTCCTCCAGATATACTCAGAAAAATGTATGAATCATCTTTAATGGCTGGAGAAATTACTAATATAAATAAAGATACTTTGTTACATAATTTTTTGAATCCACAATAAAGAAACTAACTAACAAAAACCAACAATTAAAATATAAGAATAAATTGTTTTCTTGTTATATTTTAAAAATGAATTCAATAAGAGAAGACTTACCTGATAATGTAAAAAAATTAGTAAATAAAATAAATAATTATCTTGATACAGAAATATACTTTTATGGTTCTGTATTACGTTCAGATTATATTTCGGGAAAAAGTGACATTGACACTGTAATTTTTACAGATAACGAATATAGCACAATCAGTAAATTACAACATGTATTGCATGTTAAAAATAGTGAATTCAAAAAGGTAATATGGAAACTAAATGGAGATAATATTTACGGTTACAAAATAAAACTACAACATTTTAAACCAGATGTTGAAATTGCAATATATAATAATAATTTTAAAGATGTACTTATTAATGAGTTTATGGCACCAATTGTTAAAGCACCTTTGTTAGTTGTTATATCTTTATATATATTAAAGTTTTTGTATTATAGGGTTTCTTTAATTTCGAAAAATAATTATGTTAAAATAAAACGATATATTCAAAATGATATGATGGGAAAAGTATCTCATTTTTTCCTTTTGTAACAAATACTATAAATAACCCATTATTTGTATATATATATAATCTATTGCAATATTTAAAGATACTTTGTGTTATAATAACAAATAAATGAAAAAATATACAAACTTATTTAATCATTTTTCTAAATTAGATAATTATACAAATTTAGTATGCAATAATGTATCTGAAATTACAAAAAAAATATATCCTACTTCAGATACTTTGCTAAAATTTGATGAAACACGATATAAAAATCTATATAAGGCTTGGGGTGAACACGGCATTTTTAATCATAAACAAAATGAAATAGACCCATTTCTATATGGTCTAATAAATTATAACATTGAAAGCATTGATTCTGGGTTAAGGTCAGGTTATTCTGTTCAAACATCTTTAGTTATTAATCCAATTGAAAAATTTGGGTCTGAATATATTAAGTCAAAATATCTTGAAGATTTGTATTCAGGTAAAAATATCGGTTGTTTTGGATTAACAGAACCAACTGCTGGTTCAGACCCATCTAGTATGTTAACAAACGCAGTTGAACATAAAGACTATTACATTGTAAATGGTTCTAAAATATGGATTACAAATTCTCCTATAGCAGATATTTTTATTATATGGTGCAAAGATGAACAAAATAAAATTATTGGATTAGTTACAGAACGAAATGATTCTATTACTACTCCTGAAATAAAAGATAAAATTACTATGTTATCTTCTCCAACAGGATACATGTATATGGATAATCTAAAAATACCAAAAATCAATAAATTAAATGTAAACGGGTTAAGAGGTCCTTTTGAATGTCTAAATAAAGCAAGATATGGTATTTCTTGGGGTGTAATTGGAGCCATGGAAAATATAATTAATACTACAATTGATTATACAGAAGACAGAAGCCAATTTTCTAAATCATTAAATTCTTTTCAACTAATTCAAAATGATTTGATAAAATCAATAGAGTTATATTCTGTTTCTCTAAATAATTCGTTTGCTTCATTGAATTCTATAAAAACATTCAATGATTTGGAAAAAAATATAGCTTTAATTTCATTTCTAAAAAGGGTTAATTGTGAAAATTCTTTAATTGTATCAAGAATATGCAGAGACATTATAGGTGGCAATGGACTTTCCAATTCTTACAATGTAATTCGACATTTAATAAATCTTGAAGCTGTAAATACATACGAAGGCACAAAGAATGTACATAATTTAATAATGGGCAGAGAATTGTTGGGTAAAAATGCCTTTTTCTAAAAGATAACCCATTTTGATTTAGTAATCTATCTATATAATACATCTATGTATACAATAAATTATATTTAATGATATTAAATATAATTTCATATTGTATGTTATGTCACTAATAAAAGAATATTTTGAAAAAACAAAAAATCATTGCGATGAATTCGGCGAACATACAATAGTATTAATGCAAAACGGAGCATTCTTTGAAGTATATGGATTAAAAGATGAAAATGAAAATTATCATGGATGCAAGATTTTAGATTTCTCACGCATTTGCGACTTAAATATTGTTGACAAAAAAGCTGCTGGAGACAAAAATGTCCTTTTCGAAGGCGCTAAAGTTGTTAATGCTGGGTTTAAAACGCATTTAATTGAAAAATATTTGAAGAAAATGCAAGACCAAGGTTATACAATTGCTGTATACGAAGAAGACGAACATACCTCTGATAAAATTACAAGAAGCATTACTGGAATTTATTCTCCTGGCACATTTTTATCAAATGAATCTGATATTATTACTAATAATACATGCTGCATTTGGATTGAAGTTAAAACACCATTGTTAAGAAATAAATATAATAATAAAAACAATAACAACAATAACAACAATAACAATAATAACAGTAATAAAACTATTTTTATTGGTGCGTCTCAAATAGATATTTATACAGGTTATACAAGCATTATTGAATATAATCAAGAATACATTAAAAATCCAACAACGTTTGATGAATTAGAGCATTTTATTTCAGTTTATAATCCAAGTGAATGCATACTTATTTCAAATTTATCATTTAACGATATTAATGATATTGTTAGTTTTACTAACATTAAAAGTAAATCCATTCATATTGTTAGTTTACTTGAACAACAACCTTTGAAAAGCTATGGTAGAGCCATTAATTGTGAAAAACAAATATATCAATTGCAGCTTTTGAACCGTTTTTACAAAATTAATGATTCACAAGCATTTATGGGGTTATTCAATGATAATGTATATGCAACTCAGTCATTTTGCTATTTATTGGATTTTATTTATCAACACAATCCCAACCTAGTATACAAAATATGTGAACCTATTTTAGAAAACACTAGCAATCGTCTTGTACTAGCTAATCATTCATTAAAACAATTAAATATTATAGATGACAATAATTATAAAGGAAAATATTCTTCGGTTGTTAGAATGTTAAATGAATGCGTTACATCAATGGGTAAAAGAGAATTTGACCATAGTTTTTTAAATCCAATTACTGATGAATATATATTGCAAAATGAATATAACATTACAGAATATTTAATAAGCAATTTTGATTCTTACACCGTTGTAAAAGCATATTTATCTAGTATTAAAGATTTATCTAAAATAATGAGACAAATTATTCTTAAAAAAGTAACACCTAAAGCAATTTATCAACTATACAGTGGAATTAAAACAGCCAAAACATTATATTCAATTGTTATATTAGATGATAAGCTATCTTCTTATTTAAAAAGTAAACTATCTACCTTAACTAATTTTGATGAGTTGTTAGTTCAAATGAATGAAGTAATTGCATTTATTGAAAGTAAACTAATTATGGATGATTGCAAAGATATTGATAATATTCAAAAAATAGAAAAAAGTTTTATACATTCTGGTGTTGATAGTTTACTTGATACAAAAATTAAAACCCTTATGGAATCACAAGACCAGCTTGAATGTTGCCGCGTTTATTTAAGTTCTTTAATTTTGGAACAAGAAAATTCTACAAAAAAAAAGACAACTAAATCAAAAGTAAATGCTACTAACAATGCAAATAAAGAACAAGACAATTATTGGACTTCATTAAATGAAGATGAAATTGAAATTGAAAAAATGTATGTCAAAATTCATGAAACAGAAAAAAATAACTTTAGTTTAATTGCAACCGATAAACGATGTAAATTATTAGAAGATGCCATAAAAAAAAATGGTAAAGATTCTGTAACTCTCAAATATAAATCATCTTATTTAAAAAGTGATACTGTTTTTTCATTGTCACTTAAATTTGATTTTGTTAAACAATCTTCTTCTAACAAAACTATTTGTAGTACACAAATTAGTGAATTATGTAAAAATGTTGGTTCCATTAAGGTTAGTTTAATAGATACTGTTAGTAATGTTTATAATCATATTATAAACTTAATTAAAGATTTTCAAGATTCTATTCAAACAACTATACAGTTTATTACATTGATTGATTTATGTTATTCTAAAGCATTTATTGCATTAAAATACAATTATTGTAAACCTGAAATATGTAGTTCTTGCACACATGTAAATACAGATGCAGATGCATCATTTATAGATGTTAAAGGAATTCGTCATTGTTTAATTGAAAAAATTCAACAAACAGAGTTATATGTTAGCAATGACATTGAAATCGGAAACGATAACATGAATGGGCTACTTCTTTATGGTACAAATGCTGTTGGAAAAACTAGTTTTATACGCGCATTAGGAATAAGCATTATTATGGCACAATCTGGCATTTATGTTCCTGCAACCAGTTTTAAATATAAGCCATATAAATATATTTTTACACGCATTTTAGGAAATGATAATATTTTTAAAGGTCTTTCCACTTTTGCGGTTGAAATGTCTGAACTTCGTACTATTCTACGTCTTGCTAATAAAAATAGTTTAGTATTAGGAGATGAATTATGTTCTGGTACAGAAAGCATTAGCGCAACAAGTATATTTGTTGCTGGAATAAAACAATTATATAATGCAAACTGTTCATTTATTTTTGCAACACATTTGCATGAAATTATAAATTATGATGAGATTATTGAGCTTAAAACAGTAAAAATGAAACATATGTCAGTAATATATGATAAACAAAATGATTGTTTAGTATATAATCGTAAATTACAAGATGGTCCAGGAAATAATATGTATGGACTAGAAGTATGTAAAAGTTTAGCATTACCGCAAGACTTTTTAGAATTAGCACATAATATACGAATGAAATATCATCCAGAATCGTCGTCAGTGTTAGATAGAAAATCATCACATTTTAACGCAAATCATATTAAAGGATTGTGTGAAAAATGTAATAAGAATATAGGTCAAGAAGTTCATCATTTAGCATTTCAACAACATGCCAATGAAAAAGGAATTATTAAGAAAGAAGGACTTTCATTTCATAAAAACAATCCAGCAAATTTACTTAGTTTATGTGAATCATGTCATGATGAAATGCATAAAGAAAAGAAACAATATAAAAAAACTAAAACAACGAAAGGTCTAATTTTAGAAATAGTTTAGTAAATAATTACTGCATTTGCATTTGCATTTGCATTTGCATTTGCATTTGCATTT
>Ga0114966_10000350_pt1 | contig 44759 bp, 43 predicted proteins | sample M_130207_XF_Meta_FD_87029 | JGI IMG/M metagenome (GOLD analysis project Ga0114966, IMG submission 87029) | Freshwater microbial communities from Lake Montjoie, Canada to study carbon cycling - M_130207_XF_MetaG | ecosystem: Environmental > Aquatic > Freshwater > Lake | place: Lake Montjoie... | reverse complement strand
TATCCAGGGATCCTCGAAATAGGCTCTGAGCAGGCTCTTAGTCGGGATGGAGAGATTCGAACTCTCGACCCCCTGCTCCCAAACCAGTTCAATGCGTGTAGCGACGTGCACGCGAATGCGCTGGAGTCCAGGCAGCAGTAGGGCAAGCGGGCATCGGTGTGCGTCGCTGTGTAGGGTCGTGCGGGAGGGGTTTGGCTCCCTGTTTGGCTCCCCCCGCCGCCGCCCGGGAGTTGGCGCGTACCGGTATCGCACTCTGCCGAGCTGCTCTACCGAAACTCCTCGAGCCAGCCGACAAAAAGCCGTGACGCCGCGAGCCTCGTCACCACCGAACTAGCGAGCAGCCGAAGAACACGGCACGATCGAGCACGGGGCGCGCTGGTCGAGCGTCATGCGAGCGTGTGCGATGAGCCAGCGGGGCGGCGGCGCAACTGATAGATGCCGAGTACCCACTCGACGTCGGCATACGCATCGGGCAACGCGTCGTCGACCAACCGACCGTCGACGACCGCTGTGAAACCGACGAGATCGAAGGCGTGACGCAGCTCGTCGACGACAACCCCCGGTGCGATGACCCGATGCGCGTTGAAGTTGGTGACGGGTCGGCCGATCGGGACCCCGATGTACAACCAGCCGCCGGGTGCGACGAGCGCCGCCACCGAGCGGAGCCCCTTGACATGGCCTTCGGGGTCGAGCTTGTCGCCGTAGCGACCGAGTCCGAAGTGCTCCAGCGCATGCAGGCTCGACACCGACATCGCGGGTTCGGTGGCGAGCCCATCGGTGGACGCCGCGTCGGCCTGTACGAAGCGGAGCCCCGGGATGTCCGAGGTCAGTGGGCGTATGTCGACGACCTCGACCTCGACGAAGGTGAGCAGGTGGGCGATCAGCCCGTCGATGCGCGAACCCACGTCCACGTGGCGGTCCGGGTGCTGCGCATGGACGAGCCGGGCGACGTGCAGATCGGCGAGGAAGTACTCGCTGTGGCCGGCGCCCGCCTGCGCGGATGCATCGGTCAGAACGGGAACGGCCTGCGAGAGTCGCGCCGTTGCAACACCCGAGGTGCGCGCCAGCCGGTTGTAGCGCACGAACTGCGCTAGATACCGGGGCGCCCCGATGACCGCGCTGACGATGGCACGAGGATCGACGCCGGCGAGCGCCAGGCTGAGACCGATGCGGCGGGGAAGGCCCATGGCGTCGAACCTAGTTTGGTTCCGAGCGGCACGAGCACCACGAAAACCACCACGCCCGGTCGTCGCATCCGCATCGCAATACCAGCACGACTTGTTTTCTGAAACCTTCCCGACCCCGGGTACCCCGTTTGCGTCTCTCTCGCAGATACATCGACATGCGCCGATCTAGACTGCTAGCCCCCGAATAGGGGCAATCCGCACCGATCTGAGGTCATCCGGAGCGCTGTCTTGGTTCTCGCTTTGCTGCGAGGACTCAACTACCGTTGGGCCCGTGGCGGAGATCGCAGCGCAATGGGCACCAGACCCCAGGCAGGAATGAGATCATGACTGACCAGTTCAGCAACCGAGGCGTGCCGGGCACAGATCCACTGCCGCCGCCGAGCGCTGACGCTGTGCGTGACGATCCGGGTTTCAGGCATTTCCTGCGATTCATCGGCATCTGGCTTGTCATGGGTTTGCTGACCTATGTCTTGGTCGGGGTCGTCTGGCACATGTTCGCACTTTCCTCCACCGGCCGGCGCAAGCGTGACATCTTGATGTACTGCGTCCCGGTATGGGGCGCCATAGTGGGTTGCCAAACACTATGGCGCTACACGTCACGCAACGTGTACTGGTCGGTTCGTTCCGACCGCCCGTCGAAGACGCTGTTTTAGGCAATGTGGGGTGAGCCCGTCGTAGTGGTCCAGTCGTTGTGCGACTCTGATGCCCGGTTGTCGGGCAGGAAGAATCAGCAACGACATGACATCGAACAAGCGCCGGCGTCGCCTGACTGCCTCGACGTCAACTCGTAGGAGAACGGTCGATGTCTGATTTCAACGCGGGGCCCGGATGGTGGCAGGCGTCAGACGGCAAGTGGTATTCCCCGCAGCAAGCGCCTCAGCAGCCCTACCCGGTGAATCCGCCACCGTTTGAGCATGCGCCGGTTCGTAAAACAAGCGGTTGCGCGATCGCGTCCATGACTTTGGGGATCGTCGGGCAGTTCATCCCCTGCTTAGGTGCGCTTCTGGCAACCATCTTCGGGCACGTGGCCCTTCATCAGATCAAAGGCGATCCCACGCTCAAAGGGCGTCGCATGGCTCTAGCAGGCGTCATACTCGGATGGCTCGGCATCGTCTTCTGGTTACTCACGTACATCGCGTTGTCGAACGCGATGCAGTAGCCCTCGCCGAAGCGAGGTCGGCGCCCTCCCGTTCACAGCCCGACGGCATCAACACCGAACGTGGCCTGAGCCAACGTGTACTTCTCGTACACGAGTTGGTCGATCAGCCCCTGGCGCGAGAACGACGAGGACTTGAGGTACGCCGCAGCCGTCTTGGCCGCTTGGGCGTTCCAGTCTGCGTTCTGTGCATCAACACCGAACGTGGCCTGAGCCAACGTGTACTTCTCGTACACAAGTTGGTCGATCAGCCCCTGGCGCGAGAACGACGAGGACTTGAGGTACGACTGCGCAGAACGGACGGCCTGCTGCTGCGATGCCGTGAGCGTCGGCTCTGCCGGGGCCTGCGTTGTCACAGGCACAGACTGCGTCGTCGTCGGAGCAAGAGTCGTGGTCGCCAACGGCTTGGTCGTGGTGGGGGCGACTGAGGTCGTCGAGGTCGTCGAGGTCGTCGCGATGGGAGCAGCGACCGTCTTCTCGGAACTCTTAGAGTCACCGCCCCCGACCGAACTGATACTAGCGAGGACGAGAATGAGCCCGACCCACGACAAAACCTGAGCCCAGGTCGGCAACCGACGGAACCTACGCCACGCCAAGCCGATCCACTGGCCGATCTTCTCGATCACCATGTCGCCTCCTTAGCCGCTGCTGCTGCCGCCGCCGCTGCCGCCGCTTCCAGCCGGGAGTCCATTCGTACTCGACCAGGACTTTGGTCGCTATGAAGCTTCCCGAGGTGGTCGTGGCTGGCCGCGTACGCGGCGTTCACCGTCTTTGTTTGCCTGACGAATAGCCCGCTGGTCGCTGTACTGGTCGTCGGGATGCTCAGCCCGATCGAATACGAGCTCCGCCACGATGCCGACGCCCGCGATCAAGCAAGTTGACCGCGCGAAACCCAGGGCACACGAGAGCCTCCACTGAACCTGGGGCGATTCAGCCAGCATCGCCTCGGACGCCGGTGTGCCGATCGAACAACTCGCAGACCTGCTCGGCCACACCGACAGCAATATGTTGATGCGGCACTACCGGAAACCCCTACGGGCCGCCCACAGCGCAGGGCTGGAAGTGGCTCGGCTACGGGTAGCGGGGAGCCACCCGTGAAGGGTTTGGCTCCCTGTTTGGCTCCCGCCGCCGCATCGCAATCGGCACACACCACCAAAACCCTTGCAAACACTGGTCGGGATGGAGAGATTCGAACTCTCGACCCCCTGCTCCCAAAGCAGGTGCGCTAACCAAGCTGCGCTACATCCCGATGACCGCCGTGGCCCGTGTGGCCCGAGGTCGGCAGTGAACCGTACACGGACCGGTTGCGGATCGGGCAGTGGCGGCGCCGAAGCGCGCCGCGACTCCTATCGGGACGGCGGACACCGCGACCTTGCCGGCGATGACGGCCTGACCATTTCTTTCGGCGCGCGTCGGCGGCGCAACTGGAGTACACGCGTCGTGCAGATGTCCGCCTGCGGCGCCATGATCGATCTCAGCGAGGCCGACGGGGAGAGCACATCGTGAGCAGCACCATCAGAAACGGTCGTCGCATGGTGTTCGTGGGCGCGGGCCGCCCCCTCGAGTGCTGGGAGGGCGAGGTCGCCGACCCCGTACCCGGCGCGGTGCTCGTGCGGACGATCATCGCCGGCGTGTGCGGCACCGACGCGCATCGCCTCGACGGCGACCTGCCCGACGCCGGTCGGCCGATCACCTTCGGCCATGAAGGTGTCGGGATCATCGAAGCACTCGGAGCCGGCGTCACGACCGACTGGGGCGGCGTCCCGGTGGCGGTGGGGGACAAGGTTTACTGGACGCCGTCCGGTGATCGCCCGGGCGCCACACCCCCGATGGGTTGGCCGCCTCCGGCCAACGTCCCCAACCCGGCCTCGTACCAGGACTACGCGACGCTCGCCGGGTCGAACGTCTTCTACCGCATCCCCGACGACACCTCGGGTGAGGCGGTGATCGCATTCGGTTGTGCGATGCCCACCGCGCTCGGGGGCATCGCACGCCTCGGCGGCGTCGGGGCGGGGCACACCGTGGTGGTGCAGGGAAGCGGCCCCGTGGGTCTCGCTTCGACCTTGCTTGCGTCGCTCAGCGCGGCGCGTCAGGTGATCGTGATCGGCGCGCCCGACAACCGCGTGCGCGCCGCCGAAGTGCTCGGCGCGTCGCTGAGCATTCCGCTCGAATCGACCACTGTCGCCGAGCGCCGGCAATTGGTGTGGGATCGCACCGAGGGTCGGGGTGCCGACATCGTGATCGAGGCCACGGGGCACATGTCGGCCTTCGACGAAGGCATGAGCCTGCTGGCGGACAACGGCCGCTATCTCGTCCTCGGCATCTACTCCGGCCGGGGAACCGTTGCGCTTGATCCGGTGAACCTGAACAACCGCAGCCTGTCGATCATCGGCAGCATGGGTCCGTTGCACACGTCGGACTACCGCACCACGATCCAGCTCGCGCAGCGCCACGGCACTCGGCTCGCCTTTGCCGATCTCATCACGCACCGGTTCCCGTTGTCGCGCACCGAGGACGCCATCGCCACGGCACGCGCCGGCGACGCGATCAAGGCAATCGTGCTGCCCGAACTCGACGTGCGTTGACGCCGGACCCGGCGGGCTTTGTCGAGACGCAGCCGAGCGAACACAATGCTCGACAATGGTTGGCTGGATCATCATCGCGGTCGTGGCACTCGCGGCCCTTCTCCTTTGGAAGGGCTTGCGCACGATGTGGGCCGAGTCCACCGCGCAGGTCGACGCGTTGCCGCCGAAAAACGAGCGCAGCACGTGGTCCGTGCCGACCACGGTGGGTCAGCGCGTCATGTGGTGCCCGATCCTCGCGAGGAAGGTCGTCCTCGCCGACACCAGGATCGACGAAGGCGAGATCGGCAGCGTGGTGGATTTCACCCGTGCCCGTCAGCCCGTCATCGCGTTCGACTCTCGACCGGGCGAGGCCGACGTGACCGACAAGTGGGCGGCCGCGCGTGTCCTACCGCCCGAACTGACGCGTCCAAAGCGCAATGTTCCGCCGCCGCAACGATCGAAGAAGCGGAAGAAGCGTCGCTGACCGCTGACCGCTGACCGCTTGGGGCGTCGGTCGGATGGTCGCCACTCGAGCGCCGATGCCCCAGTTCGCGACCTCGCGGCGTTCCTGCCGCGGTCGAACGACGGCGGTTCGGCTAGACCACACGAACGCGACAACCTGGTGAGGGGATTGCAATGGCGCAACGGCGAGTGGCATTGGTGACCGGTGCAAGTCGTGGCATCGGCAAGGCGGCGTCCTTGCGCCTGGCAGAGGCCGGGTTCGACGTTGCGCTCACCGCTCGAACGGTGAAGGAAGGCGAAGGGCGCGCGGATGTGAACTCGGTGCGCGAGAACCGTTCGATGGTCGTCGTGCCAGGCAGCCTCGAGACCACTGCGAAAGAAGTCGAGGAGCGCGGAGGCCGGGCCCTTTCCATCCCGATGGATCTGCTCGATGCCGAAGCGGTCGTCGCCGCTCCGGCTGCGGTGCTGGCGGAATGGGGCCGCATCGACGTGATCTTCAACAACGCCATCTTCCAAGGCGGGGGCACTATGGATCGCGTGCTCGACCTCACACCGGCGTCCATGACGCGTGTGTGCGTCGGGAACTACGTCCATCAGGTGCTGCTCATCCAACAGGTGGTGCCGCACATGCTCGAGCGCGGAACAGGTCGCATCATCAACATGGTGTCGGGCTCGGCCCGGCTCGACCCGACCGCAGCCGCGGGCGACGGCGGATGGGGCATTGCCTACTCGGCGTCGAAAGCCGCGTTTGCCCGAGTGGCCGGTGGGTTGAACGCCGAGTTCGGCCCCGGCATCCTGGCGTTCAACGTCGACCCGGGCAACGTGATCACTGAGAAGCGCAAGGCGTTGTCGAAGAAGGACGAGTTCGAGGACGCGTACGGCGCACAGTCGGCCGACGAGACCGCACTCGCCGTCGCGTGGCTTGCGACCCACGACGACGCCTCGACCCTGCTCGGCAAGTGGATCTACGCGCCGAAGCTCACCAAGGAACTGGGCCTCGGTGGCTCATAGGCGGCGGTCGGACCGACGTCGGTCGCGCAATCGACGACATGACACCCACGACCGCCGTGCCGGAAACCAGCCCGGAAATGTGATTGTGTTCTCCCTACGTGGGGAACCGGGGAACCCGGATAGGGAGCTGACAGGGCATGGCTGTGAACGACGACGCCGATAGTGGCTACACCGACCTCCCGCTGCGCAGCGTGCACGGGATCGGCGTGGGTGGTGCGCTCATCTCGATGGTGGAACCGCACCCTGGAACCGAGTTCGCGTACAACCGCTGGTACGAGGACGATCACTTCTACGCCGGCGCGCTCTACATGCCGTGGATGTTCGCCGGCCGGCGCTACGTGGCCACCCGCGAGCTCCAAGAGCTGCGCTATCCCGCGGTGTCGGTCATCGCCCAGCCAGTCACCGCCGGTTGCTATCTGCACCTGTACTGGATCACCCCAGGTCACGTCGACGATCACGTGCGCTGGTCGGTGTCGACGAACACCGTGCTGCGGGCCACGAACCGCATCCATCTCGAACGCACGCACGTGTACACGTCGTTCCAGGACCACAGCGGCTCGTGGTCGCGCGACGTGCGTGGGCCTCGCGACTTCCATGCGCTCGATCATCCGTACCCCGGTGTGGTGATGGAGGTGATCGACGCCGTCGAGGGCAGCGATCGCGCCGCGCTCGATGCCTACCTGCGCGACGAGTACCTGCCGTGGCTGCACCGTTCGCCGTCCGATCCAATCGGCCAGACCGTGTGGTTCGCGCCACAGCCGCTACCGGCCGACAAGCAATCCGACGTCGCCGACATCCCGGGCCTCGAGCGGCGCTTCACGCTGTTGCACTTCGTCGACTGCGACCCGCGCGAGTGCTGGTCGCAACGATTCGCGCCCAACGGCGAGCGAGTCGCGGCAAGTGGCCAGGCCCACGTTGTGTTCTCTGCCCCATTCATCCCGGTCGTGCAGGGCACCGACCGCTACGTCGACGAACTGCGGTGATCGCGATGCGCGAAGTTCCCAAACTCCAGGGCGAGAAGATCCTCGTGACCGGACCAGCCGGCCAGATCGCAGCGCCCATGTGCGCCTACCTGGCCGAGCACAACGACGTGTGGGGCATCGCTCGTTTCAGCGTGCCCGGGTCGCGCGACGAGGTCGAAGCAATGGGAGTGACCACGCGCGTCGTGGATCTTGCACAGGCCGACTTCGGCGACCTCCCCCAGGACTTCACGTACGTGCTGCACCTCGCGGCGGCCATCGGACAGAGCCCCGACTACGACGAGTCGCTGCGCGTCAACGCCGAGGCCACGGGACTGTTGCTCACGCACTGCCGTAGCGCGAAGGCGGCGCTCGTGATGTCGACCGCGTCCGTGTACAAGCCCGATGCCGACCCGCGTCACCTGTACATCGAGACCGACCCGCTCGGCGAAGCGGTTCTTCCCAGCGTGCCCACGTACTCGATCTCGAAGATCGCCGAGGAGGCGGTGGCCCGCTTCTGCGCGCGATCGCTTGGTCTACCCGTCACCATCGCCCGCATGAACGCGGCGTACAGCGCGCGCGGTGGCCTACCGGCGTACCACCTCGATGCGATCGTGGCGGGCAAGCCGGTGACGGTGCGTCACGACCCGTGCCCGTACAGCCCCATCCATCAGGACGACATCAACGAGCAGGTCGCGGCGATGCTCGGCGCGGCCTCGGTGCCGGCCACCATCGTGAACTGGGGCGGCGACGATCCGGTCGGTCCGCAGGACTGGTGTGCCGAGTTCGCCAAGCTCACCGGCAAGCCGGCCGACCTCGTCGTGCAGACCGTGCCCGGAAGCCAGATTGGCAACTCGCTCGACAACACCAAGCGCATGGCGATCACCGGGCCGTGCCGCGTGCGCTTCCCCGACGGGTTCCGGCGCCTATATGAAGCGCGCTACCCGAACGGGGTCGACGGCGGCATCGCCGGCATGAGCAACCCGCTGGCGTAACTCCGCCACACCCTGGGCCTCGAGCGCGGAGTTGCGCACCTCTACGGTGCACAACTCGACAGTCGCCGGCGAGCTGGTCGCGAGGAAACGGTCCACGGTCGTCGCGTGGAGCAAGCCATCGAGCTGCTCAGTTGAAGGTGCGGAGCAGCATCTCCTGCACAAGGGTCGCGCCGAGCACCCCTTGCTGATCGCGCAGCGAACCGGCGTACACGCCGCGCGCGCCCTCGGCTTTGCTGGGCCACAGTTCGAGTAGCAGCCATTGGTTGACGTCGACCGGTTCGTGGAACCACAGCGCGTGATCGATGCTCGGGCCGCCCTTGGCCAGACCGGGAACGTCGAGCTGACCGAAGCCCGAACCGAGATCGGACACGTAGGTCAACGCGCACGCCTGCGTGAGCGGATCGGCAGGCACGGCCACGCGCGACCGTATCCACATGTACGGCGGTGTGCCTCGATCGAGTTCAGGATCGTCGGGCACCGCAGCGCGGATGTCGAGTAGAGCGAAGTCGCCCCGTGGTGCACACGACTCGGGTTCGAGGGCCGGGCTCGCGGGTACAAGGTCTACCGTGGCCCCCGCCTCGGGAACATGGAACGACGCCAGCATCGAAAAGATCACCTCGCCGTCCTGCAACGCCGACACGTGGCGCGCGGAGAACGAGCGACCATCGCGGTCGCGGTGCACCTGCAACAGCACCGGCCGCTTGGGATTGCCCGGGCGTAGGAAGTATCCGTGCAACGAGTGCGGCGCTCGGTCGGCGGTCACCGTGCGACCGGCCGCCATGAGTGCTTGCGCCGCGACCTGGCCGCCGTACAACGCGGGCTTGACTTTCGCGTCGACGGTGTTCCAGCCCCGGAAGATGTCACGATCGATCGACTCGAGCGCCAGCATCTCGTTCATGTCGGCCGCGAACGTCATCGGCGTCATCGGCGTCATCGGCCGAGCCCGCCGCGTTGTACCAGCTGCCGGGTGATCACGTTGCGCTGGATCTCGTTGGTGCCTTCGCCCACGATCATGAGCGGTGCATCGCGGAAGTAGCGCTCGACGTCATATTCGGTCGAGTAGCCGTAACCGCCGTGGATGCGCACTGCGTCGAGCGTCACCTTGGCCGCCATCTCCGAGGCGAAGAGCTTCGCCATGCCGGCCTCCATGTCGGCCCGCTGGCCTGCGTCGACGCGCGCCGCGGCGAACAAGTTGAGCTGGCGTGCGGCCATGATGCCGGTGGCCATGTCGGCGAGGTAGTTGCTGATCGACTGGTGTTCGATGATCGGCTTGCCGAAGGTACTGCGCTGCTGGGCGTAGCTCAGCGAATCGTCGAACGCGGCACGAGCCACCCCGATGGCTCGCGCCGCGACCTGAATGCGGCCGATCTCGAGCCCGCTCATCATCTGCGTGAAACCCTTGCCGGCCTCGCCGCCGAGGAGCGCGTCGGCCGCTACCACACATTCATCGAAGTGGAGCTCACAGCTCTCGATGCCGCGGTAGCCGAGTTTGGGAAGATCGCGCGCCACCGTGAATCCGGGGACCTTCTCGACGAGCAGGATGCTGATCCCCTTGTACGCCGGAACGGCCGTGGGGTCGGTTTTGCACAGGAGCGCAACGAGGCCGGAATGGCGTGCATTCGAGATCCACGTCTTCGAGCCGTTGATGACGTAGGTGTCGCCGTCGGGGCGGGCGTGCGTGCGCAGCGCCTGCAGATCGGAGCCGCCGTCGGGTTCGGTGAGGGCCATCGTGGCGCGCAGTTCGCCGGTGGCCAACCGCGGCAGGTAGCGCGCCCGCTGGTCCTCGGTGCCGAAGCGCACGAGAAGACTGGCCACGACCGAGTGGCCCCCGAACGCCCCCGCGAGGCTCATCCAACCGCGAGCCAGCTCTTCGGTGATGAGCGAATAGCACGCCATGGACACCGCGAAGTCGCCGTACGGCGCAGGGATCACGAGCCCGTAGACCCCGAGCTGCTTCATCTGCTCGATGAGCGCGGCGGGATAGGTGTTCGCGTGCTCGAGATCGCGCGCGACCGGGCGAACCGCACGGTCGACGAACCGAGCGACGAGCTCGACGATTTCGCGTTCCTCGGCGTTGATCTGCATCATGGCGCGGCCTTCCGGAAGAGGCTCCATGCTCGCAGCCGGACGTGACCCGCACGACGATCGGCAACGCCCCGCGGAGATGTGTCAGATGTCACGTGCGTACTATGGTGCCGGCAAGCGGAGGAGGTGCACATGGGCTCGTACCTGCTGGTGGCCAACAAGACATTGGGCGGCCGGGCATTGGCAACGCACCTCCGGGCGCTGATCGCCGCCGAGCCGGCAAGCCGGTTCTCCGTGGTCGTACCCATCAACGTGCCGGTCCCGGTCGACGTCGGCGGCGCGATGGGTGGCATCGCGGTCATCGACTTCGAGTCCCAGGAGTACCTCGACCGCACATCGCGCGAGCGCCTCGCCACGTTGCTGGCCTGGCTCGCCGAGGCCGGCGTCGAAGCGTCCGGCGAAGTGGTGGTAGGTGATCCGCTCAACACGATGCAGCGCATCGCTCGCACCCACCCACTCGACGGCATCATCATCATGACGCTGCCAGCCCGAGTCACCCGCTGGTTGCGCATGGACCTCGTGCACCGCGTCGAACGAAACTTCGACGTACCGCTCACCACGATCGACGCATCCGAGACCGATGACGAGCTCGGCCCGGCACCTGCCGATCTGTCGAGCCGACCATCAACCGCCGCATCGGGCCTCACCGACGCACCACCGAGCAGAACGAGAACCGCCATGGGTGAAAGCGTGTACAAGATCATCGAGCTCGTCGGCACGAGCACCGAGAGCTGGGAAAAGGCCGCCGCGGCTGCGGTCACGACCGCATCCAAGAGCCTGCGCGACCTGCGAGTCGCCGAGGTGGCCCAACTGGACATGGTCATCGACAACGGCGTGGTGAGCGCCTACCGCGCCAAGGTAAAGGTGTCGTTCAAGTACGACACCGAAGACTGACGCTCAGCTCCCGGCGAACATCACGTAGGGGAGCGATCGCGCTGCTCGTAGTCGTCATTGCGCCGGTGTGCGCACGGCGATCGCGGGCAACGGTCCCGGCGTCGTGAAACGATGGGTCTCCACGTAGGACGCGCCGTCAGCGGCGGGGGGATCCATTGAGCACGATCACGACAGCCGCCGAGGTCCGTTCGCACCTCCAGCACCCCATAGTCGACGCGGACGGACACATCGTCGAGTGCCTACCCGTGCTCATCGATCACATCCGAAAGGTCGCCGGCGACGACGTCGCCGATCGCTTCGGTGGAACCGCGGTCACCTATTCGTCGCGCTCCTCGAAATTGCTCGAGCGAAGCCCTACGCACGGTCGTGCACCCACGCGGGGCGTGGCCATGGCGCCGTGGTGGGCGCTGCCCACCAACGCCCGCGATCGCGCCACCGGCTTCCTCCCCGGTCTGCTCGCCGAGCGACTCGACGAGATCGGCATCGACTTCGCGGTGCTCTACTCCAGTGTGGGCCTGGCGTGCATCGGCCATCCTGACACCGCCATCCGTACCGGAGCGTGCCGTGGCCTGAACCACTACCTGGCCGACGTAACCGACGGATACCAGCACCTGATGACGGCAACGGCCGTCGTGCCCACGACCACTCCCGACGAGGCCATCGCCGAGCTCGACTACGCGGTGCAGCAGCTGGGCTTTCGGTCGGTGATGTTCAACGACCTCGTCCTGCGTCCGGCCGATGGTGGCGGGGGAGTTGCACGCTGCGACCTCCTCGCGCTCGACAGCGACCATGACTACGACCCGTTGTGGGCGCGCTGCGTCGACCTCGGAGTAGCGGTCACCGTGCACTCGGGCGCGCAGGGTTACGGATTGCGCACGTCGTCGTCGCGCTACATGTTCAACCACATCGGGAACTTCGGCGCCGCCGGGCACGCGTTCGCGAAGGCCGTGTTCTTCGGTGGGGTCACGAACCGCTTCCCCACGCTGAACTTCGCGTTCCTCGAAGGTGGAGTCGCGTGGGGCGTGCAGCTGTTGTGCGACCTCGTCGATCGATTCGCGAAACGCGGCGGCGAGAACATCGACCGCCTCAACCCCGGGCATCTCGACCTCGACGAATGGAACCGCATCCTCGACCAGTACGGCGGCGCACGCTTCGCCGACCCCGGGGTGCGCGAGGCCATGGCCGCACAGAGCGACAACCCGCCGGTCGAGATCGACGACTACCGCGCGTGCGGTGTCGCGTCTGCTGCGGACATTGGTCGGCACTTCGACAACTTCTACTTCGGCTGCGAGGCCGACGATCCCACCATCAGGTGGGCGTACGCGAAGGACGTGAACCCGGGCGGTACATGTCTGCGCCCCGTCCTCGGCTCCGACCTCGGTCACTGGGACGTGTCGAACATGCTCGACGTGCTCCCCGAGGCGTACGAGCTCGTCGACCACGGGCATCTCGACCACGACCAGTTCCGTGATTTCTCGTGCGACAACGCGATCCGATTGCACGGGCTCATGAATCCCAACTTCTTCGACGGCACGGCGGTCGAGCACTACGCGTCGACGCTCATCGCCGAAGAGGTCGCCGTCCGCGCGCAGGTGGCGGGTCGATGAGCTAGCTCGGCGCATCGCCTCTTCGGTATGCCCGGGTCAGAGGCGCATCGCCTCTTCGGTATGCCCGGGTCAGAGGCGCATCGCCTCTTCCTCGGACAGCGGCGGCGGCGCACCGGCTTCACCGTCGCCGGGCGCAACCTCGTGAAACTTCGGGTTGAGGTGGAGCGGTACGGAGATGACGATTGTGCGTGGCCGGAACAGAAGGCGGGCCTTCAGCGCGAGCGCCGACTGGTTGTGCAGCAGGTTCTCCCACCAGCGATCGACGACGAGCTCGGGCAGGATCACCGTCATGTTGTCGTTCGGGTGGCGTGCGCTGACCTCGTCGAGGAAGCGGAGCAGCGGCCCGGTGAGCTCGCGATACGGGGAGTCGACGACCTCGAGCTGGGCATCGACGTCAAAGCGCAGCCAGTCCTGGCGGATGTGCTCGGCCTGCTCTTCGTCGCACACGGTCGCGCAGACCAGGTTGTCGGGGCGGAGCCGCTTCGCGAACGCGATGGCCTCGAGGCTGGAGCGGTGCACACCCGACACCAACACCACGGTGGTGTTGCCGCGCGTGGCGGGCTGCCACTCGGGTTCGACCCGCAACATGTTGGCGACCTTGACGTAGTGCTTGTGGGTGACCCACAGCATCGACATGACGAGCGGGATCACGACGATGGGTACCCAGGCGCCGATCGTGAACTTGGTGATCATCACGACGAGGAGGACCACCGCGGTGGCGACGGTGCCGATGCCGTTGACCGCCATGCCCCAGCGCCAGCCCGACTCGCGCTCCTTGCGGTGATGCACCACCATGCCGGCCTGCGACAGCGTGAAGGCCATGAAGACGCCGACCGCATAGAGCGGGATGAGGCGAGCGGTGTTGCCGCCGAAGGCCACGATGAGGAGCGCCGAGAAGACCGACAGGATCAGCACGCCGTTCGAGAACACGAGCCGATCGCCACGGTTCGCGAACTGCCGGGGCATGAAGCGGTCCTTCGCCAGGAACGAGGCAATGCGGGGGAAGTCGGCGAAAGCCGTGTTGGCCGCCAGGATCAGAATGCTGAAGGTGAAGATCTGCATCACCCAGTACATGAACCCGGTGCCGCCGTACACGTGGCGGGTCACCTGCGAGAGCAGCGTCTCGTCGTGGCTCGGGACGGGGTGCAGCCGGTGGGCGAGAACGGAGATGCCCAGGAAGAGCGCACCGAGGATGGAGGCCATCCACACGAGCGTCTTGCTGGCGTTCTTCGAGGCCGGCTCCTTGAAGGCGCCGACGCCGTTCGAGATGGCCTCTATGCCCGATAGCGCGACGGCACCCGACGCGAAGCCGCGCAAGAGGTAGAAGAGGCCGACGCTCGAAGCGAACTGCGCGTTCTCCTTGATCTCCGCGATGCGCTCGGCGTCGATCGGGATGGGTTTCAGGTCGCCGGTGAACGATCGGACCAGCCCGATTACCAGCAATGCGCCGAGCGCCAGGATGTAGCCGTAGGTCGGCACCGCGAACACGCGGCCAGACTCCTTCACCCCTCGAAGGTTGGCGATCATGATGATGGCGATCGCGCCGAGACACATGAACACCCGGTAGTCGCCGAGACCGCCGACCGCGGACGTGATGGCGGCAACGCCGGCCGACACCGATACGGCGACCGTGAGCACATAGTCGACGAGCAACGACGCCCCGGCCACGAGCGAAGGCACCGTGCCGAGGTTTTCGCGCGCGACGACGTAGGAACCACCGCCGCTGGGGTAGGCCTTAATGGTCTGCTTGTAGCTCGTGGCGACGATGGCCAGCAGTATGAGCACCACGAACGCCATGGGGTTCAGGTACTTGAGCGATGCGATGCCCGCGATCGGGAAGATGACGAACAGGATCTCCTCGGTAGCGTACGCCGTTGACGAGATCGCGTCGGACGCGAACACGGCAAGCCCGACCTTCTTGGTCAGTCGCTGGTGCTGTTCGTCGTGAGAAGGCAGAGGCTTGCCGATCAAGACGCGTTTCAAGGTGGTGTACAAGCTCGCTCGGTTCTCCGAGGGATGGGTCGAAGCGGCGCCGGTCCGCGGACCGATCAACCACCAGCGCGACGGTAATGATGCGGCTGTTCAGGATCCCGGACCCAGACCGCTAAGAACGCGCTAAATCCCGGCCGGACACGTGCGGAACAGCGCCCCATGCGGCCACATCGCGCTGCGTCCGCATTGAGATCGCGACCAATCGCGCGAACGACGCGTCAGGGCCTGCGGGGCCACGCCGGTTGGCCGTCGCGGCGTGGCACCCTTCGACTACCCCTGGTCAGAGATCCCAGATGCGGGTGGCGTTGCCGCACACGATGAGCTCACGCTCGTCGGCGGGAATGCCCGCGAACTCCTCGTCGACCAAGGTGCGTGAGTCGGGCCACGTGCACGCGGGGTGGGGGTAGTCGGTCGACCACATCATGTTCTCGACGCCGATCTCGTAGCGCAGGTTGTGCACCGCAAACGGCTCGTGGATGAACGTGACGGACATGTTTCGCCGGAAGTAGAAGCTCGGCGCCTCGGTGATGGCATCGAACGGATAGTTGCGCTTCGTGGCCATCTCATCGAGGTGGAAGAGCCACCACGGCAGCCAGCCGACACCCGGCTCGACCCACACGGTCTTGAGCCGCGGAAAGCGCTCGAACACGCCGCTCAGAATGAAGTTCCCGCACTGCACCGACGTGAACATCCCCGACATCGGCTGGATCGTGCCCTGCGCGAACTGCGGTAGTTCGCCCGGGTAGTAGGTGATCGGCGCGAGACCGATGTGAAAACAGGCGGGCAGACCGGTCTCTTCGATCGCCGCCCACAGCGGATCGTAGGAGGGGTCGTAGTAGTCGGGCGCACCGAGCTCGATCGGGTACACCGGCAACTGCAGTGACTTCCCGCCCAGCGTCGCGACACGTTGCACCTCGTCGATCGCGATCTCGATGTCGTGGATGGGGATCTGATACGACGCGACGAGACGCTTGGGGTCGGCCGCGGCGAAGTCGACGAGCGTGTCGTTGAACGCGCGTGTCGCGTCGCGCCACCCCGACTCGATCAGGTAGAGGTACCGGAACGCACTGAACTCGCAGTAGCACACCTCCACATCAACGCCGTCTTGATCCATGTCCTTCAGCCGCTCGATGGGGTCGCTGTTGCCCGGGCGGCCGATGGCATGGCGAACACCCTCGAACCCTCGCGGCATCGAGTTCATGCCTTGACGAATCGCTACGCCGCCGCCGCCGACCTTGGCGACCGCAGCGTCATAGGCCCCGTGGAACTTGGTGGCGAGATGCGCCTTGACGGCCTCGTGCGTGAGCGTCACGTGCGAGTCGGCGGAGACGAGACGTTCGTGCGATGCACGTCCGTGCGGTGCGTTCATGAGCTCCCCCTCGGCGGCGAGCGCTGTCCGGCCGCGTCCCAATGCTATAGGGTTCCGTCCAACGGGTCATGGGGAACCCGAGGAACGACGAGCCATGCCGAAGGTGATTCCACCGACCGTCGAGACCGACGACGAGTACTTCTGGGACGGTGTCCAGAACGATCAGCTGCTCATCCAGACCTGCGCGGACTGCGGCAGGTTTCGGCATCCGCCCGTACCCATGTGCGGCGACTGCCACTCGACGGCGTGGACCGCCACGCCGTCGCAGGGCACCGGCACCGTGCACAGCTGGATCGTGTCGCGCCATCCAACCGAGCCCGATGCCGACCCGCGAGTGGTGATACTCGTCGAGCTCGACGATGGCATCCGGTTCGTGTCGAACCTTGTCGACGTCGAACTCGTGGACGTGCACAACGAGATGCGCGTCGAGCTCTGCTTCCGCGTGATCGACGACGTGAAGCTCCCACAGTTCCGCCCGGCGCCGCCACCATCAGGTCAGACACCATCGGTGCAGGGCTGAGTATGGGCGCCGTAGGAAAAACCATCATCGCGGGGATCGGTCAGACCGAGTTCTCGAAGAGCTCCGGCCGCAGCGAGCTCCAGCTCGCAGCCGAGGCGGGCATCGCGGCCATCCGCGACGCGGGCATGACCCCGGCCGACATCGACGGGCTGGTGACGTTCACGCTCGACACGAACGACGAGCTGCTCCTCGCCCGGTGCCTCGGCATACCCGAGATCAAGTTCTGGTCGCGCACCCCGCACGGCGGCGCCGGCGCCCACACCACGGTGCAGCACGCATCGCTGGCGGTGCACGGCGGCAGCGCCAAGGCCGTGCTCGTCTACCGCGCCTTCAACGAGCGATCGGGTCGGCGGTTCGGCCAACCCAACCAACGGGTCACGCCGCCCGGCTGGAACTGGTACCTCCCGTTCGGTCTCGATGTGCCGGCGAAGACCTACTCGCTGGCGTTCCAGCGCTACATGCATCGCTACGGGCTCACCAACGAGGACTTCGGTCGCTACACGGTCGTTGCGCGCAAGCACGCAGCCACGAACCCCAACGCCTGGTTCTATCAAAGGCCCATCACGCTCGAAGATCACCAGAACTCACGATGGATCGTCGAACCGATCCTGCGACTCCTCGACTGCTGCCAGGAGAGCGACGGCGGCGTCGCCATGGTGATCACGTCGGCCGATCGTGCCGCCGACCTGCCACACAAGGCGGTACAGATCGCCGCCATGGCCGACGGTCACGTGCGCGACGGCAACGTGGTCTTCAACTACTACCACGGCGATCTCGCCGAGTTCCCCGAGGCCAAGCTCATGGCCAAGCAGCTCTACGACCAGTCGGGCCTCACCGCGGCCGACATGGACGCCGCGATGCTGTACGAGAACTTCAGCCCCGTGGTGTTTCTCCAGCTCGAGGCGATGGGGTTCTGTGGCCCGGGCGAGGCGAGTGACTTCATCAAGGACGGCAACATCGACCTCGACGGGTCGATCCCCGTGAATACCCACGGCGGTCTGCTGGGCGAGGCGTACATCCACGGCTTGAACAACATCCTCGAAGGTGTGCGCCAGGTGCGTGGCACCGCGGTGAACCAGGTGAAGGGGGTCGAGCACGTGATGGTCGCGGGCGGACGAAGCGGCCTCATCCTTGCCCCCGCCGGCTGAGCCGGTGCCTGCGAATCCGTCACCCGCGGTGCAACGGCACCGCATCGAGATCGATGTGTCGTCGATCGCGCCCGCCGGCGTGCACCATCTGGTCGCCGACCTCGTCATCGCCGCCCACGGCGCCGCCCACGGCGCCACCCACGGCGCCGACCGGGCCACCGGGCAACCGACGATCGTGCTCGTTTGCATGCCCGGCGGTGGCATGTCGCGCCGCTACTTCGACCTGCAGGCCGAGGGTGCCGGGGACAGCTACTCCATGGCGGCCCATCTCGCGGGCCGTGGTGTCGTGGTGGTCCTGCTCGATCATCCCGGCGTGGGCGAGAGCGACGTGCCCCACGACGCGTACACGCTCACGCCGGCAACGGTCGCAGCGATCGACGCAGCAGCCGTAGCGACGCTGCTCGACCGGTTGCGCGCGGGAACGCTCGCGGAAGGCGTTGCGGCGATCCCGCTATTCGTGCCCGTTGGTTGTGGCCACTCGATGGGTGGGCTCGTCACGGTGTGGATGCAGGCCGGGCATCGCACGTACGAGGCGGTCGCCCTGCTCGGCTTCGCCGGTTCGGGGCTGCTCTCGCACCTGACCGAAGCGGAGCGCGCCTACGTCGACGATCCGGAGGGCGTCGCCCGTGACCTCGCACCGCTCGTCGCGACGCGCTTCGGCGCGCCGCGCAGCAGGGGCGGCCGGACCGGCACCGGTTCGTCACCGTTCCTGCTTGCGGTCGACGTGCCCGACAATGCGAAGGCGGCGATCGGCGCTTCGGGCTCTGTGCTACTGACCCTGTGCGGCCTCACGTCGATGATCCCCGGCGCGAGCCGCCCGGCGCTCAATGCGGTGGACGTGCCCGTGTTCATCGGCGTGGGCGAACACGACATCACCGGCGCCGCGCACCAGATCCCCGCGCAGTTCCCGTCAAGTCGTGACATCACGCTCTTCGTGTGCCCGGGTTCCGGCCACAACCACAACGTCGCGCCGACTCGCACCGAGCTCTGGGATCGTCTCCTCGGCTGGCTCCGGCAGGTAGCCAGCGCGGCTCCGTAGGGACGCCACGACGATTCACCATCAGATGGGTACTGCGAGAACCGGGCGAATGACTGGCATCTACCGGTCAGCGGCAAGATCCCCAAGCGCATCGCCAAACTCGCCGATACTCCCGACGCCTGGAAGCCTCACTGACCTGACGCCCGCGCCGCGGTCCGGCGGTCAGTCGTCGAGGCTGAAGCTCTCGGCCGCCACGGTTTCGTGGGTGCGGCCCGTGCGGGGGCGTGCTTCCTGGTAGCTGAGCCAGCGTCGTTCGTCGAAGTCGAACAGCTTGCAGGCGTTGGTGGTGTCCAGGTAGCCGCGCAACGTGAGCGGCTCGTCGATGACGAGACCGGGATACGCCGCGGCGATGGCGTTCTGCGCGTCGTCGAGGTGGTAGCAGGGGATGCGCACGTCTACGTGATGGGGCACGTGGGTGAAGATGCTGTGGAAGAACATGCCGAACGGCCGTCGGACCCGCAGCACTGAGGTGGTGAGTAGCTGCGCGTCGACCTTGTTCCAGTCGCGGCGCTTGGTCCACAGCATGCGCACGTTGATGTGGTGCACGTACACCGTGAACCCGATGAACCAGCAGAACGCCAGGAAGGGTCCGACGAGCAGCTTGGTAATCATCCAGGCTGCACCCAGGAAGTCGCCGCTGAGCACGCCGCCCAGCACGGCGGCGCCGAAGGCCAGGCCGCTGGCCAGCACGCCGAGCACGATGCGATCGAAGGTGATGTCGTGACGGAAACGCTTGGGCGGCCGCAGCACGATCATCTTCGACCACCAGATGCGGGACACGTAGTAGACGCCGGCGCCGAGCGACGACCATTCGAGGCGATGTCGCAGTCGGCGCAGAGGGCCGAAGGTCGCGTACTGCTCTGGGGTGACCGGGTGCCAGACGAAGTCCATCTGTTCGCGGGCGGTATGGCGATGGTGCACGTGGTTGTGCCCCAACTTCCAGGCGGCGTAGATGTGCAGCGACGGCAGGAACAGGATGCGCCCAACGATCGCGTTGAGCCGCTTGCTGTCGAACAGTGCCTCGTGCGCCGCGTCGTGGCCGAGTACGAACATGGCCGAGGTGGTGAATCCCGAGACAAGCCACAGCGCGAGCACCGCCCACCAGGCGTTGACCTCGACGAGGGCGAACACGACGAGCGCGTGCAGCGCTATGTCGCGGCCGGCGAGCCACAGGCCGCGAGCCGTGGAGCGTTCGTAGCATTCGGCCGGGATCGTCGCGATCACCTCGCGCAACGAAGCTGGTCGACCGGCTTGGTGGTCGCCGGAGGCGGCAACGCGTTCGAGCACCGCGCCATCTGCCGGAACGATCATGCCGAATGCCTCCAAGCCCGCAAATGCCAACACGTCATGGCACCCGGCGGAAGTCGTCAATTTGGCGCACGCCGCCCGGTGGACTTGCATTCGGGTCGGATGGCGTGCGGTGCGGCGACCGACCTGGTGGGGTCGGCGTGTGTCGCCTCGGGAGTCAGGCGCCTGTCGCCTGCACGCGTGAGGTTACCAGCGGTGATCCGCAAGCTGGCATCGGCAAACGGGCCGCGATTCGTTGCTTCCTTCGCCGTCAGCGCACGCGCTCGATGCGATGATGCAGACGCCGACGATGCAGACGCACGAAAGGCGTCGCAACGGGTGCTACCGCGAGGCCGCGAAACGCATGTCAGACCGCACGATCACGACCGGGCAGCTGGCGTGGTGCGCGGTGTGCTGGCTCACCGATCCGAGCAGGAGGCCCCGGAACCCGCCCCTGCCCCGATTGCCTACGACCAACAGCGACGCGTCCTGCGAGGCCGTGATCAAGGTTTCGGCGGCGCGGCCTTCGAGAAGGTGTTGCTCGAAGGGAACGGGTGGCCCGCCGTCGAGCAACAGCGCCTCGGCCACCATCTCGTCCTGCATCTTGCGGACCTCGTCGACGAGGTCGGGGGCATCGAGCGGGACATAGCCGTAATCGGGCGCGGCCGGAACGTACGTGGGCAGGTACGCGGTGACCACCACGACGGTGGAAGAGCGAACGCGCGCCTCGTCGATGGCCCACCGCAGAGCGGCGCGCGAACCGTCGGATCCTTCGACACCGACGACGATGCGATTTGCCGCCATGCGAACCCCCCGCTGGTTGGCGCGGACGTCAGACGAGTGCGCCCTCGACCCGCTTCAGCGCATCGTCCTCGGAAACGTTCAACGCGAACGACAGCTCGGACACCAGCACGTTGCGGGCCTTGTTGAACAACGACTTCTCGCCGGCGGACAGCCCCTTGTCGGCGTCGCGAAGAGCCAGGTTCCGCACGACCTCGGCGACCTGGTACACGTCGCCCGACTTGAGCTTCTCCTGGTGGTTCTTGAAGCGGCGGCTCCAGTTGGCCGGCTCGCGCACATCGCGTCGGCCGAGGACCTCGAAAAGGTCCTCGACGTCTTCGGTGCTGATCGGCCAGCGCATGCCGACCTCTTCGGCATTGTCGACCGGGACGGCGAGCGTCATATCGCCGTGGGCCATGCGGAGAACGAAGTAGTCCTTCTCATTGCCGAAGGCCTTGCGCTTCTCCTTCTTTTCGATGACTGCCGCGCCGTGATGCGGGTAGACCACGCGGTCGCCGACTTTGAAGGCCATTGCTCTCCCATGCCATACGAAAAGCCGGTCGGGCGGGTCAGAGGACGCGCGTGCCCGGCTCGTGGGCTTTCAGGATGCCACCGAACCAGCACTTTCTCAACGTGATCGGGCACGTCGGTCGGAAACCTGCCCTTCGGTCGACCGGCGCGGGTCACTACGATGCACTGGCAGCGACGAGGGGGACACCGAGATGCCGATCGCCGGACAACGCGATCCTGATCAGACCCGCGCCGCGCTCACGGCCTGGCTGGGGAGCCGGACCGGTGCGGTCGACGTCGAGATCACGGATCTGGTCGTGCCCCAGTCGAGCGGGTTCTCGAACGAGACCTTTCTCTTCTCGGCATCGTGGACCGATTTGGGCGGACGCACGGCGCACGACCTCGTGCTGCGGTCCCAGCCGCAGGACTACGCGTTGTTCCCCGAGATCGACCTCCTCGCCCAGCAGTACGGATCGATGAAGCTGCTGGGCGAGCACACGGAGGTGCCCGTGGCTCACATGCGGTTCGCTGAGGCCGACACGTCGGTGCTCGGACAGCCCTTCTTTGTCATGGATCGGCTCTACGGCCGGGTACCCGGGGACGTACCGCCGTACACCGAGTCCGGCTTCGTGATGGACATGACCCCGGCCGAGCGCGCCCGGCAGTGGCGTAGCGGCATCGAGGCCATGACCAAGGTGGCCCGCGTCGATTGGCGCACGGTGGGGTTCGACTTTCTCGACAAGCCCCATCACGGCCGCCTCGGGGGCGAGCAACGCCGAAACTACTTTGCGAACTTCCTGGCGTGGGCCGGTGCCGGAAACCCGCAACCGGTCGCCGATCCGGCGTGGGCGTGGCTGGCTGCGAACTGGCCCGACAACGACGTGCTCGAGCTCTGCTGGGGCGACGCCCGTCCGGGCAACCAGATGTACGACGATGACGGCAACGTGCTGGGAATCTTCGACTGGGAGATGGTGTCCATCGGCGACGCCGAGAGCGACCTCGGTTGGTGGCTGTTCCTGCAGCTGTTCCATACCGAGGGCAGTGGGCGCGCCCTGCCCGACGGCATCCCCGACAAAGACGAGACCGTTGCGATCTGGTCCGCATTCATGGGTCGCGAACCCCGGCACGTGGACTTCTACATGCGGCTGGCCGGGTTCCACTTCACGCTGGTGATGCTGCGGATCTCGGCGATGATGAAGTTGCTGAGCCCCGACGCGTGGTCGCCGGCATACGAGACCCACAATCCGGTGATGACCCTCACGAAGCAACTGATCGGCATCGATTGAGGGAGCGACCAGCCCGGTGCGCTCGTGCACGCCATCGGCGGATCGCTCTATGACTGGCGCACGACCGCACCGGCGGCCCGGGTCAGACTTCGCGATTTTGCCGCCACCCTTCGCTGGTGAGAGACAGGGCATCACGCGGCGAGCTGATCGCTGACCCAGGCGACCACCATGTCGAAGGTGCTCGGCGGGAGGAGCTGGCGCAGGTCGCCCAGTGACTCGACGAGCAGGGGGAAGGCGGCGATCGCCTCGCGGGCGAACAGCCCATCGTCCATCCACGCGGCCGTTTCGGAATCGATGCATGGCACGGTGAGCTGATCGCCGGCGCACGCGTTGCGCAGCTCGTACCAGGACCACTCGGGAGGTTCGGTCTGCGCGGCGCACGCCGGTCGGGTGAACCGCAGCGCGGGCGAGTCGAGTGCGTAGAGGGCCGAGAGCGCGGGCCACGAGGGTGGCCGGCCAAGGTCGGCGTCGAGCACGGTCGCGAGCACCCGATCGATCCAGCGCAGGGTGCGCCACACGTGCGGGCCGAGCAGGGGAGGGGCGGTGGCGAGGCCCAGCACCCGGCGGCATGCGTCGACGGCTCGGCCGGTGGTCGCGCCGCTCGACACGACCGTACCGTCGACCGTGCGAACCTCGGACACTACGAGGCCGCCCCGGCCGAGCAATGCGCACACGGTGACCGCGTCGTCGGCCAGGTCATCGGCCGGGTCGTTGCCAGGGTCATCGGCCGGCGGGTCGAGCATCATGCGGTGCCCGGGCGCCACGATGCCGAACGCGTCCCATCCGGCTGGGGCGACGAATCCGCCGAGCGCGCACACGACGTCGATGCAATCGAGGTGGCGGAAGAAGAACTCGACGGGCGGCGCGCCCATCTCCGCCGCATAGTCACATGCTGCGGGCAGTGCGACGCCGATCGCGACGGGTGCGCCGAGCGGGACCTCGGACAGGAGCGACGCGAGGTGTGGCAGCAGTTGCGCGAGTACGCGCGATTCGTCGACGGGCATGAGCCGGCCTCCAGGTGTGGCAAAGGTGGAGGCGGCCGTAGGGGGTCGCGAGCCCGTCGCCCGCACGGTCGACGGTGACCGTAGGGGGGACGAGAATCACGTTACCCAGGGGGTGGGACACTCACGGGCCGGGTCGAGGGCGTCGGGCACTATGAGCCGACCACCGACCGGGCAGGGCGATCAGCTCTTGGGGGGCTTCTTCGACTTGGCGAGGCGGCCACGTTCGGTCGCGTTGAGGGTCACCTTGCGGATGCGGACGATGCTCGGCGTGACCTCGACGCACTCGTCGCCCTCGATGAACTCGAGGGCGGCCTCGAGCGACAGCAGGCGGGGCGGAACCAGCGTGACCGTAGTGTCCGAGGAGGATGCGCGCATGTTGGTGAGCTTCTTCTCACGGCAGATGTTGACGTCCATATCGCCGGGGCGCGGGTTCTCGCCCACGACCATGCCTTCATAGACATCGGCGCCCGGCGCGACGAAGAAGGCGACGCGATCCTGCAGTTCCTTGATCGCGTAGCCGGTGGTGGCACCCGTGCGGTCGGCCACGATGGAGCCGGTGGAGCGGGTGCGGAGCTCGCCCATCCACGGTTCGTAGCCTTCGAAGACGTGGTGCATGAGCCCGGTGCCGCGGGTCTCGGTCATGAATTCGGTGCGGAACCCGATGAGCCCGCGGGCGGGCACGAGGTAGTCGAGCCGGATCCAGCCGGTGCCGTGGTTCACCATCTGCTCCATGCGACCCTTGCGCACGGCGAGCATCTGGGTGACCGTGCCGAGGTGCTCCTCGGGGACATCGATGGTGACGCGATCGACCGGCTCGTGCGTCTTGCCGTCGACCTCGCGGATGACGACCTCGGGCTTGCCGACCGTGAGCTCGAAGCCCTCGCGGCGCATGATCTCGACGAGCACGGCGAGCTGGAGCTCGCCTCGGGCTTGGACTTCCCACGCGTCGGGGCGGTCGGTGTTGAACACGCGCAGCGATACGTTGCCGACGATCTCGGTGTCGAGCCGGCTCTTCACCAGGCGGGCCGTGAGCTTGGTTCCCTCACGGCCGTTGAGCGGCGACGTATTGATGCCGATGGTCATCGACAAGCTCGGCTCGTCGACGGTGATCACCGGGAGCGGACGCGGGTCGTCGATCGCGGCGAGCGTCTCGCCGATGGTGATATCGGGGATGCCGGCCACCGCGATGATCTCGCCCGGGCCTGCTTCTTCGACCGGTACGCGCTCGAGGGCCTCGGTGACGTACAGCTCGCCGACCTTGACCCGCTCGATGGTGCCGTCGGTGCGGCACCACGCCACCTGCTGGCCCTTGCGGATCCAGCCGTTGCGCATGCGGCACATGGCCAGGCGGCCGACGTAGGGGGAGGCGTCGAGGTTGGTGACCCACGCCTGCAGGGGTGCATCGGAGTCGTATACGAGTGCGGGGATCTGCGCGAGCAGCACCTCGAATAGGGGCTTGAGGTCGCTGCCCTGTATTTCGGGATCGAGCGACGCCCAGCCGGCCTTCGCGTTCGTGTAGACGATCGGGAATTCGATCTGGGTCTCGTCGGCGTCGAGGTCGAGGAAGAGCTCGTAGGTCTCGTCGACCACCTCGGAGATGCGGGCGTCGGGGCGATCGACCTTGTTGACCACGAGCACCACGGGGAGCTTCGCCTCGAGTGCCTTGCGCAGCACGAAGCGGGTCTGCGGGAGCGGGCCTTCGCTGGCGTCGACGAGCAGCAGCACGCCATCGACCATGGTCAGGGCGCGCTCGACCTCGCCACCGAAGTCGGCGTGGCCCGGGGTGTCGACGATGTTGATCTTGACGCCGCCGTAGTGGACGGACGTGTTTTTCGCGAGAATGGTGATGCCCTTCTCGCGTTCGAGATCCATCGAGTCCATGACTCGTTCGTTCATGTTGGCGTTGGCGCGAAAGGCGCCGGATTGCCAGAGCATCGCATCGACGAGGGTGGTCTTGCCATGGTCGACGTGCGCGACGATGGCCACGTTTCGGATGTTTGCTTGGGCGGTCACTGGTCGAGGATACCGGCGGCTACCCTTCCCCCCTCGTGAACCTCTTCACGCTTGCCGTGCTCGGCCTCGATCCGCAGAAGATCCTCCAAAAGGGTGGACTGCCGATCCTCGCGCTCATCGTGTTCGCCGAATCCGGGCTACTCATCGGATTCTTCCTCCCGGGCGATTCGCTGCTGTTCATCGCCGGGTTCCTGTCGTCGGGCGCCGGTGACAACACACTGCCGGCGCTGCCCTGGGTGCTGCTCGTCGCATTTGCTGCCGCGGTGCTCGGCGATCAGGTCGGCTACGTGTTCGGTCGTCGGGTCGGCCCGGCGTTGTTCAGCCGTCCCGATTCGCGCATCTTCAAGCAGGCGTACGTGCAAAAAGCCACGGTCTTTTTCGAGAGGCACGGCGCGAAGACCATCGTGCTGGCGCGCTTCGTGCCCATCGTGCGCACGTTCGCGCCCATCGTCGCCGGTGTCGGGCACATGAAGTACCGCACATTCGTGTTCTACAACATCTTCGGTGGCTTGTTGTGGGCGGTTGGTCTCACCACCCTCGGCTACTTCCTCGGCGAGATCGACCTGGTCAAGAACAACATCGAGATCGCGGTCCTTGTGGTGGTCGCCGTGTCGCTGTTGCCCGTGGTGCTCGAGTTGGTCAAGCACCGCCGCTCGCGCCACGCACACGCTGACGACGCACGCTGACGAGGCACGCTGACGATCAGCCAATCCCTTGGCGCTGAATGGGTTGGTGCTCGCGATGCAGGTCTCGCCGGTGAGCGAGCACGAACCTGGCGCGCCCATGCCGGTCATCGTGAACGATTCGGGGATTCGGGCGGCCGTGGCATCGGGCTCCTCGAGCAGAGAGGCGTGACAGCACCGGAAAAGCACGAAGGACCGCCCCGAATGTCGGGACGGTCCTTCGTAAAGGCGAGGTCGTTCGAGCGGCTAACCCGCTCGAACAGCGGTTTGCGGATGCTCAGGCGTCGGCCGGCGCGGTGGCCGGCGTCGAGACCAGGGTGGGCTTTTGGCGAGCCGAGAAGATCAACGCACCAATGAGCACCACCAGGGCGGCACCGGCCACGGCGTAGCCGCCCGCCTCGGGGGTGGACAGCACCGGGTTGTCGGGGTTGATGTTGGACAGCTTGATGATCGCCGGGAGGATAAGCAGCGAGACCAGGTTCATCACCTTGATGAGCGGGTTCAGCGCCGGACCGGCGGTGTCCTTGAACGGGTCACCGACGGTGTCGGCGATGACCGCCGCCTTGTGGGCGTCGGAGCCCTTGCCGCCCTCGTGGCCGTCCTCGATGTACTTCTTGGCGTTGTCCCACGCACCACCCGCGTTGGACAGGTAGTTGGCCATGAGTTGGCCGGTGAGGATGACCGCGGCGAGGAACGCGCCGAGGGCGAGGTAGCCGATGCCGAACCCGATGATCACGGGGGCGAGCACCGCGAGAAGCGCCGGTGTGGCGAGCTCGCGCAACGAGGCGGCGGTGCAGATGTCGATGACCGGGCCATAGTCGGGCAGCTTCTCGCCGCTCATGATCTTGCCGTCAGCGAACTGGTTGCGGACCTCTTGCACGACCACGCCGGCAGTGCGGCCGACGGCGCGGATGGCGAGGGACGAGAACAAGAAGGCGATCGACCCACCGATGAGCAGGCCGATGAAGACCTTCGGGTCGGCCAGGTTGATCGGGATCGCGTCGAACACGCCACGCGGCGTGGTCTTCAGCGTTTCCACGAGCGCCGGGTCGAGCACCTCGCTGGCCGCCGACTCGATGTACGAGGCGAAGATCGCCACTGCGGCGATCACCGCGGAGCCGATCGCGAAGCCCTTAGTGACGGCCTTGGTGGTGTTGCCCACGGCGTCGAGGCTCACGAGGATGCGCTCGGGTTCGCCGTGGAACTCGCCCGACATCTCGGCGATGCCCGCCGCGTTGTCGGACACCGGACCGAAGGTGTCCTCCGAGACGATGACGCCGGTGGTGGCGAGCATGCCCATGCCGGCGAGTGCCACCAGGTACAGCGAGAACTGCAGGTTGCCGTCGCCAAGGGCGAGTGCGGTACCGATGCCGATCGCGATGGCGATGATGGCGTACACCGACGACTCGAGGCCGTAGGCGGTGCCCGAGAGCACCACGGTCGCGGGGCCGGTGCGGGCCGATTCGGCGATCTCTTTGACCGGCTTGTAGTGCGTGGCGGTGAAGTACTCGGTGAGCCGGCTCACGACCTGCGCGAGCACGAGGCCGATGACGACCGCACCGAAGCACTTCCAGCCGGCGTTGGTGGTCTCGCCCGCGATGTTCTCGTTGCCCACGTAGGTGAGCGCCACGATGAGCGTGCCGATAACGGTGAGGACGCCAGCCACGAGGAAGCCGCGGTTGATCGGCTTGAGGGCGTTGGTCTCGCCTTCGCGGGCCTTCACCACGAACACGCCGGCGATGGACGCGACCACGCCGATAGCGCGTGCCGCGAGCGGGAACATGATGCCGAGCACCGGGTTCATCCCGATGGAGTTGAACGCCGCCACACCGAGGATGATCGAGGCCACGAGGGTGACCTCGTAGGACTCGAAGAGGTCGGCGGCCATGCCGGCGCAGTCGCCCACGTTGTCGCCCACGTTGTCGGCGATGGTGGCCGGGTTGCGCGGGTCGTCCTCGGGGATACCGGCCTCGATCTTGCCGACGAGGTCGGCGCCGACGTCGGCGGCCTTGGTGAAGATGCCGCCGCCGACGCGCAGGAACAGCGCCAGAAGCGAACCGCCGAAGCCGAACCCGATGAGGATCGCCGAGCTGGTGTTCTGGAAGAACATGATGATCGCGGTGGCACCGAGGAGACCGAGGCCCACGGTGAACATGCCAGCGATGCCGCCCGTGCGGAAGGCCACGGTAAGTGCACGTGGCATGGAGCCGGTGAGCGCCGCGGCTGCGGTGCGCACGTTGCCACGAGTGGCGAGGGTCATGCCGATGTAGCCGGTGAGGCCCGAGGCGAAGCAGCCGAGGACGAAGGCGAGGGTGCGCCAGACGCCCGACTGGGCGAAGCTCAGCGCCGTGCCACGGTCACCCGGCTTGACGATCTCGGTGGAGGTGAAGAACACGACCGCGGCGAGCGGTATGAGGATCACGGCGATCGTCTTGAACTGCCGCCGGAGATACGCCGAGGCGCCCTCTTGGATGGCGTAGGCGATCTCCTTCATCTTCGGCGTGCCCTCGTCCTCGGCGAGCACCAACTTCATGAGGTAGAAGCCGACGGCGATGGCGAGCAGAGCGGCGGCTACAGAGGACCAAAGAATCGCCCATTCGCCCCCCTTTAGCGTGAAATCCTGCCAACCGCCTTCTGAGGCGAGAAGGCTGGTCAAACTGCTACTCAAGAGAATCCTCCAGGTGATGGGTGATGCGCGCCGAGCCCCGGGCTGCGACGCAGACCCGCCGAAACTACGGGCGGGGGGAAATTGTACGCAAGCTGCAGGTCAGCAAGCGTGATGGGGCGGCCCTCGGGCCGGGCGCTGTCGCACCCCCTCCGTACCATTCGCGTCGATGACGTCGATGTCCCTAGGATTGCCCCCCATGCCCGCCGAACCCACCCGCTCTGAGCCACGCGCCCCGGGCCGAGTTCGGCGTCCCACTCGCACCGCTGCCTTCGGCTCCGGGCGCCGCGAGAGTCACGATGCGTCGGATTTCTACGGGCGCTTCGTCGACCCCGACATCTCGCCCGACCACGAGGTCATCTCACCCAAGGTCCTCGACCGGATCATTCTCGGCGACGCCCGCGAGTTGCTCGCGACGAACGAGTTCGTGGCCGACAATTCCGTGGCGTTGCTCGTGACCTCGCCGCCGTACTTCGCGGGCAAGGAGTACGAGGAGGCCATCGGCACGGGCCACATCCCCGGTAGTTACAAGGAGTACCTCGCCATGTTGCGCGAGGTGTTCGCCCTCAGCGCAAACAAGCTCGAGCCGGGTGGGCGCATGGCAATCAACGTGGCCAACCTCGGTCGCAAGCCGTACCGGTCGCTCGCCGCCGACGTCGTCACCATCCTGCAGGACGACCTCAAGTTGTTGCTCAGGGGCGAGATCATCTGGCAGAAGGCGCTCGGCGCCGGTGGTTCTGTTGCGTGGGGAAGCTTCCAGAGCGCGGCCAACCCGGTCCTGCGTGACGTCACCGAGCGCGTCATCGTCGCGAGCAAGGGCCGCTTCGACCGAGCGATCGATCGGCCCACACGGGCGAAGCGTGGCCTGCCCCACCAGGTCTCGATCGACGTCGACCGCTTCATGGAGGCCACCACCGACGTGTGGGAGATCGCGCCCGAGAGCGCGACCCGCGTCGGGCATCCGGCGCCCTACCCCGTCGAGCTGCCGGCCACGCTCATCGATCTCTATACCTACGTCGGCGATCTCGTGCTCGACCCGTTCATGGGGTCGGGCACCACGGCGGTCGCCGCGGTCGAGCGCCGTCGGCACTACCTCGGCTTCGACACCGATGCGGCCTACGTCGCGGCCGCCGACGCGCGCATCGTCGGCGCGCGGGAGCGGGCCACGGCGCCGTTGCGGGTCACGGTGCCGGTCACTGGCGACGAAGCCAGCACGCTCTCGCCGCGCGCGCTCGCCACCCGCGAGGGCAAGAAGGCCAAGGACATCGCCGCCCAAGTCCTGGGCGAAGTCGGCTTCGTCTCGGTCGAGTCGAACGTGAAGCTCTCCACCGGCATGGTCATTGACTTCGTGTGCACCGACCCCACCGGCGGGATCTGGTACGTCGACTTCTCGGGCACCTCCAGCAGCATCCGCGCCGGGCTGCGGCGCACCGACGCCATCTGGAAGAGCCTCGGGCGCTCGGCACTCGTCGAACGCCGGGGTGCGTCCACCGACCCGCGCTGGTTGGTACTCACCACCGACTCGGTCCCGGCGGCCGGCCCGGCGTGGAAGGCGCTGCAGCAAGGTCGCAAGCTCGGGCTGGTCCACGACGCGCTCGACGTGTTCCAAGAAGCCACGGTCGAACGACTGAAGATCTACGCCGCGGGTGATTCCGCAGCGCGACTTCCGTTCTTTCCGAAGGACCAGCCATGACCACGTTGCGGGCGTAGGGAGCACAACACGTGGCGACAGCCCGCACCGAGATCACCGAGATCGTCACCGGGCTCGGCATGCTCGGTTTCGCGTCGCTCGAGCACGCCATCACGGTCCGCTCGGCGCTCGTGCGCAATGTCGAGACCGTCCACTTCGAACGGCTCGAGGACGCGTTCGCACAAGGTACGCATCGTCGTGAGTTCGTCGTGGCGTGGGCGAACGGCGAGGCGTTCGCACGGAGCAACGACGGACTGCGTGGCCGGCCGCCGTGGCAGGTCGAGTGGAAGGGTCCGCACAAGCCGCCGGGGTACGAGCAGATCCCGGCTGACCTCCGGGTCGATCACGTCTACCTGCTGTCATGCAAGTACGGCTCGACGATCCTGCACAACGTCTCGCCGGCGCACCTCTTCGACCGCCGCTTGGCCGACCGGCGTGGCGAGCGCGTCGACTGGTTTGCGACGGTCGCCCCCGAGGCCTATCAGGATCTGTACTCGGCGTGCCGTGCCGAGATGGGACGCGATGAGCTGCCGGCCGATGTCGGCGACCTCCGCACCGATCACCGGCGCGTGTTCAAGTCGTTGCCCCGCACATGGTCGGCCGGCACCGCCGAGCCCTATCACGAGCTCGTGCGCTCGGTGTCGGTCGTATCCGCGCAACGCTGGAACGCCAGCCTCACCCCGGCGGTGCGCGAGGAGTTCCTCTGGCGCATCCTGCGACTGCAGCCGTCGCCCTACTTCGTGCTGGGGGCCACCGACGAGCACGATCCTTTGCGGTATCGCGTCCTCACCCCGTGGGATTTCCGGGCCCGGTTCGCGTTCCGGGCCTTCGACGCGTGGCCGCACGTGGTCGGCCAACCCATCGTGCGGTGGCGTGCCGTCGTGCTCGATCGCGTGCTCGGCACGGAGCGCACCATCGACGGCCACGTCGAGATCCGCTGGAGTCACGGTCGGTTCTCGGGCGTTCCCGAGGCCAAGGTGCACCTCGATTCGCATCCCCACACCGTGGCCGGGTACGAGCCCCTCAGCTGATGGGGTCGATCGCGTGTTGCGCGGTCGACCAGCGGCGCGCCACGAGCTCGCGCGCGAGGGCTGCGTCGCTCGTGACGTAACGACGCAGCGTGTCCCGGTCGAGCTCGTGTATGCGATCGCGCTCGACTTCGACGATCGGCAGACCGAAGTGGCGCGCCAGCGACTTGAGCCCGCACGACAGTCCAGACTTCGGGTCGATCTCGCTGCGGTACAGCCGGTAGCCGTCGAGGTGACGGTGGTGGTACCACCGGCCCCGGTAGGCGCCCGGGTGCCCGAGTAGCGGGTTTCGCGAGAGCGCGATGCTCGGGTCGTGCGTGATTCGTAGGCCGAGGTCGACGCCGATGAGGCGCGCCCGATCGTCGAGGAACGGGAGATCGAAACCTGAGCCGTTCCAGGTGACGAGCACGCCGGGGGTCAGCGCGGCGACGGCACGGTCGAGCGCCACGAGCAACTCGTACTCCGATCCGTCGAGCACGAGCTCGACGCCGGGGCCCACGATTGCCACCCCGACGATGGGCGCCACGGTCGGATCGAGACCGTCGACGGTGGTGTCGGTCTCGATGTCGAGGCCGTACAGCGGCGGCTCGGTGGTGGGTTCTCGGCTGATGCACCAGAGCCTACGAACTCGAGGCCGAGGAACTTGCAGCCCTCTCGTGTCAGGACCTGTGGAGGCACCGAGATGTGTGTTCTGCAAGATCGTTCGAAGCGAGCTGCCGGCGTTCGGGGTGGCGCGCACCGAGGCGTGCACGGCGTTCCTCGACGCGCACCTCAGACGCTGATCGTCAACCGATAGCCGCGCGCGTCGCGCTCGTCGTCGTCGCCCAGTACGAGTGCGCGACCGGTTGCGACGCGGCGTGCGGTCCACGCGGCGGCGAATGCGTCGAGTACGTCATCGGGTTTCGCGCCCCGCGGGATGGTCTGCATCAGGTCGTCGAGATCTACGAAGTGTTCGCGCAACGCGTCTCGTCGTTCGGCGCTCCCGCCGGGCGTGCGCTTCGGTTCGGCGCATGGTTCCCCGCGCACCACCGCGAAAGACGTCTCGGGGTGCACCTCGCTCAGTCGGGGTTGCATAGATGGGTCGATACGCGACGCGAGCTCGCGCATCTTGGGTAGCAGGTTGAACGCTTGGATCGACAGCCCCTTGCCGCTCGCGGCGCGACATCGCGCGAGCGCATCTGCGTAATCGGTTGCCTCGAGTACGTCGAGCGGTGGGGTGGGGAACAGCGAGCTACGTCGCGCGCCGAGCAACCGACGCGCCGCGACGTCGGCCGCGCGGTGTCCGTCGGCGGCGAGGCCGATCGGCATGTCGATGCCCACCGCGGCGAGGCGGCCCGAGCCGAGGTCGATGGTCACCGGGGCGATGTCGGGCACCACGGCGACCGTCGACGGCGAACCCGGTTCGATGCCCGTGATGACCACGACCCAGCCGCCACGACATCCATCGACCCCCGCCACCGCGAGCGCGGCCGGGCCCACCTCTGGATCCGATGTGGCCGCGCTCCTATGGTTAGCGAGTCGCATCACAAGGGAGCATTCATGGGTCGCCTGGCGGGAAAAGTCACCTATGTCACCGGCGCTGCGTCCGGCATCGGTCTCGAGTGTGCGCGTCGGTTCGCGAACGAGGGTGCCGTGGTTGTCGGCGCCGACCTTCGCACCAACGACTCGTGGGCCGAGGTGGTCGCCGCGGCGCCGGCGGCGGGCTTCCACGTACTCGACGTGCGCGACGAAGCGGGCCAGCTTGCGGTAGCCGCCGACATCGTGGCGACGCACGGACGCATTGACGTAGTCGTCACCGCGGCCGGTATCGCGGGCGGGGGTTTCGTGCACAACATGACCCTCGAGTCGTGGCAGCTCGTGCAAGACGTGAACATCACCGGCACGTTCCTCACCGCCAAAGCCGTGCTCCCCGCCATGATCGCGCAGCGCAGTGGGTCGATCATCACCGTGGCCAGCGTCGAGGGACTTGAGGGTTGCGAGGGCGGTAGCACCTACAACGCGTCGAAGGGGGCAGTAGTCCTGCTCACGAAGAACCTCGCGTGCGACTACGGCGCGGCCGGTATCCGCGCGAACTCGATCTGCCCCGGCTTCATCGACACGCCGCTGCTTCAGAGCGTGGTCGCGAACATGCCCTACGCCGATCAGATCAAGGCGCAGCACAAGCTGGGTCGCTTCGGCCGGCCCGACGAGATCGCGGGCGCGGCGTTCTTCCTCGCGTCCGACGATTCGTCATTCGTGACCGGCGTTGCCCTACCGGTGGACGGTGGCTACGTGGCGGGCCATTCGTACGGCGTGTCGAAGATGCTGTTCGGCGGAGCCGAGAAGTAGCACTCTGTTCGGCGGAGCCTGAGCGCTCAGGTGCGGTTGCGGAATGGTACGGCCATCGCACCCACGGCAACTGCGCCGAGCACGAGGATCGCCCACTGCCCGGTGACCGCCGAGAGCACGAGCAGGGCCAGGAGAACGGCCGCGACGAGAACGAGCAGCCCAGTGGGGACCGGTTTACGTTCGTTCACGGTCAACGCCCTTCGAAGTTCGCCGGGCGCTTTTCGATAAAGGCGAGTGGGCCTTCGACGGCGTCGCGGGTCGAGCTCAGCGCATGCCCTTCGCGCGCCTCGATGCCGAACGCCTTGTCGATGGGGATCCCGTCGCTCTCGCGCACGGTGCGCTTGATGGCCTGCACGGCGAGCGGGCCGTTCTGGGCGATGCGTGCTGCGAACCGGAGTGCCTCGTCGAGCACGTCGGACGCGTCGACGACGCGGTTCACCAGGCCATACCGCAGGGCCTCGTCCGCAGTGATCGAGTCGCCCGTGAGCAACACCTCCATCGCTATGGCGTGGGGGAGCTGACGGGCCATGCGCGTCGTGCCGCCGCCGCCCGCCATGATGGCCCGCTTCACCTCGGCGAGCCCGAACGTGGCGTGGCGCGCGGCGATGCGGATGTCGGTGCCGAGCACGAGCTCGCACCCACCGCCGATCGCGAGTCCGTTGACCGCCGCGATGATCGGCTTGTCGAAGGCCACGCCTTTCAGGACGCCCCTCGTGAGGATGCGGGTGTCGGCCAGGATGCGGTGGTCCCACTCGTTCTCGGGCTTGCGAGTCCCGGAGTAGAGCGGGATCACCTGGCCGAGATCTGCGCCTGCGCTGAAAGCGATGTCACCGGTGCCGGTGATGATGACCGCGCGCACGCGATCGTCGGCCGCGAACTCGGTCCACGCGTCGGCGAGTCGGCAGAACGCCTCTGGGTCGAGTGCGTTGCGCTTTTCGGGGCGATCGATGCGCACGATCGCGACGTGGCCATCGCGTTCGATCACGATCGGTGACATTGGTGTTCCTCCACTGTGTCAGGCTGGGACCGAGGCATCACGACGTTGGCACGAAGCGGACTTCGAACATCTCGGGCCATCGCTTGCCGGTGAGCAGGAACGTAGCGTTCGTTGCGTCGTAGGCGATGCCGTTCAGTGCGCCGTCGGGATCGTCGATGGTGGATCTTGGACGCAACTCGGGCATATCTGCGATCGCGGTCACCTGTCCCGAGGTGGCGTCGATGCGCACGATGCGGTCGGTTCTCCACACGTTCGCGTACACCGCCCCACTCACGCATTCGAGCTCGTTGAGATTGGTCACCGCGGCACCGGCGAGGGAGACGACTACGGTGCGCCGCCCGACGAGGGTCTGCGGATCGCGAACGGTCAAACGGGCGGAGCCGTCGCTGGTGATGATCTCTTCGCCGAGCGCGCAGATACCCCAACCGTCGGCGTCGTACTCGAGCCGTGTGACTTCGGTGAACGTCGCGGCATCGAGTACGAACGCGACTCGCTCTTGCCAGGTGAGTACGACGAGGCGGTCTCCGATTCTCGTGAGGCCCTCGGCGAACATGGTCGCGGGGAGGTCGTAGCTGCGCAGCACCCGCCCGCTCGCCCGGTCGATTGCGCGTACCGACGATCGGCCGTACAGACCGCTCGACTCGTAGAGGACCGTGCCGTCGATCGCGAGGCCCTGGGTGAACACATTCGTTTCGTGCGCCTTCCGGGCGATGATCTCGGCGCGCCACGTGACGCTGGCCGTGGTGTCGGTGACGCGGCGCGTGGGGCCGGTGTCGTCGGAGCATCCGGCGATCGACGGCGTCGCGAGCAGCACGCACGCGAGCACGGCTCGCCGGGCACACAGGAGGACGTGCACCGCAGGCGACGGCGACTCGCGTGTGCCCGGGCTTCGAAAGCGCATGAGTCGGCACGCTAGTTGTGTGCCGGGTTCGGTAACGTCCGCCAGCGTGCGACGGGCGAGTGCTCGACACCGGGGAGGAAGCGGCCATGGGTGAGCTCGACGGCAAGGTGGCGTTGGTGACCGGCGCTATCCGACGGCCCTTCATGGGGGCGGCGACCGCGCGGTTACTCGCGTCTCGCGGCGCTGCGGTGGTGTGCGCCGACAAGGTGGCCGCCGCGGGCGACGACTCCCCCGATCGTGACACCACCGTGGTGCGATCCGAGGCGCTGCAGACACTGGTGGCCGAGCTCACGGCCGCTGGACACCGCGCCGTAGCGATCGATATCGATTCGGCCGACGAAGACTCGGTCGGGCGAGCGGTCCGCCGTACTGTGATGGAGTTCGGCCGGCTCGACATCTGCTGTCACCTCGGCGGTGGCACGTCGCCCGAACGCGATCGTCCGCTACTCGAGATCAGCCTCGACGACTGGGACGCCACCTGCGAGCGCAACCTGCGGAGTGTGTTCGTGCTCAACCGAGCGGTGGCCGAGCAGATGATCAGCCAGGGCAACGGCGGGGCGATCGTCAACCTCGGGTCGTTCGCCGCCGTGCGACTCGGTTCGGGACCACCGGCGTTCAGCGCGGCGAAGGCCGGTGCCGAGGCGCTCACGTGTCTGTTCGCGAAGGAACTCGCCCCGCACGACATCCGGGTCAACATGATCCACGCACTCTGCGTCGACGCCGGTGACGGGCCGATGAACCCCGGCTTGTCGCGCAACGCCGAGGCGAGCGGTCGCAGCCCCGATCAGTGGATGCGCGACATGGTGCCGATGGGCCGTTACCAGTCGCCTGACGAAGTGGCGTCGGTCGTGGCGTTCCTCTGCGGTCCGGGGGCCAGCTTCACGTCCGGGCAGGCATTTTCGGTGTCCGGCGGCGCGTGCTGACCGAGTAGCACCCTTGGGTTTGCCGAACCGACCACCGACCGCCACCGCACGGTGGCCATGCGCCGTTCGTAATGGGTTGGTAATGACCGTGACCGCTTGAATGGCGGGTTTCGGCCCGGAATTGGCCACGGAACATGACGAACCCGGGTCCTTCTTGACAGTTCGGTTACGAAGGTGAAGGATTCCGATCGTGGAACTCGATCCGCCCGTCCCGTTCTCGATGGCCCTCGACGAGCCCGCTCGCGGCGCGAGCGTGCTCGTCGAGTCGGATCTCGAGGATTGGGCCTGGGCCATGCGGCTCGAAGAAGAGCTCGACTACGACCTGCTCGCCAACGACGTCGTCGCCGTACGCCGCCAACGGCTGGTCGGCCGCGTACGGGTCGTTGCGCTCGTTGCCGCGGTGTCCAGCGTCGTCGGCGTCATCCGGATCGGGTTCGAGTACGGCGTCGGTGTCGGCATCGTCGGCGCCTGGGCCCTGCCCGTCGTCGTGCTGGCCGTCGTGCTCTCCGCCGAGAAGGTGCTGCTCCGCTTCTCGCGGTGACGATTCCCTCATGCCAGACTGCCGTCCATGAGGATCGGTTACACCGGAGAACACGAGACGCTCCGCCACGAACTACGCGCGTACTACGCCGACCTGCTCACCCCCGAGCTGCGGGAGCGAGTGGCGAGCGATCACGGCATCGGGCCCAACACCCGCGAGGTCGTGGCGCGCTTCGGCAAGGACGGCCTGCTCGGTCAGGGCTGGCCCGTTGAGTACGGCGGCAAGGGCCACGGTCCGATGGAGCAGTTCGTCTTCTTCGACGAATCGATGCGGGCCGGTGCGCCGGTGCCGATGCTCACCATCAACACCGTTGGACCCACGATCATGGCGTACGGAACCGACGCGCAGAAGCAGTACTTCCTGCCGAAGATCCTCGGCGGCGAGATCCAGTTCTGTATCGGCTACAGCGAGCCGTCGGCGGGCAGCGACCTCGCGGCGCTCACCACCCGCGCCGAGCGCGATGGCGACGAATACATCGTCAACGGCTCCAAGCTCTGGACATCGCTCGCGAGCGACGCCGATTGGTGCTGGCTCGCGGTGCGCACCAACCCTGAGGTGAGCAAGCACAAGGGCATCTCGATGCTCCTCGTCGACATGAAGAACACGCCTGGCATAACCGCAGTGCCGCTCAACCTGCTGCCCGGGCACAACATCTGTCAGGTCTACTTCGAGGACGTACGGGTGCCCGTCGCCAATCGGGTGGGCGAGGAGAACGGCGGTTGGCGCCTCATCACGAGCCAGCTCAACCACGAGCGGGTCACGTTGTGCAGCTCGGGCATGATCGAGAAGTACATCGACGAGACCCGCGAATGGGCTCGTGCAACCAAGCTCGAGGACGGAACACGCGTCATCGACCAGCAATGGGCACAGCTCATCCTGGCCCGTATCTATGCCCGACTCGAGTTTCTGCGTCTCCTCAACTGGAAGATCGCCTGGTCGGCCCAGACCGACAGCCTGCACCCGGCCGATGCGTCGGCCACCAAGGCATTCGGCACCGAGTTCTTCCTCGAAGCATTGCGAGGGTGCCAGGAGATCGTCGGCCAGGCGGGCTACCTCCCCACCGGGTCGCCAGGGGCCGTGCTCGCCGGCCAGCTCGAACAAGCCATGCGCGGCCTGCTCATACTCACGTACGGCGGGGGTACCAACGAGCTGCAGCGCGACATCATCGCCATGTTCGGGCTGGGCATGCCCCGCGCCGATCGCTGATCGACTCATCCACCGCGACTCACCCGCGACCTTCACGGAGAACTCCTGCAATGGACTTTGCACTCAACGAAGAACAGAACGCCACCCGCGATCTGGCCCGCCGGATCCTGGGCGATCTGGTCACCCCCGATCGCCACAAGGAGCTCGAGGGTGCCGGTGAGTGGTTCGATCACAAGGCATGGAGTGCGCTGGCCGATGCGGGGCTCCTCGGCATCGCGCTGCCCGAGGCGTATGGCGGCGCGGGGCTCGGCTTCCTCGAGGTCGCGTTCGTGCTCGAGGAGATCGGACACACCGTCGCCAAGCTCCCCTACATGGCCTCGATCGTCCTCGGTGCGCTGCCCATCGCCGAGTTCGGTACCGCCGAGCAGCAGGCCGCGTGGTTGCCATCGCTCGCCGACGGTTCCTCGGTTGCCACCGCGGGCCTGGTCGCGGGACGCGCGACCACCGCGGTCGAAGCCGACGGTCAATGGACCCTCACCGGTCGCCGCGACTTCGTGCCCGCGGGTCTCGATGCCAATCTTGCGCTGATCCCCGCCGACACGCCGTCGGGCAACACCGTGTTCGTCGTCGATCTGAAGGGTGCAGGCGTCACCCTCGTGCGCCAGGACACCACCACCGGCATTCCCGAAGCGCAGGTCGAACTGGCCGGCGCGCCGGCCATCGGCGTCCTCGGCGCGGTGGGCGGAGGCGGCGAGATCGTGGCCTGGATCACGTTGCGCGGCACCGCCGCGCTGGCGGCCATCGCCGTGGGTGTGTGCGAGGCAGCGCTGCGCATCACTGCGGAGTACACCAAGACCCGCGAGCAGTTCGGCCGCCCGATCGCCACCTTCCAAGCCGTCGGCCAACGCGCGGCCGATGCCTACATCGACACCGAAGCGGTTCGGCTCACCGCGCTGCAGGCCGCGTGGCGCATCAGTGAAGGTCTCCCGGCCGAGAACGAGGTCGCCATCGCCAAGTTCTGGGCGGCCGACGGCGGTCAGCGCGTCGTGCACGCTGCGCAGCACCTGCACGGCGGCATGGGCGTCGATCGCGACTACCCCGTCCATCGCTATTTCCTGTGGGCGAAGTCGATCGAGCTCACCTTTGGTGGAGCGACTGCGCAACTGTTGAAGATCGGCAAGGCCCTGGCCGACGGCTGACCCGCAGGCTGCCGTCAGGCGGCTTCGGTTTCGCGTTCGGGGGGTGGGGCGGAGGCGTACCAGACCATGTCGTTGTAGATGGGTTCGCCGAGTGGGTGGCGGTAGGTGTGTCCGGGTGGCGGGCCGGGTGGCTTGTTGGTGCCGGGTGGTGCGGGTTTGACGTGTCCTTGGATGATGCAGCCGTTTTGCAGTCGGTGGATGAGTCCGTCGGGCTGGTTCGCGTTGCCTTCGACGGTGCAGTGGCCGCGGTGGATGGCGTCGTGGTGGAACGGGCAGTGCGCCGCCAAATTCTCGGTGTCGGTGACGCCGTGGTCGCGGCCCCAGTGGAGGATGTGGTGCACTTCGAGGTGGCGCGTGTTGGCGCATCCGGGGTAGCGACAGATCCGGTCGCGGTCGAGGACCACGCGGCGGGTGTGGGCCGGGATGGCGTGCTGTTTGCGGCCCACGTTCACTGGTAGGCCTTCGGTTTCCCACAGTGGCCGCACGACACCGTCGCACGTCAACTTTTCGAACAGCGAACGCGGGATGCCGGGGCCGTTGTCGATCCAGGTGCCTTCGGTGTCGAGGTGGATGTAGGTCCGGTAGTGGTCGCGGCGATCGGGGCTGTCGACCGCACCCAAGGACCGGTGGGCGACGTCGACGAGGGCGTCGGCCCACGACACGTCTTTGCGGCCGGCGTGGAACAACCGGTTGTGTGCTTCTTTCAATGCTTGGTCGACGACGGCGCCTTCGTCGGCGGGGAGCTCGAGGTGCAGGGAGAAACGGCCGTCGTCGTTGAAGCCGTGCGACAACCGGCCCGGCGCCAAAGCCGCCGCGATCCGTGCTTGTTCTGCGGCGTCGCGTTCCGCGGCTTCGCGTTTGGCTTTCGCGGCGAGCCACGCCGGGTCGTTCGGCTTCTCGTCGGCCACCGGGTCGGGGTCCTTCGGCTTGTCGTCCGCGTAGCGGAACCGCGACAACGTCGCCGAAAGCTGGCCGACCGTCGCGTTCTTCGCTTGCTCGCACACCTCGACGTCGGTGTGCGACCTGGCATGCGCGACGACGACCGCGACCTGATCGACCGACAGTTCACCGTTTCCGAACGCGGCGAACGTCGCCGGCAACTCGTCACGACGCCGGGCCATCGCGACCATGCGTTTGGCCCGCGCCGGTGACAGGCCGGTTTGCCACGCCAACCAATGCTCCGGGCTGCGCAACCCCGGGCCGCTCCAGGCGTTCACCGTGAGTGCTTCGGCGACCAGCTCAACCACGCGCGCGTGCAACACGTTCAAATGCCCGCACAACGTGACGAACTCGGCATGAATACGCAGCGTCGTCGCCTCCGTAGAAACCTCAACCACATGCACGCTCATCGGCCGACACATGCAGACGCACGCGCAACCGGCCACTGCGAACGCATCGAACGACGGAGCAGATTCGTCTTCGCAAGTGACCGAGTTGGAGCCATGCCCACAGTATGACGGGGGCCTGTGACAGTCTCGGCCCGCTGCGATGCATGGCGTTCGTCGTCAGCTATTGCCTGCTCGCCAGAGTGCTTCAGCCTCGCCCAGCAGGGTCACCGGCGGCGCGTCGGAGCGGTACTCGTCGAGGATCTCGCGCCACCGGTTCGACGCGCCGAGTCGACCGAGGATCGCGGTCATGCCCCACACCACACGATCGAGGATGACGAACGACGGGGGCAGGTTCAACTTCTGCATGACGTCGGCGTAGGGGCCGTTGCGATCGAGCAGCTTGCCGAGAGTCTTGCTCGCGAGGTCGGGCGTGAAGGTGAACTCGTGCTCGAGGTAGGGCGTGTACGGCGCGCTCACGTACTCCCACACGCGCTCGGGTACGAGGCCATGGTCGGCGTACAGGAAGCCCGCATCGATCATGCGCGAGGTCATCACGTTCGCGTCACGCTCGAGCAACGGATCGATCAGCGGGGTCAGCGTCTCGAGCTCGCCCCGCGCCCAACGCTTCACGAGCCCGAAGTCGAGGAATGACACGGTGCCGTCGAGATGGAAGCGATAGTTCCCGGGGTGCGGGTCGCCGTTGAACACGCGCGCCCGATAGATCGCGCCTTGGATGAAGCGGAATATCACCTCGGCGGTCCGTTGCTTCGTGTCGTGGTCGGCGACGGCGAGGAAGTCGTCCCAACGCAAACCGTCGACCCACTCGGTGACGAGCACGCGGCGCGTAGAGAGCTCGGGGATCACGTCGGGGATGTGAACGAACGGGTGGCCCCGGTAGCGCTCGGCGAAGTCGGCCTGGCACTGTGCCTCGAGCGTGTAGTCGAGCTCGTCGATCATGCGGGCCCGCAGCTCCTCGACGAGACCTTGCACATCGAGGCTCTTCAACGCGAGCGCAGAGAACATCGCGTACAGCAGCTCGGCGTTGGCGAGGTCGCTCGTGATCGCACGGTCGATGCCTGGGTACTGGACCTTCACCGCGACGATCCGCCCGTCGCGCAACACCGCCCGATGGACCTGGCCGATCGATGCCGCGGCCACCGGCATCTCGCTCCAATCGAGGAAGATGCGCTCCGGGTCGGCACCCAGCTCCTCGCGCACGACCTTGGCCGCTGCGCCAGGCGACATCGGCGGCACGTCGCCCTGCAGGCTGGCCAGCGAGTCACGCGCTGCCTCGGGCAAGCCGTCGAGGATGAAGGAGAGCATCTGCCCCGCCTTCATGATCACGCCCTTCATGTTGCCCAGCTCGCGGGCGACGTCCTCGGCGGTGCGGATCGTGAACTGCTCCTCGAGCTGGCGCTTGCGGGCGCCGTCGGCCGCGGCGCCGCGCAGCTTGATCACCGCGAAGTGCGCACCGCGGCGCGCCATCAACCGCCCGATTCGCGCCGAGCGTTCGATGCGGTTGCGGCGACCGGCGTCCCGCAGTACGACACCGGTGGTGATCGCAGCGGCGCCGAGCGCGACACCGGCGGCGCCGGCCGCGCGGCGAGAGCTCACCATGAAGTGGTCAGGCCGGGGAAACGCCGTCGAGCACGTCGAGGGCCGCGTTCGCCGAGGCGAACTCACGAGCTTCGACGTTGACCATGGCGCCTTCGATGAGCGCAATGTCGCGCTCGAGGGTGTCGACGAGCGACACGAGCCGATTGTGATCAAACGTCTCGGGCTCGGGGGACACGTCGGAACCGGCAGCGTGCGGTTGGAAGCTCTCGAGGGGCGAGGTCACGTGCGGGTTGGAATCCACGGGGGGATCCTACGGGCGGCCGGCCGCGATGCCGGAGCAGGCGGCCCCGAGCAGGTCGCGCCGCAAGGCGGAACCGGTAACGTCGTGGCGGGCCGCTAGCTCATCGGGTTAGAGCAGGGGACTTTTAATCCCAAGGTGCCGGGTTCGAGTCCCGGGCGGCCCACCAAACCAGTCGGCTTTCAGACCCTGCCCAGGCGCAGGTTCCGAGAGCCTGCCAAGGCCGATCACGGACGACGACTCAGCGTTCGAAGGCGGGTTGGCGGAGCGAAGCACCAGGTCGCGGGTCAGCGACCTTCGAACGCGGGTCGTTCCTTCGTGCGGAACGCCGCGACGCCGAGCGCGTGGTCACGGGTCTGCAGCAGCATGGTCTGCGTGTCGACCTCGGCCACGATCGCCTGGTCGAGGTCGCGCTCGAAGCTCGCCTGCATCAATCGCTTCGTCGCGCCGAACGCGACGGTCGGACCCGTGGCAAGTTCGCTGGCGAACGAGTGAGCCGCGTCGGCAAGCTCTTCGTGGGCGACGACGCGATGCACCAGACCGAGCGCGAGCGCGTCGGCTGCGGTGAGCACGCGATCAGTGAGCGCGAGCTCGAGTGATGCGGCCAGCCCGATGAGACGCGGCAACAACCACGCCGACGCCATGTCCGGCGCCAGACCGACCCGCGAGAAGCCGAGGCGAAACCGCGCCTGGTCGGAGGCGATGCGCAGGTCGGCGCCGAGCGCGAGCGCCACGCCGGCACCCACCGCCCAACCGTTCACCGCGGCCACCACCGGTTTGGCGAGTTCGTACAGCGGACGCCATACCTGCGACGGCATGTGGTCGGCCCGGCCTCGCACGTGGTCGAGCGAGACTGCGTCGTTGGACTCCATCTCGGTGATGTCGCCTCCGCCGCAGAACGCGGTGCCAGTAGCAGTCAGCAGCACCGCGCGGACGGTGGGGTCTGCCGCCCGGCGGATGCCGGCCACGAGACCCGCCTCGACGGCGGGCGTCAACGCGTTGCGCGAGGCCGGCTGATCGAGCGTGATGATGAGCAGACCGCCTTCGAGTTCGACACGGACCGCGTCGGCGATCACCCGGCCTTCCCCGTGCGTTCGGCGCGCAGGGCGAACCTCCGGACCTTCCCGGCCTCGTCGCGCAGCGAGGCGCGGACAATCTCGTAGGTCCGGGGGCGCTTGTACGTAACGAGCTGACCGGCCAAGTGCTCGCGCACGGCGGCGATCAACTGCTCGGGGTCGCCGTCATCGTCATGACCACCGACGTCGACGATGGCGTGGACCCGATGCCCGAGGTCATCGTCGGGCATCCCGATGACGGCGCTCGACCGCACCGCGGGATGTGATTCGATGGCGGCTTCCACTTCGGCGGGATACACGTTGGCACCTCCGGTGACGATCAGGTCGGTTCGGCGGTCGGCGATGAACAAGTAGCCGTCGTCGTCGACATGGCCCAGGTCGCCGAACGAACCCCAGCCGGCACCTTCGTCCGGAGCGCGACCGAGGTAGCGGTAGGCCGACGAGCCGTCCTTTGCCCTGAACCAGATCTGGCCCACTTCGTAGGCCGGTAGGTCGCTGCCTGACTCGTCACGGACGCACATCTCGTACGCG
>Ga0114966_10000348_pt1 | contig 44886 bp, 36 predicted proteins | sample M_130207_XF_Meta_FD_87029 | JGI IMG/M metagenome (GOLD analysis project Ga0114966, IMG submission 87029) | Freshwater microbial communities from Lake Montjoie, Canada to study carbon cycling - M_130207_XF_MetaG | ecosystem: Environmental > Aquatic > Freshwater > Lake | place: Lake Montjoie... | reverse complement strand
ATAAATTTATATTTATATTATATATAATTATTCCATATATCTCAAATAATAAAAATTTAGTCAAAACTAAACTTAATCAATATATTTTTAATTTATATACGTACGATATTGCTTTAAGAATTATTGAAAATAATATGAATATATATATAGAATTAATTCTTAAAATATTTAAAAATACATTTCCATATAAAAAAAAAGAGATAAGTGAAATTGAAATTATTTTTCAAGATCCTGATGAAATTATTATTGAAGATGATGAAAGTCAATTTGTTAAAGATAGTCAGATTAAGGATATACTTAATTTTATTTTTAAAAAAGAAAGAGATATTAATAAGATAATTACAATTATTCGTAATCTTGATAAAATTCACGAAGATATACATATTTGTATATTTCAAATATGTGTACGTAATATTGAGAAATTTATTAATAATACATCTTCAATATTTAATGAAGATTTAGATTGGTTATTAAATATGATTTTATTTGATATTGAAACAGAAGTTAATAAAGATTATACACAAAATCTTAACGATAATAAAGAACTATTTACAAGTAATATTTATGATATAAATTTAACTGAAAAATATATTTTATTAATGAATCAACATAAACCAAAAGGTTTACAAACTAGTGATGAAAAAGAAGGTGACGCATATTTTGATTATAATTATTACATATATGAGTTATTAAATAATTCTCCTTTATTATATTCTCGATATGTTTCATATTTATTTGATAAAATTATTCGTAAGAGACCCTTTGATAAGAAACAATTAAAAATATTAATAAATATAACAGAAGATATTAGAAAAAAAATTATATCATATTCTCTTGAAGAATTAGTAAAATTAAAAAGTTTCTTTAATAGAAATCGCAGTGCCATACATAAAGAATTTTTAATTAACTATAACAAAATAAAAAGAATATGACAAAATAAAAAATTGAAATATTTAATATCCTATTAAATTCATTAATTCCGATAATATATTAAGGGCACACAAACTAATAACATATACGCTTATAAGTGCTCACTTTTTTGTTTTTTTTGATTTTTACAGAATGGCTGAAGTCGAAAGTCGTCTAATGAAGCGTTTGCGACAAAGTGTTCCGGATGTTGGTTTGCGACAAAGTGTTCCGGATGTTGGTTTACGAATCAAGATGCCCAAACCAAAAACCCCTGAGGAAATTGCTGAGATATGTGAACGAGCACGACTTCAAGAAAAAATCGTACTTGGGAGTGGAACTGCCGACGTAGTTTTCACTGCAGCCAACGGCAACTCTCTTTACGTTGGAGGCTGTGATTGTTTAACCAAACCAACGAATATTCCGAATTTATCCGGAGTAGTTAGTTTGTATCCCACTTCGACGAATCAATATACGCCCCCATTTATGCAACTTTCCATCAATATTCAAGATTGGGAGGGAGAAAACATAGGTCAGCATTTTGAAGCGACAAATATGTTTATCCAGTCCCATTTGGAAAGGGGGAATGTGTTGGTGCATTGTCAAGCTGGTATTTCTCGGAGTGTTACCATTGCATCTGCCTTTTTGATGAGAGCAATGGATTGTTCGGCAGATTTGGCGGTTGCAATGATTCAGTCCCAGCGGGAACAGGCAAAGCCGAATGATGGGTTCATGTCGCAGTTAAAGGCGTATGAGATGTTGGAGTCGTAGTCATTTCTTAGTCAGAGTCATAGTTTGAGTTGTAGTTCAGAGTCTTAGTTAGAGTCATAGTTTGAGTTGTAGTTCTTAGTTAGAGTCATAGTTGTAGTTCTTAGTCATATCTTTGTTCTTAGTCCTTTATTTATGATAGTTGTAGTCTAGAAAACAAACCGAAATGATCCGACCCAAACAATGGAATACGGTGAGAAGATTCATATGGGACTTTTTTTATTCGTTCCAAATGATTATTTGGAGTAAAATTTTTAATATAATCTTCTTCATCAGAAGAAGCAAGTACGATTATATCTTTATCTTTATCTCCTAATATTTGACAGTCTGTTATGATGAAATTTCTACTAAATATTGCATCAACTCTTGTCATTTTATCTACAAATTTATCATTCCATCTCATAAGATTTATTTCAGTATTTTCTGTAAAACCTGGTTTATCTGGATGAATTGATGTCCAATTATCAACAAAACCATACGCTTCTTTTAATTTTGTTATTTGTCTTAATTCTGGAAAATTCTGTATATTATCATTTAGATTTATATTAAAATCTCCCAACACAATTATAGGTCTATCCATATTTGTCGTTAATTCTAAATCTATTTTTTTCATTATAAATTCCAATAATTGTAATCTACATCTAGAATATTGTAAATAAAATTGTTCCTGACCAATTGAATATTTTGTTCCAGCTTGTAGATAACAATTATATATCGTTACGTTTTCAAAATATATTATCATTAAACTATTTGTATATGATAAATTTCCACCAATAGGTTCTACTATAATTGATTTAGGTCGATATTTTTTTTTAATTGCAACCCCACACTCTATATCATGAAAACGAGTCCTCTTAAATAACTCTCGACTTTTTTCAGTTAATCCTTCATAGATATTATATTCTGGTAATAATTTTTGTAATTGAATGAAACATGTATAACTCATTTCTTGAAAACAAACTATATCTATATCATTGTCTAAGATTTGTTTTGCAATGATGGGCATTCTTAAACGAATTAATTTTATTTGTTCTGGCGACCTATCAATCCCCCATAAATTATATGATGACGTTGTAAAAATATCAGGGATTGGTGTATGGGGAGGATCATATAGATGAGTTGTTATATCTATTTCATAACCTTCTTTTAGAAAACAATTTCGATTTAAATTTTCTATCATATATCCTTTTCGAGCGGCGGACTCTGGCATTTTTAAACGTTTGTCTAAACTACTTGTTGTATTATCAATTTTATCACAATGAATATCATTTGGTATACAAAGTCCCATATTATTAGTATCTTCACCACAATATTTATAATCATCCGGACATATTTCACCCACCCCACCTTTTTGAAAATTTTTAAATTGAGTTTGTGTAAGTTGTGTAAGTTGCGTAAGTTGCGTAAGTCGTTTATATTTATTTTTATATTTTATATATTTTGAATAATAATCCATATACTATAATATAATATAAAAATTGATTTTATTATTTAATAATATTATTTTTATTTTATTTAATTATGATTATAAAAGATGCATATTGTATCATTTGAAAATATTGTCAAAACTACAATTCAAAAAGATTTTAATATTGAAAAATTTCAATCTTTATACGGACATTTATGATTAAAAATCATAAATTCTCATTTTATTAAGCTATAGCTTAATAAAACGAATAAAAAAATAAATAATAGTTTATTCCTTCTTATTATAGAAATTTCAAATTATTTTAATTTTAATTTAATAAAAAAATATGTTCGTAATGAAAGTAAATCTATACAAATTGCTAATCTAGCTTATCTATATGATCTAGCTTATCTATATGATCTAGCTTATCTATCTGATAGATCAACATATAGTATAGATATTTATATCTATTGTAAAATATTTACATTAAATTTAAGTACTAATATTGTTAAAAATCTAAATCAAAAAGATTGGATTGATATATCAACTTATTTTTCTATGAGACAATAATAAAAATTTATAAAAAAATTTATAAATTTTTATAAATAAATGTGTAATTCAAAATACTTATTGAAATTTCATATGTTTTTGCTGTGAATATTTTTATTACAAATTAATTTAATAAAAATTATTTTTTTCAGAATTCATAATGTGTACTAAATTTTGTGTTTGCTGTGTGAATTCTTAAAATGCAGATTACTAAATAAATAATTTCTTTTAGTTTGCTGTGAGTAATCTTATTCATAATATTTTTGTTTTGTTTTGTTTCAGGATTCATAATATTTTTAATTTGATATTTGCTGTGTGAATCCTTATGTGTAAATTTAAATCTCAGAATACTTATCATTTTTAATAATTTTTTTGCTGTGAGTATTCTTAATAATGGTTTAATTCGCACACACTATGATATTAAAAGGAGAAATGTTTAGAGACTTTTTTTATCATTTTTTTAGAGAATTATATTAAGCTTTTATATGATAGATACACCTAAAAGACATATCTATCATATAAAAAATTGACAATTTATATATATTAAATTATAACGTCTTCTTTAAGTAATTTATTATATAAAACTCTATATATCCTATTATTCTTCCTATTATCTTCCTATTATTCTTCCTATTATTCTTCCTAAAATGACGACTTTTGAAACGTTTGTTGAAGCATTTACTCAAACTCAACCACCGCCGCTAGTAAGTATTGAAGATTGGCAACCTGTCGATGCAACTCGTGATGAATGGAGTATGGTTGTTGGAGAGAATGGAACATCTGCTCATGCTACATTAGGAAAAGGTTATAAGGCGCAACTTGCAGAGATTTTCCAATGGATGCGAGGAACTCCTGAAGTAGCTATTCAAGATGCAATTCAAACATATCTTAAAGAAGCGACTCTCAAAGATGCAACTCTCAAAGAATCAACGCTTAACGATGCGACTCTCACAGAATCGTCGCTTAACGAACTATTCAAGTTGATTTTGTTCATTCGGGAACCACGTAAGGGAAAGGGAGAACGGCTTGTAGTGTATACAGCTCTTTTGGAACTCTACAAGACATTCCCTAAAACTGTCTCATATGTTACAACCCTGTTAAAAGATTTTGGCTACGATGGAGATTTTGAGCAACTTTGGAATCTTACATCGAGCCCAGAGTTTAAGACATTCCTAGAAGCCCATATCGCACAAACTCTGCAAAAAGATATGGCATCTTTGTCAGAAGGTAATGCACCAAGTCTTATGGCAAAGTGGGCTCCGACTGAAAAGTCAAATAATCCATTAGCCAAAGCTATTGCCAAGATTTTATTCCCAAAGTTAAAAGGAGGGGGGCGATTTCAAGCGTACCGTAAAATGCTTACCAGTTTGCGAGGAAAGATTAATTTGGTTGAGACTCATCTCTGTGCGAGGACAACCGCAGAGATTTCTCCAGGATCTATTCCGTCCAAGGCAGCAACTCTTTATTCCAAGGCTCTTCGTAATGAAAAGCAAAGTGCATATCCGAAGGAATCTCGTCGCAAACAACGTTTAGGAAGGGTTAATAATTCTTCTGAACGCTTTGCACCGGGTCATCCGAATTATGAAGATCGAACTCAATGCAAGGAAAATATTACTACTTTTTTGGCAGGTGGAGGTCAGATGAAGGCTGGAGTTGCAGATTTATATACGATTGTTGAAGAGATATTTTCAAGTCGGCAAGATTGTGAGGATCCAATCCGTCAATCTCAATGGGAAGCTCGAGTTCAAGAAATTCAATCGATGATTCTTACCAAGAAAACAGAAACACCTGCATATGTTTATCCCAATATTTTGTCAATTGTTGATCTATCTGGATCGATGCAAGGACGACATGGGAGGGATAAAGTTCAGCCAATTGTAGCAGCAATCATGTTGGGGTTATTTACATCTCAGATTCAAGATACTCCGCTAAGTGAAAAAGCCGCTCCCTTTGCAAACTGTTTCTTTGGATTCTCAGAAGAGCCTGTTCTTTTTCAGATTCCACGGACTTCGACAGAACGGACTTCGACAGACGGGACTTCGACAGACGTATTAAAGCGTTCTACTCTGGTTGAATGTATTCGGGCAATGCAACCGTATCAACAAGGTCAGTATTGGGGAGGGTCAACAGATCTTTATAAGGTATTTCATAAGATTTTGGAAACGGGTCTCCTGCAAAAACTGCGTCCCGAACAGATGCCACAGATTTTAGCAATCTATTCTGATATGCAGTTTAATCAAGCTGATGGAAAGTTTACAGGAACTGCCCATCAAAAGCTTGAATTGATGTATAAGGCTGCTGGATATACAATGCCTCATATCATTTATTGGAATCTTCGTTCGGATACCCATGGTTATGCAGTAAAGGCAACAACTCCTAATACTACTTTGTTAAGTGGCTTTTCTACACGGATGCTTGATTTGTTTTTGGAAGGGTCTCTGCAAGAATTAGCTTCTCTTGGAGAAGTAAGCTCTTCTACAGCAGATACAGAGACAGAGACAGAGACAGAGACTACTTCCCCTACGACTTTAACCTTACTCGAAGCTGCATTACATCATGAAATGTTTGAATCGATTCAAGAAGAATTACTTAAGGTGATTCAAATGGAATTTGCAACTTTAACAAATTAATTTGTTAAATTCTAACTTTTAGATTTATAGATTTATTTATTTATTAGACTATCGTATAATATGGATACAACTAATTCTGACACAATTACAAATTATAATATTTATTGTTTAACAAAAAATAATATATTGAATGAAGTCGCAAATATTGTCGAAATAGATGAGAATATAATTATAAATCCTATATTAAATCCAAATATTCTACATCTAAATGCGTATTTAGATGAATTATATAAATGTATGTTGGATATAGATAAAAATTTATTCTTTGAAGATATTATTCATACATCAAGATATCAATTTCCAAATAATGAATATATTAGAGGAATCATCTTTCATAGAGTATATATGCGCAAGGGGACTTATTATTATGTAATACAACAAAGTGATAGAGGATTTCGAATTTTATTATATGCAATTAATAGGGTTCATCATCAATCAATTGCATTTGGATGTCATATGAAGATACCAAATATTACAACTGAATTAAATGAGATGAAAACTAAATTAATTGAATTATTTATAGATAAACATAATAATTTTTTTGATAAGATGAATCTATGTGAGATACGAAATATAATTACAAATAATGCTTTATATTTTCTATAAAATAATTCTAATATTTTATTATATATGAGTTCAAAGTATTATAATAAATATCTAAAATATAAAAATAAATATAATAATTTGAAAATACAAAATGGTGGGGATGACGATTATTTAACAAATTATTGGATTGCATCGACTCATAATACTTATTTATCAGGGAATCAACTAACAGGGTTGGCAGATATAAATTGTTATACAAATTTTATTAGGAAATTTAAAGGGGGATGTGTTGAATTAGATACAATTGATATTAGTGGGAATGATATTAATGTTTATCATATTATGACATATACTGGAGTATTATCACTCAGAGCAATATTAATTGCACTTAAACAAATGGTTATAAAGATAGGAGATAAAATGACAGGTCCTGTTATATTATCCTTTGATAATTTTGTAAAAAATTATGATTTGATATGGACAATCATATTTGAATCATTAAGAATAGAACTAAGTGATATTATTCCATATACCAAATTTACAATAGGAGATTCATTATTATATAATCCTAAACAAGATTATAATAAAATCAAATTAAAAGATTGTAAGGGTAAATTTATAATTAAATGGGCTGAATGCAATTATCTTAAAGAGTGTCCGTTTTATTCAAATAGATTGAATAAAAAGATAATTTCATATTTTAATATGAAATGTCCGAATCCCCCATGTAATTGCAGAACATCTATTACATCACCAAATCAAAAATATAATTTTATGAGCGAACACAATTATATTCATATTGCAAAAGGTCCGAATGCATATAATATATGGTCATATGAATCGGGTCGCATAACGATAGGACAACGCAAAATTCTAATAAAGTATCCGACTCCTACGGATATAGATTTAACTTTCTTATGGGATTATTGCAAAGATCATTATATACGAATATATCCAAAAGGATTAAATATAGCAAGTGGTAATTTCCCAATAATTCCATATTTATTATACGGAGTTCAGATGGTTGCATTAAATATTCAAAAACAAGATCATTATACGATGACCCTTTGTGAAATATTTAAGAATTCTTGTATGATAAAAAAACCTGTTTCACTCAAAGATTCTTTCCATCCACACATAACAATAAATTCAATCAATTGTCCTTCTTATAATATTACACAGATAATTGGACCAAATGATATTCACTATACCAGATTTCCAATTATAATTGAGAATTTAAATGTATTATTGCCAATTTTTTATATCGAATTGGAAAAAATCGAATTAGATAATTTTGAGCTATCGGAGTTATCAGAGCTATCAGAGCTATCTGAGCTATCAGAGCTATCTGAGCTATCAGAGGTAGCTGATTTTACTGGTACATTTACTTTACCAATAATTGATGGAAAGCATTCTATTAGAATTAATGCATATAAAAATGACAATATATTAAATTGCGACTGGTTTGCAAATGAATCTATATCTATTAATTGTAATATAATTTTGCATCTATAAATTTAACAGATATAATAATAATCTTATCTATTTATTATAAGATTATGTCTGAATATTATTATAAAAAATATCTAAAATATAAAAATAAATATACAAATTTAAAAATACAAAATGGCGGAGAAGACGATTATTTAACAAATTATTGGATTGCGTCATCTCATAATACTTATTTATCAGAAGATCAATTGGCTGGAAAAGCAAGTACAGATTGTTATACAAATTTTATTACGAAATTTAAAGGTGGATGTGTCGAATTAGATACAATTAAAATATCACATGATAACAAAGATATAATTGTTGGTCATAAAGGTACTTTTACTGGAGTACTTTCTCTTCGGGAAATATTAACTAAACTTAAACAAACGGTTATGAAAATAGGTGATGGTATGATAGGACCTGTTATATTGTCATTTGATAACGATGTACATAACGATGTACATAACGATGTACATAACCATGATTTATTATGGAAAATTATATTTGAGTCATTAACTATTGATATAGGTGATTTGGATAATTTAAAAAATAAAAGTTTGGATGTAGATGTAATAGTCTCTGCACCTAAAGTCGTAAATTGTGACGATTATACAGTAGGTTGTTCATTATTATATAATCCAAAAATTAATTTTAATCAGATTAAGTTATCAGAATGTAAAGGTAAATTTATAATTAAATGGGCAGAATGTAAATTGAATATAAATGAATGTGGACAAAAAATAATCAAACCTAATCCAAAATATGATTTTATGACATCTGAAAAGTTTATTCATATCCCAAAAGGAAATACAGATAATACCGTCGAACCTTATCATATATGGTCATTCACATCAGATAAAAATATTAAATGGAAAAATGGAACTCTTAAAATAGAATATCCTACACGGACATCTCTTGTAGATGTAGAAAGAAATTCATTATGGTCTTATTGTAAAGAACATTATATACGAATATATCCATCAGGAACACATATTGCAAGTGGTAATTATCCAATAATTCCATATTTATTACACGGAATTCAGATGGTTGCATTAAATATACAAACTCAAGATATTGAAACGCTAAGAATGATTGAAATATTTAAAAATGGATGTATGATAAAGAAACCTAATTTATCTTCAATAAATGATTATTTTTATAATAAAATTCATATAGAATCACTTGAGTGCACTGGATATACTATAACAAATATAATTGGACCAAATAATAAAAAACAAACTACATTTCCTATGGTTTTTGATAATCTAAATTTATTATTACCTATTTTTTATATTGAATTAACAAAGAGTCCAACAGAACAACTTATTGGTACATTTACATTACAATTACCATTATCGTCACCATCAACTGAAATGGATCCTTCTAAGATTACACAAAGTATTGATATTAATGTATATAAAAAAAATAATAAAAAAAATTGTGTATGGTTTAACGAACACGAAAAAATTACATGTTCTATAGGATTATCTTTTTGGAAAATAGTATACACTCTTGTATAATAAATAATAAAATATTTAATATATATATTATTATAATAACATTAATATATATTATGAAGATATTATCATGGAATATTCTTGCACATGAATTTATTGAACCTAAATATTATCCTATGGTTAAATCTACATTGCTCACAGAAAGACAACAAAGAATTGTAAATATACTTAATAAACTTATTGAATATAATGCAGATATAGTTTTATTACAAGAAGTGATGAAGCGTGAATATAAACTTATTAAAAAGATATTTTCAAAAAAATATTTTATTTCAAAATTATATCCAATCTATTGGGAAGAAGATACAGAAGAAGAAAGAAAAGAAACGAATTCTAATCTTAAAAGAAAAGAAGCGGATTCAAATCTTAGTGAAAGTGGTAATTTAACCTTGGTTAAAAAGAAAATCACATCTACTATTAAATTTAGTAAATTTTCAAAAGAAATGCCATTTGTCGTGGCAAGATTTATTTATAAAAAAAAAGAGTTATTAATTACAAATGTTCATCTTGATGCGGTGATACAGAGGAATAGATTAAGACAGATTAAAGAAATTGTCAAAAATATTTCCGCATATAAATATGTTATAATCGGTGGGGATTTTAATGAAGAATATTCACATTCCAATAAATTGTATTCCTATATGAAATCAAAAATATTTACTCCGTCCATTACAGATAAGACAACATATTTTATAGAAAAATCAATGATAATAGATAATATAATGTATAAAAATTTTAAATTTATAAAAAGTCAAGTTCATAATAATTGTGGGAAAAGAACTACTGCAAATATTAATTGTCAATTTAAAAGGTATGGGTCCGACCATTTCCCTATAATATCTTATATTGAAATAAGTTAAGTTGAGTTAATATATTGGGATGATACGTTCAATATAATGTTCAGTAATTTTTGTCGGAGAAAAATACTTTTTAACAACGTTAATTGCATCCTGTGGAGCATATGGTTTGCAACTAAATACATCTATAAACATTGCATTATCTTCTTCACAAAAATGTGCGACAATATTACTCGTTTCAATAAGTTGAACTAATGTATATCCTGCCTTATTGTCCTCTCCAAAATGAACAATCTGAGGTTCTCCGTATGCTTTCATATCAATTTCTTTAACCAATTCTTTAGAAAAAGTTTCAATTATAAGAGAACTTCTTATAGAAATTGGGTCGCATCCGCCACAATCTAACGATAACATATAACCCCAAACCATTTAATATACATTATAATATATTTTTTTAGAGCAGTGCGTATTTTAAATGCCGACTTTTAGTCTTTATAAATTTTGGGTTTTCTATGTTTTGATAATTTTTTACTTAATTTTTTATTTTTATAATAATCTTTATTATAAGCGTAAATAAAGTAATTTTCATAATGTTCTTTCTTAATTTTTTTAATTGAGTTTTTTATGCTTTCTTTTATCTGTGTAAAAGACATTGGTTTATCTAACTTCATATAAAATTTAAGTTGATTAAACCAATTTTCGATTGAATTCAACCTTGGATGGTAAGGAATGGTATATAATAAAAAATTTCCACTATCTTTTATTATTTTCCTAGTTTCTTCTTTTTTATGGATTTGACCATTGTCAAGTATTATTAATTTATTTTTTACATTTGATAATAATTTTTTAAGAAATTCATTAAATCTTTCAGCATTAACAGCTCCCTCTTGATATAATTCATATCCCATACATTTTTGATTATTTATCGCCACCAATAATGAATATTTTTTGAATACTGTGTTATCATCCGTTTTCCTTATACATCTTTCACCTAATTTTTCTCTACAATAATTAAAAGATAATAATGGACTTACTGATGTTTCATCCAAACAAATTATATTTTTTAATTTATATTTTTCAATAACTTTAAAAAAAGCTTTTAATTCTTCTTTCTCATCCCTTAAAAATCCTCTGTATGTTTTTGGAAAGTGTTTAAATGTTGCACGTTTACGTGTGATATTATTATCCCTTAAAATATTAGATAAATATTGACGTGAAATATCTATATCTTTAAATTTATCTTTAATTTTTTTATGTAATTCAGACATATGAATATTATTATTTTCTTTAATAGTTAATTTTATAAACTTAATATGTTCTTTTGTTAATTTATAAGAACCTTCTTCTCGTTCTTTTCTTTCTACATTTCCTGTTTCATTAAATCTATCAACCCACCTTTTTAAACTTCTTTCACTACAACCAAAAATTTCACATGTTTGAACATAATTATTAATTTGATTATAATAATTTACTGCTTTTAATTTCAAATCTTCGGAAAATTGTTTACCCATTATATATAATTTTTATTAGAAAAATAAAGGGTTTAATTATTTAAACATTTATAAATATATATTATCATGGATATCAATTATAAAGAACTTTTTGAAAAAAGTAGTATTGAAAATATCAAACTCAAAGATGAAATAAAAAATTATACCGAAGAAATTAATCAATTGAAAGAACATCTTAAAAAATATACTGCTCCTAAAAGAAACAAAACATACTATGAAAATCACAAAGACGAAATTAAAGAAAAGGTTAAAGAATACAAATCAAAAAGTGAAAAAAAATTACCACCTGAAAAAATTAAAGAATATAATAAAAAGGCATATGAAAAGAGAAAGCAAAAATTAGGTGAAAATACAAATGAAAATATTTCGGAATAATTTTATAAAAAAATATATAGTTTTTAATAAATTAATACATATAAATTTATTAAAAATCGCGTTTAAAGTATTTAAAAATTATCTAATATATATTATATATGAATGCAGAATTAGAAAATCTGGGCGAAAAGCCACCAGATGAAAAAATATATAGGATGATTAAATGCCCTTTAAAATCAGTTTTAAAAAATTATGATATAATACATCAATTAATTGAAAATGCGGTTAATGATATTAATCAATTTGTTATTTACGGTTACCAATTCATCAGATTATATTTATTACACAAATATAATAAAAATGAAGTATTACCAACAATAAACAAAGGTTTTATTTTGGATGTATTAAAAACAATTGGAAATACTGAAACTAATAGAGGTAAGCAAAAACCAGAAGATAAGATAAAGAATAAAGATATTAAGGCAGATATCAAAAAGTATTATGATATCGAATTTAGTCAACTAATTGATGCGAAATTATCATATTCTAATAAAACGCATATATTAGAACAAACAGCTAAGGAGATGTTAACATGTATAGAAACAAATATATCAACTCATTTTATTAAATATTTATTCAAATATATCAATTGTTTATTTAAGATACCTAAATCAAAATTAATTAAGCAAGAAAAAGATAAGGAAAAAAGAAAAGAGTTATACAAAGAGCTAAATAAGGAAATACGAGAATTAAAATCAGACTTGATTAATAACAAAATTGAAGAATCTAAAGAAGAATATCATAAATGGATTAAAGAGAATAAAAAATATTTATTCCCTGAAAAGATAACCAAAAATGTAGCTTACGATGTAAAAGCTCATGTAGATAAATATCTTAAATATTCAATTTATATAAATAAAAAGATAGAAGAATTAGAGGCACGTCCCTATAATTTTTTACCTCAAAGAAATAACTTAGTCCCAAAACATATTACAATTAATACCGTAGCAATGGCTGATTTATTTCCCAAAGATAACAAAATATTTTCTTATCCAAAAAGTGAATTAGTATTACATAGTAAAGAACATCAAAAACATATTTGGGGTAAAATATTAAAGCTTGAAAAAAGAAGCATATTTAAAAATGATTTTATTAAAGATGCAAATAATAATGACTATGTATTTTATAATCAAATATCAACTGATGGTTTCAGCTGTTCATTATTATTTATCCAAAATAAATACAAAGATAAGAAATTCGGTGATAAGCTTCCGAAAATTATTGACGAAGATGATAAATTTACTAAATTAGAAAACTTGAACAAAAATGAATGTAAAAAATATTTAACAAATAAATATAAACTCGTTAGCTTAGATCCAGGAAAAAAGCGACCTATATCGATGATAGATGAAAATAATATTTTTTATAAATATTCAGCATGTAGAAGGAGATTTGAAACATATACAAAAAGATGTAATGAAATTATTTTAGAGGAAAAAAATAAAAATGATATCATTGAAAAAGAAACAGAATTATCTAAATTCAATTCAAGAACACTAAAAAATGATGAATACAAAAAATTTATCACAAATAAAAATAAAATAAATAAACAAATTAATAAATTTTATAATAACATATTATTTAGAAAATTATCTTTTAGACGATACATTCGGACAAAACAATCAGAAATAAATTTATTAAACGAAATAGAAAATAAATACTTAACAAAAGAAGAACAAAAACAAGGGAAAAAGTTATTAATCTGTCACGGTGATTACAGTCGCACAAGTCAAATGAAAGGATGTATATCAACACCTAATATAGGTATTAAAAAATTATTAGCTTCAAGGTTTGACATTGTAGATGTTAATGAATATAATACTAGCAAATTATATAATAAAACATTTACTGAATTAGAAAATGTTAGTGTAAGAAGAAATAAGCATAAAAAACACCTCCACGAAATACTAACCCTAAAAGGGAACCCAGAAAATTGTATTTTCGTAAACCGTGATAAAAATGCTTGTAAAAATATATTACATCTTGCAAAATGTTATTTGCAAAATCAAACAAGACCAAAAGAATTTCAGCGTAAAGAAAAAGAGAAAAAAATAAATAAAAAAACAAGAATTAGAAAATTAAAAAAAGAAATTGTTGTTTAACAAAGGTAGTAAGTTAAATAACGACCGATGGGATTATGCATAACTACCAAAAATTATGTATAAGAAAACCCATCATATAGAATTTAGAACTCTTAAGTGAGTAAAGCAGTGTAATTTTTTTTGTCAACAAAGTCGGCATTTAAAATACGCACCGCTCTAAATAGATATTTATTTCATTTTATTATTTTCTTTGGAGGAATTTTATAAACGTTTTGTCCTTGTTCATATTCATAATCTCTATCATCGTCATAATCTGTATCAGCTGATAATATATCTATACCTGGTTCGACATAGATTTCTCTAGAATTAGCATCTCCGTCAAATTCTTCATATGAAAAAGATACTGGAGGGGATACTGGAGGGGTTTCGAATGTAAGTGTATTTATTTCACTTAATCGTTTTCCATATCTTTTCAACAAAATATATTCGGTAGTAATATTTCGAAAATTACAACTGTGAGATTCGCCATTATAACATTCTGGACACGGAACATATTTCGTAATAACATTATTCGATGGAATAATTCCAAGAGATAGAACATATTGTAATATTTCTAATGAATTATGTTGAATTATCTCATCGGTATAAGATTTAGATTTGTTCGTTCTATAATGTATATCCTGGTTTTCTTTTTTACAATATTCTAGAATAAATTTATTTGCATCTAAACAATAGTGTTTGCCAATATTTATTAATAATTGATTATTAATATTTATCGGTAAATGATTGTCAAGGTGAATCGATATTATTTTTTTTAAACAATCCCAATTATCTATGCACATCGATACACAATATAATGGATCTATACGATTGTTCCGCCAATCTACCAAATCATCTTGATTTGACATATTAATGTTATTTGCCGTACATATATCAACTAATTCTATAAAATAGGTTGCATCATCTTTTTTTAATTTATAAAACAATCTTGATATAAATTTTATAAATATATTCTTATCAATCGGCAAAGCTCGACTTATATATAATTTTAATAATTTTACAAAATATTTTATAGGACCGTAATTGACAAAAGCATCTAACGTATCTACATGAGGGGTTCGCCAACCATTTTTTATATTTATAGGTATATTTAAGCGATCATATAATTCAATACAATAATCATATAATGATTCATTTCGAGGGTAGACAAAATCTTCATACGTAAATATATCATGAAGAATAGTCATCTCAGAGGGTGTCGTAAACCATCCATTTTCTTCGTACAAAGATAAAAGTTGTACTATAAAATCAGTCTTTGCTGAATGACTATGACAAATTCTTGTTAAAATTGACATCCCACCGCATACAAATCTTTTTTTTGCCAAAGCATATAATAAATTCGTAGAACCGTGAAATAATTTATTATAATCAGAATTACCTACTGAATGTAATTCTATATATTTTTCAGGAAGGTCATTTAGATATGTGATTTTTTCTTCATCTGAAGATAAATTTAGATATTCTGTCGTATCAAACATCGTCGAGAGATATTATTAAGATAAGATAAAAATAAGATAAAAATAAGATAAAAATAAGATAAGATAAAAATATGATAAGATAAAAATATGATAAGATAAAAATATGATAAGATAAAAATATGATAAGATAAAAATATGATAAGATAAAAATATGATAAGATAAAAATATGATAAGATAAATTATATAAGATAAATTATATAAGATAAATTTTTTATCAATTTTTATATAATCTTATAAAAATTGATAAAAGTTTCATCTTAATCTTAATTTTAATCTTAATATTTTATTAATCTTAACAACCTTAACAATCTTCGAACAAACTTATAAAGATGGATTTAGAAATTGGTATATATGGAGGAGGGGTTGTTGGACTATGTTTAGCTGCCCATTTTGAGAGATTAAATATTAAATATAAAATAATCATGAATAAAACAGAATATTCGGATGGTTATGGTTTAACTATTCAAGATGCAGATAATATAATTCATTATCTTGGATTGAAACCAGAACTTGATAAAATTAATTATCTACAACGGTATGTAAAAATAGATTTGGATGAGAATATCATTTCAAGTGTAAATCATTCCAAAGGGAATTATGTTATTCCTCGAATCGAATTAAAAAAAATGTTTAAAAGTATCATATCTGATGAAAATATTATTGCATTTGATCCGGATATCCGTATCAAAACGATTGAAGATTTCGAGGATCATGTTGAATTAACTTTGTTCTCTAATAATGAACGTTATCATTTTAAATATTTGATAGGATGTGATGGTATTCATTCATCAGTAAGAGCACATCTTGCAATGAGAGAGGATACATTGGTTGATACGGGGTATAATTTAAAGATATCATCATTCTCAGAATCAAGTTTTTATAAAACGATTTCGAATGATGTAATTGAATATGTATCAAATGATTCTAGATTAAGATTGTTTATAAAACCGAATGGTCCATACGGAGCATCTTGTCAAATAACGTACCCATCTGAATTAATTGAGTACACTCAGTTAATCCCTCCTTCTATACTAAGAGAATTAAATTTAGATTCTACCTATACCACACGGTTATATAGTTCGAAGCAAATTAACCTCCCAACAAATCGTGTTATATTAATTGGTGATGCACTTCATCCGATGGTTCCATATAATGGGATGGGGGCGAATACTGCTATAATTAATGCCCATATTCTGTCCCTACTATTAAAGATAGATGGTGAAAATCTTACAAAACAATTTTATGATATAATCCTGGATAAAACCTTTGCTTGTGTAAATAATTCATATAATACATTTAATCAAATACATAAGTATTCTCATATTAGTCTGAATAAACCTCATATCTATGAATATTCTCCGATGTTAGTATTCTTACCGAATCCACCTAACTATAGATTAAGTAATCGAGTTATAGAGTTTAAGAATAATTTTACAGAGATAATATTAGCTGGAGTTGAATTAAAAACCTTCCCACTAGAATTATATAATCTACCTCATATAACGGTATTAAATCTAAATGATAATTTCTTAGAAGAAATCCCAAGTGATATTAAAATATATACAAATGTAAAGGAGATATATTTACGAAATAATAAATTAAAATTTATTCCCAATGAACTATTATCATTGCAAACGTTAGAGATTTTAAGATTATCCTATAATGAACTAGAAGAGTTGCCCGAGTTTAATACACCTAGATTAAAGGAATTATGTCTAACGGGAAATCACCTCAAGATGATACCCGCTTCTATAGATAAATGTATATATTTAAGGAAAATTTATATGTCGGACAACAATATTAGTGTGATACCCTCACTAAGAGAACTTATTCGATTACAATACGTTAGATTGAGTAATAATCCTATCCTATATCCAGCAATTGAAGATAATTTAACTCGAACACAATTATTAAATTTAATAGAATTAAAAATATCAATTACTCAACTTGACCCCGAAATGAATAACATACAGAATAGATACGCTTTTAATAAAATAAAATATGGTTGTATTTATTATTTTAATAAGATTGTAAAAAATGTATATGGATGTACTCTGTCAAAGTTCGAAAGAAAAATATTTTCTCTTGGTGAAAGAAAAATATTTTCTCTTGGTGAAAGAAAAATATTTTCTCTTAATCCAAATCTTAATCCAAATCTTAAACCAAATCTTAGTAATTCTAGTAATTTTGGTAATCTTACGAATATATTTACTTCTATTACAAGAATTGATGCACGATGGGGTATTATGCAGACTAATTTTATAAGATTAAATTTATTAAAATTTTCTACAGAACCATTTAATGGATTCACACCAAAACTTGTTAAAATGATATGTTCGTCTGAAAATATAAATCTAATATTAAGATTATTTACATTACATATTACTCAAAATATAAGTTTTAATCAATCTTTCTTAGATACATTGGTTGATTATTTGAGTCGATTCATTAATCGTGAAAGATTATTATTTTTGATTACAAATTGTCGTAAATTTTTGTTCAATCTACATTACGAACTCACACTGATTGAACGTATCTATATGCGGAATACAATGACAAAATATGAAAATAAGTATGAGAAAAAATATGGAGGGACAAATAATCATGATGGGTACCCAATCCATCCAATTTGTGGAAGACCTCGTCTTCGCCATTTAAAATGTCTATATGAAAATTGTTTGGAAGAATTTACGGATACTCGTTCATTGTCGGTTCATCTTGAACAGAATGTAAAACAATTTATATGGAATTTTCATGCTCAACATGAAGTCTTTGTTAAATCTATCATCGATGAATATTATAACTGCGTTAATATTATACGGAAGTGTCCCGTCGAATGTTGCGGTTATTATGGGGATATAGGAGAACATTTTAGGTCATTGGGATTTGAACCATTTTGGAAAAAAGAAGATATCATAGATAAAGATACGATGTCTCCTCCTGAAAAAGATACGATGTCTCTTCCTGAAGATTATAAAATTATTTGCCAAGAGAGATGTGCAAGATGCAATGATAAAGGACCTTGTGTATTATTTGAATGTGGACATAAAGTATTATGTTTGGATTGTGGTTATAAACAAATATGCGAAGAAAAAAATAAAGATTGTATGATATGTTTGACTAGAACTCTTAATATATTTATTTGTTAAAGTACATATTTAATTATACTGTACAAAATTTTGATAAAAATTATTAACTCTTTTTCTACAAAATTTATATTTAGGACATAATCTGATAAATTGGTACCATTTTTGTATTCGAAACGCTGCGAGATGTCTCCGATAGTGTTGTTGTACAAATTCATTTTTGTCCAAAACAAATGGATTGGAATAAATATTATGACAATCTAAAAACTTATCTATATTTTTTATTACAAAATCCATTGTAAGATTCTTATTCAAAGATAACCTTTCATAATCCCATGGTTTGTTTGGATGATCTTCAATATATCTCATCGTAAGATTTGCATTTTGAGATATACCCGTCCAATCAAAATACATCCTTGGATGTTTTTCTATAAATTCCATCGTAAGCTTCGAATTATAAGATAACCCTTCAATATTCCACGGATAATTCGGATATATTTCTACATAGATCAGATAGACATATCTCGAAATCCAATACCAGTCCCACGGATAGTCCATATGTTCGAATACAAATTCTATGTCAAGATTTTCTCTTTTTGAAACACCAGCCCAATCCCATTCTTTATCATGATGTTTTTCTAAAAAATTTGTTGTAAGATTTGGATTATATGAAAGATATCTAAGATAATTGACATCCCATTCGATTGGTTCTGAATCAAACAAAAATTTGGAATTGCATTGATTCTTTGCAATCGCATTCCGATTCCAATCCTTCTCAGGGTGCGCCAATACATATTTCATGGTTAGATTTGGATTATAAGATACTCCGTGTGGATAATCCCAAGGATAATCTGGATGTGCCTCAATAAATTCCATCGTAATCGAATGATACTGCGAGATTTCACTCCATCTCCAAGATTTATTCCTATTCTTTTCCAAAAAATCTGGTGTGATATTTGGATTGTAATAAGACATCGTATCATAATTCCACAGGTAGTCTGGATGAGCTTCAATAAAATCCATCGTAATTGAAATATTGTGACAAATTTGATACCAATTCAATGAGCGTAATGGGTGATTATCATCTGATATATTATCGAATATAAGATTCTCACCATACGATAAATGTTCATCATCATCTGAATCTGAATAAGATAAGTTTTCTTCTTCATTTTCTTCATTTTCTTCATATTCTTCTTCGTCAGAATATGATATTTTGGTATTATTTGGATTCAATGGAGGATAATCCATATCATAAGTTGATGATGTTTTATCAATAATTTTTGTAAAATACTTTATAATAAAATCCATCCATTTATCACACCATAAATTATCTATATTTTTATTAAGAATATCGATTCTTTTTTTAATGGCACAATCACTCATTGCGATAATATAAATATTTGATTTAATATTTATATATGATTTTATACAATTGTGTGAATATTTTTCTTTATTTTAATTTTATCCAGTGTATTGTTTAACCATAAAAATAATATTAAAATTCATAATTTCTTTATATTCTTCTGTATTTACAGATAAATCAAAATCAAGTGGTCTTGATATGCTATTTGTGTCATATCTATCATATCCCCATCTTTCTGTCGACAAAATTTTTTTTATTGGAACTAATAGTTCTTTTTCAAATAAACAGCCATTACTTAAATCAGGTTCTACTTTATTACTAAATTTTGTTTTAGAATAAGATCCTTTACTTTTGAACTCTTTTATTAAATATTCTTTGAACGATAAATAGTCTTCTGGTAATTGATTATCATCATAACCATAACCTATTATATTTTTATATACTTCATTATAATAGTCATTACTATCTTCAATACATCCATCATATAACATTTTTTTAATTATATTAAAGTTTTTTTCATTTATTTGTAATATGAGCTCAGATAATAAAATTTTTATACCAATTGATGCTGTCGCTGTTTCGCTTTTACCCATTATATATATTTCTAATACGAATATATTTTTTAAGCGTAAAAATTGAATTAAATCTTTATTAAATCTTTATTAAATCTTTATTATCTTATTATAAAGTATAAATAAAAATGGGTCAGATATATAGCAATCAAACTCCAAAAATAAATCACAATGCAATTTCTTTCACAAAGGATAATAATTGTGAAAAAAATTGTATATTTAATATAGAAATTGATAAATTTGATACGAATCAAATAGAAAATATTAAAAATGAATTAAAAAAAATAGATAATACCTATATTAATTCTAGATCAAATGATATTATTGAAGCATTTACATATACTGTAAATAATGAATTTATAGGTATAGTATCTCAGATAGATTCATATGTTTTTCTTAGACATAATTTACCACTATTAGAAATTTCAAATAAAAATGCAGTGTCGTATAGAAATGAAAATAATATTAAAGATGACAAATCATTTTCAGCCAATTGCCAATTAGATAGGATTTGGATTAAAAGATAATAATATATTATTATTTTATAAAATTTAAATTTTAAAATTTTTATATGCTAATATAAAAATTTTAATATGCGAATATAATAATGAATGAATTAAAATTAGATGAAAAATTAAATAAATTGAGAATTTCATATTATAATATGAAATGTCCAAAAACATTATGTGAATTAGATACGACGATTAAAGCACTTGTATATACGACAAATGGGGTTAAATTATGGAGATATCTTTCTCAAAATACTCGTAATATATGTCATAAAGCTATTTCATTTTATATTATATTATTACAAGAACAATTAAAAAATAAAAATAAAACTACAAATAATGTATTATCATCACAATTAGAATTAAAAAAAATGTTAGGTAGTCCAATATATAAACTCATGTATTTTCACAACGAAACAGTTATTCAAATTAAAATGAGTCTAGAAATAGTACAAAAAATATTGCATAATAATGATGATTTATCTGAGATATTAAAAATTGATTAAAACAAAGTTTTTTTACAAAGTTTTATTTATATTATATATAAAAGATATATTCGATATCAGATAATATTAGATGGCAAAATTTTATCCTTTTCCAAAAATTGGAAATTATCTTAATACAATACATACTGTTACAGAAACAACAAGATTTAATGGATTTAATACAGATGGGACTCCAATATATGACCGGACAAAGCTTTTACCCACGATTAAATTTAATGGTTCTGTAAAAGCACATGGAACGAATGCTGGAATCGGTTATGATCCGAAAACTAACACTTTATGGGCACAATCACGCGAACATATGTTAAGTGAAAAATCTACAAATTCAGGGTTTCATACATATGTTATGTCGCATAAAGAATATTTTATCCAAACGATGTCTAAGATTAGTTCATCTTTCCCAGTCATTGTGTACGGCGAATGGTGTGGGTCAAATATCCAAAAAGGAATTGCGATATCAACCCTACAGAAAAGACTTATTGTATTTGCAGCGAAAATAATTGACGATGAACGTAATCCGATATGGTTAGCTAGATCAGACATTGAATTATTTCTTTCCCCTGAAAAATTTCTGTGGAATATATATGTATTTGATAGGTATGAGATTGAGATTGATTTTAATCATCCTGAAGCTAGTCAAAATAAATTAGATGATTTAACATACGCAGTGGAAAAAGAATGCCCCATTGGAAGATATTTTGGAAAGTGTGGGATTGGAGAGGGGATTGTATGGGCAAATGCAGAATATGGTCGATTCAAGGTGAAAGGGTTAGAACATTGTTCGTCGCGCATTACGAGACCTGCAGCAGTTTCTAATGAAAAGATAGCATCCATTAATGATTTTGTTTCGTATGCTGTAACTGAGAATAGATTAAATCAAGGTATCGAACAAGTATTTACAACACATAATGAGGATATTGATATTAAACATATAAAAAAATTTTTGAATTGGATTACAAATGATATCTCTAAAGAAGAATCATCGACATTACAAGAAAATAATCTATTGCCAGAAGACGTTGCAAAAGCAGTTACAAATAAAGCAAGAGTATGGTTTGAAGAAAAAATTAAATCTAAATCTTAATCACAATCAATGGTTTTTTTAACTGATTTGCAATATCAATAGATAATTTGGTGCCTTTCGAAATGTTATCCCAAAAAGCAATACAATGGGTTGCATTTTCAATAATTAATTTATTTCTAATATATCCGGCTTTTTTCCCGTACAAATCCCAATCTGGTTTATACACAGTAAATTTTATTGAAAATTTTTTGGCAAATATCTCAGCTAATGTATCTGCACCAGTTGCTCCTCCAGAAACTATCTCTGAAATTAAATCGATATCATAAGATTCTTCTACGATCCTTTCAAAAAGTTCATAATTTGAAAAAGTTCTTGTCCCAACAATAGCTAATATCATTTTGATTAGATTAAGATAAGATTAAGATAAGATAAGATTAAGATAAGATTAAGATAAGATAAGATTAAGATAAGATTAAGATAAGATTAAGATAAGATAATATAAGATTTTTATTAAATATAATATTCAATTTTTATATAAATTAAACATAAACAAATCTATTACATATATAGCTCTTAATCTTAATAAAAATTGAATAAATTTTTTATTAAGATAATACAAGTTAATATTCATAATATTATAATAAATATAGAATATATTTAAGTTAAGATTCAGAATAAAATGGCTTCTCCTCTTGCGATGAGTGAACTTATTCATATTTATAAATCCCCCTCTGAACATCATTCGTATATAAAAAAAATACAAGAAACATTTAGTGTGGATGATAAATTATTACTACAAACATTGCAACCAACATTTCCATCTGAACTTGTTCCCAAACAAAATTCTAAAATATATTTCAAATTTATAAATGATAAAAAAAATCATCATGGTTTACAGTATCCAAATAAGAATGGTTTAATTGTTGACCCAACCCCATTTAAACCCACCGGATGTTGTTCTGGTGGAGGGATATATTTTACTGAATTAGAACGTTTACATATGTTTAAACAATTTGGAACAAATATTCATGCTATAATTGTCCCAGATGATTTCCCTATTTATGATGAAATATGTACAACTCCTGATCATAAATGTGTTAAATACAATTATAAATCAAAAGGACCAGTTGTATATTTATCAGAACCAATTAGATTGGGATCGGATGAATCTATCGAATTATTATATGATCATACTAAGAATACTCCAAATAATGAACTCGTTCAGAGGCATATGTTTCGGTCAAATAATTTAAAGTATTTGGATTGGTATAAACAATATTATAATGACTTTTATCGTAATGGTCCTAACAATTTATCTGGTCCTGTAGAAAAACCCGTCGTTCTGGCAAAAACAATTAAAAAATCTCATCCATTACAAAAACAAATAATTTGTTGCAAAGTTAAAGAGCTTATCCTAACATCTCATTATGAGCAATTATTTGATATCATTTATTATAAAAAACCTATCTTAGACTGGTTTTATCACAGCCCTACATACATATTATTCTCTGACCAAGGCATATCTATAAGCAATCTATTCTATATCTTTTTAACCTATCGGAATACACTTATATTAAATTTTATGAAAAATGAATATATACCAAGATTACTGGAATTACCTCATATCATCGATGCTCAAAGTAAGAGTCGTGCGATTCAGGTAGATTTACCTACGGCTATCTCAAATATAAACGAAAATATGGCTAAAATGATTGATGAAAATATTTATAATACAATTATTGAATATCATGGAGAGATATCTGGGTCATTCATACTAAAACATCTTACTGGATTACCATTTGAAAACGATGATATTGATGTCTATTTACCAGTATTTGAAGCGAATTGTGATGGATATTATGAAAATGCTTATTCTAAAACTCCACTTCCAGAAAATACTAAAATATGGTTAAAATATATGCAGTTATTAACTAAGATTCGTGAATCATATGGTAATACGGCTACCGCGTATTATGCTGATTCTGGGACTTATAATATGAATAATCTCGAAGGGATTATTAATATTGTTCAAACAAATGGTCTTAAATTACAACTTATCTTTGTAAAAGTAGACCCATATGCATTTATTACAGATAACTTTGATTTTGATTTTTGTAAATGTTGTTTTAATCCAGCAAATGATTCATTGCAATATGAACATCCTAATCTTAATAATCTTCAAACCGGTGTCATAACCAAAACTTATATGAATAAGATTTTAAAATATGATATGATGGATTCATATTCGGTATATCGTGCAGCAAAGACAATGGATAGGATTACCAAATATATTGAACGAGGATTTATAATTACTAATTTAGAAGAGTTCTTTACATGCATTGCAAAATTATTTGTTTGAGTTATTTTTTGAATAATTATTTTTTATCAAATTCTTAGAAAAATCTTATAAAAATTCTTAGGAAAATCTCAATAAAATTGGTACATTCATTAAACCATCTATTAATATATTACCTCCTACATCCGGTCCATTATTTACCAAGTTTAAACTATCTATCCCAATATCATTTAGAGATGATTGCAAAAACATGGGGAATTCCCATGTTGTATTATCAAAATTAAATGTTGCATTTACTTCTACGTCATTTGCTGGATTTAATTCAATCCTATCATATCCAACGTACATATTAAATACATCCGTTTTTTTATTATAAAGTGCATTATTTATACCATCCGTAATCTGTTGAATTAGTGAACCATTTGACGAATAGGGTAAATAAAATTCAGTGTCATTTGCAATGGCAGCTCTTGCTTTACTATGACCAAATATTTTAGTTGCAATAATTTCTAAAAATCTTAATCCAATTAATTCTGGTTCTTTATTTAATGTAGAATACGCACTTTTATCAGTAATAGATGTCATAGGTGAACTCATATTAACTACATTTATTGAATGTAATAGATTATTAACAGAATCTGTATTTACACTTAAATCTACATCATATGTATTTATATTTGTATTTTGCATAAAATCTCTCATATTAAATAGTTGATTTATTGAACTCCAAGAACCGGCACTTGTATTAATATCTAATATATATTCATACGTAGACAAATCTCTATCTGAGGTATCTGCATATAATGAAGTACTTTGAGATATCGTAAATGGTTCATTTATAAAAAATGTATTTGTATTCGAATTCGATATTATTTGAGTAATTACCTGTAAAACATCAGAATATGAATAAGTTTGATTAAATGAAGTAACAATTAATAATGCAGTTCCTAGACTTGTTTTAGTTAAAACATATGAATAAAAATTAATTGTACCTCCTAATGTAATATTACCACTACCTACACCAATTAATGAAGAAGATTGTAAGATAATATCTGAGAGAATTGCTGGAGTTGTACTTGAATTAATAAGAGCTCCATTACCATTATTTCTATTTTGAAACCTATTACGAAACCTATTACGAAACCTATTACAAACCCAATTATTTTACAAAATTCAGAAAAATTTAATAATCAATGTTTTATTATCACGGAAAATTATAATAATATTAAATATTTACAATCAAAATTATCTGAATCTGAATCGAATGAAAAAATCTTAACGGAACAATTAAACCAAATTAATATATTATATAAATATTTACAATCAAAATTATCTGAATCACAATCTAAAGAAAATATATTAATAGAACAATTAAACCAAAATAATGTATTATCTGAAAAAAAATTAGATGAGGCAAAAACTAAAGAAAAAATATTAATAGAACAATTAAACAAAATTAATGTATTATATAAATTGGAGTGTGAAAAAAATAACCAAATAATATATAAAATAGTAAAACGAAAAAATAGTATAGATATTGTAAGTTTATATACGACACAACTTTAAATTTTATTTAAAGTTTTATATACGACACAACTTTAAATTTTATTTAATAAGTTCTTGAGTATTTTTATTTATCTTATTTTTATTATTATATAACAATAACATAATATCATCTGCTAAATATTTCTCAGAGGCTTCTCCTCCATTTGAATAATTTTTCTCAAATGCTTGATGATCAGCTATATTTTTTTTCGTAATTAAATCTTCTTTTTCGAGTTCATCACATTTAGAATCTAACATTAACATCTTTTTCGATACAAGTTTATCAACCAATGCTTCTTTCTTTTCAACATTCCATTTATCATCTTTATACACATATGCGTATTTTGAATTGAGATTGCTTATATATATGTTATGGTTAGAAGGCATCTCATCTGCATAATGTATTTTTTTAATATATTCTATAAATCCAGGAAAGAACCCTGATAAATATTTCTTGTAATCTTTCAGTGTGATATGTGAGAGATCTTCTTGTCCAAATGGATTTATACTAATATTTAGGTTATTATTGGTTATATTATTAAGATTATTGATATTAAGATTATTATTATTGATTATATTGTTGGTTATATTTTTAGTATTAGTAATTTGAATAGGTTGTTGTAGTGTTTTTGGTTTATAGTTATCTATTTCAAATTGTATTTCTTTAATTTGACCAACTATTTTATTTTTTAATTTACAATTTGATTTTTTATGAGTGGATAAATTTGAACGACTGCTATATATCTTATAACAATATAAACATTGGTCATTAACATATGATGCATCATTTTTTAATATAATATTCTTAAGATTAGTCATTTTTATATTAAGATCTTCTAAATTTTTATCAATAGTTAATTTATTTATTTTAATAATACATTTTCTTTTTGAGTTAAAGTGTCTTTTCAATAAATAATTATAGTTAAATGTTTTATTGCATATTGGACAAATGTTCATATATATATTATATATTATATATTATATTTTTAAATATGATTTTCAACATATTATTAAAAACATAAATTATCATAATTATTTTTATCAGAGTTGCATATATACTTTTAAAAACTATTATTTTCAATACATGTATAAAAAGTATACATGTTTACTAAAATATTTAATTTATAATGTTTTTTTTCCATAATCAGTTATATATATATTCTTTTTTATGTTTTTAACATATTATAAAAGTATATATGTATCGACAAATATTATACTTTTATAAATTTCAAAAAAATCAAACCGTGTCGAATTATATTTTTCTTATCATATATACTTTATTTTTATTTTTTAATAAAGTATTAATTTCTCTTATTTTTTATAAATCATATAAAGTATATATATATATAATGTTTTATTAAAATTTCTACAAAATCTCCACAGGATTTCATGTAGAGAGGAAATATTTGGACTTGTCCAAAGTTTTTTTATAGGATTTAAAATTTTACTGTTTATTAAATAAATATTTTTTATGAAGGACAAATATTTATAAATAAATATGATATAAATATAAAGTATGTATATATACAATATTATGAACAAAGTTAATTGTATTAACTGTAATAAAGAATTCAAATATACATGCCAGTTAACAAGACATTATAATGCAAAAAGAAAATGCAAACAAAATTTAGATAAAGATAATGATATTTTTACAGATGATCTAAAAACATTAAAATCTAAATTTCAAAAAATAACGAATCAAATAGTTATTAATGATATAAGTTATGAAAATGGTACTTGTTTATATTGTTTAAAGACATATAGTTCAAAAAGTAATGCAATAACACATATTCGTAAAAGTTGTAAAATTAGAAGAAAATTAGAAGAACAATTAAAAAATTTAGAAAAATTAATAAAAAATTATAATGTAAAAATTATATTTACTAAACCTACTCGTAAATTAGAAATAATGCGTGTATTAGGACCTAATTTGGCACCTAATACAACACCTAATTTGGCACCTAATACAACACCCAATACAACACCGAATATTAAATCTAAATCTAAAAATAAACTTAAATTACCTCTAAATTTAGACCAAAACCCTATTCCAAATCCCATTCCAAATCCCATTCTAAACCCTATTCTAAACCCCATTCAAAACCCCATTCAAAACATCCCAAACCCTATCCCAAACCCAGTCCAAAACCCCATTCCAAATTCAAATCCCTTATATAAAAGAAAATCTATTCCTAAAAAAATACGTGAATTAGTATGGGATTCGTATATTGGAATACAAATTGGTGAATCTAAATGCAAATGTTGTGAATCGACAAATATATCTCAATTAACTTTTCATTGTGGTCATATTGTTAGTGATTATAATGGAGGAGATATATCAATTAGTAATTTATTACCAATTTGTATGAGTTGTAATCTATCAATGGGACGAACAAATTTATACGAATTTAAGAGAACTTTTGGATTATAAAAATATTTTACAACACACTTAAAGATTAATATATACTATATATTTGAGGTTTCTTAGTTCAGAGGCAGAACGCTAGGCTGTTAACCTAGATGTCATTGGTTCGATCCCAATAGAAACCGTAAAATTTTTTTTTTGACTATAAATTTAAAGCTATAGCTTAATAAAATGAGAATTTATGATTTTTAATCATAAATGTCCGTATTTTTTTTAACCAAATTTTTTATAATAAATATGCTAGTTATGCTATTTATTTTTATTTTTATTTTATTTTTATTTTTATTTATATATTAAATTATATATGAATAATTGATATAGGATGGAGTGGAATTAAAACATTTTTCAGAAGAAAAATTAAATGTTATAGTTTTAGAAAAAAATAATAATTATGGAGGGGTGATTACTAGTAACCAATTCTGATATATCGAAACGTAAAATTGCACGAACTTCGATATATGAATTAAGTAATTATACTACCTCTAATAAAATTATGCAAATTGTATATAATCTAGTTATTGGAATAATTGTAATTATTATAATTATAATTATTGTTATAATATATTTTGTTATAAGAAAGAAGAAAATAGTAAAATAATATAATTATATTATAAAAATATTTATATAAAAATATTATATAAATATAATGGAACAATCGGGGGGATCTAAAGATTGGTTTATGGCAGCTGCTACAGGTAATGAGATATTATTGAGAGCAAATTTAAAATGTGGGAATTTAAAAAAATGTAAAGCTCTCTCATCGGATAGAAATGTTAATGAATTAGATTCTAGTGGTAATTCTGCATTGATATTAGCAACTGAAAAAAATCATCGTAATATATTAAATATATTAATTTCTTTTGAAACGATTGATGTTAATATAATAAATAATTCTGGTTATACTGCTTTATTATATGCTTGTAAAAACAAAAATATAGATATTATTACACAATTATTCGCCAAAGGGGCTAAAATTGTTCTAAGATCCCCTAAATTATTAAATTTGTATACGACAGCATTAAATAATGTGCTGCAAGAATTAATTAAAAATAATCAAATAGAAATATTAGAAATTTTAATAAAAAATGGTCTAGATGTTAATTCTATTATAGATCTTAATAATTCATTATTAGTATATATAGTTATCTATAATAATAAAAGTTTTGTAGAGTTTATGTTAGGACAACCTAATATTAATATAAATTATATTACAAAATTAGGAGAGACAGCTTTAATATATGCTTATAAAAATAATTATGTTAATAAAGCTCAATTATTATTTGATAAAGGAGCTACAATTGATATAAAAGTTGGTCCTCCTGAATTATTATCATTATATAAGACCAAGATTAATGTTCTTTTACAAGATATAATTAAAAATAATAAAAAAGAAATATTGCAAAATTTAATTAAAAATGGTCTTGATGTTAATTCTATTATAGATCTTAATAAGAATTCAATATTAATGTATGCAATTGATTCCGCGAATATAGATATAATAAAATTATTTCTAGATCAACCTTCTTTGAAGATTGATTATGTTAATTTTTATACAAGCCAAACTGCTTTAATAATTGCATACGATAAGACGAATATAGATATTATGTCTCTTTTAATTGAAAAAGGGGCAAAGATGTATATCAAAGATAATTATTTATACAATAAGATGTTTAAAGATATTATTTCGAAGAATCAAAAAGATATATTACGAATGTTTGTAAAAAAAGATCTAGATTTGAATTCAATTATCGATGAAAGTTCTACATATACAATATTAATGACGATATTTCTTTCAGATAAGAAAGACTTACAACAAATAGTATTAGAACATCAAAATATTAAATCTGCCATTAATTATATAGATATTTATGGGCAAACTGTAATAACCGTTGTATATGATCGTCTTACAGATCTTCGTAAGAAGGTTGATATCCTTACGATATTATTCGAGAAAGGAGCAGAAATTTATACAAAAACATTTAACCTTAATTTGCAACAAAAGTATACCAATAATATTAATAGGATTTTACAAAGTATATGTAAGAATAATCAAAAAGAAATATTACAAATATTTATCAAATATGGTTACGATATTAATTCTTCAATCGATGAAGAAAACAATACTTTATTAATGTTCTCAATAAAAAATAGAAAAAATGATTTTATAAATGATCTGTTAAAGGAACCAATCATTGATAAATCAATTAATATCGTTGCAAAGTCCGGTCAAACTGCATTAACATATGCCATACAGTATGATAAGATTGAGATTGTTTCGATATTATTCAAGAAAGGAGGGAGGATAAAAATAGAGATAAGTGAACCAGTCGTCGCACAATCGTACAAATCTGTATTAGATACAACTTTACAGGATATATGTATGACTAATCGAAAAGATATATTACAAATATTAATTAATAACGGTCTAGATATTAATTCTCAGATAGATAAGGATGGCAATACTTTATTTATGTATGCAATAAAAAATAGTAAAAATGACGATTTTATAAAGGTCTTATTAAGTAAATTTACTAATAATCATGCTAATAATAATCATATTAATAAACATAACACAACATTATTAATGTACGCAATACAATATACAGAACATTTAGTTAAACTATTGTTAGAACAACCTAGTATTGTAAATTCTATTAATATCATTGCAAATTCCGGCGATACGGCATTAACATATGCAGTGTACCATAATAAGGTTGAAATTGTATCATTATTATTCGATAATGGAGGGATGATAAAAATAGAGACAACTGATCCAGTCCTAGCGAAATCATATCGTTCAAAATTAGATACGACTTTACAAAATATATGTCAGAATAATCGAAAAGAGATATTACAAATATTTATCAATAACGGTTTAGATATTAATTCTCAGATAGATGAGGATATGAATACTTTATTCATGTCAGCGTCAATTAACAAAGATGAACATATAGATATCGTAAAGCTTTTATTAGAACAACCCACGATTCGTATTCTTATGAAAAATAAACAAGATAAGAATGCATTAAATTTAGCAATTGATAAAGAACGATATAAAATTATTGAGTTTTTTTTAAAAGAAAAATTTTATACAAAATCAGATGATGATATTAATGGGATATTACAATATGTATGTAAGAATAATAAAATTAATATATTAAAAATTTTTATTACATCAAATATTGATATTAATCGTACGATTGACACTGATAACGATTATTCTATATTAATGTATGCAATCCTAAATAGTAATATCAATATGATATATTTTTTATTTTCAAATAATGTGGATATAGAATATAAAAATAAAGATGGTAAAACTGCATTAAATTTGGCTCAAGAAAAAAAATTGTCGAATAAAATTGAATTATTTAAATTATTTAAAAAACCTAGTCTCATAATTAAAAATGGTGAAATTTTATCACAGATTGATTTTAATAAAGATACTTTCAAAAAACAAATATCAGATGATTTAGAAACATTTTTTAATATATCAGTTGATTTAACTAAGATTATTCCAGATGAAAAAAATATATCAAGTTCATATTATTTATTAAAAAGTCAATTTACAGAATTAAAGATGTCGAATGTAATTAAAAATAGAATACGGTTAAGTCATAATAAGTTATTTTACACTGATAATAGTTCAGTTCCACCAAATATAATAGAATTTAATCTTGTTGGTAAATTGGCTGAAGGTGGCTTTAATAAAGTATCGAAATATACTTATAACGATAAATCATATATATTTCGGGAATATAGAAAAGAGGGTAATGATGAATTATTTAATTGTTTTTATGAAAATTTAAAACATCTAATTTTATATATCATTATGTGTAGGTATAATGGTCAGATTAAAACGATTCCTCAACCAATTGGTATTGGTATATATGTAAATAATGGTGTCGAATATATTGGATTTTTATCAGAGAGTGGGAAAATAGATTTTTTAGACTCTCTGAGAGCAGGTATATCAGACAACGATATTAGATTAATATGTCATTTGATTTACAAAGATTTATATATGATAAATAATGTTCCTAATATGAATCTATGTTTTTCACACAATGATATGAAATCCGAGAATATAGTTTTAACTGACGATAATTATCCATTATTGATAGATTTTGGTTTTAGTTTTTTCAAAATTAATGATATTATATTCTACGGTCCTATATTATCACGACAATATTATTTTAATAAGGATAATTGTGATAGAGATTATAATTTAGCATGTGACTTTATTACATTATTATATACTATGAAATATTATGATTATAATTATGCGATTAGTAATGATACTAAGTCTATATATTTTTATGATAATTTTAGGTTTATTAGTGATAAAATAATTAGAGCAATTAATAAATATGAAAACAAAATAAAGAATGATGATGTTTATACAGTGTTATACGATAATTCAAACATTAAACAAATCGTAAAAAGTTTTAATTATAAATTAAATTTTGAAAATAATCTATTTCCCCAAATGAATATAGATTCATCTAGGTTGGTACTTTATAAGAGACAATTATATTATAAGAAATATCTTAAATACAAACAAAAATATTTACAATTACAAAACAAATAAATAAAATATTATTCTATTTATATATGGAGAATATAAACGAACCTAATAATAATAATAAAATAATTAATAAAGATATATCTTCAAATATATCTTCAAATATTGATACAAGGATGAATATTATTAATAAAGATACAATTTTTTTTAACATAAAAGCAGAACCAAAGATTATTCTTAATAAGACTGGTAAAATATTAGAACCAATACCATTTATTAAAGCTAATTTAAAAAAACAGATAACGGATGATTTACAAGAATTTTTTAATATATCATTTAATCTAAATTTAATTACCCCTGATATTGCAAACATATACAGTTCTCAGCGACTATTTATAGAACAATTTAATGAAATATATAAAGAGAAAGGACTCTCTGGAATTGTTAAAAATGAAATATCTATAGAAGATGATAAATTATTGTTTACAGATACAAGTGTAAATCCACCCCAAAAAATCACATTTACATTTGTAGATAATTTATCTTCAGGTGCAGATAATACAGTGAAAAAATATACCTATAATAATAAATCTTATATATTTCGCGAATATAAGCGTAAAGGCTATTTTAATGAATTATTTATTTGTTTCTATGAAAATTTAAAACATCTAATTTTATATATCGTTATGTGTAGATATAATCGAAAATTAAAAATTATTCCTCAACCATTTGGAATGGGTATTTATCCCAATACTGATTATTACACTAGGTTAGAAGGCTCAGTTCCATCTAATATTGGATTTATAACAGAGAGTGGTAAAAGTGATCTAATTGAATATCTAAATACACAACCAAATGAACATCTAATTCAGATGATATCGTACCAAATTTATAAAGAATTATTCACAATAAATAATATTCTAGATATGAATCTATGTTTTATGCATGATGATATAAAAGCTGACAATATAGTTTTAACTGATGATAATTATCCATTACTAATAGATTTTGGTTTGAGTACGTTTAAAATTGATAATATTATATTTGGCTATGGTCATCATAGATGCGATAGATATTATAATTTAGCAAGTGAATTTTTTATATTTTTATATAATATAAATTATCATATATTTACGTTTAATATTAGTCTCGATGAACGTTGTATATACAATAAAAATACATTTATAAAATTAATAAAAATAATACAAGGTTCAGCTTTTAATGTATCAACACTTCGTATATATGGAATATTATCCGACAATTTTTCAAAAGATATAAATATATTTGCTGGATATATTTATGAATTAACACCAACAGACTTGTTAGAGCAAATGATGATAGAACCCGTTCTTTCAATACAATATGAAAGAGAGATATTTTATAAGAAATATCTTAAATACAAACAAAAATATTTACAATTACAAAAATCAAATATACAAAAAGGAGGGTATATACAAACTTCTAAAACATATATTGAATTTATTTTAAGAGATGTAGATGAAACAATAAAAGTTAATCTAGATGACAATACACAAATTATAGAAATCTTAAATAAATATGTATATGATATTAAAGATTTAATATGTTTGGACTTTCACGGGGTTACAGATTTATATAATAAAGATGAACATATACCATCGACCATATCAAAATGTGTTATTTCATATATTGGTGGTAAACCAGAAACTATAATAAATACAATAGCATCGCTAAAACCTAAAATCACTTCAAATGAAATACTTTTTGGAGTAATTGTATATAAAAAAGATAATAATCCAATTAGTGGAACAAAAGGTTGGCTTATTACAAAAATATTAGAAGCCAATAAATTTATTAATATTCATTTTATTGATGATTCACGTAAAAATATTGAATGTGTAGACAATATAGGTTCTGAAAAGATTAAAACATATTATATTGATTCAAATAAAAATCCAAAAGTATATTTAGATAAATTGTTAAATAAATTATAATAAATTAAATTATATTTTTTAATTGTAAATATTTTTGTTTGTATTTAAGATATTTCTTTCGGAATAATTCAACCGGAATAAAATTTAAGTAAACTATTTCTGGAAATGGTTTATATATATATATTTGATTCTGAATACTTTCACATACCATATTCATCAATGTAGAAGAATTACAGGAATTTAGTTTATCTTTCAATTTAATAACAAAATTAATAAAATTATTATCAGCAATATCTGATATAAATAATCGATCAACTAAAATCATATAATGAGTTAATGCAATTTGGTTGGGATATATTTTTGGGATTTCTTTATAAAAAGTTATTATACTATTATAATCAATAGTTGGATATATTTCTTTTATTTTTGTTTCTATTTTCATAATATTATCTAAATAATTTTCTTTTGATATGAATTCTAATTCATATGATTTTGTAATGTAACCAATACTATTAAAATAAAATTTTATAAGTGATTTTAATAAAATATTTTCTTGAAAATTAAGTAAATGATATACTTCATATATTAACAATCTTTGCATAACAAAACTCCTCCTATTTATAATTGAAATATTTGCAGTATTTCCTACATAAATATAACTAATATTTTTGAAGAGAGATAATAAAAATATTTCATCTAACGAATATGTAAATAGATTAGAATTTAATTCTACAATTGTACGTATATCAATTACTTCAAATTGAAGTTCACCGATATTTATAGGAATAGTATATGATGGGACTAATGGTAATATAGATTCTCTATTTAATGTGCCTTGAGAAACTTCATACCAATATATTTCTTGAATTGATATTAAATTATTAATATTGTATTTTATTAAATCATAATCTGTATCTTTTTTTATAAATATTGAATCTATTATTTCTACAGAAATCTTAGTATCTGATGATAATAAGTTTATTAATTGTGTAATATTATCTTTTTCAGACATATTTTTAATTACGTCTATTATATAATTGTGTACGGTTCGAAAGTTATTTGTATGTCCATAATGTCTGAAAAATACATCTCGTTTTATTTGGATAGTAAAAGCATTCAATCCAGCTAATATATCAAATAATCTTAAAGTATTTTTATAAAAGGGTGTTGATTGTTTATAATAATATAACCAAACTGAATATGGTGTATTAAAATATTCAATTGTATTAGAAATATTTATATCAGACATTCTATTTATTATTCCATCTTTTGGGTCTGAACTCAATGTATTATATGTAAACATAAATTTATTTTGTTTAATCATCTGTCTAATATTTATACAATCTATATACGATACATAACCATCTGCTTCTCTCATAACTTTTACATTTACATTTTCTTCATATAATGGAATATAGCGTAAGATTGTTAAATCTTCTCTATTTGAACATACATATGTATATATTTCAACTCGTTGATTTGATATAAAAAAATCTAATATAGCTTTTATATCAATTATTTTTTGATGTATACTATCCGATGTAAATGGATATAATGGATTTGTGTCAATCGGATTAAAATATTTTAATGCATAATTTATTACAGTAAACACAGAAATATCGATATATATTCTAGCTATAAAATCTGGTAAACAATTATTAATATTATGTATACTAATATTTAATGAATAGAAATACATATTTAATTTATTAATTCTTATTGCCAATAATCGTTCATCTCGTTCAATCGAATCAATATCTTTTAAATATAAGACAAACGAGAAACAATTACAACAATTTTCTCTTCTTTCTAAATTAATCATACTGACAATTTGTTCAATATAATTACTTTTTATAACGGGGTCTAAAAATGGATCCGTATACGATTCTAAATTTCTTATAAGAATACTTGGTTCATAAGTATGTGTATAGAATTCTTTTCTAATCGTTGTAAGTAGATAACATTTTGATTCAGTTTCACCGAATGGACTTGGTATTTCTATAGGTTCTATATTAGTTACATTATAGCAATCTCTTATTTTATCTATATTACCAGTTTCTAAAAATTCGTCTATATTACAATTTATAGGGTCCATATTATATATATATTTATATAAATAAAAAAAAAATAAGAAATTATTATTAAGCTTTAGCTTTAGCTTATATAAATAAATAAATAAATAAATAAAAAAATTGAATATCAGATATATCTGATAATCCTATATATCTGATACCAAATATTACTACACAATCTCAAAGCTTGTGTCAAACAGTCTCACGATGGCGACTTCAGTACCTCAGATGGCACTGTACGAGTGGGTTGTTCGCAATCCATCATCACACAATCCAATAACGTACGGCGTCGTTGCATATTCTGCAGAAGAGGCACGGAGTTTGATACGAAAGGAGTACGCAGTACAGGCAGAGATGTACAAGGTCATTGAACAGGCAAATCAAGAAGAATCGATGTTGACGTCAGATGAAATCTTTGAGGGAATTGTCGCAGCTGATGTGCACTTTGTGGGACCTTATACGAGTTTTGCATATAATCGAGAACATGCGGCTCAAAATGCATCGGCAATCACTGACGGGTATACTCCGCGCGGTGTTGATACAATTTCTCGGCGAGTGATGGAAGAAAGTCTTTCGTACGAACCATGCAGGGTTCTTCCAATCGGTGTGGGAACAACCTTTTTGTTCAGTGCATTGGATGGATAGTTCGACTTGATAGCTTTTTCCTGTTTTATTTATTTCAGTTTGTTTAGTTCAATTTCATTCATATTAATTTCATTCATATTAATTTCATTCATATTAATTTCATTCATATTATTTTTTTTATATAATTTCAAATGCTAATCCATTAGTATTTTCTTGTAAAATAATAATTATTTACATATGTATATTTTATTTTTTCTATTTTTTTACAAGTTCATCAAGTGCAGATTAATAAATTTCAAATATACCAATTATACCAATTATACCAATTATACCAATTATACCAATTATACCAATTATACCAAAAACCACATTATGTCTCATCATAACATTTATTTATAATAAACATTTATTTATAATAAACATTTATTTATAACAAACATAAAAGAATTGATTTGTATTATAAAAATTGATATATAATCAGAATATTAAATATACTAAATATACTAAATATACTAAATATACTAAATATACTAAAATACTTATATAAAATGTCATACAATACTATAATTTCAACTCTTACAGAACCTCATACAGAACCTCATACAGAACCTCATACAGAACCTCATACAGAACCTCATACAGAACCTCTTACAGAATCTCATACAGAATCTCATACAAAATCTCTTATAGAACCTATAAGTTTAACTTTAGAAGAACGTTATGAATTAATTTGTTCAATTGGTGAAGAAATTATTGATAAAGAACAATTAATGTTATTATTGAAAAATAAATCAGAAATTATTGCGTATGATGGATTTGAACCATCTGGCAGAATGCATTTGGCACAAGGATTACTTCGCACACACAATGTTAATAAATTTACAAAAGCTGGAATTAAATTTAAATTTTGGATTGCTGATTGGTTTGCACTGATGAATTTAAAATTAGGAGGTGAACTTAAAAAGATTCAAAAAGCTGGTCGAGATATGATAAATATATGGGAATGTTGTGGTATGGATATGACAAATGTTGAATTTATTTGGTCTTCTGAAGAAATAAATAAAAGAAGTGATGAATATTGGAAATTAGTTTTAGATATTGGAACAAAATTTACTCTTAATAGAATAACAAAATGTACTCAAATTATGGGTCGAGAAGAGTCTGATGATTTAGCTGCATCTCAAATATTTTATCCTGTTATGCAATGTGCAGATATTTTCTTTCTGAAGGCAGATTTGGTGTCTCTTGGTATGGATCAACGTAAAGTAAATATGTTAGCTCTAGAATATTGTGATAAGATAAAAAGAAAACTTAAACCAATTATTGTTTCTCATCATATGGTTATGGGTTTGGATGGATCTGATAAGATGAGTAAATCAAATCCAGATAATGCAATTTTTATGGATGATAATCCAAATGAAGTTAAAAGAAAAATAAAACAAGCATTTTGTGAAGCAGGTAATATTCATAAGAATCCTTTATTAGATTGGATAAAACATATTATAATTCCAATTGTTGGACATTTTACAATCCTTGCAAATGACAAATGGAATGAACCTGAAATTAAATATATACAATATGAATTATTAGAAAAAGATTTTGCAGAACAAAAAGTACATCCTAAAAGTTTAAAAGAAGGGTTGGTTGAACATTTACTTTCATTGTTAGTACCAATTCAAGCCAAAATTAAAGCAGTTAAATTAAATTAAAAATTGAATTATATAAACATATTTATTTATTGTAATATTATTGTAATATTATTGTAATATCAAAAATGTCGACCCCTTCATACACCTTGATTATTGAAGAAATACCCCTTTACAATGTCATCACCCTCCCGGAAAACTATAATTCTTGTAATCATGGATCTAGACCAGAAGATTATGATAAGATCCTTGCAAATGGTAATACATCAAATTGGATTAATTCATTTCACCAAAATTATACAGTGATAAATATCGATGAACAAGATATAAAATGGATGAAAGAAGCATATACTATCGGTTCATATACCGGAAAATTTCCCTCTTCGTTTGATGATGAGAAAGCAAATATGATTGAAAGGTATAAATTTGTGGAAAAGTATTTTCAGGAAGCTAAATATTTTGTCAGATGTAATAGAGTCAGTTTGAAATATGGACAACATGGGGTGGGACCATATTATACATTTGAACAAATAATCGAATCTTTAGTAACTTGTATAGAAAATCATACACCTATAAAAGATAAAAACAAAGATAGTGAACCATTAACATTATACTTATTAAATTGGCAGAAATTCGATAAATATAAAGAATATCGCATTTTTATCTGTAATAACCGAATCTCAGCAATATCTCAACAAAATATATATGAAGTAAATGAATTTCTAAATAGTTTTACCTACGAAGAATGTATTAAGATTGTACAAAAACATGTTGGGATCATATATGAACGTTTTGAAAATCATATAAAAAAGAAAATAACACATACCGAAAATTATTGTATGGATGCTGTCATATTAGAAAATGATTCACTATATTTTATTGAGATAAATTCATTTGGTGCAGAATATGCAGCAGGATCTGCTTTGTTTCACTGGATTAATGATGAGGATATATTATATGCTAAACACGATAATACAATTACATTTAGATATTCAGTGTAAAGATTGTTCTTTAGAAGAAGATAGACAAATTTTACTTAGAAATGAAAGAAATAGAATAAGAAAAAGAAATAATAATAATATTATAAATATAAAATGTCTGATAATAAAGAATTGTAGTGTATGTCGATTTTATATTTTGTTTTTATTTAATTTTTATTTAATCTTTCTTTATAAATATCACAAGAATATAATATTTCTTTAGTCAAATGTGGTTGCCAATTTAATATATCTGTATCACATATATTTTTATCTTCTTTATCCTTAGCATATTCATCATTTATAGACCAAAAAAACTTAAAACAAAAATTAGCAGTTAAATATTGTGTTAATAATACATCCCATAGACCTAAATTTTTAATATTTACTTCTAGTTCATCAATCATATATTTATTATTATATAAATCTTTATTTGTAATCATTTTATATCTAGTATATATAATATTCTTATATATATAATATTCTTATATATAATATTCTTATATACATAATAAACTAAAAATTGAAATATAAAACAAAGAATATATAATCTTATATTACTATAACTCTAAACATAATAAAAAATGTTAAGATTAAATATGATTCGTGTTCCTAAAAATATAAATACTAATATACTAATTCAGACCCGATGTCTTAGTGAAGTCAATAAAAAATATATTGAACTTGTGAATCAAAATCTTTCTGACAAGAAAATGGCGTTTTGGTCTGGATTTATAGGTTCTTCTATTCTTATGCCTTATAGCGCTTGTATTGGTGTAATATCTTCTTTTTATACAGAATCAGTTATGCTTAAAAATGTTGAAGAATTAGAAAGACTTACAAGACTTCATAAATTGAATGAAATACCTCTAAATAAAATAAATGCATTTGTGCAACAACCTTCACATAAATATTACTTTGTTTCACATAATTTGGCAAATGGAATGTTTTGTGGTTCTCTATTCATTACAACTCTAACTGTAGCTATGTATTGGCTCTAAAAGTATTAGTTATGCATGATGATGAAATTGGTTTTGATATTTTATTTGAATCGTTATTCACATAAAATATTTAGTTTTAAATTTATAGTATGATATCATTTTTTATTTTTTATTTATTATATAAATCTTTATTAGTTTCTTATACATAATAAACTAAAAAATGAAATATAAAACAAATAATATATAAGATTATATATCTAGATACATAATATAATATAATATATATAAGATGGAATATTTACAACAAATTTGTAATAAATATGAAAAAAATCTGTGTATTCCTATTGATGAAATGATAGCAGATTTTAGTAAAATTAAACCAACACTGGTTCCAATATATGATATTTGTATTATTAAGACGTTTGGTAATTATATTTATAATTTACGTAATCAACAAATGTGGAAGGCGTCTCCAGAATTACTAAATGAAATTCTCAATATAAATACAGAATATCCACATTATAATATTTCAGATCAAGATATTATAAATATTATTGAAACATCAATTAGTAAAAACGAAACACCCTCATCAACTATTGACAAAGTTTATTACTTTGTTTCTGATAGTTTACTAAAAAATGTTGATAGAAGTCAACCCAGTACCATAACAATATATTTTGAAATGAAATCATCTTATAATGATTCACTTCAAGAATTAAATCTAAAATATAATGGTAAATGGAACTGGGTTGACAAACAATATGAATCAATCGGAGAATGTTTAATTCACAATTTTGATGAACTTGAAAATGATTCAAATTTTATTAAAGCAGCTGATGTAATTGAAAGTATTGGTAGAGACGCAGGTAAAGAAATTAATAAATTAATAAATAAAACAGCTATTTTATTAAAAGATAATAAAGATAATACTGAATTATCATCTCAAATTAAGATAGATTTTGATATGCATATGGATGAGATTTATGAAAGAATAATTTCATCAAAAAAGTTTGACAAAACAATACATAATGAAATATTAGATATGTATAGGGTCGAGAAGGCAATGCATCGAATGTCATTAACATTAGAAAATTGTATTGATTTATTCAAAAAATTATCCCCCATATAAAATTTTTTAAACGAACGTATTATAATGGATACACAAACAATTGCAGAAGATACTATAGAAGTATCGGTTATCGAAGATACTATAGAAGTATCGGTTATCGAAGAAAATCCGTCGGATAATGCTTCACAAGATAATATATCATTAAATAATACTCCAGATAATACTCTTCTACAAGTGAAGACTCAAGTGAATACTCCTCTCGATATTATTAACGAATCAATTGTAAATTTTGAAGATATTCAATTAAATAAGACTGAAATGCCGATAGAACCTGATAAAATGGACCCTTATACATATCCAAATATTAAAGTTCTTTTCAATGAAACCTATGTAATTTTTTTGCCAGAATTTTATTTTATTTATTCATGGTATAGTTTTAGATATTATAGAAAAATTATTAAAAATTTAAAAAATAAAGGTATCACTGTGATAAATATCTCAAAAGTTGTTTCATATCAAGAAGCAAATGGCGATTCTTCATTGTTATTTGATGATAAGAAATACCCTGATCCTAATATTTTATATATTCATTTATTTAATGGTTTATATTATAATGATTCAATCTTTAATAAAAGAAAAATTGAGAAAGAACGAGATATGCTATTATTATTAGCTGGAAAATTAGGTGTTTCTAATCTAAAATTTTATAGTAATATTACAGAAACAACCTTAATAAATACGGGTGCATCGATAAAGGTTAAAGGATTTGAGAATTCTGTTAAATATGTAAAAAATATTAAATCATATCAAGGTGATAATGGAGTTGAGAAATATGAAAATAGTGGTTCATCAATCTATATTACATCTGCGAATCTTAATGAATTTGATGATAATATAAGAAAAACATTAAGTACATTAAAATCGAATATATTTAATTATGATTATTATAAAAAAAATAGTAAATTAGAATTATTTGTTTATAAAAGATTTGAATATAAAATGTCTTCATTGGAATATACAATCGATGTCGAAGATATCTCTGATAAAACTTTTGCGATTAAAACTTGTTTTATGGATTATGGTATAGGTATAAATATGGATAAAAGCACTTCTTATACTGAAAAGATTTCATATACATTTAATTTTTATAATGATAAAGAAATTAGAATACAATATTATGAAAATATAAAAAGACAGAATGATAAATTTTTAAATATTCGGGAAATATATGATTATTATAAAAATAAAGATATCGCCGTTCATTTTATTTGTGATTATGTTAAAAAAATCGCACTGAATACTTTTTATATTGATATAAATACTGGTAAGCGTGATAATTATTATAGTAAATTATTAGAAGTAATAAGAATGAGTCCTGAAGAGTTTTATAGTTTCTGTCATACATTTACAAATACAGAACAAATTAGAGATTGGATTATAGAAATTCTATATTCGAAAGAGACTGATAAACTTATAGAAAATAATATAAATAAAGTAAATCTAAATAAATCGATTGTAATTAGATAAGATTTAATATAAAAAAATGAAATATTTATTAATTATTTTGATTTATATTAGAATAAATCAAATTAAAAATGATTTCAATTAATGGAAAAAGAGTAAAGAAATATGTAAAAGAATTAGATTTATCTTATAATAAATTAACCCATTTACCAGTTGAAATAGGGCAACTCACACAACTGACTAAATTATATTTATCTGGTAATAATTTAACCCATTTACCAGT
>Ga0114966_10000345_pt1 | contig 44962 bp, 35 predicted proteins | sample M_130207_XF_Meta_FD_87029 | JGI IMG/M metagenome (GOLD analysis project Ga0114966, IMG submission 87029) | Freshwater microbial communities from Lake Montjoie, Canada to study carbon cycling - M_130207_XF_MetaG | ecosystem: Environmental > Aquatic > Freshwater > Lake | place: Lake Montjoie... | reverse complement strand
GGCGCGTTGGCCGCACCGCCCACCATGCTCAACGCGTGGACCATGCTCGGCAACATCCCGCGCATCCTCGACCCGAACGACCCGCAGGGCGGCGTGAACGCCAAGCTCGACGCAGCTGGGTACGTCGGCGTGGTCGCCACCAACAGCGAACACGTCTACAAGCGCTACCTGCACCCCGGTGACCTGCTCACCAGCAAGCAGAAGCTCGTCGAGGTCAGCGAGGAGAAGCAGACCGGGCTCGGCATCGGCCACTTCGTCACCACCGAGACCGAGTACTACGACCAGACCGGCGAGCACGTCGGTTCGATGTTCTTCCGGATCCTCAAGTTCCGCCCGGGAACCGGCCGCCCAGCCGCCGCGACCGCTGGTGGTGTCGAACGCCCGAAGCGCCCCCGACCGAGCAGCAACCCCGACAGCGAATGGTTCTGGGAAGGGTGCCGCGAGCGCGAGCTGCGCGTGCAGACTTTCAGCGACGGCACCACCGTGTACCCGCCGATGGTCCGCAACCCACGCACGGGCGAGATGCCCGACACGCCGGCCTGGCAGGTCTCGTCCGGTCGAGGCAGCTTGTACAGCTACGCGATTCCCCATCATCCGCAGGTGCCGGCGTTCGACTACCCGCTCGTGGTCGGCCTCGTCGAACTCGAAGAAGGGGTGCGCGTCGTGTCCAACGTCGTCGACTGCACCCCGGCGCAGGTCGAGGTGGGGATGCCCCTCGAGGTGTGCTGGCTCCAGGCCGACGACGACGTCGTCTTGCCACAGTTCCGCCCTGCACGTCCCGAACGCCGCACCACCACGCGCACCTTCGACGAGGTCACCGTGGGCGACAAGCTCCCACTGTGCCCCATCCCGATCACCCCCACGCTCATCGTTTCGGCGGCGATCGCGTCGCGCGACTACCAAGCGGTGCACCACGACCGCGACGACGCACACAACAAGGGCTCGAAGGACATCTTCATGAACATCCTCACCTCGAGTGGGTTGTCGGGCCGCTACATCAACGACTGGGCGGGTCCCGACGCGGTGTTCAAGAACCTGAAGTTGCGCCTCGGCGCACCGAACTACCCCTACGACACCATGACGCTCTCGGGCTCGGTGACGAACAAGGAGATCGTCGACGGCGAGGGAATTGTCACGATCGCGTATCAAGGACTCAACAGCTTGGGTGCGCACGTCACCGGCACGGCCGACATCGCGCTTCCCCTCGTCGCGCTGGCTCGGAGCTGACCCATGAGCATCACCAACAACGCAGGCACCACCAACTACGCCGGCACCACCGCTATCGCGGGAATCGGCGCAACGGCGTTCACGAAAGACTCGGGTCGCACCCCGATGCAACTGGCCGTCGAAGCGTGTGTCCTGGCATGTGAGGACGCCGGGCTCGACCCATCACGCGTCGACGGCATGGTCACGTTCTCGGCCGAGCAGAACCCCGAGATCGAAGTGGCCCGCAACCTCGGCATCAAAGAGCTGAAGCACTTCTCGATGATCCACCACGGTGGCGGCGCGGCGTGCGGCACCATCGCGCAGGCCGCCATGGCCGTCGCATCCGGCCAAGCCGACTATGTGCTCGCGTACCGAGCGTTCAACGAACGTTCGTGGCATCGCTTCGGCACCGGCGTGCAGGCCAACCCTGCAGGCGCCGAGGCATCTGCGACGCAATACGCGTGGACTTCGCCGTTCGGCCTGCTGACCCCGGCTTCGTGGGTCGCCATGTTCGCCACGCGCTACATGCACGAATACGGCGCCACGTCGCTCGACTTCGGCCGCGTCGCCGTCGCCGACCGCAAGCACGCAGCCACCAACCCCAAGGCGCACTTCTACCAACGGCCGGTCACGCTCGAGGATCACCAGAACTCGCGCTGGATCGTCGAACCGCTGCACCTGCTCGACTGCTGCCAAGAATCCGACGGCGGTCAGGCCATCCTCGTCACGACGCTCGAACGGGCGAAGGACCTCAAGGGCGTCCCTGCGGTCATCGCGGGTGCGGCACAAGGGGTGGCCGAGGATCAACACATGATGAGGTCGTACTTCCGCGACTCCATCACCGGCATCCCCGAAATGGGGCTGTGCGCGCGCCAGCTCTGGGCGCAGAGCGGGCTCACCACCGCCGACATCCAGGCCGCGATTTTCTACGACCACTTCTCGCCGTTGGTGCTTCCTCAGATCGAGGAGTTCGGCTTCTGCGAGCGCGGCGAAGCGAAGGACTTCATCGCCGACGGTGCCATCGAGCTCGGTGGCCGCCTCCCCATCAACACCCATGGCGGCCAGCTCGGCGAGGCATACATCCACGGCATGAACGGCATCGCCGAAGCCGTGCGCCTCGTGCGCGGCACCTCGGTCAACCAGGTCCCGGGCGCCGAGAACATCATCGTCACTGCCGGCACCGCTGTGCCCACCAGCGCGCTCATCATCCAAAAGTACCGCTGACCCAAGCCATCCGCCATGGACCACGGGATGGTCGAGGGGAAAGCTCCGCGTCCCCTTCGGCCGGATTCGCCCAACCTGCTTGGGCGGCTCAGGCGTGGACGAAGCGCATCTGACGGCCTTGGCAGAGCAGCTCGCCCGCCGCGGTCCATACCTCGGTGTCCTCGTCGACGAACCCACCGGCACTGGCCGCGGTACGCAACTGCACGAAGACCGGTTCACCGGGGGCGATGGCCGCGGGCAGCGCTCCGCGGAACTGCGTGGTGATGTCGGCCGATACCGCGACGTGGCCGACCTGCCACAGGTGATACGCCGCGGGAACCCAGAGGTCGTTGATCATGACCAGCGTGAGCTCGTCGAGCACCGGCTCGTCGCGCATGCGCACCCATCCGCCGACGCGGTTGCCGTCGGCGCGGTGCTCGATCGACGATCCGACGCGGGGCCAGAAGTCGAAGTGCCGGTGGGTGGGGATGCCCATGCCCGGGTCGTGCGGCGCCTCGTCGACGCTGACGAGCGACACCAGCTCGGGTGGCGGTTCGGCCGCAAGGAACGATCCGACCTCGCGGCGCCGCCCGAACGTCGCGATCGCCTCACCGGCCAGCTTGCCCGATGAGTACACGTCGGCGCGGAGGTTGGCCATGTTCCGGCCACGACGCACCACGGCCACCTCGCACCGGAAGAGCCCGGTGAGAAAGGGCCGGATGAAGTGCATGCTCATCGATACCGGTGCGTACTGCGGGTCGGCGATCTCGCTTTTCATCGCCGCAACCACGAGGGCGTGAGCGAAGCCACCGAACTGTGCTTCGTGACCCCAATAGCTCTCGTCGAGGATGCGTTCGTAGACGCCATCGGTCACTCGCTCGGAACGGCATGCGTCATGGAACGATATGCGTGCGCTCACTTGCCCTCGAACGCCGCTTGTTCCTTGCGCGCCTTCGCGGCGAACCCGTTCGTGAGGTCATCCGAGGACCACAGCATCGACGACGCCATCGCTTCGAACTTCGCCGCCTCCTCGAAGCCGCGGTATGCCACGAAGTTCACGGCGCGCTTGACGCCCTGCACCGCGAGCGGCGCGTTGTTCGCGATCTCGTGCGCGAGGTCGAGCGCCGTCTGCTGCAGCACCTCGGGCGCGACCACGTCTTGCACCAGGCCCCATCGCTCGGCCTCGACCGGCCCGAAACGACGCCCGGTCATCGCGAGCATCTTGGTCCGGCTGGCGCCGAGCTCGCTCACCATGCGAAGGTCGGCACCACCGACGATCTGGGTACCCAGGGTGACCTGGGGCAAGGCAAAGATGGCGTCGGTGGCCGCGATGCGGATGTCGGCGAGCATCGCCAGCTCGAGCCCTGCACCGAGGCAGTACCCCTGGATGGCCGCGACCACGGGCTGAGGCAACTGATCGACGACCTTCCATCGGTCGAAGCAGTAGCGGGCCCGCTCGTAGGCGATGTGCGTGCGCTCGGCGGCCGAACGACCGGGATGACGCTCCTCGACATCATCTGTGTCGGGCTTGAGATCCTCACCGGCACAGAACGCACGGCCCTCACCGCGCAGCAGCACCGTGCGCACCGAGGTGTCGAACCGCAACTCGTCGGCGATCGCACACAACTCGTTAGTCGGGCCCCACGCCCACGCGTTGAGCTTCTCGGGTCGGTTGAACGACACGACCGCGACGTGGCCGTCGCGCTCCAGCTTCACCAATGGCTTCGTCATGAGATGCACCATACGCGCCGCGAGGGGAACGAACCCGAGTGAAGCGGCCCGGTCGAATCCAGGCCGTAACCTGCTCGGAGTGAGCGAGCGGCTGGATTTCCAGAAACTTCGTACCCATAACCGTCGCTGGACCTGGGTGCTGCTCGCCGCGTCGTTCCTCCTCCTCGCCCTCGTCGGCAGCGTGGCATCGGTCGCCATCGGTGGCGGCGCCGTGGGCATCGGCGTGGGCGTCGCGTTGGCCGTGCTCCTCACCTGGATCTCGTACGCGAAATCCGATTCCATCGCGCTCAGCGCGACCAACGCCCACCTGGCGTCGATCGAACAGTTCGGGCAGCTGCACAACGTCGTCGAGTCGATCGCCGTTGCGGCAGGCATACCCAAACCGAAGGTGTACGTGGTCAACGACCCGGCGCCAAACGCGTTCGCCACCGGGAAGGACCCCGAGCGCGCCTCGGTCGCCGTCACCACCGGCCTGCTGCAGAAAATGAACCGCGACGAACTCGAAGGGGTGGTCGCCCACGAGCTCGCACACATCCGCAACTACGACATTCGTGTCATGACCGTCGCCGTGGCCACGGCCGGCGCGATCGCTGTCATCACCGATGTCTTCTGGCGGATCATGTACTTCGGCGCGCTCACCGGTGGCGGTCGTCGTGGCAACGACCGCGACGGCAACGGTGGGAACCCGTTCGCCATCATCGCGATGATCTTCGTGGCGATCCTCGCGCCGCTCGCCGCCGCGCTCATGAAGGCCGCTATCAGCAGGCGTCGTGAATCGCTGGCCGATGCCACCGCGGTGGCGTTCACGCGCTACCCCACGGGGCTTCGCCAAGCGCTCGAGAAGCTCGATGCCGACTCGTCGGTCGTGCAACGGACCTCGCACGCCACGTCGCACCTATGGATCGAGTCCCCCGACGACCGTGCACAAGGCAACCGCGGCGCGAAGTTCAACGAGATGTTCAACACGCACCCGCCGCTGCGCGAGCGCATCAACCTGCTGCGCCGCATGGAAGGCCTCGATCCGTACACCGGGCCCGACGCCTCGATCGTGCGCGACCTCGAGCAGCGCACGCAGCACACCCCTCCGGCCACGCTTCCCGCACCCGCGGTTCGTTCGGGGGCCGCCGCATCCAATCCTGCGGCGGCATCGATGCCCAACCTGCCCCAGATCTTCGGCACCGTGCCCGCTGCATCGGCCGTCGTGCTGCCCGAGCCCGCGCTGGCGACGACGAGCGACCGCGAAGCATCCGCCCCGCCCCCTCCCGGCTGGTACGCCGACCCGTCGGGCAAGCCTCGATCACAGCGTTACTGGAACGGCACCCATTGGACCGATCACACGGCACGCCGATGAACCAACACTCCCCCTCGAGCCGGTGCAGCACATCGCGTCACGCGGCCCGGCGAACGCGCGTGCTCCTCTCGCTCGTGGTGGCGTTCGGCCTCGCCGCCGCATGCAGCGGCGACTACGACCGCCTGACCACGGCCACGACGACCACCCGCGCCACGACCACCACGGCCCCGGGCGCCACCACGAGCACCACCGCCCGGCCCGCCCCCACCACGACGACACCCCCGGGCGTCACCGCGGCGCCGGGCGTCCCGACCACCACCGTTCCCGGATCCCTCGCAGGGCTCCCCGGACGCCTGGCCGTGATCGCGCTCGACGGCTCCTTGCTGACGATCAAACCCGACGGAACCGATCCGAAGGTGCTCGCCATCGGCAGCCCGGGCGCGAGCGTGGCCACGCCCACCTGGTCGAGCGACGCAACCCGCCTCATCTGGACCGCGTTCGCCATCAACTCCGTGCGGGTGCGCACCGCGACCGTCGACGGCTCGAACCAACTCGATGCCGCGTTGTCGCCTCAACCCACCGTCTACTTGTGGAACCAATCGAGCACTGCAGTCGCCGCGCTGCGTACCTTGTCGACCACCGCGGTCGAGCTCGATCTGCTCGCTCTCACGACGTTGGTGGCCACGCCCCTGCGCACCGGTGGGCCCCTCTACGCGGCGTGGTCCCCTGATGGCACGCAGCTCCTCGTGCACGCGGCCGCCGACGAGCTCAGCGTCGTCCGCGCGGCGAGCGGCGCCGTCACCCGGCTCCCCGTTCGCGCCGGCTCGTTCGGCACACCGCAATGGCTCGACGACAAGACGGTGCTCGTCGGCGTGCGCGACGGTTCGTCGCAGTTCCTGTCGCTCGTCGACATCACCACCGGTGCCCGGCGCGACCTCGTGGGCTACACGGGCAGCATCCGCTTCCAGATGAACGCTGCGGGCACGCAGGTGGCCTACCAGGTGTTGCCCGAATCAGGTGGCGGAACCAGCAGCAACGTCGCGTTCCCCCAGACCACCACACCGACCCCCGTGCCACAGGCCACGCAGAACCAGCTCGTGGTATTCGACATCGCGGCCCGCAAGGTCACCACAGTGAGCTCCACCCTCGCGGCTGCGTTTGTCTGGAGTCCTGATGGCCTGCGGCTGGCCTATCTCACCACCGATGCCGACAGCACCTATCGGTGGCGCTTCTTCACCAAGGAGCGCACCGTCGACGGCGCAGCCTTCGTCCCCACGCGCGAGTTCCTCCGCCTCTCGGTCGGGCAGTTCGACCAGTTCACCCAGAGCGTGCGCTGGTGGTCGCCCGACAGCGCGGCGTTCGTCTACGCCGGCCGGGCCGGGCCACGCATCGGCATCTGGGTGCAACAACCTCTCCCCGGTGCGGCCCCGGTGTTCGTGGCCGAGGGCGACAGCGCCGTGTGGTCCCCCGTCCCCTGACCCCCGTCCCCTGACCCCCGTCCCCTGACCCCGGTCCCCGTCCGTGCCCCCGCTCGACGCCGACCGCGTGGGAGCATGAGCGGATGCCGGCGACCATTGCGTACGCACCGCCGCAATCCAATCGCGGCCCCAGCGATCTGGTCGCTCGCGCTCGCACACACGTGCTGGTGCCCGCGGCGTTGGCCGGTGGCCTCGCTCTCTGGGACCCAGCCCGTCGCGGTGGCCCGCCCCTTTGCCCGTACCGCCTGGTCACCGGGCACAACTGTCCGGGATGCGGGCTCACGCGCTCAGCGGGCGCCTTCCTCCGCGGCCGCTGGCACGAGGCGTTCACTTTGCATGCCCTCGGCCCCGTGCTCGTCGTCGAGGGCCTCCTCGTATGCCTGACGTTCGTGGTGCTCGGGCCACGCCTTCGCGGCCGCGTGCCGTCGTGGTTCGGCCCCGCGGTCCTCGTCGCCAACGCCGTCGCCCTTTTCGCCGTCTGGACCATGCGGTCCTCCACCGGCCAGATCTCGGTACTCGGCTGAGGAACCCCTTGCAGCGCAACTCTCGTTCCCGATCTGTCTCGAACCGCGGGTTGCTTGCACTCGCAAGCGTGATCATCGCGCTGTTGGCCATGGTGCCCTTCGGGCCCACGGCATCCGCGCAGGACTCCGCCGGCCAGCTCGACCAACTCAAGAGCAAGAACCGCGACCTCGACAACAAGATCGCGGCCGAGGACAAGAACATCACCGACGCCGACGCCGCGATCGTGTCGATCGCGCGTGGCGTGCAGAAGGCCACCGTCGAGCTCGACCTACTGGCCGACAAGTACGCACGGGTCGTCGACGGGCGACGCGAACCGGCGCGTACCCGCGTCGCGTTCGCGATCGACGCGTACGTGCGCGGCGATCCGCTGCTCGCAAGCGTGCTCGAGGACCTGCTCAACGCGACGTCGCAGACCGAGGACATCGCCCAACGCGAGATGTACCGCGCCGTCGTCGCGGACGCCGAGCGACGACTCATCGCCATCGATCAGCAGCTGCGCGATCTCGCCGGCAAGGTCACGGCCCAGCAGGCGGCCACGAAGAGCGTCCGCGATCAACTGGGTGCGGCGCAGGAGAAGCGGCGCAACGCGGCCGAGAACCGCCAGAAGTACGCCGCCGACCGCGCCGACGTGCAGCGCCAGATCGAGGAGATCAACGCCCGCCTCACCCGCTCGGTCCTCACCGGCACCGCGACCTTCGAGGATCCGAACCGTCCGGCCATCGTGATCAAGATCGACAACGTCGACGCGGCGCGCCCTCAGGTCGGCATCAACCAGGCCGACGTCGTATTCGAGGAGGAGGTCGAGGGTGGCCTCACTCGACTCGCGGCCATTTTCCACTCGCGCGGTTCCGACCCGGTCGGCCCGATCCGTTCCGTGCGCACCACCGACGTCCACCTGTTCGCCAACCTGAACAAGCCGCTCTTCGTCAGCTCGGGCGGCAACGCCGGGACCCGCGCCGAGCTGCTCGACTCCACGCTCATCGACGCCGGGCCCACCGACTATCCCGCCAACTTCTACCGCGAAGACCGGACCCCACCGCACAACTACTTCTCTCGCACCTCCGACATCTGGAGCACGGCGGCCGGCAAGGGTGGACGACCCCCCGCGCTGTTCTCGTTCCGCGCGGCCGATGCGCCCCGACCGGCGGTCGCGATCGACGCTTCCGGTGTCGACATCACCTTCGGCTCGACCCGGCTCAGCTACGTATGGAACGGCAAGGGCTGGGCGCGCACGCAGAACAACCGCAGCCACGTCGATGCCGCCGGCGTACAGGTGGCCCCCACCAACGTCATCGTCCAGTTCACCCAGTATGGCCGATCGCCCGCCGACGAGAACTCACCCGAGGCCATCGTGAACGGGAGCGGCGAAGCGTGGATCTTCACCGCGGGGTACCTGATCCGGGGCACGTGGACTCGAAAGTCCGACGCCGCAGTCACCTCGTACACCGACGAACGTGGCAATCCGATCTCGGTGCTCCCCGGCACCACCTGGGTAGAGCTCCCCCGCCCTGGCGGGGCCTCGCTACGGTGACGCCGTGCCGTCATCCCGTCTCGTCTATGCATTGGCCGATGCCGCAGTAGCCGAAGGGTTGCAGGCCATACGCCACGAGCTCCACATTGCGGATGGCTTCGACCCGATGGTCCTCGCATCGGCGGCCGACGCTGCGACACGTCGTTTCGAATCGGAGACCGACCGCATCGACGCGACCGAGATCCCGTTCGTCACGATCGATCCGGCGGGCAGCACCGACCTCGACCAGGCGTATCACGCCGAGCGCACACCGACGGGCTATCGGGTGCACTACGCGATCGCCGACGTTGCCGCTTTCGTCAGCCTCGACTCGCCAGTGGCCGCCGAGGCGCTCGCGCGGGGGGTCACGCTGTATGCGCCCGATCGTCGCGCGCCGCTCTACCCACCGGCACTCGGCGAGGGTGCCGCGAGCCTTCTTCCGGGTCGTGCACGGCCGGCGCTGATGTGGACCATCGCCGTGGCCGCCGACGGCGCACTCGGCGAGGCTCGCGTCGAACGGGCACTCATCACGAGCCGCGAGCAACTCTCCTACGACGAGGCCCAGGCGCGCATCGATGCCGCCACCGCGGCCGAGCCGTTGATGCTGCTGCGAGAGATCGGCCTGGCGCGACTCGCGCAGGAAGTGGTGCGTGGCGCGGTCAGCTTGGCACTTCCCGAGCAACAACTCGACCGCGTCGACGGCGGGTACAAGTTACGGTTCCGGGCCACGCAGCCGGTCGAGCAGTGGAACGCGCAGATCTCGTTGCTCACGGGAATCGCGGCGGCCGGCATCATGGTGCGCGGGCAGGTCGGTCTGCTGCGAACGCTGCCCGAACCCACCGACGACACCGTTGCCACGTTGCGCCGGGCGGCGCGGGCGCTGCGCATCGACTGGCCGGCATCGACGACGTACGCCGAGCGGATCCGGTCGCTCGACCCGACCGATCCCCGTCAGGGCGCGCTGATGCACCAGGCGGCTCGCCTGTTCCGGGGCGCCGGCTACGTCGCGTTCGACGGCAAGGTGCCTCCGCAGGCGACACACTCTGCCATCGCCTCGGTGTACGCCCACGTCACCGCGCCGCTGCGTCGCATCGGCGACCGCTACGCGAACGAGGTCGTGGTGGCGCTGTGCGCAGGACGCCCAGTGCCCGGCGACGTGCGCGCCGCCCTGCCGACGCTGCCCGGAGCGCTCGGTCGGGGCCAACAACGCCAAGGTGCGCTGGACCGCGCGGCGATCGACTTCGCCGAGACCCTCGAGATGCGCGACCGGGTCGGGGAGACCCTCGAAGCGGTGGTGGTCAACCTCGACGAGCGACGCGCCGTCATCGAGATACCCGACCCGGCGATCGTGAGCGAGATCGACCCCCGGGGTGTCGCGCTCGGGGAGCGGGTGCGGGTCCGCCTCGTCGCCATCGATCGCAACGGGCGCGTGCTCCGATTCGAGCACGTCGATCGAGGCGAGCCACCGGTGACGGTTTGATCACGGCGAGCGTCGGGCTCCCGGACGTCGCGCGCAGTACAGGGGTGCCAATGCGCGGGCGCATGCAACGACTCGACCACTTCGAGTACGAGCAGGACTACCTCGAGCACGGAAACAAGGAGTACGCGATTCCTGCGGCGCCCGACAGTTCGCCGCGTTCCTCGCGCCGCGAAAACCCGACGTCGACGCTCTTCATCCCTGCGTTCCCCGACCTCCGGGCTATGCGGCATCGCCGGTGAGCCGCATCATCGACATCTCCCCCGCGTTGCGTCCGGGCATCGCGGTGTGGCCCGGCGACACACCCATGTCGCGCGAGGTGCTCGCCGACCTCGACCAAGGCGCCAACCTCACCTTGTCCACGTTGCACGGCACGGTTCACCTCGGCGCGCACACCGACTCACCGGGCCACACCGATGCCGGGGGCGGAGACATCGCGTCGCAGCCGCTCGACGCGTACATCGGTCGCTGCCAGGTGGTGCACGTCGACGTCGCCCGCGGCGAGCGAATCCGACCGGTGCACCTTCGCGTCGACATCACCGAGCCGCGGGTGCTGTTCCACACCGGCACCTTCCCCGATCCATGTGTCTGGAACACCGACTTCGCGTCGCTGTCTCCCGAGCTCATCGTCCAGCTCGCGAGGCGCGACGTCACGTTGGTGGGCATCGACACGCCGAGTGTCGACCCCTTCAGCTCCAAGGACCTGCCCAGCCATGCCGCCTGCGTCGCGCACGACGTGTGCGTGCTCGAAGGCATCGTGCTCGATCACGTGGTCGACGGCGTGTACGAGCTCGTTGCGCTGCCGTTGCGCCTCGAGGGCTTCGACGCGAGCCCGGTGCGGGCGATCCTGCGCACCCTCAACTGACCTGACGCGGCCCGGCGTGATGGCGTGCCCGCCGGGGGGCGGGGTCAGACGCGGGCGATGGCCATGCCGTTGGTGGAGGGCCACCACAGGCCATCGGTACGGCCGGCGAAGAAGCGCTGCTCCAGCTCGGCGCTGCGCAGATCATCGACCTCAGAGAACCCGGCGGTGAACAGCCGGCTGACGATCACCTGCGGCTCGTAGAAGTTGATCCACGGCTCACCTTGCGTGGCGATGCCCACCGACGCGCGGTCACGGATGTCGAGATCGCTCGGCGTGACCGTGGAACCCTTGACGCTGTACTGAAACGCCACGGCCGAGCCGCGCGCACACGCCGCAACCAGTTCGAGGGTGGCGAACGTCGCGGCATCGGTGAGGTACATCGTGACCCCGAGCCAGGAGAAGAACGTCGGTAGATCGCGCCGCCAGCCGGCTTGGACCAGCTCGCGCTCGGCGTCCTGTGACTCGAAGTCGACGGGCACGTATCGCGCGTTGGCCGGCTCGGCGACGGCACCGTCGCGGAGCTTGGCCCGCTTCGAGGCCTGGGTGTTCGGATGATCGACCTCGAATACGGTGACCCGATCGACGAGGTCAGCGCGCCGGAGCGCGAACGAGTCGTAGCCAGCGCCGAGCACGACGATCTGGGCGCCGCCGTTCTCGACGAAGGAGTCGATCTCGGCTTCGGTGAGCGCGGACCGCGCCGTGACCGTGGACCGGCTGGCGCGCGTGATGTCGGTACCCATCGCCTCGCGGTCGCCCGCCATGAGGCGGCGGCGCTCGTCGAGGAAGAACAGTGCCCACGGGTCGGTGAAGACCTTGGGCTCGTCGTCGACAACCAGGTGCGAGGCGCGCAGCATGGCCGCGCCGGCGGCGGTGGCCGAAGGTGCGGTGCCTTCCATCAATCGGCCACACGGCCGGCCACACAACGGGCGGTCATCAGGATCGAGGGGTTCATCGATGCATCATCCCACGGTCTTTTCAGGCAAACCTGCGAGGTGCGCCGTGTCGTTGTACCGACGCAGCATCCAACGAGCGGGCCCTTGCGCGAACTCGGTGATCGAGGTGTTCAACGTCCACAGATCGAACGGCGCGTGCATCCCCACGCCGAGGTACTCGCGAAACATCACGTCGATCACCCCGCCGTGGCACACCACCAGCACGGTGCCGCCGGCGAACCGCTGCTCGATGCCCTCGAACGCCGCCACGACGCGGTGATGGAAGTCGTTGAGCGACTCGCCACCCGGCGCGAGCGGGCGGTCGGGGTGCGTGCGGAGATCGAATGCGCCGAATCGCGACGCATAGTCGGCGAACGCGATGCCGTCGGCCTCGCCCGGCCGGTGCTCCACCAGCGCCGGGTCACGTTCGGTGACCGCCGCGTCGATCGCCGGGGCCAGCAAATCGGCGGTCTCGTAGGCTCGCGGCAGCGTCGAGGCGAGCAGCGCATCGACGCGGAGTCGCCCTTCGCGCGCGAAGCGATCGCGCAGCGCCACCGCCTGGCGAACCCCGAGGGGCGAGAGCCCGGTGCAGGTCATCTCGCCACCGACGACCCGGCGCACGGTGACCTGGGACTCGCCGTGGCGTACGAGCAGCAAACGGGTCGATGACACCCGCTCACGCTAGGGGCTCGTGGCCACGCACGGGGCGCAGCAACAGGCCCGACCGGCCCCGGCGCATCGGTTCTGAGCGCGACCTCGTTCACAAGGTGAAGGAATGCTAGAATTTGGAACTTCATAATGGGGAGGTGAGCCTTGGGTCCCAAGATCCGCGCCAGTGCCGTCGAGCGCTATTTCGGCGCGAATAACGACCGCGTCCATGCGCTCGGGCCGCTCGACCTCGAGATCGAGCAAGGCGAGTTCGTGTGCATCGTCGGGCCGTCCGGTTGCGGCAAGTCCACCTTCTTGCGCATGGTGGCCGGCCTCATCAATCCCTCGGCCGGCACCGTCGAGATCGACGCGAAAACCGATGAGCCCACGGCGATGGTGTTCCAGGACTATTCGATCTACCCGTGGAAGAAGGTCCTCGACAATGTCCGCTTTGGCCTCGACCTCGCCGGCGTGCCGAAGAAGGAAGGCAATGAACGCGCTCGGAGCTACCTGGCCAAGCTCGGTCTGGCCGATCGCGAAAAATCGTACCCGGCCACGCTGTCGGGCGGCATGAAGCAGCGCGTCGCCATCGCCCGGGCGCTGGCCGTCGAGCCCGAGATCTTGCTGATGGACGAGCCGTTCGCCGCGCTCGACGCGCAGATGCGCCAGATCCTCCAGGAGGAACTGCTCGCGCTGTGGCAGGCCGATCAGCGCACCGTGCTGTTCATCACGCACTCGCTCGACGAGGCCATCTTGCTCGGCGACCGGGTGCTCGTCATGTCGTCGCGGCCCGGCCGCATCATCGCATCGAAGAAGGTGCCATTTCCCCGGCCGCGCCGCGGCGATGTGCGCAACACCGCGGAGTTCGCGGCGCTCCAGGGCGAGCTGTGGGACCTGCTGCGCCACGAGGTCGAAGCCCATCTCGCCGACATCGGCTCGAAGTGAAAGAAGGCGCACGTGGTGTCGCCCGATCTGCAGGCGCAAGCCGTGGCTGAAACAGACCGTATCCAGTCGCAGGCGAAACTCGTCCGCGAGGCTCGCGGCATCGACAAGGACCCTGTCGGGTACGCGCGCCGACGTCGCATTCTCTTCACCATCCTCGGCTTCGGTGTGCCGATTCTCATCCTCGGGTTCTGGCAGATCGCGGCCCAGAACGGCTGGATCAACGCGAAGTTCTACCCCTCGCCTCTCGACAACCTCCGCCAGCTTCGTCAGATGTTCGACAAGCGCGACTTCGCCTCTGACCTAGGGCTCACCCTCAAGCGGCTCGCCTGGGGGTGGCTGTGGGGAAGCCTGAGCGGCGTCGTGTTTGCATACGTCCTCGGTATGTCGCGCGTCGTCCGCGCCGCCTTCGAGCCCACCCTGAACGCGCTGTACACCGTTCCGAAGATCGCCCTGCTCACGCCGTTCCTCATCATCTTCGGTTTCAAGGACAAGCCGGTGATCATCCTGATCTCGGTCACGGTGTTCTTCTTTGTGTGGGTGCCGACCCAAGCCGGGGTGATGTCGGTCAGCGAGAGCTATCGCGAAGCAGCGACGTCGTTCGGTGCGAACGGGTGGCAGATGTTCCGCCACGTCATCTGGCCCGCCACGCTGCCCGGACTCTTCGTCACGCTCCGGGTTGCGGCAAGCGTCTCCGTGCTCTCGGTGATCGGCATCGAGTTTGCCTACGCGCCGAGATCCAAGGGCCTCGGCTACGTCATCAACACCGCTCGCCAGACCTTCGAGCCGAGAATCGCCTACGCCGGAATCTTCGTCGCCGCGCTGATCGGCGTGGTTTTCCAGGCCATCGTCAAGCAGGTCGGCCACCTCGTCGTGCGATGGGAGAAAGACGATCGCGGCGCGCCGACCGTCTGACACCGTTGCGGTGCGTTCCGTCATAGCAACACATGCAACGTTCTACGTTCGCTCCCGACTGAGGCCACCAAACGGCGGTCGGGTTGTTCACCAACAGGAGGAGAAACACGTGAGGAAGTCATCACCGCGCTGGAAAGCGCTGCTCGCGGTAGCTTTGGCAACGTCCTTACTCGCCGCCGCGTGCGGCGACGACGGCGGCAAGAGCGACACTGCGAGCACCGGCACGACCGGCGCGACCGCCAAGACCGGGGCTACCGGCACCGGAGCCACCGCAGCCACCGCAGCCACGGGCACCACCAAGAAGGCCACCGTCGCCGGCTGCGAGAAGGGTTATTCCGACCCCGCCGACCTGTCGCTCACGCGCGCCGTCGCTCGTTGCTCGGCTGGCGCACCGGCGCCGGTGCCGCTCGCCACCAAGACCAAGATCGTCATCGCCACGAACTTCAAGCTCGAGTTCAACTCGCCCGTCGCCGTGGCCAACACCCTTGGTGAGTACGCGAAGGAGAACCTCGAGGTCGAGTTCGTCAACCTGTCCTACGCGAACTCAATCCCGCAGCTCGCCAACGGCCAGGTCGATGTGGCCGTCGGTGGATTCGAGACCGCCATGTTCAACGCTGGTGCGCAGGACATCGCGATCAAGGTCATCGCGGGCAACTACTTCCCGCCGAAGGCCAGCAACTACACCGTGGCCCAGACCGGGCTGTGGTGCCGGAAGGACTCGTTCACCACACCGGACAAGCCAATCTTGAAAGAGATCGAGACCAAGAAGTGGGCGACCGCAGCGGGTCGCGGCTCGTCGGCCGTGTATTACTCGGCCGCCGAGATCCAAAAGCGGGTTCCCGACTTCAACATCAAGAAGGTCGACATTCAGACCGTCGCATCTACCGACATCATCGCGGCCCTGAAGAACAAGGCAATCGACTGCGGCATCCTGCTCGATCCGCTGTGGACCCAGGTCAAAGATGACCCGGCGTTCTTCCAGGCGGCCACGCAGACTCCGGGCGAGCCGCTCGGCCAGATGTCGTTCGGCAAGAACCTGCTCGTCGACAAGCCTGAGGTCGGTCAGGCGTTTCTGCGTGCGTACATCCGCACCGTCAACACCTACTTCGCCGGCAACTACCACCAGGACGACAAGGTCATGGCCGAAATCCAGAAATGGACCGGAGCCACAGCCGAGAACCAGGCCGTTCTGAAGGGCCTCGACTCGCTGACCTTCGACTGGGAGATCCGTTCGGGTACGACCACGCGGATCCAGCAGCTCTTCATCGACCTCGGCGTGATCACCAACTTCACCACTCCGGTGGTCGAGAGCAAGATCGTCGACCGCAGCGTCTACGAAAAGGTGCTCGGTGTGAAGTGAGGCTCGGCGCCTCGGCGCCAAGTGTTTCGCACACACGGGCCCGCATCCTTCGGGGTGCGGGCCCGTTCGCGTCATCTACGATGCCACCTGTGGGGGATGCGACGCGGACGTACGGCCAATGGTGGGACTCGACCGAACCGCGGGTGCGCGTGGCGATCGCAGATCTCGAGCGCGTGGGGCGCGCCGCATACGAATCGGTCGGCGCGTCGCCGGACGACGCAAGCTTTCTCACCGCGACCAACCTCGACAAGGCCATCCAAGGTGACCATGCACGGGGGGTCGGCAAGATCCCCGGGCTGATCGCTGCGGCCCGGGCGGGCAAGCTCGACATGGCGCCCACGGTCGCGATCGTCCGCGAGCACGGCGCGACGGCCATCGTCGACGGCGGGCCGAAGGCGTTCGGTCGCCTCGTATGCAAGTTCGGCATCGACCTCGCGATCGACAAGGCTCGCGAGTTCGGCGTTGGTTTCGTGGGTGCACGCGGCACCGCCGAGCTCCTCACCCCGTTCATCGCGCGCGCGGTCGATCAGGGCATGGTGGCCATGGCCATGGTCCAGAGCGTGCCGACCGTTGCGCCGCTCGGGGGCACCGTTGCGTTGCTCGGCAACGCACCCATGGCATGGGGCGTACCAACGGCAGATCGCGAGCCGGTCATTTGCGACATGTCGTTCACGCAGAGCTCGGCGAGCCCCATTCTCACGGCAGCCGACCAGGGCGAACCGATCGCGCCGGGTCTACTCCTCGACGAGCACGGCAATCCCACCACGAACGCGGCCGATTTCCCCGACTGGGATCTCATCCGCGCCACCGGCGGGACCGGCGTGGCGGTGAAGGGTTCGCTCGTCCCCCTTGGCGACAGCCACAAGGGTTTTGCCATGGTGTTCCTCGTCGGGCTGCTGTCGTCGATGCTTACCGACACCGATCCGCCGTGGACGCTCTATCACCACCTACCAGAGCGCGGCCGGTACGGCACCACGCTGCTCGTGATCGACCCTCGGCGGCTCGACCCCAGCGGCAACGTGTACACAAAGGTCGACGCCTTCGTCGACATGATCACCTCGGCCCCCCGCAAGGAAGGCGTCGACGAGATCCTCTACCCCGGCCTGCGTTCCCAGCAGCTCAAGCGCGAACGCCGCGCCGAAGGGGCCATTGCGATTCCCGCGAGCCAGTTCGCCGCGATGGCCGAGCTCGCCGCATCGGTCTCGCAACCACTCGAAGGGACCGGCTGACCGTGGCCCACACGATGCTTTCCTCCGACACCCACGTGATCGAGCCGCCCGATCTGTGGACCAGCCGGCTCGACCGATCGTGGGGTGACGAAGCGCCCCACGTCGTCGAGGATCAGGTCGGCGGGGCGCAGTGGTGGGTCGTGGCCGAACAGCGCACGTTGTCGTTCGCCGGCGGTGCGCAGACCGGCGACCGCTTCGACAAGCCGATCGAGTTGCGCACCGGTGCGAGCTTCTCCGAGGTGCGCCCCGGAGGCTATGACCCGCACGCGAACCTCATCGACAACGAAGCCGACGGCGTGTGGGGCTCCGTGCTCTATCCCACCGAAGGGCTGATGCTCTACACGCAGGCCCACCAGGCGCTGCTCAGCGCGTGCTGTCGCGTCTACAACGACTGGCTGTCCGAGTTCTGCGCCGCTGAGCCTGATCGGCTCAAGGGCGTCGCGATGCTCAACACCGACGATGTCGACGAGGCCGTGGCCGAGTTGCGTCGGGCGCACTCGCTCGGCTTGTCGGGAGGCCTCATCCCCACGGCCGCCACCCCGGATCAGCCCTACGATTCGCCAGTCTTCGAACCGCTGTGGCGCGCCGCGGCCGAGCTCGGCATGCCGCTGTCGCTGCACCTCGGGGCGAACCGCGCGGGCGCCGCCGGCGTCGATCGCGATCTCTCGCGCATCCGGCCGAGCTACTTCGCGGTGTGCGAACACTGGGTGAAGGTGTCGGTCGCCGACATGATCTTCGGTGGCGTGTTCGACCGTCACCCCGATCTCCGAGTCGGCGTGGTCGAGCACGAGCTCGGGTGGATCCCGTTCTTCCTCGAACGCATGGACTACACGTACACGCAACGCCACGGCAACGCCCGGTACACGCGGTTCGCGACCGCGGAGCGCCCGAGCGATTTCTTCCGTCGCAACGTGTTCTGCAGCTTCCAGGACGACGAGCTCGGCATTCGCGAGCGTGCGGCCATCGGCATCGACTCGATCTGTTGGGGCAGCGACTACCCCCACACCGAGTCGACGTTCCCGCGCTCGCAACAGATCATGGGCGCCCGGCTCGCCGGCGTCACCGCCGACGAGCAACGCAAGATCCTGTGGGAGAACGCGGCGCGCCTCTACGGGTTCGCGTCGGCTCCGCCGGCCTGAGCCACCGCGGCGCCCGAAGCGTCGTGACCCATGGCCGCGTCGTCGTCGCACATGGTGAGCACCTCGCACCCGTCGGCGGTGACCACAAGCATGTGCTCGAACTGCGCGCTGCGCCGGCCGTCGAGGGTGACCGCGGTCCAGTCGTCGTCCCACACGCCGAGTGACGGATCGCCGAGGGTGAGCATCGGTTCGATCGTGAAGGTCATGCCTTCCTCGAGGATCGTGCGGGCCCGGCTGTCGTAGTAGTGCGGGATCTGCAGGACACCGTGGAACTCCTCGCCGATGCCATGGCCAATGAACTCGCGAACCACGCCGAGTTTGAACTTGCGGGCGTGGTTCTCGATGGCCCGGCCGATCTCGTTGATCGGTACGCCGGGCTTGACCACATCGATCGCCCGGTACAGCGAGTTGCGCGTCTCGCGGATGAGCATCGTGGAGTACTCGTCGATCTCGCCGACCGCGAACGTGGCCGACGTGTCGCCATGGACCCCGTCGAGAAATATCGTGACGTCGACGTTGACGATGTCGCCGTTGGCGAGCGGGCGACTGTCGGGGATGCCGTGGCAGATGACCTCGTTGATCGAGGTGCACACGGACTTGGGAAAGCCTCGATAGTTGAGCGGGCTCGGGTAGCCGCCATAGGAGAGCGTCTTTTCGTGCACGATCGCGTCGAGCTTGTCCGTGGTGAGGCCCGGCTCGACGTGATGACCTGCGTACCTGAGGATCTCGGCCGCGGCGCGGCCGGCGGCGCGCATGCGCTCGATGACCTCGGGCGAGCGCACCGGGTGGGGGCGGCTACGGCCTGGGTCGCCGGTGAGCGCGTAGGGCGGGCGCGGGATCTCACGCGGCACGGCTCGCCGAGGACCGATGAGCGCGGGCAGCACCGGGGGTACGGACTTGGGCGCCGCCGGAGCCCGTCGGAGTTTGCGCTTCGCCATGAAGCGAAAGCCTATTGCCCGCGCGAGATGGGTCAGCGCAGGTAGCGCGTGACGTTCTCGACGATGCAGGCCGGCTTGGCGGAGCCTTCGATCTCGACGGTGATCTTGATCACGGCCTGGACGCCACCCGCCACCTCCTCGCACGAGGCGATCTCGGCGCCGCCGCGGACGCGCGACCCGGCGAGCACCGGGCTCGGGAACCGCACCTTGTTGACGCCGTAGTTGATGCCCATGGACAACGCCTCGACGGTGATGAGTTGGGGCAGGAAAAGGTTGGTCAGGGCCAGCGTGAGGTAGCCGTGGGCAATCGTGCCGCCGAAGGGGCCCGATGCCGCCTTTTCGACATCGACGTGGATCCACTGGTGGTCGCCGGTGGCGTCGGCGAACCGATTGATGCGGTCCTGATCGACGGTGATCCAGTCGGTGTAGCCGAGGTGCTGACCAACGGCGCCGAGCACCGCATCAGGGTTCACGAACACGGTTGGCATGAGACTTCCTCCAGGGCGCTGCGGGTCAGCGAGTAACAGGACATCGGGGTCAGCTATCGGCGGTCGGCATCCTATTAGCTTGTCTGTTCCGACGAGACGAGGAGGCAACGTGTCAACTGGTGGCGGTACCCGCGCAATCGTGGCTGCGTTCTTCGCGAACCTCGGCATCGCCGTCGCCAAGTTCATCGGCTTCATCGTCACGGGCTCCGCATCGATGCTCGCCGAGAGTATCCACAGCGTGGCCGACACGGGCAACCAAGGCCTGCTGCTCCTCGGGGGCAAGCGCTCGAGGAAGGATCCCGACGAGCTGCACCAGTTCGGCTACGGGCGCGAACGGTACTTCTGGGCGTTCGTGGTGGCGCTCGTACTGTTCAGCATGGGCGCGATGTTCGCCATGTACGAGGGCGTGAGCAAGATCCGTCATCCGCACGAGCTCGACAACGTGGCCGTCGCACTGAGCATCCTCGGGGTGAGCGTCCTGCTCGAGGCGTACTCGTTCCACACCGCATGGAAGGAGGCAAGTCATGTCCGGGGCACCGCGAAGCTGTCGACCTACATCCGCCGGGCCCGCGAGCCCGAGCTTCCGGTGGTGCTGCTCGAGGACACCGGCGCGTTGATCGGCCTCACGTTCGCGTTCGTCGCCGTGGTGATTGCCTCCGTCACCGACAACCCCATGTGGGACGGCGTCGGCACGCTGTCCATCGGCATCCTGCTCGCGATCATCGCCGTCATCCTGGCCGTCGAGATGAAGAGCCTCCTGATCGGCGAGAGCGCGACACCCGAGAACTACCGGGCCATCGCCGACGCGATCGTCGACAGCCCCGACGTCGACCAGCTCATCCACCTTCGCACGCAGCACCTCGGCCCCGACGAACTGCTCGTCGGCGCGAAGGTTCAGTTCCGGACCGACCTCCGGATCGACGAGCTCGCCGCGGCAATCGATGCGGTCGAGCACCGGGTCCGGCTCGTCGTGCCCATCGCCCGACCGTTCTACGTCGAGCCCGACATCTTTCGAGCGGCGACCGGAGATGCAATACAAGATACTGAGAATTGTGGAGATAACCGGTAATTCTTCCAGAAATGGTGCGGGTGGACCGCACTCCCCGCTAAGTACCCTGCCCGCCGAGCCGATGGATCGTCGTGCACCGGAACTCCTGGCGGCGATACATCGTTGTTCTGACGGGCCTGAGCGCCGTCTGCGCCGCCTTCGGCGAGGTCGGCTCAGGCGTGGGCTCCCTCATCGCGGCTGTCGCCGGGGTCGTGGTCATTCGGCGCTCGATCCGGCGGTGGCAGCCCGAGGATCACATCCCCTGGACGGCGGCGAGTATCGGTACGGGCCTCTTCGGGTGCGGTGTCGCGCTCCGCGGCATCGGCGGAGACACCACCGGCATCATCACGACGCTCGCCGACGCGACCGAAATCAGCGCCTACCTGGCGATCGTGGTCATGCTGGCCCGCCTGATCCGCACGCGTTCCCACGACCGGGACCCGACGAACCTGCTCGACGCGGCGATCGGTGTCACCGGGTTCTGTGCGTTGGCGTGGGCGATCATCGTGGTCCCCTACCTGACCGACCCGCGCGTCACCAGCCGCGAGCGCATCATCGAGAGCGTGTTCCTCGTCACCGCCTTGATCCTGGCCACCACGATCGCCCGCCTGGCGATCGGCCCCGGCGCGAAGGCCCCCTCGTACTACCTCCTCGCGACCGGGGCGGCGGGCGCGGTCCTCTTGGAAATCGTCATCAGTCTCCAGCTTGGCCACGCGGGAGCGGCCGCGAGCACCAACGTGGTCGCGGTCATCTTCGGCGGCCTGAGCTTGATCTGCCTTGCCGCCGGTGCGATGCACCCGTCGATGATCGAGCTCACGAAGCTGGCCGACGAGCCAATCGCAATCATGAACCCGTCGCGCCTTGCGTTGCTCCTCGTGGCGCTCACCGCTCCAGGCGCGATCTTGATAACCCACGGGCGCGACGCCGACCGGCTGTTCACAATTCCCATCCTCGGTGCATGGATGGCGATCGGGGTCATGGTCGTGTGGCGCATGTCGGGTCTGGTGCGCGCGCGTGAGCGCGCCGGGTCGATCGAGTTCATCATCAGCCGCACCGCCGCCGGTCTTGTGGCCGCCACCGAGCGGTCGGACCTCGAAGCGACCGCAGCGGGCGGCGTGCTCCAAATTCTCGAGGCCAACAAGGGCAACTCGGTGACGGTGCTCGACGGCCTCAGCTTGCGGCGCTTTGACCTGCAGGGCGGGATGTCCGCGCTGGTCTCCACGCGCACCGAGACGATCGACCTCGAGCTCGCCGCGGCCATCAGTGGCCGCGAACCCGTGCACTTCTTCAACATGGAGCTGCCCGACGGATCGACCGCCCACAGCGTGCTCGTGGTTCCTCTCGTCTCGCGCGACCACCGCCACGGAACGCTGATCGTCGCCGAGGTTTCGCGGCTCATCCCCCACCAACAGCGCGACGCGATCATCAACATCACCGCAGATCTCGCGCTGGCCCTCGAGACAGCAACGATCGAAGAGGCGATGCACCGGGCGCGGAGCGAGCGGCGATTCCGCTCGCTCGTCGAGAACGCGGCCGAGGTGATCATGGTCGTCGACGACGCCCAGCACATCACGTTCGTGAGCCCCACCGTGACGAGCGTGCTCGGTTACACCGAACAGAACCTCCTAGGGACCGATTTCCGCGACCTCGTGTGCTCGCCCTATCGGGCGATCGTCAGCGATGCCATGCAGCCCACGAATCACGGGACAAGCGAGGTCGAGCTCACCCACGCCGACGGAACGACGCTTTGGTTCGACCTCATCATCGGCGATCTGCGCTCCGAGCCCGAGATCCGCGGGTTCGTGGTCACCGCACGCGAGATCACCGAGCGCAAAGTCGCCGCGTTGGTTTTGGAGGGGCGCGAGGCCCGCTTCCGTGCGCTCGTGCAGAACTCCGCCGACGGCATCGCATTGGTCGGCGAGAACGGCATCATTTCGTGGGTAACGCCCACACTCGTCCGCATGCTCGGACTGAGCATCGGCGAGCTCGAGCACCGCCGCGTCGAAGACATCCTCGTCGAGGACGACCGTGAGCCCTACGGCGATCTCGAACGTCGCGCCCGCAACTCCTCCGGTGCTCCGGTGACCGCCGAGATGCGGTTCCGCACTTCAGGCGGCGCGCCGTCCATCATCGAGCTCACGCTGACCGACCAACGACGAGAGCCGGCGGTCGGGGCTTTCGTCGCGAACTTCCACGACGTCACAGCCCGCAAACAACTCGAGGAAGACCTGAGACATCAGGCACTTCATGACGCACTCACCGGGCTGCCCAATCGAACCCTTTTCCACGATCGCGTCGCGCAGGCACTCCGCAAGCGCAGCGAAGGCGACGTTGCACTTCTCCTCATCGACCTCGACGACTTCCAGACCATCAACGATGCGGTCGGCCACTCGGTGGGCGATGACATCTTGAAGGTCGTCGCGCGTCGCGTCGAGCAGTTCCTCCGAGACGGCGACACCGTCGCCCGGCTCGGTGGCGACGAGTTCGTCATCGTTCTCGAAGGCTCGACTGATCGCGATGCGGCGTATACCGTCGGAAACCGCATCCTCGAAGAGCTGGCCGCCGCCGGCAGCTGGACCGGAATCGACATCAACCTCGGCGCCAGCGTCGGCATCGTGTTTGCGTCCGATTGTGACGACGCAACGCCCGAGATCATGCTGCGGAACGCCGATATGGCGTTGTACGCGGCCAAGCGCAACGGCAAGGGCTGCATCGCCACGTTCACCGGCGACATGCACGCCCACGTCGCCGAACGATTGTCACTGAAGGCCGACCTCGAACACGCGGTTGCGCTGGGCCAGCTCGAGTTGCACTATCAGCCCATCGTCGACCTGTGCGACCGGAGCATCCGCGGCTTCGAGGCGCTCATGCGGTGGAACCATCCCAGCCGGGGCATGATCTCGCCGGCGCTGTTCATCCCGATTGCCGAGGAGACCGGCGCCATTGTCGGCATGGGCCGCTGGCTCATGGACACCGCATTCGCGCAGCTGAAGCGATGGAACGCGGTCCGCCCCGGGCTCCGTCCGCTCCGCATGAGCGTGAACCTCTCCCCGCGTCAACTCGAGGACCCCACGGTTGCCGCAGATGTGCTGGCGGCGATCGAGCGCTATGGGCTCGAGCCGAAGCTGGTCACGATCGAAATCACCGAGTCGAGCGCCATCGAAAAGGACACGGTTCGCCACGACCGCATCAATGAAATAGCGGCCCTCGGTGTCGGCATAGCGGCCGATGACTTCGGTTCGGGCTATGCGTCGTACGCCGCGCTCAGCCACCTTCCATTCACCGGCGTCAAGATCGATCGCTCGTTGGTGAACGGTCTCACCGGCAACTCGGATAATCGGACCGCGGCACAGGTACAGGCGATCCTGAGCATGGCTGAGCTCACAGGCCTTTCGGTCGTCGCCGAAGGAATCGAAACCGAAGAACAGTTCGAAAGGCTCCGAGAACTCGGATGCCTGCTTGGGCAAGGCTTCTTGATGTACCGACCCGTACCGGTCGCCGCAGCCACCGACCTCGTCACCCCACCGACCGTGGTATCTGCATGACCGTTGTCACGACAGGCCACTGCGTGCATCGAGAGTCCCCGTAACTGCTCAATCGGCATGGCAAAGTACAGATCGTGCCATCGCTACGAACATGGACTGGCTCCGGCCTGCAGTCCGGCGCGCATCCGTCGGTCTCGTTGCGCGACCTCGACATGCGCGCCGTGTTCACGCTCATCGCACAAGGCGACGGCCTCAGCACGATCGGCTTCGCCGACGCCCGCGCCCGCCTGAAGAGGCACACCCAACGCGACTTCGTCCGACGCTCCGCGGCGTTGCAGGAGATCTTGGCCGACTCAGGCGTCGAGCCCGGCGACAACGTCGTCGTCGCATGCCCGTCGCCCGAGTCGGCCCTCACCGCGTACATCGGTTGCGTGCTGCACGGGGCGCGTCCGCTGCTGTTCGCCTCTCGACCAGGGTTCGATAGTCGCGAGCGCATCGCCGAGAACCTCGGCGCGCTCCTCGCACAAGTACCGGGCGGCGCGCTGACGTTGGTGCAGAGCGACGCAGACGTGCCCGCGCTCATCCTGCCCGACTCGTTCCGCGTCGCAGCCCTCGACCTCGCGCTGCTCGAACCAACCGACCCACCACCAGCGGCACCCACCGCGCCCGACGACATCGTGCACCTCCAATCCACGAGCGGTTCCACGGGCACACCGAGGCTGGTCGCGCTCACCAGCGCGAACGTGCTCGCCAATACGTCGTCCGCGCTCGAGCGCATGGAGATCGAAGTCTCCGACACCTTCGTTTCGTGGCTTCCGCTGTTCCACGATCTCGGACTCGTCGGCATGGCACTCGACGCGTTGGTCGCTGGCGCCGATCTGTTCATGCTGAGCCCGTTCGACTTCGCGAAGAACCCGTTCAGCTGGCTCAAGACCATCAGCGACGTCCGCTGCACCATCACCGCGACACCGAACTTCGGCCTGACGCTCGCCATGCGCCGCGTCTCCAACACACAGATGCAGACGATCGATCTCTCGTCTCTGCGTCGCCTCTATTGCGGTGCCGAACCGATTGACGGGCGCCTCGCCGCACAATTCATCGATCGTTTCGCGCGTGCTGGATTACCCCGCGAGTCGGTTCGTGCCACCTATGGCCTGGCGGAGGCCACGCTCATGGTCACGATGCCCAGCATCCACGAGCGCTCCCAGTACGTCACGCTCGACGCCCGCGACGTCGCCCGAGTCGACCGCGTGCAAGTCACGCGCTCGGGTCACATCAGCGATCTCCTCGACGAGCCGGTGGGCGAAGGCGAAGCCATCGTCGTATCGGTCGGCCAACCGGGGCCCGGCACGATCGTGCACATCGTCGACGAGAACAACAAGATCATCGCCGAAGACCAGTGCTGTGGCGAGATCGTGGTCGGCGGTCCCAGTGTCACGCCGGGGTACCTGCTGCCCGACGGTTCGATCGAGCAGTTCGATCCGCTCGGGCTGCGCACCGGCGACGTGGGGTTCTGGTACCGCGGCGACCTGTTCGTTGTCGAACGCATCAAGAACACGATCATCCGCAACGGACACAACTACGCGCCGAACGTGCTCGAACTCGACCTTGCCCGCCGCAGTGACGTGCCCATCGGCGACATCGCGATCATCGACAGCGACCTTCGCCCCGGGTTCGGACGCATCATCGCTGCCATCTGCTTGCCCAAGGGGCAGACACCGACGAGCGTCATCGAATCGGCGACCGACATGGCCCGCACGGTCGAACCGCCCCTCGAGGAGATCGTGTTCCTTCAACGCACCGCGATGCCTCGAACCACATCGGGAAAGAAGCGCTATCACGCGCTGCGGGGCATCATCGGCGACCTGACCGACGAACGCGTTGTCGGGCGCGTGCCGCTCGGTGCCGCGGCCGCGTTCTCTACCCAGCCCGAGCCGGTCGTCGAGAACCCGCCCGACGGTGAAAGGTCGTCCTCGACGCTGCTCGACATCGATCAGATCGACAAGCGCTACAAGGCGCAACGCATCATCGAGGAAGCAGCGGGCATGCGCGGTATCCGCATGCCGATCACCGACGATTCACGCTTTGTCGAGGACCTCCACTTCGATTCGCTCGCGCTGTACGAGGTCGCGGTCAACCTCGAACTCGGGCTCGACATCACCATTCTCGAAACCGCACTGGCCGAGGTGAAAACCGTCGGTGAGCTCCTCGCCCTGTCGGGAGGAACCTCCGTCGTCGGCACCGGCGTGCGCGAACGGTTGGCCCGCCTGGTCGAGTCCATCCCGCAGGCCTACCGCATCATCGACGAGCAGCGCGACCGGCAGGTGTTCATCGACGGCCGCTGGATCAGCGACTTCGCATCGCTCAACTACCTCGGGCTCGACCTCGACAAGCGCGTTATCGGGGCGGTTGCGCCCCTGATCGAGAAGTGGGGCACGCACCCCAGCTGGACCCGCGCCGTCGGTTCACCGCTCCCCTATCGCCGACTCGAACGCGATCTCGCCACGCTCGTCGGCGCGGCTGACACGGTGGTCTTCCCGTCGATCTCCCTGCTGCACTTCGGCGTGTTGCCCAAGCTCGCCGGCACCGGAACGATCCTCATCGACGACGGCGCACACACCTCCATCCTCGAGGCCGCCGAGCTCGCCAAGGTACGGGGCGCGGACGTCGTCACCGTCCGCAGCAGCGACCCCGCCGACATGGAGCGCAAGCTCCAGGCCAGCCGCGAGGGTACGCGGATCATCGTCGCCGACGGCGTGTACTCGATGAGCGGCAACATCCCGCCGCTTCGCGAGTACTTGGCCTTGGCCGAGAAGTACGACGCTCTGCTCTATGTCGACGACGCGCATGGTGTGGGCGTACTCGGTCACGACCCGTCGCCCGAGTATCCCTACGGCCGCGGAGGATCGGGCGTCATTCGCCACCTGGGACTCGACTACCGACGCACGCTCTACGTCGGCGGGATGTCCAAGGCCTTCTCGTCGATGGCCGCGTTCATCACCTGTCGTGACGCGGCCGACCGTTCCCTCGTCGAGAGCGCGTCCACCATGATCTTCTCCGGCCCGATACCGGTGGCCAGCCTTGCGACCGGCATCGAAGGACTACGGGTCAACGCCCTCGACGGCGAACAGCGACGAGCACACTTGTGGGGCCTCACCGATCGCACGCTCCGCAGCATCCGCGAGCTCGGGTTCGTGATCGACAACAACACCGGGTTCCCCTGCGTCACCGTCATATGCGGCGACATCGACAACACCATCCGCGCGCACCAGGTGTTGTGGAAGCACGGCATCCTGGTCACGCCCGCGGTGTTCCCGGCGATGCCCATCGATCGCGGCGGTGTCCGTATCAGCATCACGTCCGCGAACACCGACGAAGAGGTCGACCAACTGATCGCCGCCTTCGCCGAACTCAGCGAGAGCCTCATCATCGACGTGCAGTCGTCAGCCCCCGACCCACAGCCCGGTCCGTCGTCTTCGTGATGAGTGGCACGGTTCGCGCATCGATCGATGGTTCGGTCGCCCACCTCATCATCGACAACCCGGCGCGCCGTAACGCCATGTCGCTCGACATGTACGCCGCGGTGCCCGACGCCGTTCGGGCCATCATCGAGTCGCCGGCCGTACGTGTGGTGGTGCTCCGCGGCGAAGGTGACGTCGCGTTCGGTGCGGGCTCCGACATCTCGGAGTTCACCGAGAAGCGCACCGGCCGTGGCGCACTGCACTACAACGCGGTCGAGGAACGAGCCGTGCAGGCCATCGAGGCGATCCGCGTGCCCGTCCTCGCGCTGGTGCACGGACCGTGCATGGGTGGCGGCGCCGGCATGGCGCTCTGCGCCGACATCCGTTTCGCGGCGGACGACGCCACGTTCGCGATCCCGCCGGCCAAGCTCGGTGTGGGCTATCCGGCGAGCAGCACGGCCCGGTTGCAGGCTGCGGTGGGTGCGTCGCGCGCGAAGGACTTGATCTTTTCGGGGCGGGTGATCGACGCGAACGAGGCACTGCGCATCGGCATGGTCGACGCCGTGGTGGCCAAAGATGCCCTCGACGCGCATGTCGCGGCCTATGCCAACGCGGTCGCGCGCAACGCACCGCTCACCATCGTCGCCGCCAAGCAGGCACTCGCCAACGGCGGCGCCGCGGAGACCCACGCCGCGATCGCCGCGTGCTACTCGAGCGCCGACTACGCCGAAGGAATCAGGGCGTTCGCCGAGAAGCGCCGCCCCACGTTCGAAGGTCGCTGACCGCAGGGCTCAGGCGCGCGCCGCGGCGTACCCACCGACCGTGCGATAGCGAAGCGACACGCCGAGCGCGAACAGCATCATCGAACCGACCAGCATCACACTGAACATGCGGTCGAAGCCGCCGATGTAGCCGGCCGAGGCGACGAACACGATCGCGATGGCGTTGCCGATTGCCGAACCAATGCGTTGCACCGTCTGGTTGAAGCCCATAGCCACGGCGTACTGATCCGGTGCCATGTCGACCACCGGCCCGCCTTGCACCGCAGGGAACGAGATGCCGGTGCCGATCGCCATGAGGATCACGCCAGGCATCCAGCGGGCGATGCTGGGTTCGTCGGTGACCATCAGCAGCATCCACGCCGAGGCCAACGTGAAGGCTGCACCGCCCGACATCACGAGCACGCGGTAACCGATGCGATCCGCGACGCGGCCGCACAGCGGAGCGAGCACTCCCGCCCCGAACGGGATCGGCGATACGAGCAGCCCGGCCTCGAGAAGGCCGTAGTTCCACTGGTTGCGCAGGAATTGCACGAGCACAAAGTACGCACCGAACCAAGAGACGCCGAGCACGAATGCTCCCGTGGTGAGGAGCGCGAAGTTGCGATGCCGGAAGAGGCGGAAGTCGACCACGGGCCGAGGGTGATGGAGCGACCGGGTCACCAGCGCCGAAAGAACGATCGCCGCGAGCGCGAGGCAACTCCATGTGCGCGCATCGAGCCAGTGCCAGGTCGGGCTCTGCACGAGCGCCAAGATGCCGAGGCTGACCCCGACGAGCAGCAGCCCAGCACCGACCGGATCCGGGAATGGTTCGTCAGTTTCCTCGCGCGACTCGCGGAACACGATCTGCCCGGTCACCAGCACGAGCAACGCTATGGGCACGTTGATCCAGAACGCCCAACGCCATCCGCCCGCACTGATGATCGCCGATCCAATGGCCGGGCCGGCCGCAGCACCCACGCCACCGAACGACGACGTGACTCCGAAGGCGGTTGCCCGGCGCGACGGAGGAACATCGCGCAGTGCAATCGCGATGGTCGCGGTGATCATCACGGCTGAGGCAAGGCCCATGAGCGTGCGGCCGACGATGATCAGCCCGACGCCGTTCGCGGTCGCGCACAACACGGATCCGAGGAGGAACACCAAGACGCCGATCCGCTGCGCGCGCTTGCGCCCGGTGCGGTCGGCGATGACCCCGCCGAGCACGAGTGTCGCGCTCGACACCACGGTGTACGAGTTCAGCACCCAGGACAGCGGGCCCTGGCCCACCTTCGGGAAGGCCCGCTGGATCTCGGGGTAGACCACGTACATGATCGAGAGGTTGATCGACGGCAGCGTCGTCGCGATCCCGGCGATGATCACGACCAGCCACACGCGACGCGAGATCTGGTCGGGCTCGGCAATGGTCACGCCACATCGTAGGCGCCGCGGGTGAATCCGTGCATAGTGCAACCAATTGGTCGTCGATCGCCGGATCCACCACGCAACTGGTAGTTCGAGAGCGCGACCCACCACCCTCTGGAACTACCAATTGCGTCGTTTGGGGCAAAATCACACGGCGGCGAAGCCCTGCTCGAGATCAGCGATGATGTCCGCGAGGGTCTCGAGGCCGACCGAGAGGCGCACGAGCCCGGGTTCGACGCCGGTGGCCAACTGCTCCGCCTCGGTGAGCTGGCTGTGCGTAGTCGAAGACGGTTGGATCACGAGGCTGCGCACGTCACCGATGTTCGCGACGTGGCTGTGCAGCGTGAGCCCTTCGACGAACTTCGTGCCGGCGTCACGACCACCTTTGATGACGAACGCGATGATCGAGCCGTAGCCCTTGCCCCCGCCGTACTTGGTGGTGCGCTCATGCCACGGCGAGTCGGGTAGACCGGCGAAGATCACACGCTCGACCTCGGGACGCGTCGTCAGCCATTCGGCCACGGCCTGCGCGTTCGAGAAGTGACGGTCCATGCGCAGGCTCAGCGTCTCGATGCCCTGCAGCGTGAGGAACGCGTTGAATGGGGAGATCGCCGCGCCCGTGTCGCGCAGCAGCTGGACGCGCGCCTTGATGATGAACGCGCCGTGGCCGAGCGCGGGCCAGTACGCCAACCCGTGGTAGCTCGGATCGGGATCGGTGTAGTTCGGGAAGCGACCGGATGCGCCGAAGTCGAAGTTGCCACCATCAACGATCGCGCCACCGATCGAGGTGCCGTGGCCACCGATGAACTTGGTCGTGGAGTGCAACACGATATTGGCGCCCCACTCGATGGGCCGCACCAGGTACGGCGTAGGCACCGTGTTGTCGATCACGAGCGGGATGCCTTCGGCGTTGCCCGCCTTCGACACGCCTTCGATGTCAAACATGTTGTTGCGCGGGTTCGCGAGCGTCTCGCCGAAGAATGCCTTGGTGTTCGGCTTGATGGCCTTCTTCCACTGCTCGATGTTGTCCGGATCTTCGACGAAGTCGACCGTGATCCCCATCTTCGGCAGCGTGTAGTGCAGCAGGTTGTACGTGCCGCCATAGAGCGAAGGGGAGGCAACAATGTGATCACCCGCTTCGGCGAGGTTTAGCAGTGCGAGCGTCTCGGCGGCCTGGCCCGACGCGACGCACAGCGCACCCGGGATGCCGACGGCAGTGGCGGTACCACCCTCGAGGCTCGAGATGCGCGCCTCGAGCACCCCTTGCGTGGGGTTCATGATGCGCGTGTAGATGTTGCCCATCTCGGCGAGTGCGAACAGGTTGGCCGCGTGCTGGCTGTCGCGGAACTGGTACGAGGTGGTCTGGTAGATGGGAACCGCCCGCGCCCCCGTCGTGGGATCGGGCTCCTGACCAGCGTGGATCTGACGGGTATCAAAACCCCATTCGGCCGACATCGTGCTCCCCTTCATCTTCATCGTTGATGGCCGCACGATATCAGGCAATCCCGACTCATCAAGTCGGCTTTCCCGCGATGGCTTCCGGGTCGCGGAACGCGCGTCCCGGCGCGCGAACGACGACCCGAAACGATCGAAAAATGCTTCTGGGTCGTCGTTCGCGCGTCATAGCGCGCGAACGACGACCCAGAAGCGAGGGGGGCGAGGGGGGCGAAGGTCAGCCGCCGCTGATCTCGCTGACCTTCTGCTTCCCGGCGGAGATCCACGGCATCATGGCGCGCAGCTCGGAACCGGTCTTCTCGATGGCGTGCTCGGCGCCGCGCTTGCGCAGGGCGTTGAAGTTGGCGCGGCCCGACTCGCTCTCGTTGACCCATTCGTCGGCGAACTTGCCTGACACGATCTCGTCGAGGATCTTCTTCATCTCGGCCTTGGTCTCGGCGGTGACGATGCGCGGGCCGCGGGTGACGTCGCCGTACTCGGCGGTGTCACTGATGGAGTAGCGCATGCCGGCGATGCCCTCTTCGTACATGAGGTCGACGATGAGCTTCACCTCGTGCAGGCACTCGAAGTACGCCATCTCGGGCTGGTAGCCCGCTTCGACGAGCGTCTCGAAGCCGGCCTGCACGAGCGAGGTGAGGCCGCCGCACAGCACGACCTGCTCGCCGAACAGATCGGTCTCGGTCTCCTCGGAGAACGTGGTTTCGATGACCCCGGCGCGGGTGCCACCAATGGCATCGGCGTACGACAGCGCGATGGAGCGGGCGTTGCCGGTGGCGTCCTGTGCGATGGCGATGAGCGCGGGGACCCCGCCGCCTTCGGTGTAGGTGCGGCGCACCAGATGCCCCGGGCCCTTGGGCGCGATCATGATGACATCGACGGCCGCAGGCGGCGCGATGCGATCGAACCGCACGTTGAATCCATGGGCGAAGGCCAGCGCCTTACCTGGGGTCATGTGCTGCACGATGTCAGCCTCGTACACGCGCTTCTGCTCGGTGTCGGGCAACAGGATCATGATGACGTCGGCCTCGGCCGAGGCCTCGGCCACCGACAACACGCGCAAGCCGGCCGCTTCGGCCTTGGGCTTCGAAGCCGAGTCGCCGCGCAGGCCGACGCGCACATCGACCCCCGAGTCCTTCAGGTTGAGCGCATGGGCATGGCCCTGGGAGCCATAGCCGATGATGGCGACCTTGCGCCCCAGGATGAGCGAACGGTCGGCGTCCTTCTCGTAGTACACGTTGGCCACGGTGAGCCCTCTCTTGCAGTTGTCTTCGGTGTTGGATGAGATTGAGTCGTAGAGAACGGGGTTCAGTCGGTCTTGCGGAGCTTCGGCAGCGCGACCCGCCCGGTGCGTTGGATCTCGACGATGCCATACGGTCGCAGCAGTTGCTCGAAGTCGTCGACCCGGGTCGGCGAACCGGAGATCGACAACATCATCTGATCGATACCGACGTTCATGACGGTGGCGTCGAAGATGCGCACGAGGTCCATGATCTCGCTGCGCCTCGTGGACGGTGCCGCGACGGCGACGAGCATCAACTCTCGCTCCACGGAGTTCGGCGGATCGAGCTTGCGGATGTCCACGACGTTGATCAGCTTGTCGAGCTGCTTGATGATCTGATCGAGCGGGGCCGACTCGGCGTCGACCACGATGGTGATACGGCTGAACTTCTCGTCGTTGGTGGGCGCCACGGCGAGCGAGTCGATGTTGAACCCGCGGCGGGCGAACAGCCCGGCGACGCGCGTGAGCACCCCCGGCTTGTTCTCGACGAGCACGACGAGGGTGTGAAAGTGCGTGTGGCTGGTCTCGAGGTTCATCACCGCCCCCGTTCGCGACGCAGCAGCGCGGCCTGCGTTGGATCGACGACGATGTCGCTGTTCGACAAACCGGGCGGAATCATCGGGAACACCTTCTCTGCGGCGTCGGTACGGAAGTCGATGACCACCGGGCGGTCATCGATCTCGTTGGCCTTGATGATCGCGGCCTCGACATCTTCGGGATCTTCGACGCGCATGCCGACGCACCCCATCGCCTCGGCCCACATCTTGTAATCGGGCAGGTCGGGCGAGAGGTACACCTCGCTGTAGCGCTCCTCGTAGAACATCTCCTGCCACTGACGCACCATGCCCAGGTACGCGTTGTTGAGGATCGCGACCTTGATCGGGATGCGCTCCGCAGTAGCGGTGACGAGCTCCTGCGCGGTCATCTGGAAGCAGCCGTCGCCGTCGACGGCCCACACCATGCGATCGGGCCGGCCGACCTTGGCCCCGATGGCTGCCGGCACCGAGAAGCCCATGGTGCCGAGGCCACCCGAGTTGATCCACGTGTACGGGTGGTTGAAACGCCAATACTGACTGGCCCACATCTGGTGCTGGCCCACACCCGAGGCGAGGATGCAGTCGTCAGGCGTGTTCTTGCGGAGCATCTCCAGCACGAACTGCGGCTTGAGTAGATCGCCGGACGAGCTCTGCTCGTAGGTCAGCGGGAAGTTCTCGCGCCAGCCGGAGATGCGCGACTTCCATTCGCGGCGGTCGGGCTGGGCATCGGGTGCACCCAACTCCTTCAGCGCGGCCAGGATGCCTTCGATCGCCAGGCGACAATCGCCCTGGATGCCCACATCGGCGCGGCGCACCTTGCCCAGCTCGGCCGGATCGATGTCGACGTGGATGATCTTCGCGTTCGGAGCGAAAGCCGGCACCTTGCCGGTGACTCGGTCGTCGAAGCGGCTGCCGAGCGCGATGAGCAGGTCGCTCTCCTGCATGGAGGTGACAGCGGTGTAGTTGCCGTGCATGCCGGGCATGCCGAGGCACAGTCGGTGATCGTCGGGGAAGGCGCCGCGGGCCATGAGCGTGGTCACCACGTGGATGTCGCACAGCTCGGCGAGCTCGCGCAGCGCCTCGGCGGCGCGCGCCTTCAAGATGCCGCCACCCGCGTAGATCACCGGTTGCTTCGACGCGAGGATCAGTTCGGCCGCGGCGCGGAGCCCGGCCGGATCGGGCGTGACCTGCGGGTTATAGCCGGGCAGGTTGATGCTGTTCGGCTCGTACCACTGCATGGCCGAACGCGGGTTGCGCGGGTCGACGATGTCCTTCGGGATGTCGACCAGCACCGGGCCCGGCCGACCCGTGGTCGCGATGTGGAACGCCTCGTGGATGATCTGCGGGATGTCCTGGGCGTTGGTGACGAGAAAGTTGTGCTTCGTAACCGCCATGGTGATGCCGGTGGTATCGCACTCCTGGAAGGCATCGGTACCGATGGCCGACAACGGCACCTGACCGGTGATCACCACGAGCGGCACCGAGTCGAGCATCGCGTCGCACAACGGCGTGACGATGTTGGTCGCAGCCGGACCACTCGTGACCATCGCAACACCCGGCCGCCCGGTGGCGTGGGCGTAGCCCTCGGCCATGTGCCCGGCGCCCTGTTCGTGGCGCACGAGGATGTGGCGGATTGGTGAGTCGATGATCGGGTCGTAGACGGGGAGGATGGCCCCGCCCGGAAGGCCGAAGATCACCTCGACGCCCTCGAGCTCGAGGCTGCGAATCAGTGCTTGACCACCGTCGATCTGCATTGGGTTCTCCCGTCGAATCGCTGCCGAAAACTGCAACGACCTCCCGTTTGGGAGGTCGTGAGCACACAGGCGCGAACCGTCGCCGTGTGCTTAAGGAACTACGAGTACCTGTGCGGCGAACGGACGCATAACAGGCGAAGCCTACGCCTGTCACGGCGAACTAACCAACTCCGGAACCGAACACATTGCCGAGGAGGAAGGTGACCCCGCATGAGAAGGCCGCGACGGCCACCTGGCGTGATCCGGTTCGCCACGGCGAGCGTTCGGTGAACTTCGCGAGGAGCACGCCCACCAATGCGGCCGCCACGAGGCCGATCAGCAACGAAGCCAAGATGGCCGCCGTGCCGCCGCCGATGAACCAGGGCACCAAGGGGGCGGTTGCCCCCACGGCAAACGCCCCGAAGCTCGATCCGCTCGCCACCCACGGCGACGCCACGGAATCGGGCGACAGGCCGAGCTCCTCGCGGGCGTGCACGTCGAGCGCGACATCGGGGTCGGACATGAACGCGATAGCTACTCGGCGAGCGTGCTCAGGGCCGAGGCCCCGGGCTTCGTAGATGGCCCGGAGCTCGTTCGTCTCGGCTTCGGGCTTCTCGAGTATCGACTTGCGTTCGATCTCGACCTCGCGCTCGATCAGTTCGTTCTGCGCCTTGACCGACACGTACTCGCCCGCAGCCATCGAAACCGCGCCGGCCAGGAGGCCCGAGATGCCGGCGACCCGCACGAGCGACGTCTGCGAGCTCGCACCCGCGACGCCAAGGATGAGGGCGACGTTCGAAACGAGGCCATCGCTGACCCCGAAGACCGCCGCGCGCGCCCAGCCACCCTGCAGATCGCGATGGCGATGGACCATGCGATTGGGTCGTCCGACCGGTGCCGTTTCTGCCGCCATTCATGGAGGATAACGTCCGACCCCTGCGCGGTGTTCCTAACAACTTTGCGATCTTCGGCGGCGGAGATCAGAGCCGATGAGCACGACGCGGGTTGCTCGTACCGGGCCCCTGATGGCCAAGGGTGAGGCCCGGCTCGCCGGCCGCGAACTCGAGTGGCTGCATCGCGGCGACGAGCGCTCGCCACTGGGTCACCAGCCGATCCTCGGCCACGTAGTCGAAGGGATCCTCGAGGCGGGCTTCGACCTCGCCGCTGGGCGGGTTTGCGACCAACCACCGGGCCGTGCGCGCAATGGCCTCGGCCGCAGGCACCACGTCGCGATAGCCGAGCAGGTGCACCAGCTTGTCGACGCTCACGACACGGTGCGTGGTGCGCAGCTGGCGAACGAGCGGTCGGGTGACCGGCGCGAGCTCGTACGGCATCGACACCATCTCGATGGGGTGGTCGAGCGCTGACGCGATGATCTCGATCGTCTGGGCCAATGTGAACGCTGTTGCGTCTGCCGCGTTGAAGATCTGCCCCGCGGACGCTTCGGGCTGATCAACGGCCAGCAGCGTGGCATGTGCAAGGTTCTCCGCGTAGCCATACGTGTAGATCGTCAGCCCGCCATCGGGCACCACGATGAAGGGGCGACCGTCGATGATCCTTCGCACGATGGGCCATTCGCGCGGCGTCAGCTGACGCGGTCCGTACACGTACGGATAACGGAAGTGCGTCGCCTGCGGATGCAACGCGAAGAGCGCGTCCTCGGTGCGGGCGATGCGAAAGCTCTTCAGGTCGTCGTCCTCGGTGCTTCGCGATCCGTCCTCGCGCGTCGGAATCGGCAACCCGGGCGGCGTGAAGCGGTCGGCGTCCATGTAGCCGCGATAGGCCGGCATTCCACCCACGCTGATCAAGCGCTCGCACCGCCCGACGAGCACCTCGGCGACGCTGCGCAACCGCCCATACGCCGCGATCGCGACGCCGAAGGTGCGGCCGGCGAACGCGTGCTCGAGCGCGTCGCGATCGAACGGGTCGGTGTGGATGTGCTCGACCTCCGACGCGATCTCGGCCACTTCGTGGCGACCCGTATGACAGATCACGACATCGTGACCGCGCTCGAGCAACCCCCGCACGACGTAGGGGCCCGTGGGCCCCGTTCCACCGATCACCAACGTCTTGAGTCCCATGGCGCGCATTGTCGCCGCATTGTCGCCGCGTTGTCGTGTGGCCGGGCGAATGGCCCGCGGTAGCGTCTCGGCGCGCACGTCGCGCGTTGCGGGGCGCGAAGGGGGAACCATGGACCATCGCACCGAACCGGTCGTCTCGGCCGACGGCCACATCGACCTACCGCTACTCCCGCACGACCTGTTCGACCGGTTCGCCCCGGCGGGCCTTCGCGCACGCATGCCGCGAGTGATCGAACGAGACGGCGGGCAGTTCTGGGTCGACGAGAACGGCGGTCAGCTTGCGTTCGTCGGTGGCAGCGGCAACTCCGGCCAGCCATACGCTCGCGGCCAGTCGACCCGCTTCGATCGAATGAACGAGAGTGGCTTCTGGGACGACTGCGCGAAGGGCCACTTCCACCCGACCGATCCTGCACTGCGCATCGCCGCACAGGACCGTGACGGCATCGTCGGCGAGGTGCTCTACGGCGTTCTCGGCGTGGCCAACGCGATCGACGATCAAGACGTGTCCGCCGCAGTCATGCAGAGCTACAACGCGTGGCTCGCGGAGTTCTGCTCGTACGACCCCACGCGCCTCGTGGGCGTCGCGTGCCTGCCGAGCAAGAACCCTGCGGCAGCAGCCGACGAGATCCGCAGATGCGCCGCACGAGGACTCAGAGCGGTCGAGGTGGCGATGACCTACGACCTTCTCCCTCTGTGGCGTCAGGAGTTCACGCCGATCTGGGAGGCCGCAGACGAGTGCGGGGCGATCGTTCACTTACACACGATCGGTCCGCCGATCGACCCGCGCCATGCCACCACCGACCGCGAGCGGGCCGCATGGGTCGGCGGATGGCTCACCGTCTTCCAGCTGCGCATGGTCGAGCGCGTCGCCGAGCTCATCTTCGGTGGTGTGCTCCACAAGTACGAGAACTTGCGCGTCGTCATCGGCGAATCCGGAATTGGGTGGTTGCCCTACGTCCTCGAGCGCATGGACGACCAATGGTCCCAGCGGTTCACCCACCTCGAGCTGACCATGCCGCCCTCCGGCTACTGGCAGCGCCAGATGTCGGCCACGTTCCAAGTCGACGAGGCCGGCCTGCTCCTCGCTGACCGAATCGGTGTCCACACGCTGATGTGGGGCAACGACTTCCCGCACGGCGACGGCGTGTGGCCCGACTCCCGCGCCGTGATCGACAAGCAGTTCGCCGCGATCCCCGATACCACCCGGCGGGCCATTACCTACGACAACGCCGCCCGCCTCTACGGGTTCCCGAGCCGCTGAGCGGTGAGGCACACCTGCGGTCAGCTGCCGCGTGGCCGGGTGCCGATGGTGTCCGATGCCTCGAGCGCAGCCAGTTGGTCGGCGGTCACCCCGCAGATCCTCATGAGCACCTCGCTGTTGTGCTGGCCGAGCGTCGGCGTCGCGCGGTGCTGCCACACGTCGACGCTTGCGAACCGATAGGGCAGACCACCGGACGGATACGCGCCGAGCTCGGGATGCACCACGGTCTCGTAGAACCCTCGCGCCTGCATCTGCGGGTGCTCGCTCACGATGCGCGGATCCGTGCACCGGGCCGCGGGCACGCCGAGCGCGACGAGTTCGTCGGCCGTGGCACGAGCGTCGAGCGATGCGGCCCACGCCCCGAGGAGCGCGTCGAGGTGATCCTGCGCATCGGCGCGGCCGACGGGGGTCGCGAGCTCGGGGTCAGTCGCCCATGCAGGCGCACCGAGGTACGCGACGAACGCACGCCACTGCTCGTCGGTCTCGATGCTGAGCGCGAACCACTCCTCGAAGCCCTCAGCCGCGTACACCCCCTGCGGCGCGGCGAACGGCGAGCGATTGCCCATCCTCGTCATCGTTCGGCCGTACGCGGTGTACTCGATCACGGGTTGCGGGCACACGTTCAACGCGGCCTCGATCATGGTCGACTCGACGAAAACACCAGTATTCGTCTGCTCGCGCTTCGCGAGCGCGACGAGCATCGCGAACGCGCCGTGCATGCCGGCGTTCGGATCGCATGGGCCCCGCGGGATCAGCGGCGGATCCTCGGCATAGCCGGTGATCGATGCCATGGCCATCTGCTCCATGGTCTGCGCGAAGCCGACCCGCTCGCGCCACGGCCCGCTGAGCCCGAACGCCGGCATGCGTGCGTATACGACGTTCGGGTTGATCGAACGCACCGCCGCCTCGTCGAAGCCCCAGTTCTCCATGACGCGCGGGGCAAAGTTCTCGGCGACCACGTCGGCCCATTGCATCAGCTCGACGCAAAGCGCGCGTCCTTCGGGCTTCGAGATGTCGAGCGTTACGCCGAGCTTGTCGGTGTTGGCCGCCGCGAACATGTGGCCCCACTCCCACCACTTCTCGTGCCCGTACATGTAACCCGTCATGCGCATGCCATCGGGATGCGTCGTGCTCTCGACGTGGATCACCTCGGCCCCCATGAGCGCGAGGAAGTGCGTCGATGACGGCCCGGCCCACCACGACGTCATGTCGAGCACGCGCAGCCCTTGCAAAGGCCGGAGCGACGGATCCGCGCCCGGCTGCGCGGCCACGGGAGTGGGCCGCGCAGCGAGCGAACCGCGGGCTTCGTCGAGCGCCGGCGCCGACTGGGGCACGAAGGGCGCCGCGTGATCGATGACGTAGGGCGGACGTGGCTGCATGAACCCACCTGGGTGCTCGACGAAGACGCCGCGGGCAGCAAGGTGTTCGTTCTGCAGGATGTTCGACCCGTCGAGCACGGGCGCCACCGGGATGCGCAGCGAGCTCGCGAGCTCGACGATCTCGTCGACGGTGTGCTCCCGCATCCATGCGGCCATGATCCCGGGCCATTCGGGCCGCCGTGCGCGACCACCGAACGTGGCGAGGTCCGCGTCGTCGAGCAAATCGGGCCGCTCGATCATCAGGAGGAAGCTCTGGAACATCTGAGCGGTGTTCGTGTTGAAGCCGACAAACCCGTCCTTGGCCTGCTCGATCGACGGCGTCTCGAGGCTGCGCGCCGGCGTGGTGCGCGGGGGCCGGCCTGCGAGGTGGGCCGACAGATCGGCGAACGTCGAACCGGCGATCGCCATGACCTCGTTCATCGAGAGATCGATGAGCTCACCGACGCCGGTGCGACGGGCGCGGAGCAACGCGGCGAGCGCGGCCGGTGCCCCATACGCCCCCGCGAGGTAGTCGGTGACGCGGCCCCCGGCATACACCGGCGGCTTCGTCGGACGACCGCGATAGAGGATCGAACCGCTCTCAGCCTGCACGGTGAACTCGTTGGCGACGCGCCCGGCGTACGGTCCCTCGAGGCCGAACGGCGTGATGCTCAGAACGACGAGATGGGGGTGCCTCGCGCGCAGCTTCGCCCCGTCGATGTGCGCAGCCTCGTCGATGCACACGAGGTCCGCGGTGGCCACGAGCGACTCGACGTCCGCGTCGTCGAGTGCGCCGCAGAGCGAGCGCTTCCCCCCGTTCAGATACTGGAACAGCGCCGCATCCGCCCCACCGAGCTCGGCGCCCACTGCCGTGACGCGACGCGAAGGATCACCGCCGTCGGGTTCGATCTTGATGACCTCGGCTCCGACGTCGACGAACAGCTTCGTCGCGTAGGGGCCGGCGATGTCGGTGGTGAAGTCGATCACGCGCAAGTGCGCGAGCACGTCCATGGAAATCCTCTTCAGCGCGAGTAGGGAGATGTGGGGTCGCGACCGGCGCGGAGGTCCTCGAAGCGGGTGAGTGCCGCGGGCAGGGTCGCTTCGTGAGTGAACACCCAGAACCGGCCTTCACGGATCGCACTCACCACGTTGTCCGCGACCTGCGTGGGCGCGATACCCATGGCCCGGATCGCTTCGCGGAGCGGCGCCATGGTCGCGTTCTCGTCGGTGCTCAGCGTGGCGCCGTGGGGCCGATTGCGCTCGCTCAGGAAGATGTCGGTGTCGACGAGGTTGGGGCACAGAGCGCTCACGCCCACACCGGTGCCCTCGAGCTCGCGGTAAAGCGCTTCGCTCATCCCGACCACTGCGTGCTTGGTCGCACAGTACATACCGAGCACGTTGGTCGTGACCAGGCCGGCCTCACTGGCGGTGTTGACGATGTGGCCTTCGCCCTGAGCGACGAGGATCGGGCCGAACGTCGTGACGCCGTACGCGACACCGAGCACGTTGACGCCCACCGCCCACTGCCAGTCCTTGGGTGTGGTCTTGAGCATGGGACCGCCCGGCGCAACCCCGGCGTTGTTGCACACGACGTGCACTGCGCCGTAGTGGCCGATGGTCTGGTCGGCGAGACGCGCGACATCGTCGGGGTTCGTGACATCGGTGAGCACCGCGAGCACGTCGGCGCCGCTCGCGCCGAGCCGGGTGGCCTCGTGCACGAGCCGGGCCTCTTCCACATCGGCCATCACCACCCGCATGCCCTCGGCGACGAACCGCTCCGTGAGCGCCCTGCCGATACCACTGGCCGCGCCAGTGACCACTGCGACTTTTCCCTCGAGCTCGCGCATCGGTCCCCTTTCGATACCAACGGCAGAGGCTATGCCATGCTGCTCACGGACGGGGCCGCCACGGCTCGGCTGCGCCAGCCGACGAACCGCCTCGCGAAGGAGATCCCGCATGATCGTCGAACGACTACGACTCGACGGACGAACCGTCATCGTCGCAGGTGCAGGTGGAGGCGGCATCGGTTCGCACACCGCTCGCGCCGTCGCCGAGGCGGGCGCCAACGTCGTCGCAGTCGACATCGTGGGGGCCGCGCTCGATCAGATCGTCGCCGACCTCACCGCTGAGGGGTACCCGATCACGCCACTCGTGGCCGATGCCCGCACCGATGAGGGCGTCGCGACCATCGTCGGTGCAGCCGTCTCGAACTACGGCGGCGTGCACGGTCTCATCAACATCATCGGTCTCGCTGCGCCCCACACCTGGTGCAAGGCCGAAGACGTCACTCGCGAGGTGTGGCGCGAGGTAATGGACGTCAACCTCGACTACGCCATGTTCTTGTCGATCGCCGTGGCCAAGCAGATGATCGCGCAGGGGTCGGGCGGATCCATCGTCTCCTTGTCGTCGACCAGCGGCATCGGAGCATCCCCCTTCCACTCGGCCTACGGCGTGGCGAAGGGCGGCATCGTGGCCATGGTGCGCACGTTGGCGGTCGAATGGGGCATCCACGGCATCCGTGTCAACGCCATCGCACCTGGCACGATCTCCACCCCGCGTTCGGGGGCCGATGTGGGAGACGCCGAGCGCGATCGCCGAGGTGTACCTCTCGGCCGCCGCGGCACGCCGGCCGACATCGCTTCCGCGGCGTTATTCCTCGTGTCCGACCTGTCGAGCTACGTCAGCGGGCAGTGTCTCCCCGTCGACGGCGGGACCAGCGTCAAATGGGCACACCTCGGCGACGACAGCACCCCGATCTTTCTCACCAACCCGGCCATCCTCGAACAGATCCACGGTCCACGCACCTCATGAGCAAACCCGTCAGGAACGTCTCGAACTTCGACCAGACCTACATCGACTGGATGAAGCGCGAAGCCGAGACCGGCACACCGATGGTCCCTGCGGCCACGGTTGTGCTGATGCGCGACGTTCCCAACCGCGACGGCGTCGAGGTCCTGATGTTGCGCCGAAACGCAGCGGTCGAGTTCGCCGGCGGAATGTGGGTTTTTCCCGGTGGGCGCATCGACCCCGAGGACCACGACGGAACCGCAGACCTGCTCGGGGCGGCCCGCAACGCGTCCGTGCGCGAGTCCCAGGAGGAGGCAGCGCAACTCGTCGATGTCGCTTCGCTCGTGTGGTTCGCCCACTGGTGCCCACCGCCTAACGCGCCGAAGAGGTTCGCGACGTTCTTCTTCGCCTGCCGATCGCTGGGCGACGAAGTCACCATCGATGGCAGCGAGATCCACGAGCACGAATGGATGACCCCCGCGGCAGCACTGCGGCGTCAGCGCGAACAAGAGGTCCAGCTCGCCCCGCCCACCTGGATCACGTTGCACTACCTCACGCGCGCCGCGACGGTGGCCGACGCGCTCGCGGCATTCGAAGCTCGCGAGCCGCGCTTCTACGAGACCCGCATGATGAAAGACGACGAGAACATGCACTTCGTCTGGCAGGGCGACGCCGCCTACCCGAACCTTCCACCCGACACCGCCGGCCCTCGGCATCGCATCACCATCGGCGTCAATGGATGGGTGCTCGACGACAGTGCCGTCCCCTTCTGATTCCACCGTGGTCGCCTCTGACGACCGCGGTCTCAGCGACGCTGAGGTACGCGAGCGCATTACCGATGGACGCCGCAACATCGTCCCCGACGCGCCGGTTCGCACCTTGGGCGAGATCTTCCGGGCGAACGTCTTCACACGCATCAACGCAATAATCGGCGTCCTGTTCGTCCTCATCCTCGCGGTCGGTAGACCCAAGGATTCCGTGTTCGCCGCGGTCATCGTGTCGAACGCGGTGATCGGCATCGTTCAGGAGCTTCGGGCCCGCAAGACGCTCAACGAGCTCGCGCTGCTGAACGCACCAAAAGCACGCGTCGTACGCGAGGGGAAAGCCTTCAGTATCGCCGTCGACGAGGTCGTGGCCGACGATCTCCTCGAGGTGCGCACCGGCTTCCAGATCGTCGTCGACGGCACGGTAACCGGCGCGGACGGACTCGAAATCGACGAGTCGCTCCTGACCGGCGAAGCGGAGCCCGTGCACAAGGGCGCAGGCGACGAGGTGCTCTCGGGAAGCTTTGTGAGTGCCGGCTCGGGCCGTTACCGCGCGGTGCGCATCGGCGCCGATTCCTACTCGAGCAAGCTGGCCGCCGAGGCGCGTCAGTTCTCGCTCGCACCGAGCGAGCTGCGCCGCAGCATCAACACGGTGCTGCGCTGGCAGCTCCTCATCATCCCGCCGGCCGCGATACTGCTCCTCGTCCGGCTGTGGAGCTCCGACGAGGTACGGAAGGTTTCCGGCAGCGATCACTGGCGCGAGGCCATCACCGGCATGGTGGCCGCGTGCGTGGCGATGGTGCCAAGCGGGCTGGTGCTGCTCACCAGCATCGCACTCGTGGCCGGCGCGCTCGGGCTGGCAAGGCGCCGCGCGCTGACGAAGGAGCTCGCCTCGGTGGAGCTGCTCGCCCGGGTCGACACGCTGTGCCTCGACAAGACCGGCACGATCACCACCGGTGACATCAGCCTCGCCGAAATCATCACCGTCGACGGTTTCGAGGACTCGTTCGTCGCCCAGGTGCTCGGCGCGCTTGCTGCGGCCGATCCTGAGCCGAACGCCACGCTGGCCCCCATCGCCGAGCGCTACGAGAACCCCGGCTGGGTCCTTCGCGCGTCGCAACCGTTCTCCTCGGCCCGCAAATGGGCGTCGGCGTCGTTCGCCGATGAAGGGATGTTCTTCCTCGGTGCGCCCGAGATCGTGCTCGCCGATGAAGACCCAATGCGTGAGCGCGTCACCTCGGAGGCCGAGCGCGGCCGACGGGTCATCGCCGTGGTGCGCGCCCACGTCGGCGCCGACGGCACCACCGACTCGGACGTAACCGCGCTGCCCGAACGACGCGACGCCGTGGCGCTCGTGGCGCTCGAGGACGTCATCCGCCCCGACGCCCGCGAGACCCTCGAGTTCTTCCGTGCCCAAGGGCTCACGCTCAAGGTGATCTCGGGCGATCACCCCAAGACGGTGAGTGCCGTGGCCGCACGCGCCGGTGTACCCCACGCCGATCACATCTTCGACGCGCGTGAGCTGCCCACCGAGATCTCGGCGTTGGCCGACGTGCTCGATCGGTACACCGTGTTCGGGCGGGTCACCCCGCAACAAAAGCGCGACATGGTCGGCGCGCTGCAGTCCCGGGGCCACGTCGTCGCCATGACCGGC
>Ga0114966_10000343_pt1 | contig 45122 bp, 8 predicted proteins | sample M_130207_XF_Meta_FD_87029 | JGI IMG/M metagenome (GOLD analysis project Ga0114966, IMG submission 87029) | Freshwater microbial communities from Lake Montjoie, Canada to study carbon cycling - M_130207_XF_MetaG | ecosystem: Environmental > Aquatic > Freshwater > Lake | place: Lake Montjoie... | reverse complement strand
TCCGGCGTGATACCACAGCCGCGGTCGCGCACGATGATGCGCACATGCGATCCAGGTTTGAGCACGCCATCACCGTCCGCTGGAACGACATGATTGTGAGCCTCAACATCCATGTAGCCACCATGCGGCATGGCTTGGATACCATTCATGACGAGATTTTGCAGTACCTGGCTGAGCTTGACCGGATCAGCTATGGCTAGGCGCAGATTGTCATCGTTGCGCACGCAGACATGCACGTTCGAGCCAGCACCGGCGAATTCCACCGTGTCGCGCATCAGCGCGGCGATGTCGGTGGCTTCGTGCTTGCGTGGAGTGGCCTTCGAGGCCGTGACAACCTGCGAGGTGAACTGCTTGGCACGTTTCAAGCCGGCAAACACAAGCTGCAACTCCTGTGCCAGTGCCGGATGCTCCTGAACTTGCTGGATCAAGGCGGACAAGCGTACCGTGGCGGGTCCAAGGAGGTTATTAACGTCATGCGCGATGCCTTGCGCGAGTGCTGCGAGGTTTTCTTTGCGCAACTGCACCGATTGCGCGTCCAGATCATCTGCTGCAGGCCGTGGTTCGACTTTGATCGGTGCTCCAGTCTGAGAAGGACTGATGAGAATCGTGAAGTTCAGCAGCTTGCGCATGCTGTTGAAGACTGCACGCACGCGCCATTTGCAGGACACCGGCGTTTGAGTTCGCAGGCTTTGCAGCTGGCACTCGCATTCATGGCAGCCACCGTTCTCCATGGCTTGACGCAGGCTTTGTAGCAGCATCGCGCTATCCTTGTCTCCAGCGACGAGATCATTCAGGCCTAGGCCGCGGAGTCCTGTTTCAGGATCAGCCCCCGCCAGCATCGCTGCCGCAGCATTGCTGAAGAGCACCTTGGGCCCACATTTGGGATCGCTGGCCTCGCTTTCGACGATTACCACGCCATCGGCGACCTGATCAAGCGCCACACGGAGGTAATAGTTGGCCACTTTCAGATGCTCCAGCCCCTGTTCCAGCTCAGCTAGAGCGGCTGGAGTTGCGGAGGAGGTGGAAGAAGAAGTCATGGATATTTTCCGCGTGATTCCGATCCATTTAGCAATCCAAGATAATTAAGACAACTTTAATTTTTGATATTTTGAGTTTTTCTGACTCCCATATTTGCGACCAAGCGTATAGAGCCGCTGCATTTGTCTTTGAAGCAGTGTGAAAAACACCTTGCCGAACGAGACATCTCCTTTACCATCACCGCCCCTATGTCCAAAAATGCCGGTATCGCCAAGACGAGGAAAGCTTACGCCAAGCGGTTCAAAATAACTGCCACGGGTAAGGTGCTGCGCCGTAAACAAGGCAAGCGCCATATTCTGCAGAATAAGAGCCGTAAGCGGAAGCGTAACCTCGGTAAAGTCGCCCTCGTGGCGGAAGTGGATGTCAAAGCAATCAAGGCGAACATGCCGTTCTCCCATCGCTAAGACGACCACACGGTCCTGAACTCAGGACCACGATGAATTTGCCTGATCCCACTCTGTGGGATCTTCGAACAGGTGAGGCAAACCATCGCTACCCCAACAACAGCCTGATCAAAGATAAAGAAACATGCCTAGAGCCACCAACTCCCCCGCCAGCAGGAAGCGCCGCAAGCGCGTGCTGGCAAAAGCCAAAGGTTTCCGCGGCTTCCGTTCCACGCATTTCCGTTATGCGAAGGACGCCGTCCGCAAAGCCGAAACCTATGCCACACGCGACCGTAAGACCAAGAAGCGCAACTTCCGCAATCTTTGGATTCAGCGTATCAATGCAGCCGTCCGCCCGCTCGGACTGAGCTACTCGCGATTTACCGAAGGCCTCAAAGCCGCCGGTATCGATCTCGACCGCAAAGTCCTCGCCGACCTCGCTGTCAAAGACATCGCCGCCATTGAGGCCCTCGTTCAGCAGGCCAAAGCCGCGCTGGAGAAGAAAGCCGCCGCAGCTCCCACTGCCTAAACCCTAGGTTCAATCAGACCTTTCACCGCAGCCGGGACGCAATGCGTCCCGGCTGTTTTCTTTTTCCGCCTCATCATCTTTTACCGTCATGCTTTCCCAACTCGATTCCCTTAAATCCGAAGCCCTCGCTGCCATCGAAGCCGCGCAGGATGAATCCGCGCTCGAAGCCGTGCGCGTGAATTTCCTTGGGAAAAAAGGCAGCGTCACCGCGCTGAGCGCTGGCATGAAGGACGTTCCGGTCGATCAAAAAAAGGAAGTCGGTGCCAAACTCAATGAAGTGCGCACCGCAGTCACCGATGGCATTGAGGCGAAGAAACTCGCTCAGCAAGCTGCCAAGGACGCCAAAGCCGTCGAGGGCATCGATATCACGCTGCCAGGCCGTCCGGGTGCTGGCCTCGGCGCTCTGCATCCGCTCACACAAATTCGTGATCTCGCTATCCGCACGCTTCGCCGCATGGGCTTTGCATTGGCAGAAGGACCGGAGATTGAAACCGAGTGGCATTGCTTCGACGCGCTGAACACACCCGCCGATCATCCGGCACGCAACGAGAAGGACACGTTTTATCTTCCCGATGGCCGCCTGCTGCGCACACACACCTCCAGCGTGCAGATTCGCACCATGGAAGCCGCGAAGTCGCTTCCCGTCCGCATCATTGCTCCCGGCGCAGCCTATCGTCGCGATGAGATCGACGCCACGCACCTCAGCGTCTTCAACCAGCTTGAAGGTCTCTACGTCAATCAAGACGTCAGCCTTGGCGATCTCAAGGGCACGCTCGAATACTTCTTCCGCGAGATTTTCGGCCCCACCACCGCCGTGCGCTTCCGCCCACACTTCTTCCCGTTCACCGAGCCGAGCTTTGAGATCGACGTGAAACTCGAAGCGAAGGGCAAAGACGCTCGCTGGATCGAAATCGCCGGCTGCGGCATGGTCGATCCCGCCGTCTTCACCGCCATCAACAAAGCGCGTGGCGACACGCTCTTCGATCCCGACACCACCACAGGCTTCGCCTTCGGCCTCGGCCTCGACCGCCTCGCCATGATCATGCACGGCATCACCGACATCCGTCACCTCATCGATAACGACGTCCGCTTCCTCCAGCAGTTCGCCGCGTGAGCCTCATTGACCCCTTTTGACCCTTTGACCGCGTAATTGTCATGCAAATCTCCCTCTCCTGGCTCAGCACCCATATCGACCTGAGTTCCTACACCACCGCTCAGCTCTCCGATCTCCTCACCTTCGCCGGTGTCGAAGTCGAAGGCATCGAAGAACGCGGCGTCACCACCGACAAAGTCGTCGTGGCGCAGATCCAGTCCTTCGAGCAGCATCCGAATGCCGACAAACTCAGCGTCTGCCAAGTCGATGACGGCAGCGGCACCACACGTCAGATCGTCTGCGGCGCCAAGAACTTCAAAGCAGGCGATAAAGTGCCCCTCGCACTTCCTGGAGCCACTTTACCCGGCGGATTCGCCATCAAGGAAGGCAAACTGCGCGGCGTCGATTCCATGGGCATGATGTGCAGCGGCAAAGAACTCGGCCTCGGCGAAGATCACAGCGGCCTGCTCATCATGGCCGCCGATTCACCCATCGGCACGCCCTTCAATCAGCTCAATCCCGCCGACGTGCTCTTCGATCTCGAGATCACGCCGAATCGTCCTGACCTTCTCAGCCATCTCGGCCTGGCCCGCGAACTCGCCGCACTCACCGGCCTGCCGCTCAAGAGCGAACGCCACCACGCGCAAACCACCACGAAAGCCAAAAAGGCCGCTGACGACCAGGTCGTGCTCAAGGCCGCCGAGGCCTGCCCTCTTTACACCGCCCGCATCATCAAAGGCGTCAAAGTCGGCCCCAGCCCCGAGTGGTTGCGTCGTCGTCTCGAAAGCATTTGCCTGCGTCCCATCAACAACATCGTGGACATCACGAACTACGTCATGATGGAGATGGGCCAGTCGCTGCACAGCTTCGATCTCGACAAGCTCAACGGCGGCATCGTCGTGCGCATGGCCGCTGAAGGTGAAAAATTTCTCGCGCTCGACGCTCAAACCTACGCGCTGCAAACCGACGACCTCGTCATCGCCGACAGCCATCGCCCCGTCGCCATCGCCGGCGTCATGGGCGGTGAAGAAACCGGCGTCACTGACACCACGGTCAATGTGCTGCTCGAAAGCGCCTACTTCGCCCCGAGCGGCATCCGCCGCACCTCACGCCGCCTCGGCCTCAGCAGCGACAGCAGCTACCGCTTCGAGCGCGGCATCGATCCGCAGCAAGTGCAGGGCGGTTCCGAGTTCGCCACCAAACTCATCCTTTCCATCGCCGGTGGCATCGCCGAAGATGTTGTCCTCGTCGCTGGCGAAGCCCCCGCGCTCGTCGGCGAAGTCACGCTCGATGAAAATCGCGCGCGCAAACTCCTCGGCACGCCCGACATTACGGGTGATGAAATCCACGCCATCTTGGAAAAGCTTGGCCTCACCAAAAAATCCGCCAACAAGCACGAAAGCCACTGGCTCATCCCCAGCTATCGCCTCGACCTCCAGCGCCCCGTCGATCTCATCGAAGAACTCGCCCGCGTCATCGGCCTTGATCGCGTTCCATCACGCCAAGTTGCCGTCGCATCGCCCGTCGAGGCCGCCGACCGCACCTACGACTTCGGCATGACCCTGCGCCAGTCCCTGGCCAGCCGTGGCTTCTTCGAAGCACAAACCCTGCGCCTCATCGCCACCGCGCAGCTTGCCGACAGCCTCGGCGCTGCCGATGCCGCCAGCGTGGCCGTCGCTGTGAAAAACCCGCTCAGCGAAGACCACACCACGCTGCGCCCCAGCATCGTGCCCGGCCTCATTGCCACCGCTGCGCTCAACATCCGCCAGGGATTGCATCGCCTGCGCTTCTTCGAGCTAGGTCGCGTCTTCCTGAAGCTCCCCAACGGCTCCAGCCGCGAAGAAGAACGCCTCTCCATCCTCCTCAGCGGCCCCGTGTCACCATCGAGCTGGCATGGCCGCGAACCGCAGGCCGCCGGCATCCACGAACTCGTCGGTCAGATCCAAAACCTCACGCGCACGCCCATCGAAGTGCGTCCCGCGAAGGAAAACGCCGCCAACTTCCTCCTCACCAGCGAACTCCGCGCCGGGAACCGCGTCCTCGGCTGGATCGCGCAGATTCATCCATCCCGCGCCCGCGACATCGACGCCCGCCACACGGTTTACATCGCCGAACTCCTCCTCAGCGCCCTGCGCCAAGGCAGCACCGGCCCCACCAAGTTCGAAGAACTCCCCCGCTTCCCCGGCATGACCCGCGATGTCGCCATGGAAGTCCCCGCCGACCTCCCCCACGCCAAAGTCGCCGCCTTCTTCGCGAGCCAGAAGCATCCGCTCTTCATCGGTGCCGAAGTCTTCGACATCTTCACCGACCCCACCGGCACCAAGATCGCCAGCGACCGCAAATCCATCGCCTGGACCCTCACCTACCGCGCCTCTGACAAAACACTCGAAACCGCCGAAGTCGATGCCGCCCACACCGCCATCCTCACGGCGCTGGAGAAGACGCTGCCTGCCAAGGTTCGGGTGTGACAAGCATTTCGTTGTATCGCTTTGGGCCGCACAGTGAATAAGCCGTGCCATATCCGTTAAGGTGATGTTTCATCTTCGGATCTATGGAATCTGCTGTCTCACCACCTCCTTTGCCTCAGGCAATGAAATATCACCATTCCAAGCTGGGGCTGGTGCTGGCGCTGCTGATGATTGCCGCCTGCGCGGTATTTGTGGTGCGCATGCAGAAGGTGCAGCGTTCTGAGGCAGCAGCAGGAACGAGGCCGAACCGCATGCTGGAGTTGATGGCCCGCTATGTCGTGGGCGTGAAAGGGTTGTTACAAGGAGATAATAAGTGGGATATGACGGTGACCTTTTCCATTCTTGAAGACATGAAGACGCTCGAGCGCAATGACGAAGATGCGTTGCGAACTGAGATCGTGAGATACTGGTTGAATGAGGCATGGCCGCCGTCCGCAGATTTGGACAAGATTGCGGGGAAAAGCAAAGCGTTGAAACAGGATGTGGAAACGCTTGGGCAATTGAAAGCTTCGCAGGGCAAGGTGGATGAGGCTGCCTGGAAGCAACTGCATCAAAGGCATGGCTGGATCGCGGAACTCGCTCACGCGCAGACGCTTGTTGAGAATGATCCAGCCCGAAAGGCCGTCGTGCAGCAGGGCATGGGAACGGCGATGGTTTTGATCGGTGCGATGATGCTGGGACTGTTGGCGGCGGTGGGAGGCGTGGCGCTCCTGATTCTGGGCATCATGCAATGGCGTGCAGGGAAACTGCAGCTCACACTGACAAGGATCAGTCGTGAGCATGGCGGTGTGCTGGTGGAAGGCTTCGCCATTTATCTGGCGCTGTTTTTGTTCCTACCTTGGCTGCTGCATTTGGTGCCAATGAAACTACCGCGCTGGGCTGGTTATGGACCGGCGTTAGTGGCGTTGTTCATCGGCATGACGTGGCCACTGCTGCGTGGCATGCAGCGACCATTGTGGTGTGAAGCAGTGGGATTGCATCGCGGACAAGGATGGCTGCGGGAGATGGGTGCGGGCGTGCTTGGCTGGCTGGCGGCGTTGCCATTGCTGGTGTTGGGCATGATTGCTGCCTCATGGATCATGAAACTCACCGGAGATTTTCCAGCGCACCCCATTGTGGATGTGTTTGCGGGTGATCGCTGGGCGAAATTGGGTGCCATTGTGTTGGCGGTGGTGTGGGCACCGATTTCAGAAGAATTGATGTTTCGCGGCCTGCTGTTTCCCGGCCTTGCAGCGTGGTTGCGCTGGCTGCTGGGCATTCTCACGGGGGCATTTGTGTTTGCGGTGATTCATCCGCAGGGTTGGGCCGGTGTACCAGCGATCATGGCACTCGCTGGCACCTTTTCACTGCTGCGCATGTGGCGGCAGAGTTTGATCGCGCCGATGACCGCTCATGCGCTGAACAATGGCATCATGTGTGCGATGATGATTCTGCTATGGTAAGCAAGTGTCAGGCTTCGGCGGGCAGTGAAGCCATATCCTGCGCTTTGGTGCGTGTGACAAACCAGGCTTTGATGTCCTCGACAGCGATGTAGCAGAGCGGGACGAGGAAGAGGGTGATAACGGTGGCAAAGAGGCTGCCGTAACCCATGGCGACGGACACGGGTGTGAGGAATTGGGCGTGGGTGCTCTGTGCGCCGTTGCTGAAAAAAAATGGAGCGATTTTGGAGAGCCAGGTGCCATCGAAGATGAGTGGGACGAGACCGAAGAAGGTGGTGATTTGTGTGAGGAAGATAGCACGGAAACGCAAGAGGCCGCCACGCTGCACGGCTTCGCGGATGGGAATGCCTTCTTCGCGGAGATGGTTGATCTCATCGACCAGGACGAGGGTGTCATTCACGACGACACCGCAGACGGCGAGCATGCCAAAGCTGCTCATGATGCTAAGCGGCAGGCCGTGGAAGAGATGGCCGATGACAGCACCGACGACGCCGAAGGGCACGACGAGCAGCACAATGAAAGGCTGCGTATAACTGCGGAATGGAATAGCCATGAGCCCATACATGGCGGCAAGCACGAGCAGCAATGAGATGAGCATTTTCCAGGAGCTTTCCTGCTGAGCGCGGGCCTCGCCTTCAAAGCTCCAGCGGATGTGGCCGTGGCCAGCGAGAAGTTTTTCCATGAAGGCCGTGAGGCTGGTTCGGAGGGCTTCCATGTCGGTGTTCTTCTTGTCCACGTCGGCGGTGATGTTGAGGGCACGGCGACGGTCCACACGTTTGATGGAGGTGAAACTTTTGACCACTTTAGCCTCGGCAACGCGGCCAAAGGGCATTTCGAGACCGCTGGGGATGCGCACGCGCATGGATTCGAGCGTGGCGAGATTTTTGCGATCATCACGCGGCATGCGTAGCATGACTTTGACTTCGTTTCGCCCCCGTTGGATGCGCTGGACCTCATCACCGTAAAATGACTGGCGCACCTGCTTGGCGAGATCGTTGACGGTGACACCGAACTGGCGCGCCTCGGGCTTGAGGCGCAGTTGGATCTCGCTACGACCAGAGTCGAGCGAGTCGTTGACATCGAAGACGTTCGGGAGCTGCAGCAAGTGTTCTTTGATCTTCTCTGAGAGGCTGAGCAACTCGTTAGGGTCGGTGCCGGTGAGTTGAATGTTCACCGGATCGCTGCTGCGCATGATCTCGGCACGGAAGGTGAGTTCCTCGGAGCCAACGATCTGGCCGATGCGTTTGCGCCATTCATTGGACATCGCCACGGTGTCGGCATCCATGGTGCGCTCTTCGGGGCCGTAGGTCTCCATGATGACGGTGCCGACGTGGGTTTTGCCAATTTTGTCCATGCTGCTGCCACGGGAGAAGGAGCCACCGCTGACGGCCATGATGTGTTTCACGACCGAGACACCATTGGCGTCGCTGTATTCCTTCTGCATCTGGGTGGCGATGTCGTAGATGCGGGCGATGTGGCCGTCGGTAACTTCAAAGGGAGTGCCATCGAGCATGCTGAGTCGGCACTCGATGCGCTCGCTCGGCACGCGTGGAAAGAAGGCGGTGGGGATGCGGCCGCTTTGAAAAAAGGCAAACATCACCAGTAAGCTGCCAAAGAGCAGGGCGAGCACCGCGTAGCAGTGACCGACAGCAAAACGTATGCTGGGGCGATAGACGGTGTTGATGAACCATTGCAGCGCACGATCCGAGCGCTGGTGGATGGGAGCGAGGAGATCGCCGGCTTTGCCAAGGAAGGGATGCGCGAGGTGGCTGGGCAGGATGAGCTTTGTCTCCACCAAAGCGATGAGCATGACAGTGATGAATACGATGCCGATGGGTCTGAACATGGAACCCCAGTCGCTGTTATCCATGGCCATGGGCAGGAAGGCGATCACGGTGGTGAGAACGCCGAAGGTGATGGGTACAGCCATGCGCTGCGTGCCGGTGATGGCGGCATCGAGTGGGGACATGCCGCTTTTGCGCAATTGATCGCAGTATTCGCTGATGACGATGGCGTCATCGACCACAATGCCGAGTACGAGGATGAAGCCCATCAGCGAGGAGAGATTGATCGTGACATCGAGATACGGCATCAGTGCGAAGGCACCGAGGAAGCTCATCACCATGCCCACCGCGACCCAGATGACGGCCTCCAGGCGCAGGAAGAGGCCGACGCAGATGAAGACGAGGATGAGGCAACTCTGAGCGTTTTGCATGAGCAGGTCGATGCGCCCCTTCACGATCTTCGAGCGATCGCTCCAGTAATCCAGGCGCACACCATCGGGCAGACGCTTGTTCATGTCGTTGACGTAGGTCTTAACGCGTTCGCCGATGGTGATGGCGTTCTGACTGCCTTCACGCATCACGGTGATGAGTACGCAGCGGCGGCCATTGAGGCGCGAGATGAGCTGGTTCTCGTTGAAGCCGTCGATGATCTTCGCGATCTCGCCGAGCGTGACCTTGGTGCCGTCAGGACGTGACACGACCGGGATGCGGGCGTAATCGGCTCCAGAATAAGCACGGCCACGCGTGCGGATGGAAACGTCACCCGCTTCGGTTTGCACGACACCGGCTGGTAAATCGACGGCGCTGCTGCGAATGGCGGCGCTGAGGGATTCAAGACTGAGGTTGTATTTGCGCAGCGTGGCTTCTTCCACCTCGATGGCGATCTCATCCGGTCGCACACCGCCGAGTTCGGCGTGCGAGGTGCCGGGGAGGGCCGCCAAGTCATCGCGCACCTGCTCGCCGAGGCGTTTGAGGTCGCGTTCGGCCATGTCGGCGCTCAGGATGACGGTGATGACGGAATGGAACGAGTCATCGACTTGGATGACGGGCTTTTCAGCGAGTGCAGGCAAGTTGGAAATGGCATCGACGCGGATTTTCACGTCATCGAGCACGCTGCGCGGATCGAGCCCCTCCTGCACTTCGATAAAGACGCTGCCGCCGCTGGCACTGGCGGTGGAATTGACGTGCTTGATGCCGCCGACCTGCTGAATCGCTTCCTCAATCTTCAGCACGATGGTTTCCTCGACTTCATCCGGTGACGAGGCAGGGTAGGGCACGTTGATGGAAATGAAGCGCGACTTCATGTCCGGAAAGACCTCCACCGGAACTTTGTCCTGCCACAGCGTCCACCCGCCCGCGACCATGACGGTGAGCATGAGGAGATTGGCGGCGACGGAGTTGCGGGCAAACCAGGCGATCATGAAGGAAGTGAGTAGAGATAACGAAACGACAGAGACAGACAGAAGATCGCATTAACTGCCACGAATCTGGATAGATGCGCACAAAAAAGCCGGGCTGATTGCTCAGCCCGGCTTTGGAGTTTAACAGGGACGTGCCCTGCGTGGATTAATGTTCGTAACCCGCTTCACCGTGGTCGGTGAGATCGAGACCGATGGACTCTTCTTCTGGTGTTGGGCGCAGGCCAACGAGGACCTTAACGATGAGGGTGATGACTACCGTGGCGACCACCGAGAGCACGATGGTGATACCGCAGGCTTTGAGCTGATTCATCAAAATGCCGCCCTGACCGCCTGCATCAACGATGAGCTTGGCAAGATCCTTGTTCACATAGACATTCACCGTGGTGAGGTTGCCGTTGATGGTGTTGTTGGCAAACAAACCGGTCACGATGGCACCGAGGGTGCCGCCGATGCCGTGAACGCCGAAGGTGTCGAGTGCATCATCATATTTGAGCAGTGGCTTGAGCAGCATGACGCCAATGTAAGGAACGACACCAGCAAGGACGCCGATGATCATGGCAGACTTGGCATTCACGAACCCGGCCGCAGGGGTGATGACAACGAGACCCGCAACAGCACCGGAGCAGAAGCCGAGAACGGAAGGCTTGCCTTTGTGGATTTTCTCAACCACAGCCCAGACGAAGCAGGCGGTGGCGGCAGCGAGCGTGGTGGTCATGAAGGCGTTCGCAGCGATGCCGTCAGCGGCAAGGGCGGAGCCAGCGTTGAAGCCATACCAGCCGACCCAGAGCATCCCTGTGCCGACCATGACGAGAACCATGCTGTGCGGGGCCATCTTTTCTTTGCCGTAGCCGGCACGCTTGCCAAGCAGGAGGCAAAGCACCAGTGCGGACCAACCGGAGGACATGTGAACCACGGTGCCACCAGCGAAGTCGATGGCAGGAACGGTTGAACCAGTGTTCCAGACGCCGTTCATGAGACCGTCGAAGCCCCAGACCATGTGAGCGAGTGGGAAGTATACCACGAACATCCATAGGGTGATGAAGAGCATGATGGCAGAGAACTTCATGCGCTCAGCGATGGCTCCCACGATCAGACCAGGAGTGATGATGGCGAACATGAGCTGATACATGGAGAACACAGACTGGCTCGGCCAACCGGCGTAGTTAGTGTTAGGCTTGTAATCAACACCTTCGAGGAAGAAGTACTTGAAGGAGCCGAGGTAGGGAGCCCATGAAGGAGCGGCCCAGTCTTTCGGGGCACCTTCAGGAGCGATGTGTTCACCAAAGACGAGCGAGTAACCGACGAAGTACCAGAGGATGGTGACCAAGCCAGCGCAACCAAGGCACTGTGCCAAGACGGAGAGCACGTTCTTGGAGCGAACGAGACCACCGTAGAACAGTGCAAGGCCTGGAAGCGTCATGAACAGCACCAAGGCGGCGCAGATCATCATGAAACCGTTGTGACCGGGGCCGGGGAGACCCGTCAACGATCCCGCAGGGGCCATGTTGTTAAAGTATTGTTTAATGTCAGCCACATCCTTCGTGACATCCTCAAGAGTAGGAGCTGCGGCAGCGGGTGCAGCAGGCTCCGCAGCAGGGGCGGGGGCGGGAGCTGCCGCAGGGGCAGCCGGGGCGGGGGCGGCAGCGGGTGCCGGAGCCGCAGTCTGACCACGGGCGTCGCCGGGGTTGAATGCGAGTGAGGTGAGGGCGACAGTCGCAGCAATTGCCATGCTGCGCCAGGTTCGAGTGTGGTTGAGTTTCAGCATAAGTCAGTGTGTGGAATTTAACTCCAGCGCATGTCCAAGCATGGTGCGTGCCAAGTCTTGAGGGGATTTTTTTCATAAGTCTTAGGCATAGGTTAAAAAACAGCGTTGAAGACAGAAAAAAGGCAGTGGGATGCCAAATGGAACTTCGATGGGACGCCACTCAGTGACGCCGCTGTTGGGTTGTTATTGATGCGGAGCTTTATTGCGATGGGAGTATTTCGCCGAGAGAATGCTTGCCAAAAGGGTGGAGCGGCGTCGTATCATGCTTCTTCCACTTATGATGACCCGCCTTGCCCTGATTCTTGTTGGTTCGATTGGTTTTGCGCACGCTTCGCAGCCGACTTCGCTCGCTGATTTGCCCGATGCGCATCCAGAAGCGGAGTTGAAGTCGTTTGTGGTGCCGGAGGGCTTCGAGGTGAATCTGTTTGCGGCGGAGCCGATGATTCAGAAGCCGGTGCAGATGAACTGGGATGCGCAGGGCCGACTCTGGGTAGTGACGAGTTCGACCTACCCGCACATCAAGCCGGGTGAAGAGGCGAGAGATCAAGTGGTGGTGCTGGAGGACACGGATGGCGATGGCAAGGCGGATAAATCGACAACGTTCGCAGACGGACTGCACATTCCAACGGCACTAGCTCCTGGGGACGGTGGCCTGTATGTGGCGAATTCGACCGAGGTGCTGTTCTTAAAGGACACGAATGGTGATTTGAAGGCGGATGAGCGGACGATCTTGCTCAGCGGTTTCGGTACGGAAGACACGCATCATCTGCTCCACACGATGCGCTGGGGCCCGGAGGGTATGCTGTATTTTTTGCAGTCGATCTACATTCACACACACATGGAGACGCCGTATGGCGTGCGCCGGCTGATGGGCGGCGGCATTTGGGAGTTCCGGCCTGAAACGCGGCGTGCGGAGATCATTAGTAAGGGGCTGGTGAACCCGTGGGGCTTTGAGTTTGATCGCTGGGGCCAGAGCTTCGCTTGCGATGGCGCAGGCGGGGAAGGCGTGAATTTTATTTTTCCAGGCTCGGTGTTTTTAACGTCACCAGGAGCGAAGCGCATCGTGCATGGCCTAAGTCCGGGGCAGCCGAAGCAGTGCGGACTGGAGATCATCGAAGATCCGCATTTCCCGGAGGACTGGCAAGGGTCGTTTGTGCTGAACGATTTCCGTGGGAATCGCGTGAACCGTTTCAAGCTGACGCCGAGTGGCAGCAGCTACATCGCGAAGCAGATGCCGGATGTGCTGGCTTCGACGCATCGCGCGTTTCGACCCATCGATGTGAAAATGGGGCCAGATGGGGCGCTTTACATTGCGGACTGGTACAATCCGATCATTCAGCACGGCGAAGTGGATTTCCGCGATGCGCGGCGTGACCATGAGCATGGCCGCATCTGGCGAGTGACCGCGAAGGGGCGTCCGCTGAGTGCTAAACCAAAGATTGAAGGCGCGGCGACGGGTGAGTTGCTCGAAATGTTGAAGAGCGATCGCAATTACGTGCGGCGTTTTGCGAAGCGCGAGCTGCGGGATCAAGGCGCGGCGAAAGTGGTACCGGAGATCGATGCATGGGCGGCGAAAGAAAGCGACGCACATGCTTTACTGGAGGCAGCCTGGGCACGCGAAGGAGTTAATGCGTTCTCGCCGACGATTTGGCGGAAGCTTTGGGAGAATAGCGATTATCGGATTCGCTCTGCGGCGCTGCGGATTCTGAGCCATCGATGGAAGGAACTGCCGGATGCGATGAAAGTGCTGGAGAAGGCTGTGGCCGATGAAAATGCCCAGGTTCGCCTATGGGCGCTAGCGGTGCTGGCGGACATGCACAAGCCAGGGGCGATCAGTCTGGCGCTCAAAGTGCTCGATCAGCCGATGGATGAGTTCTTGGATTTCCTGCTGGAACTCACCTGCCGCGAGCAGGCGGAGGTGTGGATGCCAGCGGTGGTGAGCGGCAAGTTTGAGCTGGACGACAGGCCGAAGCACTTGGTCTATGCCATGAAGAGCACCGGGCGCAGTGATGCGCTGCCGCCATTATTCGCGGCGCTGAAGAGCGGCAAACTAAGCGCGGAAGACGCTGCTGCGGTGCTTGGTGTGGGCGGAGACGCCGCAGACGCAGCGCAGGCGAAGGTGATGGCCGACATGGTGAATGACGCCGCGATGGGGCCTTATTATATTGGGTTGCAGGATGCGCTGGTAAAGGCAGCCGCAGATCGTAAAATTATTCCAGAGGGGGCCAAGGAAACCGTGATGGCGTGGATTGAGCGCCCTGAGCCGCATGTGGTGCATCGTGCGGCGATTTTGGCGGGTCTTTGGAAGGTGGAGGCTGCACGTGAGAAACTGGTGGCGTTGCTGACTGACGCCAAGACGGTGCCGGCGATCCGCGATGGCGCGGCGCGGGGTCTGACGGCGCTTGGCGGGGTGAAAACGCGGGATTTGTTCGACAAGTTGTTCATGGAATCGACCGATGGCATCCTGCGGGGGCTGATGATCGACGGATTGACAACCGTGGGGCCGCAACTGGCAGCGAAACGAGCGGTGGAGTTTTTGGCGAAGGCCGATGTGGAGTCGGCGAAGCCCGTTTTGACGACTTTTTTGAAGAATAAGCAGCTTCCGGGAGTGCTGGCGAAGGAACTGGCAGGCAAGACGATTCCTGACCTCGTAGCCGTCGAAGGCATTCGCATGGTGACCTCTCGTGGCATTCAAGGACCGCTGGCGGAGGCACTGAAATCAGCAGGTGGTGTGAAGCAGATGGACAAGCCACTCACAGGGCCTGAAATGGCTGTTTTGGTCGATAAAGTGAAGAAAAACGGCGATCCCGCTCGTGGTGAGGTGGTGTACCGTCGTCAGCAACTTTTGTGCATGACTTGCCACGCGATTGGTGAATCTGGCGGGGTTCTCGGGCCGAATTTGGTGAGCATCGGAGCCAGTGCGCCGGTGGATTATTTGATCGAGAGCCTGCTGGAGCCGAGCAAGAAGATCAAAGAGGGCTACCACATGGTCATCGTGAGCAAAAAGGACGGTGGAGTCATCTCTGGTGGACTGGTGAATGACGGAGCCGAGGAGTTGACGATTCGTGACCCAGCCAATCAGATCGTGAAGGTGGCCAAATCTGCCATCGCCAGCCGCCAGATGAGTCCCGTGAGCATGATGCCGCCGGGAATGACGGCGAGTTTGCGGGAGGATGAATTCGTCGATTTGGTGCGCTTCCTCTCTGAGCTGGGCCGGGAAGGGGCCTATAAAACGCAGCCGAACCGCTACATCCGCACCTGGAAGGCCATGGGCAAGATGGAGCAGAAGGACATCGATCATGTGCGCCATGTGGGGAGTTTTGCCCTGAACGACGAAAAGTACGCCTATCCATGGCAAATCGCTCTCAGTCAGGTGAATGGGGATCTGCCGCTGGCTGATTTACCGGCGGCGCAAAAGATGTATCCATGGTTCCCCAAAATCGTGCAGTTTGGCCTCAAACTGGACAACGCCGGGAAGGTCAAGCTGGGATTCAGCACGGTCAAAGGCATCGTGGTGGCCGTGGATGGGGAAGAGCTAAAGGAACTGAATCCTCAGCAGGATTTGGAGCTCAAGGTCGGAACCCATCGACTCAGCGTTTTGGTGACGCGAGACGCTGGAGATTTGGCCGCATTCCGCGTGGAAATCTTAGATGGTGCCGCGGTGGCGGTGCCGTGATTTTTTGCAGAGCTGAATTTTTGGTATTGCCCATGTATTTGCATTGACGCAGAGGGTGCGTTTTCGCTATTCTGAACGCGAAGCCTGAAATAGCTGTCTTACCCCGCAGAGTTTCCAGTTCCACCGCCCATTGTCGTCCTTTTGCCCTGCCATAAAAAAATTTCCACTGCCTGACAGAAAACGAGCAGACCACCCTGTCATTTTCTAGCGACTTATTCATGTGCTTTGATGCCTCAATTTATTTGCCTCAGAAGTTCTGAAGGAGCGATTTTTCCAATTTCTCATACCCCAGTTTCCAGATTCCTTTTTGATGAAAACACTTCGACTCAATCGCATCCTCCTCGGCTGGTTCATGACCGTGCTGGTGTTCTGCCTGCAAGTGGCCACGCCGCTGCAATCTGCTACCTTTTACTGGGCTCCCGACATAGGTTTTGGGGCGGATCCTCAGGAGGGTGGCAACTGGAACACGACAGGCACCAATTGGTGGCTCGGCGACAATGACACTAGCGTGGGCAGCACCCTTACCACTCCGATGGGGGCGACAACGTGGACAAGCTCAGGCAATCACACAGCTGTGTTCGGCAGCGCTGGTGTCGGACCCACCTTGGTGAGCATCACCAGCCCAGTGACCGTGGGCGGGCTTGTGTTTGATGCATCTGGCGTGAATTTGAATGCTGCTTCTGCTACAAATATACTGACCTTTGCCGGAGGCAGTCCCACGATCACCATCAAAGGGGACTCCAATAACGCTGACACTACAGTAGCAATCAACGCCGCGCTGGCTGGCACCAACGGCCTGTCGATTGTATTTAATGATTCGTCAGCTTATGCGGGACCTAATTACGCAATGCTGACACTGGGATCTTCCGGCAGCAGTTATGCCAGCACGCTAACGGGTGATATCACGGTGGGGCAGAAGGTTATTCTGGCCGTGGATGTGGCATCCAGTGATCTCAGTGCAAACAAGAATCCTCTGGGAGCTAATAAGATTACTTTGCAGAACGACGCTGAACTGAACATCCTTGGAACCAGCAATACGGCGAGCGGACTATCTGGGCGTGTGTTTGGAACAGCGGGAACAGGTAACAGCAGCCGGGTGGATTTTACCGGTGCTGCGACTGGTGTTGCTGTGCCGGGAGGGGCAGGCACGCTGGGACTGCCAGCTACTGCAACTAATATTGTTTCATCACTTAACGGCAATGCAGCAGCAACTTCCATTCAGTATTTGGACTCTAACAGTGCTACCCAAACGGTCAGCAATTATGCGGTGCAGTGGGTGGGAAAAATGCAGATTGGTACGGCAGGAGCTTACACTTTTTTCTCCAACTCCGATGACGGGAGCAGGATCTTCATTGATGGCAATCTCATCTTGAACAAAGATGGCAGCACTGGGGATCTTTCCAGTGCTCCTATTTTCCTCGCATCAGGCTTGCATGACATCCGGATTGACTATGTGCAGGGCGGGGGTGGTGCGAATGCCAATCTGGGATACGCTGGACCGGGAACAGATTTGGGTTCTGGTCAGATACGCACGATCATCCCATCAAACAGTCTAAAACAGGCGGATGTAAACGATGCGGGAGGTTCCAGCACCGCGCTGCAACTCGGCAATGCAGTGCATCTGACCGGCAATGCCTTGATTAGTTTATCCGACACAGATTTCACCTCGGTGAAGCTCGGTCGGCTGATCTTGAACAGCGGGGTGACGCTGTCGGTCGATTCTTATGATCTTTTGGGCAACACAGTGGTGGGCAACGGCGCGGGGTTTGGGAAGACTTTGCGTCTTGGCGGAGCTACGGGACAGCCGACGATTTTCGGGACGCCGCTTTCCGGGTCAGCCGGCACAGTGACGATCGCGTCAGACATGAATGTGGCCTTTGATGGCGTGGTTTCTGACGAGGGACGTGCCATGACGATCCAGAAAACTGGTGGCGGGTGGTTGTCTTTCAACCAGACGACCAGTGCCAACAGCTTGGTGGCGGGGACGAGCATTCGAATGATCGGACAGACTGCGACAGCGGCCGTCACCTATGACACAAATGTTCCTTACGATCCGGTTAGCAATGTTTACGTCAGTACACTGACGACGGCCAGCACCTCAGGACTGTCTCTTGGCATGACGGTGAGCGGCACCGGGGTTTCGCCAGGTGCGGTGATCGTTGAGATTGTGAACAGCACGAAATTAAAGGTTTCCGGCGACGCCTCCATGGTGCCGGCAGCCTCGACGCTGTCTTTTAGCAAGACCCCCACACTCGTTTTGACCGGCAGTTCGACTGCGGGTGCGTTCAATCCGATTGGCTCGGCAGGTATTGTGCTCAATGGCGGCAATTTGGTGCTGGATTCCAAAGGAGCGACTGCGGCTGGCATTGGCCCGGTGTTCAACAACCAGGTCACGGTCAGTCAGAACTCGGTCATTCAGTCGGTGGCGAACGCCTCCACCCTCACCTTGGGCAGCGGATCTAATGGCATCAGCATCGCCAGTGGCAAGACTTTGGTGCTGGATGCGATTGCCGGCGGTCGGTCCGCCACTGACCCGGGTGCGAATTTGATCATTGCCGGTGGCATCGCTGGTGATAACACGACGTCGTTGATCATCCGTTCTACCCTGAAGAACGCTGTCACCACGGTCAGCGCGGTGAATGCGCTGGCCGATAGGGTGGTGCAGCAGACTGGTTTCGCCTCCCTGAGCGGCGTGGTCACTCTGACAGGAAATAATGCGGGCTTCAATGGCGTGCTGAACTTTGAGCCAGGTTCCAACCTGCGTTTGGAGGGGGTGAGTTCTCTCTCGGGCAAGAACTTCACCATGGCAGGCGGCACGCTACAAATGCTGGACGACGGTGACGGCAGCGGCGGCGCCCAGAATTTTGCCTTCAACCATGCCATTGCGTTGACGGGAGATGCCACGCTGGCCGTGGGGCGCACAGCGACCTCCCAGGCCCCATATTACACCCAGGCGGCGAACAAGCGGGCACAAATCACAAGTCTCAGCACTGGCCGACAGATCGTCACGGTGGCCAACAACAACGGCTATGGCTTGCAGGTGACAGGCGCGACCACTTTGACGGGAACGCCCACATTCACGGTGAACAACGCCAACAGTTCTAACCTCGTGACCGGGTTGCAATTGACTGGTCAGGTGACCGGGCAGGTCAGTATCTTAAAGAACGGCGGCGGTACGCTGTTGCTCGGCAACAATACAAACACCTTTGGTGGTCCAGTGAGTTTCTCTGCGTTTGGCTCTGGCTCGACCTTAACCGTTGAAAGTGTGGCTAATTTGGTAACGGGACAGAGGCTGACTGGCACCAACATCAATGCCGGTACGAGCGTCAACACCATCAATGTGCAGAACTTCGCGGCCAGCGTGGCCAATGGTGGCACTGTGCTGACACTCGGCGTCAGTTTAAGCACCTTATTTAGCGCGGGCATGCCGGTCTCTGGCTCGGGTATCGCTCCTGGCAGCAAGGTGGCAGTGGGCGGAGTGAACAACAATGTCACGAACACCACCGCGGGTTCGGTGAACGGTCCGACGCCTAATATTGTGACGAATGTACAGGGTGGCACGGCCAACTTCCGGGTGGGCATGCCGGTGACTGGGACCGGCATCCCTGCAGGCACGTATGTCGCGGGAATCATCGATGGCTCGTCGTTGCGTCTAAGTCAGGACATTACACAGGACAATCCCACCTTGGTGCGCCGCCAACTGACTTTGGACACGCCGGTGACGGTAGCTGATCCGACCTTGGTGCTGTCACAACTGGCGCTCAACCAGGCGGTTGCGGGAGCCATCACCACCGTGAACGCCAACTCGATGGTCAACGTTTCGGCAGGCGTGCTGGCGTTCACCAGCGACGGGGCGCTGGGGGCTGCGACAAACCAGATTCTCGTCAATACCAACTCGGCCACGGCAGGCCTGCGGGCTGAAGGCACCTTCAGCATCCCAAACACCCGCACTATCATCCTCAACCAGGCGAGTAATTCCCTGGAAGTGACTGCGGGCAACACGCTGACCATGGATGGAGCGTTTACTTTTTCGAACAATGATTTTAGCCTTCAAAAGAACAATATAGGCACGTTGCTGCTGGCGGGTTCACAGAACTTCGCAAATATCAACACCAGTGGAACTTGGACGACTTCAAGCAATGTGGTGACAGTCACAAGCGCGACAGGGTTGGCCGTCGGGCAGGTCGTAAATGGCACGGGGATCAGCGGGTTGACCATCACTGGGATCGCTGGGTTGAACATCACCCTTTCAGCAAATCCATCAGCGGCAGGGACTGGTGCGGCGCTGGCTGCCACTGCAAGCTGGAATGGCAACATGACCGTGGGGCAGGGGGTGCTACGGATCAGCAGTGCGAGTGCGCTGGGCAACCCGGGTTCGTTCAATTTTGGCACGAGCGTCGCCACCGGCGCCACACTAATTGCGAACTTGGCTGCGGCCCTTGAGTTGACGGGTGGGATCACCGTTTCGGAGTCGTTGGTCTTTTCTCCAGGCAACAACAACACGTCCAACGGCATTGACGGTAAAGGAGCTTTGCGCAGTCTTTCCGGAACCAACATTTATAACGGTATCATCACCTTTTCCGGTGCTACCAGCGGGGACAGCACGAATCGAGCCGCGACCATCGGGGTGGACTCAGGTTCGACTTTGACCATCAACGGGGTGATGACTGGCCAGGTGGGCACCAGTGGTGGCAGCCGGGGTGCTTGGTTTGGTCTGGTGGGTGCTGGTGACGGCACCATCACTAGCGCATTGAACTACACTGGTAATTTGTCTCTAGGCGCTTATTCCTTGGTGAAAGCTGGGTCCGGGACATGGACGCTGACGTCGGCCAATGCCTTCAATGGACAGAGCTTGTTTGTTAACCAAGGCGTTCTGTCTGTAGCATCCACACTAGGTGTGCCTGGTCTCAATGGCGGCGCAGGAACCGTGTTTGTCACGCCTGGTGGCACCCTTTTACTAGGCAACAACAACGGCACACTCACCAATCAAGTCAATAGCGCGACCAATAGTAGCACGGTGACTCTGACCAGCGCGGCACCTGCAAATCTGATTGTTGGGGCCGCATTGCTCGGTTCCACGGTGACATCCATATCAGCAGACAGGCTGACAGTGAGGCTTGCGGCAAGTGCCAATGCCAATCTGGCTGCGGGTTCGGCAAACTTCACTTTTGCCAACCTCGACAATCGTCTCAGCAATCATCTACTAAATCTGTATGGCGGCGTCTTAACCTACAATGGCAGCAGTACTGCCACATCCACGGAGACGACGACCGGGACGCTGACCTTGAACCCTGGTCACAGCATCATCACGCTGGCAGCCGGAACAGGACAGCAGCTCAACTTCACCACTGGGGCAGTGACGCGCAATTCCGGCAGCACGGTGCTGTTCCGCGGCAGCAATCTGGGGGGCGCAGCAGGTGCCAACACCGCGACCATCCAAGCAACGGGTACAGGTTATATCTTCGTCGGTCAGACGGGCGGGGCTGGAACTACCAACAAAGGCATCCTGCCCTATGCGATCATTGATGCGACTGCGGGCGGTTCGGGCACTTCTTTTGCCACCGCAGATACAGTAAATGGATTGCTGCGTCCCTTGGCCGCAGGCGAAATGGTCACCACCCTGACCAACAATCTGGGAGGGGTGGCGACACCGCTGAATGTGTCGCTCTCAACCGTCGGCAATGTGACCAATGCGCTGACGGCGAACACTATGACGGTGAATTCGCTTACCTTGAACAGCAGTGGCGGAACATCTGCTCAGTCTGCCCAGACGCTGATTCTGGACAGCGGCGGTGTGTTGGCTTTCACGGGAAATGTCGGCATCAGCGGCGGACGCTTGTCCACCTCCAGCAACCGCCAATTCCTTTTTCACACTTTGGGTGATCTCACCGTCACGGCGGCTATGACTGGCAACTCGGCCGGTTTGACCAAGGCTGGAGCAGGTGTCATGACGCTGTCCACCCAGCAGTTTTATTCCGGTGTCACGGCGGTGAACCAAGGCACGCTCAAGCTCAATGGCGGTACCAACACGATCTTCTACAACAACGATTTCATGCTTCAGGGCGGTTCTTTGGACCTCAATGGTACGGCCCAGACGCTGAATGCCCTGCGTTTTGACACGGCCGTCGCTCAGAATGCAAACTTTACTCCTGGGATGGGCGGTTCCGTCATCAATAGTTCCGGCACACAGGCCACGCTGGGTTTGGTCAGCGGTGGCAGCTTCTCCGGCACCATCACGGGCAATGTCGCCTTGGTGAAGTCCACTACTGCTGGGACTTTCAGTGGCTGGAACATTTATTCTGCGAACACTTACACGGGAGCCACCATCCTTAACGGTGGGCAACTTCAGTTGCTGGGGACCGCCACTCTTGGAAGCACCTCCTCTGCCATCGAAATCAATCAGGCCACGCTGCTGATCTCCAACAACAACGGCACCAGCATCCTGGACCAGCAGGTGGACAACCGGGTCAATGACACGGCACCAATCCTGATGCGTGGAGGCATGCTACAGTACCGTGCGCGTTTCGGCACCGAAGGCATCGAGGCTTTCGGTGCGCTGACACTAGGAGAGGGCAACAGCGTCATCGACGTGGCCGAACCGGGTAACGGCGTCAACAGTTCTACAGCTACTTTCACAAGTCTGGCTCGGCAGGCAGGCAGGCGCGCCACGCTGAGATTTTTCAACGTGGATGGGGCACCAGGTAATCTGGCACGTGTGTTCACCAGTAATTTAAATGGTGTCGCCACCACGAATGTGGGGGATGGTCTGACCAACGGCCTCATCGGTGGCTGGGCTGTGTTTGAGCGTGAGTTCGCCAGTTACACCCCTGGAACAGGCGTGGGAGCCTTGAACGGCGTCGGTTATGCCGGCTATTCGCCCAATCTTTTGTCTGGCAGGGCCACGGTGACCTCCAGCTCAACGGCGAGCGCCCAAGTGCAGCTTGCAAGCGTGCCGACGGGCTTGGTGGCCGGTAGTTCCTTCCTGGGTTCCACCGTGATCACGATCAATGGCACGACGCTTACTCTGGCCGGCAATGCCAACACCAACATCAACACGGCGACCAGCCTGAATTTCAATAACAGCTCTGTCACGGAGAACATGCGCATGACCTTTCCGTCAGTGGCATCGACTGGCTTGGTGGGGCAAAACCAGCTCACTATTGCCAGCACTGCTGGTTTGAACGTCGGAGATGCGGTGTTAGGCACCGGCATCCCCGCCGATGCAAAGGTGGCATCTGTCATCAATGGCACTCAGTTCACCATCAACCAAACTCTCGGTAGCGCCAACCCCGCCCTGACTCTGCCGCAAACCGCTTACCTAACCGGCAACCGTACAATTAACAGCCTGGCGATGGTGGTTTCTGGCGACAGCACCCTGGACCTCGGAGGTTTCACACTCAACCTGGCCAGCGGCGGTCTCATCGCCTCCCAAGGATTCAGCACCACCAACGCACAGGTCACGGTGGTCACCAGTTCGACCACCAGCAACCTCATCACTCTGGCCAGTACGCCACAGAATTTTGTGGTGGGTTCAACCGTGCTCGGCAGGACGGTAACGGCCATCAATGGTATTGACGTCACGTTGGATGGCAATGCCAACACCACCAGCAACACTCCCACGGGGCGTGACTATGTCAGCGCACTTTACATGCCGATCGTCATTGAAAATGGGAATCTCACTGCTGGCGGAACCCCAAACACTGCCGCAGACCTTTATCTGCATGCCATCGGCTATGCAAACGGCAACGGCAACGTACAAAACCGCGATGTCCTGGTCGGTGCCAACATCGTGAACAACGGCTCTGGAGCCGTGACCTTGGTGATCAACGGCACCGAAGGCCGGGGCAGTTTCGCCGGTATCAGTGACTTCCGCACCAATGAGTTGGTGCTTTCTGGTAACAACACCTACACCGGCGGCACGTTCGTGAACGCAGGCTTTGTGGTGTTGAATTCCGTCGTTGGGCGGGCCTTTGGCACGACTGGCGATGTGATGATCACTGGCGGTGCCAGCACAAACGGCAACAGTTTTCAGGAGCGCAGCACAACAGTGGTTTTCGGCAGATCGAATCAAATCGGCAGCGCGGCCACGCTTTCACTCATGGGTGGGTCTACGCTGGAATTGAATGGATTTGACCAGACCTTGGGCGGTCTTGTGTTTGACAATACCGGCGGCAATACCCCGACGCTCCACGCTGGGACAGGCCTGCTTGCGTTGAGCGGCGGCATCACCGCGACCTCTGCGAACCTGGGTAGTGTCTCGACAATCACAACCGGTCAGGTTTTCGCCAAACTGGTGACGGGTAGCAATCAGATCACCGTTGCCAATAGCGCCAATCTGGTCTTGGGCGGGACAGTGACCGGTCCAGGCATCGCGGCCGGCACATACATCACTGCGAAGAGTGGAAATACGGTGACGCTTTCTGCGGCTGCAACAGCACAGGGAGACAGTCTGCTGACCTTCGCAGGAATTGGCAGCGTGGATCTCGGCTCCTTGAGTCGCACCTTCAATGTTGCAGCCGTCACTGCCAATAGTGTCAGTCTGGCCCCGCTTTTGCCCACTCTAAACATTACTGGCACGATGACTGGAACCGCAGGCATCAACAAGATAGGCGCGGGCCTGCTCCAACTGGGTGGCACGAATACCTTCAACGGCGGCGTGAATTTGCAGAATGGTGGCATTTTGTTCGGCACTGGCAGCACCTTTAACAATGGCACTCTCGGCGGCGTGTCCGCAGGTCCTGTTGGCACGGGGGCCATGACGATGTCTGCAAACACCCGCTTGCTGTCGAACGGCAATTACATCATCGGCAACAACGTTAGCGCGGCAGGAGATTTCAGTTTTGACAGCGCTTTGGCCGCAGGTACCAACCTGACACTCAGCGGCACTGTGACACTGCCAACCTCGCTTACAATCAACGTGATCAATCCCGGCATGACGGCCGCCTTGGGCACAGTCACAAAGCAAGGCGGTGCGGGAGCCATGACGATCACCAAAACCGGCCTAGGTACTCTGGCCTTGGGTGCGCTGGCCGCCGGCACCACGGTGACCTTGAATCTCAACGCCGGAAATCTCTCACTACTGCATGATGGCAATGGCACCGGATCGCGGCAGATCATCAACACAGGCATTACGCTAGTCCCGACTGGAGCGGTAAACCTATCGCTGGGGCGTTTGGGCGGTACGTATGCGCCGTTGTTCATCAATGCTTCGAACAAGACGCTGCAAATGGCCGCCTTTGCCCTCAGCGGACCATTGACCGTGACCAACAACCATGGTTTCGGCCTTGAACTGACTGGGGCAGCCACACTTGGCAGCAACCAGGTCATTAGCGTCAACAATGTGCCTGTTGGACCGAGCCCTTCCAATGTGGTGCAAGGCCTGACCTTCTCTGGAGCCATCGGTGGTTCTTCCGGCATCACCAAGCTGGGGGATGGCACGCTTGCTCTCACCGGCAGCAACACTTTCACCGGAAATATTGATGTCCAAGGCGGGGTGGTGGCATTCAACAGTGATTCAGCACTTGGCAATGCATCCAACCAGGTGCTCCTGAATGTCAACGCTGCCACGGGTGTCGGCCTGCGCGCCACCGGCATCTTTGCAACAAGCCGGACCATTCAACTCAACCGCGCCAGCAACTCAATCGAGGTAACAGCGGGCAACGCGCTGACGCTAAACACCGCATTCACCCTCGGAGCGGTGAATAACGCGCTGCAAAAAAATGACAATGGCACATTGGTGCTGGCTGCGGCGAACACGACATGGACCGGCGCCCTCACTGTCGCTGCTGGAGTGGTCCGGGTTTCCAACGCCACTGCTCTGGGCACAACGGCGGGCGCCACCGCAGTAAGCGGTAACGGGGCCGCTCTGCAACTCAGTGGTGTCAGCACTGCCGAGCCGCTGACCTTGAACGGTTCTGGCATCAACAATGGCGGCGCCTTGCAGGCCTTTTCTGGCAGCAGCACAGTGAGTGGAACCATCACTCTTGGAACTGGCACGGTCATCGGTGCGGACTCGGCAACGACGCTTAATCTAACGGGTGCGCTAAGCACTGCGCAGGCGCTTACCTTTGCGGGAGCAGGTGCCATCAACAAAACAACCACGGGCTTTGGTGCGGTTGCTTCGATCACCAAAATGGGCAGTGGCACGTTCACTTTGGGTGTGACCAGCGGCTCATTTGTCGGTGGCCTGACGATCAATGAGGGAACCTTCAGCATGAGTTCCGGCGTAACCATCGGTGGCACGGGAACGATCACGGTTCAGGGGCCGTCCGGCGTGCTTGATTTGCAGGGTGGCCTTGCACACATGACCAGCGCTCGTGCTTTGACTCTCAACGGCGGCAGAGTCGCGATTAACGGAGCCACGGGTTCCACCCAGACACTGGGAACGTTGACCACAAACCGTAGCAAAACCAATGTGATCGACTTTGCCACTGGCACTGGTACCAACACCCTGACTTTTGGTAGCTTGGCGATCAATGGTGACTCCAGCCTCAATTTCACCGGCACGCTCAACAGCACCACCAACCGGATCGCCTTTAACACGACGCCTGGAATGACCAACAGCATCATCCAGCGCGCCCTGGTGAGTGGCGTGGACTTTGCCACCTACAATGGCAGCGGTGGAACCGGAAGCATTCAGGCGTTCGCTGCTTATAATAGCGCTAACAATATCGACACCGCCCTCACTACGGACACCCTGAGTATAAGTGCCACGCCTGTCTTCCTCGGCACGACCAACAGATCGGTCAACGCAATCAAGCTCAGTGGCACAGGAATCAATCTTGGCAACGGCATCACCACGCAGGGGGCCACACTCTCCCTCGCCGCAGGTGCCATCCTGAATGTGGGTGGGGACAACACCCTCAACAGTGCTCTGAGAATCCAGTTCAACCCCCAAGCCTATGTGGCGGTTGAGACCGGGAGAACTTTGACCAGTAACAGTTTGCTCACCGGCGGCAGTGGGTTTGTTAAAGACCTGGGCGGTATTCTTGTCATCAATGCTCCGATTGACTTGGCCGGTGTCGCCAACCTCAGCGGTCAAACGTTGACGGGAAATTTTGCCATCAATGCGGGCACGGTGAGACTCGGCGGCGGCAACAACACGCTGACCCCTAATCAGTTCATGATGGTCGCACCGGGAGCCACGTTGGATCTGAATGGCACTTCGCAGTTCGTTTTTGGCATCCGTGGCGATGGCGCGGCATTGCAGGGTAATGCTGGCACGATCACCACCACGGGAGGTGCATCTGCCCTGATCATCGGCACGGACAATGGTGGAACAAACTGGGGTGGGCAGATTACGGGCAATGTGGCGTTTTTGAAGAGCAGTCCGCAACAATACACCTTCCTAGACAACAACACCTACAGCGGTGCCACCGTCTTTGCTGGCGGCACCAATCTTCTGGCGGACGGCGGCAGGCTGAGTGCCACCTCTTCCATCGGTGTCAACTACGCCCAACTGCAACTCAACGACAGCGTCACCTTTGCTCTGGCCAACCGGGTGAACACCGGTGCTGCCATCACGTTGCGCGGTGGTAGCCTGGTTTATCAAGGACGGATTCAGACCGAGTCTTCGCAGACTGTGGGCGATGTCATCCTGGCGGAAGGATATAACATGATACAGGCAGCGGTCGGTGGCACGGGCATCAATTCGGCCACTTTGAATCTCAATTCACTGTCCAGGTCGGGTGGTTCGGCTGCCACCGTACGATTCCCAGAAAACGCTCTTGGGCTTGGGGTCGTTGGCAGCACTGCGCGTATACTCATCACCACGCTCAACGGCACGGCGACCAGTACGGTGGGCGGCGGCCTGACCAACAACCTCGTCGGTCCTTGGGCGGTGGTGGATCGTGAGTTTGCTAGCTACATCCCGGATCTGGGAATTGGTGCTCTGAACCGAACGGGATTCGCTGGCTATTCGATCAATGCGCTCAATGGCACGGGTGCCAATGCGCCGCAGGCCACCGATAATATCCGCGCTACAGCCAATGTGGGGCCGTTGTTTGGCAACACCACGGTCAACACGTTTGCCATGGCCAGTCCTAGCACCGCACAAACAACGGTGAATCTGGGTGGTTTCAGGCTAACACTCCAAGGGGGTGGTTTGCTCTTGGCCCATAGCGGCGATAATCGTAACATCAGTATTTCCAATGGCACGATCACCTCTGGTACATTGAACAATACCAGTGATCTCTACATCCATGCTTTGCCCTATGGCGGCACTAACCGTACTGCGATCATTGATGCGGCAATCGTGAACAATGGCACAGGGGCTGTGCGCATGGTATTCTCTGGCAGCGATGGTGCGGCCAATCTGACTCTCAATGGAGCGAACACCTATTCTGGCGGCACGGTGGTTAACGGCGGCGTACTGATTATTGGCTCCACCGGCTCGATTGCTGGCGGCGGCATCACCATCAGTGGCGGCTTCAATTCGGGCAGCGGCATCCTAGCGCAGCAGGTTGGCGGCGTGATCAACTCCAGCAACACCGCCACCCTCAACGGCACCGGCTTGATAGTGCTGGCCGGTACGCAGACCCTGCAGGGACTGGTTTTCAACGGCAACGGTGGTGGAACGACTTCTCCCACGGTAAGCACCGGTGAAGGTCTGCTCACCCTTGGCGCTGGAGGCATTGTGTCCAATCCATTCAATCCAGCAGCAGCACCACTTGTGGTGGGCCGCATCGATCTGGGAACGAGCGCCAACACCATCACGGTCAACACCTACGACTTCAACAGCTTCACTAATTTCGCCCCGACGACTCCCGGCCTCATTTTGGGTGGTTTGCTGGGGTCATCCGGTGGCATTACCAAGAACGGTGCTGGCGTTCTGCAGATCAATCAGGCCACCTTCACGGGGCCGTTGAACGTCACCGCTGGCAGCATCCTGTCCGGTGCCTTTAATAGTGGCTCCCGATTCTCTAATCTGACTCTCGGGGCTGGAACTGCACTGAATCTCAACAACCAGACCACGGTTTGGGGATCGTTGGCCGGCAGCGGTACGGTCTACAACAGCGTGGCGGGCTCCTCCCCGACGTTGACCGTGGGCTTCAACAATGCCAGCACCACCTTCTCCGGCCAGATCAACCGTTTCAATGATGCCACGCCAAATGCGGTCAACCTGATCAAGACAGGCAGCGGAATCATGACGGTGGACGTCACCCAGAGCACCACAGCCGCATCCACCGGCACTGTGACCATTGCTGGTGGTGGAATCACCTATCAGGTAGCGAACGGCAGGGCTCTGATGACGAACCACACTGTTCTCGAGGGCGGTGTTCTCACGCTGGATAACACCAGCACCGCCGTCAGCGGCCGTCTGGCTTCGCCATTGACTGGAGCCACTGCAAACACGCTGAACATCAATGGCGGCCTGCTGGTCATTGTGCCGCATGCCACAACCAGCGTCACTGAAAACCTCACGACCCTGACGGTGGGTGCCGGAGCGGGCGAGATGCTGTTGGACGCTGTGTCAGGCTCTGGCATCACGCTGAACGTGACGAATCTGACCAATGTTCAAACTGGCGGCACGCTGTGGATTCGCGGTGATTTTAATGCAGCTGGTGCCAGCACCATCAACAACTTCGCTCGTGTATTCGTGACCAACTTTAATACTGTCGGCGGCCAGGGTGGAACGGGCAACGGCACCACCACGATGACGATCCGTCCTGACATGATTGGCTCGGCCGTGGACGGTACCGGTCTCTCCTTCATCACGCGGGACTCTGTACAGGCGAACTTGTTGCGTCCTTTGGCCGCCAACGAGGTCTCCACCTCGCTCATCAACGGTTCCACCACCAACATTTCCCTCAGCAGCAGTGCGACGATGGCCACCAGCCAGAACATCAACAGCCTCATGCTCAACAGCGGAGGCGGTATCAGCAACGCCAATGTGGCCGCTTTTGGCAAGTTCACCTCCACCGCAGGCATTCTCACTGAGTCCATCCGCACCGGCGGTGTCATCGCCTTCGATGGCAACGTCGGCCTGAATCTCCCGGCCCTCAATTCTCTGAGCGGTTTCTTCGTCTTCCACACCATCGGCGACACCACCACCCTTGCCATCAACGGCCATGTGGGCAACGCAAACGGCTCCGGCCTGTGGAAATCCGGCCTCGGCACCCTACGGCTTAACGCCCGCTCCTTCTACACCGGCCAGACCACCCTCAATGAAGGCACGCTCGTGCTGAACGGCGGGGACAACACGATTGTCGTGACGCCTACCGCGACCGTGGGTTCATTCCAGAACCTGGCGGTGAACGGCGGCACGCTCGACCTCAATGGCTTCAATCAGATGGTCGGCACGCTCTTCACCACCAATCCGCTGGCAGTCGGTGGCACGGTGACCAACACTTCGGGAACGGCGGTTACTTTGCGGACCAACACCGGCGGCAACACTTTTGCGGGCGTTTTGGCTGGCAATTTGAGCTACGACCAGTCGGGTGGTGGCTCGCTGGTGTTTAGCAACCAGAGCACCTTCACCGGTGCCACTGTCGTGCGCGGCGGCAGCTTGATTCTGCGTGACAATGGCACTCTCAACGCCACCAGCGCCGTCAATGTGAACTTCGCCACACTGGATTGGGACAACACCGGCCTAAACCCGCTAGGTTCCGACAATCCGGCACGTCTCTTCTCGTCAACGCCAGTCAGCCTTCAGGGCGGTTCCTTGATCATCCGTGGTGGTGGTTCCGCAGACACGGCGGTGACGTTGAACAGTCTCTCGATCCTGCGGGGTGACAGCACTGTGACACTTACGCCAACTTTGAACGCCGGCAGTGCGGTGCAGCTCACCCTCGGCAACCTCCAGCGTGATGTCGCCAACCGCGGCGTGGTCAATTTTGTGGCCAGCAACGGGGTCGGCATGGGCGGTTCAGGTAACAACAACAACGCTCGAGTTCTCATAGCTGCCGTCAATGGCGCGGGCCTCTCCGCATCCGCGCTCGTGAACAACCTGGTGGGTGGCTGGGCCGTGGTGAACGGCAATAGTTTTGCCACTTACCTGGATGGTGTGGGTCTTGGTGAACTAGGTTCCACGGTGGGTGGTAACGTATTCGCCGGGGGCAATGTGTTTGTGGGCTACAACGGCGGGGATATCACTGCCGCCACGCAGACCACTTGGAATATCAATGATGGTACCACCCGCACGCTGGCCGCTTCCAAGGCGGTCAATTCTTTGCGCATGAACGGCAACGTCCTGACGCTGGGCAACGGCACCACCCCGGTGACCTTGACGCTGGGCGTCGGCTTGCTGACCAATAGTGGGGGGACCAGCACCATCGTTTCCGGCAACGCTGCCTCCGCGCTCACGAGCAGTGGGTCGGAATTGTTTGTCTTCGCCAACCAAGGGACAACTACCTTGGACACCAAAATTACCGGTGCCATCAGTCTGGTTAAAAGTGGCGCTGGTTTGCTCAGTTTGAACCCTGGCACGGGCATTTCCAATGACTTCACCGGCGGCGCCTATGTCAACGGAGGCACGCTCAACCTGAACGGTGCGGCCAGCACGATCGCGATCCCGGGTGATCTCACTATCAACAACGCCACGGTGACTTTCGCCAACGCCAACAAATTCGACGCTACCACCAGCCAGATCGCCGCCACCAGCAACGTGACGCTCAATGGTGGTGCGACCCTGAACTTCTTCAACTACACCGGGGCCACCACCACCACGCTGAACAGCCTCACGTTCAACAACGACGGCGGCACCACCCAGCCGCGGGTGTTGTTCAACACTCCCACTGCGCTGCATCTCCTGGTGCTCTCCGGTGCCAATGCCATCACCGTGGTCAACAACAACCTTGGCGCCACTCCCATTATTGCGCCTGCGGCCACCGCCGCATTGTCAGCGGTGCAGTTCTCCAATGCCGCACCGGTCATCAACGTCTCCGGCGCTTCGCCCACCGGCTTCATCATCCAGGCTCCCATCATCACCGGCGGCGGGGCTATCTCCAAGACCGGCGGCGGTTCCCTCATCCTGAGCGGGGCGAACACTTTCAGCAATGGGTTCAATCTGAACGAAGGAACGCTCATCGCTGGCACCGGAACCACCGCCACCACCGCTGGAACTTTGACCATTGCCAATGGACCGCTGGGTACGGTAGCTTTGAGCATTGGCCAAGGAACCACGCTGCTGGCTGCTGGCTATACCGTGATCAGTTCAACCACGACCGGCGCTTCGGCGGCGGTGACTCTGACCGGCACGAACGGACGGTTGATCACCGTTGGCCAACCCGTTAATGGCACGAATGTTCCAGGGGGTGCTTTTGTCCTGTCGGGCATTACGGACACGGGTTACAACCTTTCAGCGAACGCAGGTGGTACCGGTGCTGCTACCAACAATCTGAACTACACCACCTGGCTGGCCAATGCCATCAACGTGAATGGCGACTTCACGTTCGGCGGTCCTAACTTTTCCAACAGCCTCTATCTGACCGGCACGGTGAATCTAGGCAGCGGTGCCTTGCGCACGATCACGGTGGACAGTCCCTATGTGACCGCCTACCTCGCAGGAGCCATCACTGGCACGGGCGCGGGCCTTGGAAAAGCAGGCCTCGGGGTGTTGCAAATCTCCAACGCTGGCAACACCTATGCCGGTGCCACCGCCGTCAACGGCGGCGTGCTGCGTCTGGGCGCGGCCGAGGTCATTCCGAACTTGTCGGCGCTGACTGTCGCCCAAGGGGGTGTGCTGGACCTGGCCGGTTTCAATGAAACGGTGGGATCTTTGGCGGGTTCCGGCCTCGTGACGAACTCCATTGGCAGCGTCACTTCCACTTTCACCGTCGGCGGAGACAACAGCAGCACCGCCTTCTCCGGCGTGCTCACTGCGGCCACTTTGTCACGTCTCAACTTGGTCAAAACCGGCAGCGGCACGCTGACTTTGAGCGGCGTCAGCACCTACACCGGCACCACCACCATCAATGGCGGTGCCATCAGCCTAACTTCACTAGGCAACGGCGGCGCTGCCGGCGGCATTGGCGCGGCCACCAACGCGGCCACCAACCTCACCATCAACGGCGGCACCCTGCGCTATACCGGCATCACCGCCACCACGGACCGCGCCTTCACCATCACCGATCTCGGTGCCACGATCGACGCCTCCGGCACCGGGTCGTTGTCATTCTCACCCGCAGCGCCTGCGCTGGCCCATACTGGTACCTTGGCACGCACCTTGACCCTCACCGGCACCTCTGCCGTCGGTCTGGTCAACACTTTCGCCAAGGTGATCGCGAACGGCGCAGCGGCCACGACCGTGGTCAAAAGTGGCACCAACACTTGGGCGCTGACTGCGGCGAACACCTACACCGGTGCTACGAACGTCAACATGGGCACACTGGTTCTTTCCGCTGGTTCACTGGGAAACACGGCCATGACGGTGGCTCAGGGGGCCACTCTATCCGTCACGCCGGTGACTTCTTACGCCGCAGGTTCTTCGGGTGCGGGCAGTTTGGGCGCGACCGTGGCGCTGAATCCCGGCTCCACCTTCAACATGTCGAACAATGCCATCAGCACCTTCAATCTTCAGCAGCAGACCACCGGGCCTGCCACGGGTCTTAGCATCGGCAGTGGTGCCGGCAGCGGACAGGTGAACATGTTCTTTGACATCAACACCGGCGGCACTGGCGGACCTCTGCCAAGCGACCGCATCGCGGTCAGCCGTGGTGTGGTGTTTACCGGACTTGGGGCCGAGTTTACCATCAATCCACTCTCGAGCGCCGTCTCGATCCAGCAAACCCTGAATATAACCACGAGCGCCGGCAGTCTGACCGCGACGACGACTGACACCAGTGGCTTTTATGTGGGCATGCCGATCGTCAGTAGCGCAAATTCCACCCTCGTTAACAGGACAGTGGCATCTATTACGAATGGCACCACCTTTGTTCTCAGTGGGACTGCCACGGGAATCACGACTCGCACCGATTCTGCCGTCTTGGATGGGGGTGTTTTCAACCTGATCACCACCAGTGTGGCAGGCAGCATCATTTCCGGGGTTACGGGATCCACGGCCCAGTTGTCTTCCAATGGCCTGGTGTTCGATCCGGACAACGATCCGCTTACCGCCAACCTAGGCTACAATCTGACCCTGGCCATCAACACAGCTAACACGGCCTTGCAGCTTAGAGTTGCCACTGCCACCGTGAATAACTGGTACTGGGATGGCTCGGTGGACAGCTTCTGGAATACAAATAACAACTGGAGCTCGGCTCCCGGAGGGTCTCCAACGGGCTCCACGCCCGATGTGGTGGACAATGCTTTTCTCACCGCAAATTCGGCCGTCAATCTGGCCACCACGCTGGGAGCTAATATTCAGATCGGCAGCCTGACCTTTACCGGAACTGGAACTTCCGCCACTGGCAACATGAGCATCAACGGCACTGACCGGCTCAGTATTGGTGCCGGTGGTATCACTGTGCAGGCTGGATCAGGGCTGCACACCATTGCCGCCAGTGTTCCCCTCAGGCTCGTTGCCAACCAGACTTGGAACATTGCCAACAGTGCCGCGAATGCTCTGAATGTGAATGCGCTGGTCAGTGATATCGGCGCGGGTATGTCCCTCACCAAGTCGGGTGTCGGCACCCTCAAGCTCAACAACGTCGCCAACACCTATCGCGGTGTGACACGCATCACTGCTGGTGTGCTGGAGGCGGTCGCGCTTGCCAACGGCGGGGTGGCCAGCAGCATCGGTATGTCTGCCGATGACCCTATCAATCTCGTGCTAACCAACAATGCGACATTGCGCTACACCGGTTCAGGAGCCACCACGGACCGCATCTACTCCGTTGGCTCGGGTGGCGGCACCATTGAGTCGGCTGGCACAGGTGCGCTGGTCTTTAACGGCATTGGGGCTATCGGCTTCGACGGTGTGACCACGGCACGCACCCTGACCCTGCGCGGTGCCAACACGGGTGCCAACACGATGATGGTGGCCATCGGCAACAACACCGGTCTCACCGGCCTGACCAAAACCGACGCCGGTACCTGGATCCTGGCACCGGGTAATTCCCTCGTCGGAGTCAACGGGGTCATCAATGGCACCGCCACCGTCACCGCAGATGCCTCCGGGCTCGTGGTGAACCAGCTCGTCACCGGGGAAGGCATCAAGCCCGGATCCTTTGTTCTTTCCATCGCGGGTAACGGCCTCAGCTTTACCATGAACCAGACTAGTGAGGCGATGGCCCCGGCGGACACTGCCATCCTCACGCTGCCGGGTCACACACTGATTATTGGCGACAAAACTGACGCGTTGGGCAATCGTGATGCCAACGGCGATTACACGGTCACTGCGGTTGCGGGAGACAACGTCACTATCAACAAACCGGCCGAGACCAGTCGCAGCATCGCCTTTGATGCCGCTGCTGGCAATGGTTACACGGGTGTCACCAACATCACTGGCGGGGTGCTCAGCGTCGCCGACCTAAAGAACGGCGGCATTGCCAGCGCCATCGGTGCCTCCAGCAATGCGGCGGCCAATCTGGTCATCAACGGTGGCACGCTGAGCTACACCGGTGCCGGTGCCAGCACGGACCGTCAGTTCACCCTAGGGCCAACGGGTGGGATCGATGCCTCGGGCACCGGAGCGCTCGTGTTCGCCAACACCAGCGGCTCCATGGGATTCGTCAATACCACTGCACGCACCTTGACGCTCTCGGGCACCAGTGACGCGGCCTTGATCAATACGATGTCTCTGTTAATCGCCGACAACACCGGCCTCACTTCCGTCACCAAGTCTGGCAGCAACACTTGGGCGCTGACGCGATTGAATACTTTCACTGGACTCACCACCATCAATGGCGGGGTGCTTCAAGTTGCCACACTTGCCAACGGCGGCAGCACCAGCAACATCGGCCAGTCCACGAATGCGGCCGCCAATCTCGTGCTCAATGGCGGCACGTTGCGATATACTGGCGCAACAGTCTCCACCAACCGTCTTTTCACGCTTGGAACAGCGGGGGGAACCGTTGAGGCCTCTGGAACGGGAGTATTGACCCTGAGTAGCTCTGGCGGCAGCATCGCATTTGCTGGTTCCGGTGCGCGCACGTTGACTTTGGGAGGCACCAACACCGGAGCCAACACCCTGACCGCAGTTATTGCGAACGAAGGCGGCGGCGGGGCCACCAGTCTGGTCAAGACTGGTGCCGGCACCTGGGTCATCAATGCGGTTAATACTTACACTGGCACCACCACGGTGAATGGCGGGGTGCTGCAGGTCGGCACCGCCGGCACGCACAGCACCGGCACTGGTGCCACCACCGTGAACAACGGCGGCACACTGGCCGGCTCCGGCATCATCAACGGCACGGCCGGCACCGTCGGCTCCAATTTCCTCGACGGCACCAATCATGTCTTCAACAGTGGTGCGCTGCTCAGCCCGGGCAATACCTTGGGCACCAGCGTTGGCACCCTGACTTTCAATGGCAATCTGATTCTCAATGACGGCTCTACTTCCAGTTTCCAGATTTCCAACGCCACGTTAAACGGTGGGTCTGGCCTGACCTCCGCCTTGCTCAACGGCAATTACGACACCCTTGGTGGTTACCGCGAAGTCAATTATGCCACTTGGGATGCCACGGCGATCACGGCTGGACGGCATGACTTCATCCAGGTCAACGGCATGATCACGCTGAACCAGAACACGCTCACGATTCTGGACGTTAACAACTATCTGACGCTGGCCACTACCGTGGGCAAGGCGCAGAACGGCGACATCTTTAATCTGGGCAACTGGCGGGACACCAGTGAGATCTCCAGCTTCGATGTGGGTTCCAACTACCGCACTGGCGGCTCTGGTGGTGGCAATCTCGTCTTGCCCACGCTGGGTGGCGGGCTCGTTTATGACGTCAGCCTGTTTAAGGATTATGGCCTCCTCATGGCCATCACCAAGCCCGGTGTCATTCCGGTGCTCATGAATAGTTTCAACCTCGACCGCAACGCCTCATGGAATCTGGCGGCCAACTGGCGTCCTGCGTCTGTTCCGTCTTCCCTAGGGGCCATCGTTAGCATGACGAGCAATGTGTCCGCCTTCACGTCCGCCACCGGTGGTATGCATGCCACAATCACGCTGGACGGTGACAAGAAGGTGGGAATTCTCGCCATTGGCGACCAAAACAACACCCATCGGTTTGAAATAGTCCGCGGTACCGGCTCCGGCAGCCTCATCTTTAACAACGGCCTTTACGGCCGCGCCCTGCTGAGCAAGGTGCAGTCCAATAGCACCACGGTGGGCGTGGACATGATCACCGCGCCGGTCATTCTGGAGAGCAATCTGCGTGTCAATGTGAACTCCGGCGGCGCTACCGCGCGCATGGACATCAGCGGTGCTATTTCCCAGGCTGCGGGATCAGCCTTTGGGATTGACTTCATGGGCGCGGGCCGCGTCACCCTACTCGGCCAGACGGCCAACACCTACACGGGTTTGACCACCGTATTTAGCCGTGGTTTCGGCGACGCCGGCAACCCGCAGCTTGTGCTGGCCAAGACCACCAGTGTGGTCAGCGCCACCGCTTTGGCTCCCACCCAGGTTTCCAGTGCCGCCACCACCGTCAGCAGCACCACAGTCACCCTGACCACTGGCAACACCAACAACTTCTACGTCGGCATGCCCATCTCGGGAAATTCGAACATTCCCGCCGGGGCTACGGTGACCCAGATCAACAGTGCCACGCAGTTTGTCATCTCGCTCGCGGCGACGGTGGCAGCGACCGCCAACACCACCTTTGACACCAGCCGCATGGTCAATGTGGCCAGCACCACCGGCATGTATGTTGGCATGGTCATCAACGGCCATCCGAACATCCCGAACGGCACGGTCATCCAGTCGGTGAAGAACCAGACGCAGATCGTTCTCTCTGCCGCTGTGACCGGCACCCCCTCCGTCAACAACGCCACCTTTGGCACTTACGTTGCGAACGGTGCCATCGCCGGCAACATTAATGTTGGCAATGTCAGCATGGGCGGCCTCGGCAGCAGTGTGGTGCAGCTCGGTGCCAGCGAGCAGATCGCCGACACCTCGATCATGCTCTTCGATGCGGGCTTTGGCGGCAATTCCACCGGCAACAACGGCAACAACTCCTACTTCAAGCTGATGGGCTTCAACGAGACGGTGCGCGGCATTTCCGATTACACGGCCAGTGGGGTGATCGAAAACTTGGAGGGTGAGGGCGGGTCCGCCAGCAGTACCCTGACCTTCAACACCAGCGGCACGAGCTACTTCAACGGCTTCTTGCGTGATCGTGCCAACAACACCGGCTCGGCTGTGCTGAACATCGCGGTCACCGGCAATGGCTCCCAGGTGCTCGCGCTGGGCAACATCCAATACAGTGGCAGCACCCTCATCAACCCCGGTGCCACCCTCGTTCTCGAAAGCGCCACCAACTTCGGCAACGGTGTCGGCAGTGCCGCTGCCACTGCCATCGGCTCCCGCACCATCGGCAACAACGGCACGCTTGGCTTGCGCATTAATAATGGTGGCACTTGGAACTTCAACCGGGTGGTATCCGGCACCGGCGGCCTCTTCCGTGATGGTGGTAACGGCACGCTGAATCTAAACTTTGATGCTGGTGTCATTTCCAGCTATACCACCGCCGGCACCACTGTGACCGTTGGCAGCACGGTGGGCTTGGCTGCGGGCATGAGCGTTTCCGGCTCCGGAATTCCAGGTGGGGCGACCATCGCTAGCATTCTCAACGGCACCAGTTATCAACTGTCTGCCACACCCACAGTCGCCGGCACGAACGTAGGTCTGACCTACGGTTCCGGTAGATTTGGCGGAGGTGTTGCCGTCGCTGATGGGGGTACCACGAATTTCAATTCTAACACCACTGTGACTGCCGGCGGTTTCTCCATCCGGGGCATCGAAGCATTGACCACGGTCACCTGGAATGCGCCTGTGGTTGTGCAGTCCGGTGGGATGACTGTGCGTGGCACTGGCGACAACGTCACCAGTGGTGCAATCATGGCGATCAGGTCCGCGAGTACTGTCAATGGTGCTGTGACCTTGCTTGGAGGAGATTTGCAAATGGGTCAGGACGGTGTCTTGGCGGGCCTCACTGCGCTAAATATCTTTGCAAGTGGAACGATTGCTGACGGCACGAACTTCCAAGGCCTGCGGATCGTCAATAGGGTCACTGGAACGGTGAATGAGAACAATACAAATCGTATCGCAGACGCTGCCACGGTTGCTATGGACGGCGGCCAAATCGCATTCGTCGCTACAGGTTCCGCAGCTGCCACAGAAAACTTCTCCGAGACTATGGGGGTTCTTTCTCTCCTAGGCGGTGCCAATAGAATCTTCTCAGAGAAGCAAAGCGCTGCTTCTAATATATTGAGTTTTACCGGATTTGGTTCTCTCTTGGGAGGTGCCACCTTGTTAGTCGATTCCGTACGAACGGTGGATACGGGCGGCTTGGTGCGCTTCACGGTTGTGCCCAGTACCACGAATGGAATTATTGGCAGTTGGGCGGTGCGCTCCACCTTGGTCTCAGGCACGAGGCAGTTTGAATGGGCGACGATGTCTGGGAACAATGTCGGTGCCCTTGCTGCCACCACGAATGCAGGCGCTGATAACGGCTATATTATCACTGGTAGCGCAACAGCTTCGGACTCCTGGGCTTCTACCCAGAATGTCAAAGTCACTGATTTTAGCCAGAGCCTTTCTGCCAGCAAGACCATCCATTCCCTCAATATTCAGGATACAGCCAGCCGTACCATTACCATCAATCCGGTGACGTCGTCAGCAGAACGTTCCCTAACAATCAACAGTGGCGGCATCCTCTCCACGCGCAACACCCATACCATTGCAGGAGGCAAGCTCATCGCAGGTACGCATGCTGGTTCGCGGAATCCATACCAACTTGTCATTTACAACCCGGCCAACCAGCTCAACATCAACAGCGTCATTGCCGATACGACCACTAGGCTCAGTGGTAATTCCTCCGCCGTCACCGGTCTGACTGCCACCACCATCAGCGGCACGGCCGTCACGGTGTCCTCCACTGCCGGTCTGGAAATCGGCGCTTCGGTCTCCGGCTTGGGCATTGCCGCTGGCACGACGATTGCCAGCATTACCAACGGCACGACCTTCCAAATCAACCAGGCAGCCAGCGGCACCAATGTGGCGCTGACGTTCGCGGACCTCAGCAACGTGGTCACCGGCCTCTCCAGCACCGCCGGACTGACGGCTGGCATGCGGCTGATCTCCGCCACCGGGTTCCAAGGCCCAGCGACGATTTTGTCGGTGGACGGCGGCTTCAACAACCAGATCACCCTCGACCAAGCAGTGACCGTCGGTTCCGGCCTCAACTTCGATTTCATTCAACAGTCCACCAGTCTGGTCAAGTCAGGTGCCTCGACCTTGGTGCTCAATCCCACTCTGAGCATCGGCACTTTGATCATGAATCCAAACATCTTTGATGTGACCTTGGCCTCTAGTTCATTCAACACCGGCCTCGTGGTGGGTGCCACGGTCACCGGTGCTGGCATTGCCGCTGGCACGACCGTAGTGGGCCTTACCAGCAACAATATTATTACCCTCTCCAAGCAGCCCACCGCCGCGGTCGTCAGCACGCTTACCTTTGCCTTGCCAAACAACTACACGGGTAAAACGTTTATCAACGAAGGAGTACTCCAAATTAGCCGTGAGAGCGATCTCGGTTTGAACCCCGGCAACTTCGTCGCCGACCAGTTGACCATCAATGGCGGTATTCTGCGTGCCAGCACAGACCTCGTTTTCAATGACACCAACCGTGGCATCACCCTCGGCGTTTCAGATGGCTTGTTCCGCGTGGCTGACAATCGCACGCTCTCCATCGGTGCGGTTAACACCATCAACGGTAGCAAAGGACGTATGATTTTTTCAGCCGACGGTAGCAGCCGGGGCGTTCTGCTCGTGGCCGGCAACAACGACCTTTCAGGTGGCCTCGAAACCAACGGTGACCAGTCCGCCACCACGGGTGCGCTCTCCTCCACGTTCAACAATGGCAGCACCGTGGTGACGGTGGCCACGACAGCTGGCCTAGAGGTGGGAGCTTCCGTGTCCGGAGTCGGTATAGCCAATGGCACCACGGTCGCCAGCATCATTGATGGTACGACCTTCCAGCTCTCTACGGCAGCAGTCGGCAATGGCAGCGGCCAAAACCTACAATATGGCGGTTTCAACACGGTCAAATTGACTGGCAACAACACCATCGGCTTCATTCGCCTGATTGGCTCCAATATTGCTCTTTTGGGCAACAACACCCTTACCGATGACATCTTCATTGCCAGCGGCCTGTTGCGTTTGGGGGGCAGTAATCAGTTCAATGGCACGTTGACTCTCACTAGTGGTCAGGTCTCATTCGAGAGCAACACCGGCCTCTTCAGCGCCTCTGGGTACAGCATTGTTAACAGTGGCACGATCGATCTGAATGGATATTCCACTACGGTCGCCAGTATTGGTGGCAATGGCACCATCACCAATGACGGAGTATTCGGTTCCACTTCAATTCTCACAGTCAATACCTCTACCAGCTTCTCTTATGACGGGGTGTTATCCAACGGTGTGAATACTGGAGCCACTTTGGGGTTGACCAAATCTGGCAGTGGCATTCTGACCTTGGTGGGCGTTAGCAACACCTATGGTGGTCCCACGGTCATCAACGGCGGCGGCATTCGTGTGACCACTTTGGGATTTGGCGGTTCTGCCAGCAGCATTGGTGCCTCATCCAACGCTGCCGCCAATCTGGTCTTCAATGGCGGATCAATGCGTTTCTTCGACAATGCCAGCACCTACTCGGATCGCTCCTTCACGCTGGGCGTCGGTGACAATGCGGGCGCCATCATTGCCGATGGTACGAGCATTGGCGCGACACTGAATTTAGGTTTCAACGGCAGCTCGCCTGCTGTGGCATTCCTAGGTTCCGGCAGCCGCACCTTGACGTTGGGTGGTTCCAATCGTGGCGATAACACGTTGAGTTTGGCAATGGGAGATGGTGCAGGCGGCTTCACATCTCTCAATAAAATAGGCAACGGCACCTGGGTGCTTGGCACCACCAGTTCCTACAAAGGTGAGACAATCGTGAATGCAGGCATTCTTGCTGCCACTGTCAATGGTGCTTTCGGCGCAGCAGGAGGCGCGGGCATCATCATTGCGGGCGGCACGAATGCGCTTACTTCGCTTGGTACCCAGAATGCCACCGTTGATCTGCGTAACGTTGCCTATACCACGGTGCAGACCATGTATCTTGCCGGCGGCACTCTGGCCACCACGACTGGGAACAGTTCCTGGGCTGGGCAGCTCTTCGTCACTGCCAATTCCAACATCACGGTAGAACAGGGATCGAGCCTGGAACTCAAAGGCACGTTTGGGGGCGCGGGCACCGTCACGCAGCTTGGTGAGGGCACGCTCATTCTCAGCGGTCAGGCGGATCTCACTACCCGCAACAGTCTCACCACCGCCACGGTGCCCAACCACACTGTGTTGGCCGGCACGCTCAAACTTGACTACTCCACCAACAACAACAGCAAGTTGTCTGACACTGGCTCGATCATTCTGGGTGGCAGCCGCTTCGGCGGCGCCTTGGAGCTGGCTTCAAGTGTGGGGGCTAACAATCATCTCGAGATCATCGCCAGTATCACGCTCAATGCCGGTGCCAACCGCATCTTCCGTAGCAGTGGCCTCAATAAACTGCGTTTGAACGGCATTGGTCGCGCGGCCGGTGCCACGGTTGACTTCAGCGCGAATGATATCGCCAGCACCGACACCGGCAACATCAACGGCATTCTTGGCGGTTGGGCCACGGTGGGCGGCTCCAGTTGGGCCACCAACAGCAACGTTAACGAGGACGGAACCACCACCACTGGCACCATCGACAAGCTCATCCGCGGACTGACGACTTACACGAACACTGGTGCCTTCCCCGGCCCTCTGGCAAATGACTGGGCGGTCAATGCCAATATGGATGTGGTCGGCAATAGCACTCAGAACACCCGCACCATCAACACCCTGCGGTTCAACAACACGCCTAATGTCGCTGGCAACAGCACCTACGGCATTACCCTGACGGGAACCAATGTGGTTCAAGCCAGCGGCATCCTGTTCACCAACAACATGGCCGCTCATTCGGGTTTTATCGGCGGCGCTGGCACACTCACTGGCGGGGCAGGTGCCAACTCGGATCTGCTGCTCCTTCAAAACAACACCGGCAGCGGCGCGCTCGACATTGCCGCGATTATTGCGAACCTAGCTCCCGTCGGACGGAATGGCACGGTCACCTCCGGCGTAAACACGATTACCAGTGTCAGTTTGGTCGGACTCGCGCCAGGGCTCGCGGTGACCAGCACCGGTTTTGCAGGTGCCACGATCAACACCATCACCGTCACGGACGCAATCAATCAGATAGGTACGCTGACGATGAGCGCCAATGCTTCGGCTGGCACTGGCGTGCCCACGGCGCTGGCTTTCGCTCCAGTGGTCAACGGTTTGGACAAGAGCGGTGTTGGTAATCTCATCCTCTCCGGTTTGAACACCTACACCGGCGTCTCCACGCTCAATGCCGGCATCACCACTTTGCGCACGCTGGCCATCGAGGGCTACGCCGCCGGCACTCAGCTCATCTCCTTCGCCCCTTCTCTTGGGCGAACGCTTAATGTGAACACCACCGGTCTGACCATCGGCCAGTCGGTCAGTGGTGCGGAACTGCCTGGGGGCGTCACCATTGCCACCGTCAACAGTCCGACCAGCGTGACTTTGTCCAATGGGGCGCTCGTCACCACCACCGGTGCCAGCCTGAGCTTCGGCAGCTTCACCAAGAAGACCGGTTCAGTTTCCGCCACCACTTCTAATGGCAGTGCCACCGTTACGGTTCCAGGCGGCACGGCCGGGCTCAGTGTGGGTCAGGTGGTTACCGGCACCGGTATTCCGACCGGTGTCACGGTGACCGTTCTATCCATCGTAAACGGCACGCAAATCACCATCGGTGAAAGTGGCACACCGATTAATGCCAATGCCTCAGCTACCAATAACCTGAACTTTGCTGATTACACGGCTTTCACGCTCACCCGTTCTGCTGACACCCAGAGCGGTACGGTTGTTGTTGTGGGTAGCACGCTGGGCATCACGGTCGGGCAGGCCATCTCTGGCAATGGGATTCCGGGAGGTGCGACGGTTCTCCGTATCCTAGATAAAAACACCATCGAAATCTCCAGTCCGGTCTCGGCCACCGGTCAGAACAATCTGACCTATGGTCTTAGCGCTAATATCGGTGCGACGCTGCTCTCCGCTACCTCCAGTGGCAGCACCGATGTCACCGTGCCCTCCACCGCTTTGCTGAGCGTGGGGCAGGCGGTGTCTGGGCCCGGCATTCCCGAGGGGGCCACGGTAGCCGCTGTCCTCAGCGCAACGGCAATCAGGATCTCTGTTGCAGCGATCTACTCTGGCAGCAACAATTTGGTCTTTGCCGGAACGGCCAGCGGCTTGGGTGCCTCCAGAAACTCAGTCGGTAATTTGATTTTCAATGGCGGCATCCTGCAGTTTAACGGCACGAACGCCAGCACCGACCGCGGCTTTACCATCAACCAGCCGGCAGTCCTGGACGTGGGCAATGCCTACACCGTGCTCACCCTGGGTGGCAACTACACCACGCCCGCCAACGAGGAGTTCTTCGCCATCAGCAAACGCGGTGACGGCACCTTGGACATGCGAGGCACCTCCTTCGGTGGTTTCGGCCTCCAGGCGCTGGTCGTGGATGACGGCACCTTGCGTCTCTCGCCTGCGTTTACGGATCAATACATCCGCAACGACATCGGTTACTTGGTCATGTCCGGCGGCACTCTCGAGGTTCAAAGTGTCACTGGCAGGAACACCACTCAAAACATGATTGGCACTCTTCAGGTGCTCGAAGGCGCGTCGGTCATTCGTGTCACCGGCAGCATCGCAGACAATACCTTCACCTTCTTGAACTTGCAGGATGTGAACAATGCCTCCGCTATTAATTTCCAAAAAGGGGGGACGGTGCTCTTTGACGTGCGAGGTGGTTCTGTTAACTCCCGCGTCTCCTTGGCTGGTCGCGCCCTGGTGGATGTCGGGGTCATTCTATCCCGTATTACCTACACCAATCGCACCCTGCTGGTTCCGGGAGTCAACGATTTCGGATTTGTGGACCCCGCGACCTCGCTTTTGACCGGTTCCGATATCAAAGGCGCGCACAACTTCATCGCCAATCCTGCGTCCTGGACCTCCCGCAGCAATGTTCATGATGGTACACTGGTGGAGGATTCCTTCAGCGGTACCACCGTTTCCAATGCCGCCGTGAACACCATCCTGTTCTTCAACAATGATTTCTCCACCGCTGGTAACACAGTGGCAGCGGATTCCTTGGTGACATTTGTTCCTGGAACTAATCGTCTCCAGGTCGGACAACTCGTGCGCGGCAATGGCATCCCTCTCGGCTCTTCCATCACAGCCATCGATGTGGTCGGTAGCACCTTCAATTTAAGCAGGGCTCCCACGATTACTGACAATACCGCACCGACCTTGTATGCCTTTGATAATGCCTTCGT